>Ga0105154_1000481_pt1 | contig 17322 bp, 13 predicted proteins | sample SSWtaG_FD_89672 | JGI IMG/M metagenome (GOLD analysis project Ga0105154, IMG submission 89672) | Hot spring microbial communities from Sandy's Spring West, USA to study Microbial Dark Matter (Phase II) - SSWsed_matched | ecosystem: Environmental > Aquatic > Thermal springs > Hot (42-90C) >... | reverse complement strand
TCAATACTCGTAACCTCCTCTAGAAACAGAGCTCTTTTACTAGATGCTGGTGAGGGTGTTGCGAGAAGTCTCTATGAGCGTGGATTTAGAGTTAGAGATTTAGAGGTTGTAGTTGTCACGCACATGCATGGTGATCACGTGTTGGGACTGCCAACACTAGTAATGCTAGCTAAGAACTACGAGAAAACCCAGTTAAGAGTAGTTATTCACAGAGAGCACTTAGAGAGCACTAAGAACTTGTTGAAAATAGTGGGAGTAGACTACGAGAATGTGGCCCTAATGACTAGTGTTAAGAGGGGAGACGTGATCAGTGTTGGCGGGTTTAAACTGACTTTTACAGAGTCCTGTCACACACAGCCAACTCTAGCTGTTAGAGTTGAGGCTGAGAGCACTTGTGTGGTATATAGTAGTGACACTGCACCATGTAAAGACGTAGTTGAGCTCTCTAGAAACTGCCATGTACTAGTACACGAGGCTTCAGGTTATGACCCCATAGCACACGTGCATGGACACAGCACTGTAGAAGACGCCTTGAGAACAGCTCTAGAAGCGGGTGTTGAGAAGTTAGTGCTAGTACACTACTATTTCGAGAAACCACCACTAAAAGCACGTAGAGAACTAGGTGTAGACGTGTATTTAGCACATCCAGGAGAGGAAATAGTGGTTTAATTAAGTCCCATGACCTCGCGCCTGCTTGCATGCTACTTTTCCACGTATAGACTAGTGATCTGCACTGATACAGGGAATTGCTGTGAGAGAACATAATAGCTCTGAGAATCTAGCAGCATGTTCATGATTTTATATTTATTATTTATACTATCCTAGAGTAATAACTAGGTGAGGTGTTGATGACGTGAACTCGAAGAAAATATTTCTCTACGCATTACTTGTACTCTTAATACTCAGTTCTGTAATACCTGTGAACACTATATCTGAGCAGGCAGTTGTTAGCGTGTTTCCAAGTGAAGGGCCATCAGGAGTTATAGTTGAGGTTTTTGGCTGTGGATTTTCTAGCCGAGTCTCCGTTACAATATACTTTGACAACATACTAGTGGGAAGTGACACTACAGATCAAGATGGCTGTTTCTGGACACTTATCCAGGTCCCAGACATTGAACTAGGCCAGCGCACAGTAATGGTTAGAGATATAACAGGACGCATAGCTTACACACAATTCACCGTTACGAAGCCCATTATGAGAGTCTCACCGACTTCAGGGCCTGCCGGTGCGAATGTAAGCGTGTATGGTGTCGGACTAGGGCCATACCAGGTTTACACCTTGAAATTTGATAACATAGTGCTCGAAGCAGCACTATTCACAAACGAAACTGGAGGATTGCCAGAACTCGTCGTTAAAATACCGGACTCCTTACTTACTGGTGTTCACGTCTTCACACTCGTATACGTTGGCTACTACCGCGAGTACAAGAACACTAGGCAGATCTACTACGCTTCTTCAAGTGTAATTATAGCTCAAGAAGAATTTGAAGTGACTAGAGGCGCCGCTACCACAGATGACATCGCCTTGCTAAATGAAACTCTGAGTGAGCTCAGAAAAGAACTAAGTGCTCTCAAGTTGAATGTTACTAGTCTCCTCAACGAGCTTGAGACGCTCAAAGCAAGCACGCTGTCTAATATAAGTGCATTAAACAACACTATGCAAGAGCTCTTCTCAAAACTAGAGGAGTTGAAAAACACGGCTACTAGGCTTGAAGAGCTGATCACCGCTCTCGAGACTAAGCTAAACAGTACAAGTGAAGAGCTAGTTAACGTGAAGAGCGAGCTGAGTGCAGAAATAGGGGAACTAGGCTCGAAAATAACAACACTAAATCAGTCTATTACACAGACTATTAAACAGGTTGAGAAGTTCAGTAATGAGCTGGAGGATCAGTCTTCTAGAATTAGAGATCTCGCAGCAAACCACGAGAATACGAGGGCTATGATAATAGCGGCAGTAGCTACAGGCGTTGTAGCGATAATTCTGGGAGCTCTAGCACACATATCTCTGAGAAGGTTGAAGTACGAAGTACCCGGCACACAGACTAGTTTTCAGTGAGAGTTGCTAAGCCACCCACTCAGCGTGTTTTTTCCTCGTCACTAAACTCTGTGCTCAGCCCACCTCATCACAGAGTACCATACCACACTACGTGTGTTTAAATCAGAGCTCTCGTTTAAATCTTCACGTGTCTTAATAGTACTGCGAGCTGGGGGTGTTAGCTAGTGAAGTATTCTCCTGACTACTTCTGCAGAGAGGAGTACTCCGCGTACATAGTTTACAGTGCACTGGCGAGAAACCCGCTACTACCTAGAAGATACAGAGAGATATTCGAGAAAAGTGCTAGTGAAGAGTACAAGCACTACTTGTTCTGGAAGAAGTACTCGGAGAAGTGCACTACTAGGCTTGTGCTGTTTAAAAGCGCGCTTTACACTGCTCTAGTACTATTGTTTGGTGTTACTTTCACGTTAAAACTACTTGAGAGAAGAGAGAAGAGGGCTGTACTGGAGTACTCCGCAGTGGCTGAGAGGAGACGCGAGCTCTCAGGGGACTTAGAAGCACTTATTAGAGAAGAACTTGAACACGAAGACAGATTTGTGAGTAGTATACATGAGAGTAGAGTCAAGTACCTGGGCTCAATTGCACTGGGTATCTCTGACGCGCTAGTTGAGCTGACAGGTATATACGCGGGTTCCCTGGGAGCCTTTGCGAGCACGTTAATAGCCGGGCTCACTGGTTTACTCGCCGGGATCTCAGCCTCGCTTTCCATGACAGCCGCCTCCTATATTCAGGCTAAGAGTAGCCATGTGGAGAAGCCGCTCACAGCTGCTCTCTTCACGGGTTTAGCCTACGTGACTGTTACAGTACTCCTCTCACTACCGTATTTTCTACTTACATCACTACTCCACGCGTTCACGGCAATGATAGTCACCGCTGTAGCTATATCACTCTACATGGCGCTCTACACGGCTATTCTCGGCGAGAAGAGCTTTAAGAGAGAAATACTCGAGACAACTGGACTACTACTCGGAGTCTCACTACTACTATATCTACTTGGACGAGTACTAGGCACGTACGTGACTACCCAGTAGTCTAGTATTGCTGGTAACGCGAAGGGCAATTTAAGACTTATTATCTCATTTCAGCTTATAGCTACAGTGAACTCCACTTGCACTAGGTGTTTTAGTTGAGCAGTAGTAACTACGCTGTCGAGGTTCGTGATTTAACTAAAATTTACAGTGGAGGTGTTGTGGGGGTTAATGGGCTGAGCTTTACTATTTATCCTGGCGAGATATATGCTCTCATAGGTCCTAATGGCAGTGGCAAGACTACTACTCTGAGAATTATAGCCACACTCATAAAGCCTACACGTGGCACTGTGAGAATATATGGTGTAGACGTGGTCAAGGAGCCCCTGAAAGCGAGGTCTCTTCTAGCATATCTCCCAGAAGAGGCCGGAGCTTACAGAGACCTCACAGGACTGGACTTTATCAGGTTTATGCTTAGTCTCAGATCTACAGGTAAAAGACTCGAGGAGGCTGTGAGCGAGGCTATTGAGATCTCTAGTCTAGGCAGAGACCTGGAGAGGCCTGTTAGAACTTACAGTAAGGGCATGAAGAGACTACTAGCACTAAGCGTTGTACTGGCCTCTAGACCTAGACTACTAGTGCTGGATGAGCCCACAGCTGGTTTAGATGTCGAGAAGAGTATTCAAGTGAGAGACCTCGTGAAGAAGTATAATAGAGAGTACGGAGTCACAGTGCTACTCAGTAGTCACAACATGCTGGAAGTAGAGTACCTAGCTCACAGAGTTGGAATGCTCTACAAGGGCAGGTTAATAGGTGAGGGATCTCCCAGCGAGCTCAAGAGCAGGCTTAGTGCTAGTAACCTCGAAGAAGTCTTTGTCAAGCTGAAGAGTGCGAGTGGTGACTAGACATGGCTCTAAGTGTTCTAGTTAAAAGAGAGATCAAGGCATTCCTGAAAAACCCGGCATTCATTTTCACACTTGTACTAATAGTAGTAATGTACAGTGCACTATTTGGCGTTATGAGAATAGGCGTAGAGCAGGCCGCAGTGGAGGCTGCTAGAGTAAACATTGGCGTTGTCGTTGTGAACCAGACAAGTCTTGTAAGTGAGGTCTTGCAGCTCCTGAACGTGACTACTGGAGGCCGCGTGAGGCTGTACAACTCCCTGAGAGAGGCCACTCTCACTGAGGGTGTTGGCGTTGTAATACCGGGCAATTTCGACGAGCTCGTGGAGTCCGGGCTTGTAGAGTTGAGAGGCTCTGTTAGAGTACACTCAATTGGAGTAGTGAGTGCTCAGAGTAGACTAGTAGTACTGGAGACTGTTAAGAGCTTAATTGAGCAGTTACTACCAGAAGCTTACAGTAGAGTGTACAATACTACTCTACCACCCAGCGTTAGAGTAGTTGTTACTAGTAGTGTTGTGTACTATGAGAGAGAGCTGAGTGCCCCGTCATTTATGTTGATATCTAATATAGCCTCAATGCTACCACTACTCATTGGTATAATTATTGGGAGTAATGCGGGCTACGCAACACAGCTAGTGGCTTTTGAGAAAGTCGAGAAGGCTTTTGAAATGCTACTCTCACAGCCAATTAAGAGGAGTAGAATTGTACTGGCTAAGATTATTGGTGCTTCAGTGGCATCTATAATTTTCGCCACAGCATACTTCGCCGGGCTTCTCATACCCTTTGTAATTATGCCCCTAGCCACGCAGAGTAGTAGCGGCGCGAGCGCAGAGACCATATCACTGCAGTTTACGCTTAAAGAGCTCGAAATAAACCCTGTAACTGAAATAGTGCTTCCAGCTATACTAGCACTACTTCTCGGTCTCTTCACGTCCGGGTCTCTCGGCATACTACTTGGTAGTCTCGTATCTGATGAGAGAACAGCTGGTATACTGATATCACCAATAATGCTAGTGTACATGGGGCTCAGCTTCGCAGTGATGTTTCTCGGTTTTGATCTGAACTACGTTACAGTGGTGTTGTCTGGTGTACTAGTAGTTACACTGCCATCTCTCCACATAGCATCACTACTAGCTGGTGAGCCCCTATACGCTCTAGTAGGTGTGGGCATAGCTGTGTTAACGTGTATTGTGCTCGTGGCGATAACTATAGTGGTGTTTAACAGGGATATTGTTGTCCTAGGCGTGAGGATTAGGTTTAAGAGGAGCGAGTAGAGTAAAAGTAGTGTTCTCACGCGGAGAAGACACCTGTTTTAACCTCCTCTACGTACCTCCTCACAGCGTCAACTATAATATTCTTCAAGTCCACGTAGACTTTAGCAAAGAGTGGTGTCTCTGCTAGTCCCAGCACATCGTGTAATACTAACACCTGCCCATCACAGTGAGGCCCACCACCAATACATATAGTTAGAACTGAGACCTCTCGCGTAACCTCCTCAGCCACATTAGCGACTGTGTACTCTATTACAATTGAGAAGACGCCCGCTCTCTCCAGTCTAGTAGCTGAGAAAGGGTATGTCACCTACAACTAGAGTTCTCGGCTTAACTCTCGCAACACTCGACACGTGCAGTAGCATTAAGTCCATTGTAACTGAGTGCGTATACAACAATTCTCACACTGTCATCCACGAGTATAATGTCTACCCCAGCCATGTCTACCAGTCTCGCTGAGACGTAGTCGTACGCCGTGATCACCGCGATCTTCTCGCGACCCTTTATTTTCAACACATCTCTAACAGTAACCTTGCTCCTAGTTAGCCAGGATCACCTCTGAGTAGTCGCTCTTAGGGTGTCAGTCAAGGCCGAATCTATCACTAATCAACACCGCCTGGTCTCATCACCATGTACGAGTAGACCTGTGAAGCTTAATAATCGTTCAATTACAACTTAACAGTAACAGGCTACTAGGAGTAGAACGCGACACGCACTACTATGGGCTATGGATTATAAAAGTGCCTTCTCACTTACAGCTACTCGTGGTTTTGGGGGTTCTCAGTGTTTCCCCTAATTTACTGTCCCACACACTTCTCGAGGAATAGTGCTGTGTAAAGTAGGAATTTTGCTAGTGCTCTCCTGTCTAGACTTATAGCGTGTCCTATGTCTGGTATTACGTGTAGTTCAAATGTCTTCTCGTGTTCTAGTAGTTTTTGAGTAAATCTGAGTACTGGTTTTAAGGGTGTTCTCGAGTCGTTTTGCGGCTGTACTATGCAGAGTGGGGCTTTAATGTTCTCGACGTAGTTTACCGGGGATCTCTCCTTGAAGAGCTCTCTCTTACCAGCAAAGAGTATTTCCTCGAAGCGCTTGAAGTACGCGTCTGCAAGCTCGTACATCTCCTCCCAGTCAGCTACTGGGGCACCCGCCACTCCACACTTCCAGAGCTCGGGTTTTCTCGTGAGCTGCATTAACACTGTGTAGCCTCCGTAACTATACCCCACAATAGCGACTCTACTACTATCAGCTAGACCAGACTCCACAGCCCACTTCGCGGAGGTAGCCACGTCCTCCATGTCCATGCCGCCTGGATCACCAATATTCATTTTCCTGAACTTCTCACCGTAGCCAGTAGAGCCCCTGAAATTAGGTGCCACGACGTGGTAGCCTAGAGCTGCTAGAGTTGCTATTATGGGAGACCAGGAGTCAGCAACCTCACTCCAGGGTCCACCGTGTGGGTACACCACTACAGGTCCGGGTTTAGGCGCCATTCTGGACTCTAACACGTATACTGGCACAGTCACGCCATCAGGAGCCTTCGCCTCCACGTACTCAGCCTCTCCAATTCTACGGGCAATGTCCTCGGGGAGGCTCTCGCCAGCCAACACTCTGATCTCCCTGGTCTTCAAATTCACAGCTACTACTCTCGGCGGTGTTCTCAGCGAGGAATGCACTAGATAGGCGAATCCACTGTGTACTGTGCCGGATGATATGAAGCCCGAGCCCAGGCCCGCGAAAGCCCCGTTTACGAATAGGTGAGACCTCCCCTGTTTCTTTGCAATAGCCCACACTACTCCATCACTAGTCCACCCGTAGTCCACGTACTCTACTGGGTCAAACTCGTGGAGATCACTCTCCTCGGGCACAGCGCGCCTAGTCTCACCTGTCTCCAGGTCGAGGAAGTAGAGCCTGTGCTTGTCTAGATCCTCGTAGTCACTTGAAAACAGCACAGTATTACCTCTAATTTTTGGGTTTTCCGAGATACTGCCCTCTCTAGGCGTATACACTCTGAGCTCTCTTCTCGCAATGTCTATTATGAAGAGCTCTGTAGAGAAGGGGTCCCCGTGCAAGTGACCATAGCCCACAACGTACTTACTACTAGTGTCTGTTACGAATTCACGTCCCTTAGTCTTTACGAGGAGCTCAGGCTCACCTCCAATCTTAGCAATGTACACGCCGGCCTCCTCACCGCTAGCACCAGACCACGCAATGTACTCGCCGTTAAATGCTAAGCCCACAACTCTCTGAGGTGGAAGTGAGCCTGACACGTCAATAAACTCCCCAGTTCTAATATTCACCGCGTAGACACGGCAGAGCTCAAAACCCCTACTAACATCTCTAGTAAACACCACGTAGTCTGATTCTGGGTGTGATTTAGCGTATAAGTGCACTCCTCTAGCTATAGTCGCCTTGAGACCACTTGGCGGGTTAACAACGTATAGGTCAAAAACACCGCTCTCAGTAGACCCGTAGAGTACAAGGTCGCCTGATGTCACGCCGTAGACTACGTAGCTGGGAGTACTCACCACGCTCTCAATAACTCTCACTACTTCTACGAGACTCTTACCACTATACAAGGCAAACCCCTGCTACTAGTACTAAAGGAGGAGTGAGGTAATTAAGTTAAGAATGAATAGTGAATTAAAAAGTGACTTGACTAGCGAGCGCGCTTAGGGGGTTTTGACACCATGCGCATTAACGCGGTGATCAGATCTTTAGCCTTAGCCACGTAGCCCACAGCGAAACCAGCTACTAACGCTAAGATAACACCAGCCGTGAGCGGCCCGTACTCTACTCTTGTCTCTGTCTCAGTAGTCGTGGTGGTTATGGTCTCGGTAATAGTGTCTGTGATAGTTGTAGTCTCAGTTACAGTTGTTGTCTCTATAGCTGTTGTTGTCTCGACAATAGTCTCAGTTAAAGTCACTTCTCTAATTGCTGGCACAATAATTGGTGCGAGCTCAGCATCTTGTGGTGGCTCAATACCTAGTAGTGATGCTATTGTTGGGGCTACTTGTAGTGATGAGACTACTCCCAAGTAGCCTCCACTAATACCTGGCCCACTCGCAATGAATACAGCTCTCATCTCCTTGTAGTGTGGTAAGTGAGGGCCGTGATCACCGGTAACAGTCTTCAGCGGAGTGACGCCCCCTACCTCGACAGCCAAACCTGTATCGGGGTCTATTTTAAGCGCTGTAGAGCTAGTGTAGCCTGGTTTTAAAGCGTAGATAATGTCTCCAGTTCCATTACCCGTTAAACCCAGAATCCACGCCTCTCTCCTAGTGAGTACTAGGTCGAAGACCGGCTCACCTGTATCGGGATCTCTGTAGTTTCTCAGGAGTTGCGCCACTTCTTCGACAAGAGTCTCATACTCCTCCTGTTTAACAATACCGCCTTCCTCTCTACCCTCGAGATTCACAAATATGTGTACGTGCCACGGCGCGTAGACCTTTGTCTTGTTGAGGTCAAGTCCAAATTGCTCGCCTACTCTTATTACTCCTATGTAGTCTTTGTTGTAGAGAATACCGTTAATGTAGACTATTCTCTTGATCGGGACTTGCCCGTGATCAGATATTAGAATGACAACTGTGTCCTCAGGCACGCTCTCGAGCACCATGCCCACAAATTCATCTACCATCTCGTATGTCCTCACAATTAACTCCCAGTAGTACTGTGCAGTCTCATTGTCAGAGTACGGCATAGTGGGGTCTGCTAAGCCGAGGAACTGGTGATACACGTTATCGATTACTGGTGTGTACGTGAGTATTAAGTCCCACTCGTAGTTCTTAATCATGTACACAGTCCACTCAGCGAACAGCCTGTTAGTGTAGTTCACCGTCTCCATGTATGTCTCCACGTCAAACCACTCATTTACTAAGCCCACGTAGTCTCCATCTGTAAACGTGCCTGTCTTTACAATAACGTTATTCCACACATCCCACGCGACAGTGAAGTTATTGTACCACTTCGCCTCAAACGGCCTCGTAGTACCCCTGTACAGCCTAAAGTCCTCTGGATTCAGTTTAACAGCCTTGAAGAGCGGGGCTATAGTGTACTCTACATTTTCACAAGTAATAGTTGTGTTTATGGGTTTACTCCACTCACCCTCACTTAAAATAGCGTAGGCTTTCTCGAGATCCTTCTCGGGCGCAATAGCTAGCTTATCGTATTTCCCATCTCCCTCTATGTCTGCTAAATAGAGATGCCACGTTGTCTTACATATAGTGATATTAGACTCTAAAGCCACTTTTACACTTCCAAGAACCTTCTCAACATTTAACCAGTCAGTAGCCTCTGTGAACTCGATATAAGTTCCACGAGGTATGCTCTCATTTGTAGTGTACAGCGCTGATTTTGTGAATTCTGCCCAGGCGTCGTAGATGTTGAATAGTATTGTGTTCTCCGTGACACTCCACGCTGGTGGAGTGCTCTGCGGGAAGGAGACTACTATTGTCTTTAAGCCCTGCTTATCGGCAGCCATCCATATAGGCTCGGCGACGAGGTTGTAGCCACTAAACCCTGACACTGTGCTATTTACAGGCATACCTGGCAAGTGTATTGCGTTGCCCACAATTCCGTTAACTCCTGGCGGCGCACCAGTTGATATAGCGGCGTGACTGACAGCCGTGGCTGTGGGGAATACTACTATCATTTCAGCGTACACTCCACTAGACATTAACCTGGCTATATTAGGTAATTTGCCCTCATCTACGAGCATTTTCAGGTGGTCAAATCTAATAGCATCAATACTTATAACAACAACTCTCAACTTCTCGCGTTCACCGCCTTCTCTAGTGTAGAGTGCTCCCGGCAGGACTAGCAGGAGTGCTAGCGAGAACACTAGTATTTTTAGTATTAGTGAGGGAGTAGGTGTCTTCATAGTACACCACAGTGATAAGAGTAATATAGGCGTTGCTTAAAAGTTTTTAGTAGTGAGAGTACGTGGTGCTCTCGCGTATCCAGGACTTCCTACTTGACTTCTACTTGTAGTGTTAATTAACTAGTTGAGGTATTGTTGAGTGTTCTGTGAGGGGTGAGAAGTGTATCACCAAGTACTAGTATCAGTGCTGTTTATTACAGCTGTAGCTTTACTGGCTCTTGAAGTTGAGAGACACATAGTGGCGGTGTTTGTAATAGTGTTCCTAGTAGCGCTGGGCTTGGTGTCACTCGAGGACTTCTACGTGCTCGTAGACTGGGATGTTGTGGGCTTAGTTCTGTGTATGAGCGTGTACAGTGCTGTACTGGAGATCTCGGGGTTTGCAAAGTGGGCTGCGTGGGGAGTCGCGAAGAGAACTAGGAGTCCACTACTACTCCTCTACACGCTGACACTACTAGCTGGCTTAGTGAGCCTTGTTCTCGAAAACGCTGTCACAGTCTTCATATTTGCTCCAGTGGCCTTTGCTGTCGCCTCACTACTCAACGTAGACGTGAAAAAGTTGCTTGTTGGAATAGCACTGGCAGCTGGTATGTCTGGCTCTGCCACTATGATAGGAGACCCCCCAGCTATAATTGTCGCTGGGAGGTACAACCTCGCCTTCACGGACTTTATTATCTACGAGTCTAAGCCCTCAATGTTCTTCATAACGCTAATTCCAATGATAATTGCCACGGGGGCACATATACTATATAATTTCAGATCTGCTGAGATGAGACAAGTGAGTTCTAGTAGCCTAAACGCGGATACTATAGACAGGAGATTTGTCCTTGAAGCACTGGTATTCCTCTTCTTGAAGATCTCTCTTCTCAGTTTACGGAGAGAACTACACGTCCCACTAACACTACCCGCTCTAGTAGCCCTCACAGGTCTCTACGCGACTAGAATAACATTACACAGAGACTACGAGTCCGTGAAGAGGTCTCTCAGGGAGGGCTTAAACTACAAACTCCCCTTATTCCTGGTCTCTGTATTCTTGCTGAGCGGCTCGTTGAAGAGACACGGTGTAACTGACATAGTAGCGGAGTTTATAATGAGAAGCGTAGGCGCTAATATCATAGTTCTGGGTGTAGTTGTATTCGCTATTTCAGCACTACTCTCATCTCTAATAGAGAACATACCAGTAACACTAACACTAATACCAGTAGTGGACTCCATAGCTCCACAAATAGGTGTAAACCCAGTAATACTAATCTGGGGCGTGCTCTCAGGGCTTACAGCTGGGGGAGGCTACACGTATATTGGTAGTGGCGCGAATGTCGTGGCTGTCCACATACTTGACAGCAAGGGCTCTAAGATCTCGTTTACAGGGTTCGCGAAAACGGCTCTCGCATTTAATCTCGTGAACACTGCTCTAGTTCTCTCAATGTACACTGTTATTTGGCTACTCTACTAACACGAGAAGACCTGAATATGAGCCACGCCAACACAGCCACTAGCAAGATCACCGCTCCAGCCAATACAGTGCTCGCGGGTTTCTTTTCAACTACACTCGGAGCTGTAGACGACTCCCCGCTCAGGGAACTAGTAGTTGTTGTGGCTGAACCCTCCTTCACGATAATGAGCACTGTAACTTGAAACCCAGTATTCTCAACAATTCCTCTTAACTCGTAGACTCCTGGTGTACTGTATAGGGGTGTTTCAGGCCACTTAACAGCTAGTGGCCTTATAGAGTGATCTGTGAAGACAACTAGCACTGTTGAGGGTAAAGCTGGTTTAGTGTTAACTAACGTAGTGACTACTAGTGGTCTCTCCTCGTAGAGCACGAGGGGTTTAGGCTCGAAGTGTTCACCCTCATATATTAACTTGAATACTCTGAGAGATGGAAGCGCATTGCCGTTAAAGTCAAATAGCGCCTGGTTTTCCCAGGGATTGCCCTCACCCGTCTTCCAGCCCGCACCCTTAACGGGTATCCACGTCGCGCCAAAGTAGAACACTCCTCTACCCCTACCACTAGTCTCTGTGTACACGAGTTCTACGAGGTCTCTCAGGTAAGAGGCCTGCCCCTGAATACTCGCCTTGTAGCCTCCTGTGATCTCGTGTTCTCTCAACCCAAAGATGTTGGGGTGACCGTCAGCATCACTCAGTGTCCACGCGTAGGCCGTCTCCAGGATCACTATTTCCTTGTCGGGGTATCTCCTCGAGAGAGCTCTCAGTAATTCCCGGAGCCTGCTCAGAGAGCCGTGGTAGTAGGGGTAGTAGGATATACCTATAATGTCAAACTCAACACCGCTCGCAGCGAGTTTTGAGAGGAAGTACTCGTAAAACTCCACTTCCACTCCAGCGAGGTGAATAGCCACTTTTGTCTCGGGACTAGCATCTCTAACAGCTCTTATAGCTGACTTTAACAGCACGGTGAAGCCCTCCCAGTTACTAGTACTGCCCTCAGGCCACAGAAAGCCATTGTTTACTTCATTACCCACCTGGACAATATCTGGTGTAGCCCCCATTGACTTCATGTAGTTGAGCGTGTTGTAAGTCCACTCGTAAATAGCCCTAACTAGCTCCGTAAACGACAAGTTAGCCCAGGCTTTAGGCTTGCTCTGCCTACCTGGATCAGCCCACCAGTCACTGTAGTGGAAGTTCACTAGTAGTTTCAGTCCACGCCTCTTAACCTCCACCGCGAATCTAGTTATTCTCTCAGGGTCGCAGTTACCACCCCCGTAGGGTATACCCTCTGGAGTATAGGGGTCATTCCAGACTCTGAGTCTTATCCAGTTAACACCGTGCTCTGCGAGAATATCCAGTGGGTGTTTCTCAACACCACTGTCAAAGTACTTACCACCCAGTTCCAGTATCCAGGGAGCCTCTGAGGCGTCAACACCCCTTATGAAGTCTCGTGGAAGACCAGGTATCGGTCTCACGAAAATACTCGCAGACTCCTCAAACTCACTGTGAGCAGACGTATCTACAAGTAGGTGTGGTGAGAGCAGTGTTGCTGTGAGCATAATTGTGAGTATTAGTGCTCTCATAGTAGTCCACGTAGAGAAATAAACCCAGCACCAAATATTAATCCCCGACAGGCTGGCGACAAGTGGATCTTGCTGGCTCTTTTTTAGCTACTCCACTCCTGTACTAGTCTTCACGGAGATTGTGCTTACATTAGACTGTACTCAGAGTGGTGTAGCATATGTGGAGCGCAGTTACCAGTAGCACTAGCACGAGGAGGGCTAGAGTAGCCTACACTATAGCGCTTACAACTAGCTCTTGTGGCTGGGGAGTGTTCTACTCTTTCTCAACACGCTATGTTGCAGTAGAGCTGAATGGCGGCACTCTCTCAATGTACTTGTTCACGGGGGCTAGCTGGCTTTTCACAGTGTTCTCGCTACTCGCAAAACACACAACGCGCTTAGTAGGTGAGAAGAGAGCCCTGCTACTTGGACTTCTCACAGCTCTACCACTACTTCTCAGTGTGCAGATCAGAGAGCCATTCACAGTTGCACTAGTACTCGCAACTACGAGTATACCCTGGGCTATTGCGTGGCCAGTAGTGCTGAAAACGGTGTTTTCGAGAGCTGATCATGGTTTCGGCAGAGAGTACAGCTCTTTCACGCTGTTTAGTGGTGTGGGCTTTCTCGCGGGATCTCTCCTAGCGGGTCTTCTCTACGCTACCGGAGGCGTAGAGCTGGTCTACGCAGTGGCAGCCGTGCTCGTTACTACACCCTACATTACCTACTACACCTACTACACTCCCAGTAGTGGTGTAGAGGAGGAGTCTTCAAGTAGAGGTCTACTCGGAGTTCTAGGGGTTCTCAGATACACTCTCACAGCTGTGTGCGTGTTTGTACTGGGCCGAGAGCTGCTATTCACGCAGGGACCTGTCAAAATTAGCCGTGAAGTAGAGGCTCTACTGCCTGGTCACAGTGGCTGGGTTTACTACTTACTCTACGGTCTAGTCTACTCTGGCGGGGCGCTAATATCACCACTAGCTAGATTTCTCGCTGGGAGACTCGTGGACAAGTACGGGTCTAGAAGTCTCCTGGTGTCCTCTATTATTAGCTACACAGTACTCTACTGGTCTTTCACGAAGACAAGTGGTATTATACCGCTAGTTCTCTGGCAAATACCGCTCTTCCCATTCTACGATGTAGCTGTAAACACGCATGTCGCTAGGCTACTTCCAAGTCACCTGCATATTCAGGGCTTCGCCGCAATCACAGCCTTCACAGCTCTAGGCGGATCACTAGTAACACTACTACTATTTCTAGGCGTAGAAGACGTGAACATAGTGGGCTTACTCGTAACCACCACCTCTCTAATTTCAACAGCTCTGGTACTCTACGAGAAGAGGGCTCTTCGAGGTAGAGTGTTAGGGTCTTGAGGGCTCAGAGATACGCGACATGTCTAGTTTAAGAAGAAAGAGTAGAGAGTTTTAGTGGGAAAAACTGTGTGTTTGAGTGGGGTTGTGAGATTAGTATGTGATCTCGCCTCGGAGTGTGAACTCTGGTATTTCAAGTATTAGTGTTTTCGAGTAGCCAACTAAGTACAGTGTGTTGCCAGTGTACAGGGCTCTCAAGGGCTTTTCCAGGTCTATTATTTTGAGTAGAGTTAGTGTGTTGTCTTCGAGACTGTACTTCACTACGATAAAGCCCTCTGCGACCTTATCTTCCGTGGTCGTGAATGCCGTGACGGGTATGACGAAGTACTCGTAGCGCGGATCAACCGTGAAGGCTTTGTGATCTCTGAGCACTTCGCTGTCTGAGAACACTCCTATCTTCAGCTTAGCCACTTCACTCATATTCGCGGGATCGGTCACGTCGAATAAGCTGATCTTTAAACTCCAGTCTTCCAGGCCAATACCCAGTAGTATGTTCTCTGAGAGTGGGTGTAAGTACTCGCTGAATCCAGGTATTTTGAGATAGCCGAGTACTCTTGGTTGATATGGATTTGACAGGTCTATAGCGAAGAGCGGGTCTACAGCCCTGAAAGTGACGAGGTAGAGTATGTTCTTAATTAACCGTGCAGCGAAAATTCTCTCTCCCTGAGCGAGATTTACTAGTTCAGCAACTATGTTCAAGTTCTCGTCTACTATGTACACGTTATTGGAGGTGTCTTCGGGTATTATGTTGACAAGCCAGAGAACGTGCTCGCCTGTTATGTTCTCTGAATCCTCGCCAATTATAGTTGTCAGGGTCAGTCTCTCCTCCTCGCCCCCCTTGATGATCATTATGTGTATAGTAGTCATGTAGGGCCTCCACATCCACAAGTACAGCCTGTACTTGCTCAGAGTAGTGGCGATCACCATAAACCTGCTCTCTCCAACACAATACTCCTCCATTGCAAACTGATCGAGGACTTCACCAGGTACTTTGAACAGTCCTCGACTCGACACCTCCAGCCCTCTAATGTCCAGAACTAGAAAAGTGGTCTCATCAATGTATCCTAGTGAGAGATTGAGGTATTCAGGGTGTCGTTGAATCTTCACTGATATCCTGCTCCTCACTTCTGCACCGCGACCTTCAATAATCATTTGCTCGTACTCCTCAAACTCCTCCTGTGTTAAGTAGCCTTGTGACACCATGTACTCCAGGACTTTCAGGGACACAGCATACATGGTGAGGGGAGATCTCCACGCAATGTAGAGCCTGTCAGGAACCATGTAAATCCACTCTACTACACCGCCGAGATACGATTTAACACTATACTCGCCACTAGAGATGTCGAGAGCCAGGATCACAATATACGTCTCGCAGTCCTCAGACAAGAATATGTTCTCCGCGGGCAGGGACTCTCCATTCACATGTGGAATTTGAACACTGACAACTACCCTATCCTCAGAGCTCTTAATCTCGTAAGAATTCATGAAGCCGACAATATACAGGTAATTATTAACCAGCCTCGAGCCTGCGAGGCTACTTGTAACATTAACTCTCTCTACAAGCCGCGGCTCTCCAGGATTAGAGACGTCATAGAGGAAAATATCAATTACAGGAGTGAGCTGAGTACTAGCCACACTCACTTCTCTTATTAAGACTAGTGTGTTGTTAACTAGGTATAGTCCGCGAACACCTGGAATGTCAATGTAGCTCGCAACGGTATTGTTAGTGGCGTCTATGATCACCACGTCCTCGCCCCTCGCAATTGCAATTACCCTCCCATTAGTTTTTACAATATCGTGTTCATCGACACCAGCAACTTGAACATTAGTAGTAGAGTACTCTATAGTCTTAGGAGCAACCCGCGAAGTGGGAATAGGCTTTACAGCTGAGACAGGCATTATTACTAGTTCTCCCGTCTCCGTTGATATCGACTGTATTACTAATGGCACATCTACTGGTAGTTCTGCACCTATAATAGGCGTTAACAGGGCTTTCACACCGTGAATTACCAGTGCACGCTTAGTTATAGTGTCTACGAGGTCTTTATAGCTGAGAGAGACCAGGCCCTGCTGTCCAGGTAATCCAGGCTGAGTAGTCGGCACTTCGCGGGGTTTCTCGAGCTGGTTGTACAGAGTTAGCAGTATAAGGGGCAGTACAAGCCCAGCTGTGAACATTACTATGCTTAAAACCCCCAGAGTTCTCCTATTCACAGATTTCACCCAGTTCTAGAGTCCTCTGTGGTTTCTTAAAACACTATAGTTTAGACAATCACGTCCAGGAGTTTGCACGATTAGAGTGTTAATATTGAACATTGTCCTAGGAAGTGTATGAGAGTAGTGTCTCTACTCGTGTCTCTCACAGCTGAGTGAGTTGTATGAGTAGTGAGCTAAATGAGACCCAGGTGAGAATATACCTGTATATTGCAACACGTGGTGGAAACACGAGTGTGAGGGAAATTGCAAGAGAGCTTAACTTGCCTCCCAGCACAGTTCACTACAACCTGAAACGCCTAGTAGAACTCGGATATTTAGAGAGAACTCCTAATGGCTACTCTGTGAAAAAACCGTTAAAGCTCACATCACACGTAATTCTCGGAAAGCTGGTTGTTCCCAGATTTCTCCTCTACGGCTTATTCTTCGCGGGAATATTCACAGGAACAGTAATCTACACTACACTAGCAGGTTTAAATCCGGACAGGCTGCTCCTCCTAGTGGTCTCGTTTCTCGCGGCTCTACTAATGGTCACTGAGGCCCTGGTGATGCGCAACAAGATCATAGTGTAGCCGGTTTCTCGGAGTACTTCAGGAGACCTGGATCTCGAGGAGCGTGTTCATATTAACTAGGTGTGTTTAAGTTTAAACTCAGAAGTACACGTGG
>Ga0105154_1000475_pt1 | contig 17410 bp, 20 predicted proteins | sample SSWtaG_FD_89672 | JGI IMG/M metagenome (GOLD analysis project Ga0105154, IMG submission 89672) | Hot spring microbial communities from Sandy's Spring West, USA to study Microbial Dark Matter (Phase II) - SSWsed_matched | ecosystem: Environmental > Aquatic > Thermal springs > Hot (42-90C) >... | reverse complement strand
AGTTTCGGTTCTAGCTTTGGGGGAGCTGTCTTTACTAGAGTCTTCCAGTTCTCTATACCTTCTTCCCTCGCCTTCTTCTTTGCCCCCTCAACCTCTCTAGCCCACTCCGTTCGCCTATAGTATATGCGGGCAATCTCCTTGCTCACATGCATCCCCTTATATGTGAACCTGCATTCATCTAAGGTTCCAACGACATCGACTACCATGAGCAGCCTATTTGGATCGAAGGCTAGCTCTATCTTCCCATCCTCATTCACCAGATTAGCCTTCTCAGCTATTTCAGTTATCGTCTCATCTACTTTCAGCAGAATATTTTTAATCTCTTCAACCTCTTCATCTGTTAAGCCGGCGATCCTTTTAGCCTCATCCCAACTAATATATCTGTCGCCCTCCTCAAGCTTCGTGCTAACATCAAAGATTGGTTTAGAAAGCCTTTCGCCGGGCTTTGGCATATGATCTAAGCCTAAATCTTTCAGGGTTATGAGCCCCTGCTCGAGTCTCTTAAAAATAGATGAGCCCTCCGGCAAACCGTTCCTATAAATTATTTCTAGCGGCAGCAGGTAGTTTTTTAGGTTTGGTGTGTAAACGCTATAATCGTATTTAAGCTTGCCATTTTCTATGTAGGCTCTCGGCTTATAGACATTTACGAGGTTTATTTCCATAATATTTGTTGGCTCATCCAGCTCATCAAAGCGGATAACCCGCCCTCTAGCATCCACTAACCCACGATAATGGGTTTTTATACCCCTCTCCTCAAGTCTCTCAAAACAGTATGCCCCCATAAGACAGAGCGATGCGCCTTTCCCCTCTATATGATCCGGCATCTCGCCCCAATCAAAGACGGAATAGCGATCTGAAAAGTGGAATCGACCTATCCCCATAACTTCTTGTTCTGGCTTCCTAATAACCTCCAGGTCTTTCACGCTACCCATATTAATCCACGCCTTAATTTAAAGTCTCATTCTAATATTTCACTTTTATCTATTCCTCACAGAGAAATTTAAAGCAATCTCACGCTCTTATGGCGCAATATTTATTAAACGAAAAATTAATTAGTTTATAAGCATGTTATATTGATCTTGGGTAAATCGGCATGTCTTTGCCATGCGAATCTATTGGTCGGCGCCTCCTTCCATTCTTCAGGGCTCACATAGCTAGAGAGCTCGTTGAAAAATACGGTTTCACGCAAGTTGAAGCTGCTAAGAAGCTTGGGACAACTCAGGCAGCAATAAGCCAATATCTGCGCTCAAAGCGCGGAATTGGAGATTTAGAGCAGTTTAAGGATTTTTTATCAACGATCCAGTCGGCTGCAAGCGAAATAGCCAGCGAAATAGCTTTGGGAAGGATGGGTTCTGAGGGGGTCGCGCTGAAACTCTGTGAAATATGCCTATCTATACAAAAGAAAACCTTAAGAAGATAGATGGAAACAATTTTCCTACTAAAAGAGAGAACCCGCGGTGAATAAATATGCTGCCCATCGTGAAGGTTAGAGAGGTTGAGGAGGAGAAGATAACACGGGCCATAATCCAGAAGACTATGGAGGATTGGCTGGATATTGCTGAAAATGATGTTACGATTGTTGGCGCCGGGCCCTCTGGACTTACAGCCGCAATGTACGCGGCTAGAGCCGGCTTAAAAACAGTTCTGTTTGAGAGGAGGCTTTCTTTCGGCGGTGGCATAGGCGGCGGCGGGATGCAGTTCCATAAGATTATTGTGGAGTCGCCGGCGGATAAAATCCTGAGGGACGTCAATTGCAGAATGGAGCAGCTGGAGGATGACTTATTTATTGTTGATGCCGCTGAAATGATGGTTAAGCTTGCATCCGGAGCCATAGATGCTGGTGCAAAAATAATTTTAGGTGTAACCGTTGATGATGTCATTTATAGGGATAATCCGCCTAGAATAGTTGGCGTAGTTATTCAGTGGTCTTCTGTCATAATGGCCGGGCTCCATGTAGATCCGCTTGGAATTAAGGCCAAAGCCGTTGTAGACTGTACTGGGCATGACGCTGAGGTCCTCTCAGTTGCATCAAAGAAGATTCCGGAGCTAAACATAACTGTTGCAGGCGAAAAATCGATGTGGACTTCCCGTGCTGAAAAGTTGACGGTAGAGAGAACCAGAGAGGTTTGCCCAGGACTCTTTGTTGCTGGAATGGCTGTTGCAGCAGTGGACCAAATCCCAAGAATGGGGCCAATATTTGGAGGAATGCTATTGAGTGGAGCTAAGGTAGCGCAGCTAGTCGCAAGTAAAATTCTAGGGAAAACGCTGAAGATAACGCCTATCGACTTCTAGGTATACTCTAGCGATTAGGTATGCTTGTAATGATCGAACAAGCGTTATTTTCCTTTTAGAAGAGACCTAGCTATCATCATCAAGAAACATAATATTGTTTTCATGAACTGCTAGGTTCAATCCTCTCCATTCAAGACCTAAAAACGAGTATTCACCAACTCTTTCGGCGAGAAGACTCCAGATTTCAATCGCGGAGATGGATCACTATAAACCTTAAATGGCGTGTTTTCACTGATAAGTCTTTGGGTAAGCCGCCTACAAAGGTTCAGAAGACCGTTAAGGTTAAGACTCTTGATCTTCGAAAAAGGGTGAGAAGGAGATTCTCAAATGCGAGAACTTTTAACGCCATTTATATCGCGACAAAAGTGTTTCACTTTATTCTGCCACTTGCCAGCTGGCTGAGAGATTTCTAAAGCGAATTAGAGACTGAAGGAGGAAAAAGTATCCGCTAATTCTCAGAAGGGATGTTTATAGAGCCGACGTAGATAAAAACTCACTCAATATATTTATATGCCTAGATTATTATTATCGTTTGGGGGGAATATGTATGCCCACTCAAAGGTTTAGGATTACGCCTACAAGTAAAGGTGCGTTATTTAGGGCTAAAAGATGGTTCTATTCGACATTTTATACGAATGCTCCAGCTGAAGTTAGGGAGGAGAATAAGAAGGTTTGGGTTGATTTAGCCACTAGGCTCGTTGGGGAAATCAATAAGCGCAGCGCCGCCGACAAGCCGGCGAGGCTCACAATAAATTATGAAACTGGACCACGCGGGGAGTTTAAACCCCTCTCAGCAACTGTGGAGTTGATGGAAATAAAGCCCTTAGAAACCTTCACGATCTTCGTTTCTGAGGAGGTTGCTAAGGAGGAAGAAAAGAAGAAATTAAAAACAGAGCTTGAGGAGCTGCTTAAGAAGGCGAAGGAACTCGGAATAAGTCTCGAGGAGCTAAAGGGAACATAGCGCATAACCTAAACTTTATTTTTTATAGTATATTGCGCTTTCGAGGATTTGAAAATTAGGCGGTACAGTAAACCATTTAAGTATATCTAGCGCTTATTTTAATCTGTTGGTGGAAGAAATGTCTGGACAGGAACTAAAGGAGGTTGGAAGGGTAACGCATTACTTCACTAAGATAGGTGTAGCTGTCGTTAATTTGACGGATACTTTATCGGTTGGTGACAGAATTTTAATAAAGGGTTCATCAACCAATTTTGAGCAAACCGTCGAATCAATGCAGATAGAGCATAAAAATGTTAATGTTGCATATGGTGGGCAAAGTATAGGGCTTAAGGTTAATCAGAGGGTTAGGGAAGGAGACAGGGTCTACAAGATACTTTAATAGAGTGGTTTAAGATTTAACTATTATTCCTTGAGTTCCAGCCATTTGATCTAAAGGAATTTATTTGTAATCTTGTTGAATTACGTAGATCACTTTATAAGTATGGATTCGTTTTCCTATCTAAAATTATGGCTGCGCTTGTTAATGGGAGAGGTATTGATGAGCGATAGGTTGCCTGGGTATAGAGGTTTAGCTTTGAGGGCCCTCCTCGATATTGGGGCTGAAATTGGAGATTTAATACGCATAATTAAAGATGATACTATTCTAGAGGGAATTTTGATCCCCAGATCCGAGTATGGTGACGATAAGCATGTTGTAATAAAAATCAAGTCGGGCTATAATATTGGGGTGGAGATTACGCCGACAACTAAATTGGAGCGGATTGGAGCCGAAACAAAACCAGCATTTATCTCGCCACCGCCGCCGGAGCGGAGGACTGATCTGCCGACAGTTACTATTCTAGGTACTGGTGGGACAATAGCTAGCCGCGTCGATTATAGGACTGGAGCCGTTAGGCCGGTTATTTCGGCCAGCGACCTGTATAGTATTGTCCCGGAGTTATCGGACATAGCTTTTGTTGAAACTGAAATACTCTTCAACATATTTAGTGAAGATTTAACGCCAAGGCACTGGTCAATTATGGCTGAGACCGTCGCCAAACATATTGCTAGAGGGGTTCAGGGCGTTGTTATAACTCATGGAACCGACATGATGGGATATTCAGCTGCAGCCTTAAGCTTCGCGCTACAGAACCTACCAGTCCCAGTAATACTTGTTGGAGCCCAGAGATCTGAGGATAGGCCTAGCTCTGATGCTGCCACAAATCTCATAGGTGCCGTTTTAGCAGCTTCGAGGGCGCCCTTCGCCGAGGTTGCGGTAGCCATGCATGAAACCCCCTCAGATGACGCTATAATTCTGCATAGGGGGACGAAGGTTAGGAAATGTCATACGAGCCGTAGGGACGCCTTTAAAACTATAAATGCTAAGCCACTTGCAAGAATAATCGATGGAAGCATCCAGATGCTCGCAGAAGACTATAGGCCTAGGGATCAAAATCGCAAGCTTATCTTGAAACCGAATTTTGATGATAGAGCTGCGTTAATAAAATTTTATCCGGGCATGAGCCCGAAGATCATTGACTGGCATGTATCTGAGGGCTATAGGGGCATTGTTCTGGAGGGGTCTGGTTTAGGGCATATCCGCCGTGAATGTTTCCCAGCCATTAAGAGAGCCATTGAAAATGGCGTAGTAGTTGCTATGACGTCACAGTGCATCTGGGGGCGTGTAAACATGAATGTCTACTCTAATGGTAGGGATCTTCTGGCGATGGGCGTAATCCCGCTAGGCGACATGCTTGCTGAAACCGCTCTCGTAAAAATGATGTGGGCTTTAGCCCAAACTAAGGATCCGAATGAAGTTAAAAATCTCTTATTAACAAATGTTGCAAACGAATTCTCTGAAAGAACTGTTGAAAATATTGAGCCGCCGAGAGCCGTGAAATAGGGTGATGATATTGGGGCTCAATTATAGTGAACTTGGGCTTAAAGTTGGTTTAGAGTGCCATCAGCAGCTCGCAACCCATAAGAAGCTTTTTTGTGGATGTAAGCCGCAGCTGTTTAAGGGCGAACCAGAAATAATATTTCTGCGCAGATTAAGGCCAACTCAGAGCGAGCTGGGCCAAATAGATCCGGCAGCATACTTTGAATTCCAGAAAGGCGTGAAGATACTTTATGAGGCAAATAGTGAAACATCATGCCTCGTCGAGATGGATGAGGAGCCTCCTCACGAGCTTAATCGTGAAGCGCTGGAAATAGCGCTAATAATAGCGCTTATGATGAACGCTAAACCAGTCGACGAAGTTTATGTTATGCGTAAAATCGTTATAGACGGCTCTAACACGACGGGTTTTCAGAGGACATGCGTAGTTGCTTTAAATGGCTCAATAGTTGTTGATGGAAAAGTTGTGCCAATACAGCATATAAGTCTCGAGGAAGATGCCGCCAGAAAGATGGGTGAGGAAGGATCAATAATACGCTATAGAATTGATAGGTTAGGCATACCTCTAGTTGAGGTTACGACGGGACCCGTAATAAATACGCCCGAAGAAGCTGAGAAAGTTGCCCTCGCAATAGGCAGGATATTGAGATCTACAAGAAGAGTTAAGCGCGGGATCGGAACAATAAGGCAGGACCTAAATATATCTATTAGGGATGGGGCCCTAATTGAAATAAAGGGCGTGCAGGAACTGGAACTTATATCTAAAGTTGTTGAGTATGAGGTTCAACGCCAACTAAATCTCCTGAAGATTCGTGATGAATTGATTAGGCGTGGACTAAAAACTGACGAATTGAGAGAGGAGTTTGTTGACGTCACGCCGGTGTTTAAGGAGACGAAGTGCCGCGTACTTCAGAGGGCCATAAGCCAAGGAAAGCGGGTCTTCGCCGTTAAACTGCCCAAATTTGCTGGTTTATTGGGTTTTGAACTTGCGCCCGGCTTAAGGTTTGGGACGGAACTATCCGACAGGGCGAAGTTCTGGGGTAGAGTTGGCGGAATACTACACAGTGACGAGTTCAAATCTTACGGCATATCAGAGGAGGAGATAGCTGAATTAAAGATTATGTTGGACACATCTAATGAGGATGCTATTGTTCTGGTTGCAGACAGCGCTGAAAATGCTATGGATGCATTAAAAGCTGTTGTTGAGAGGGCGCGTGAAGCGCTTATTGGTGTTCCTGAAGAGACGCGCGCAGCAAATCCGGATGGAACAACGAGATATATGCGCCCTAGACCTGGGTCGGCTAGAATGTATCCTGAAACGGATGTTCCACCAATAAAAATTACGGAGGAGTACTTAAAGAGGATTAGGGGGCTCTTACCAGAGGCTCCTGAAGAAAAAATTAAGAGGCTGATGAAAAATTACGGCATAAACGAGAAGCTAGCAAGGCAGCTTTTAGACTCTGAGTATGAAGACCTCTTTGAGGTTATTGCTAAGGAAACTGGCGTAGCCCCAACCGTTATTGCCGCAACACTTACGGAGACGTTTAAGGCTTTAAAGCGCGAGGGCGTAAACATTGAGGCCTTAACTGACGAGCAGATAATTGATACTTTTAGATTAGTTGGGTCTGAGAGAACTACGAAGGAGGCTATACCCGAAATAATAAAGTGGTTGGTGAAGCATGAGGGGGCTAAACCTATTGATGCTATAAGGGAACTTGGCTTAATGATGATACCGGAGGACGAACTTAAGAGGATAATAGACGAATATGTGAGTAAAAATAAAGGTTTAATTTTGGAGAGGGGTTTAAGCGCGCTTGGCACCCTAATGGGCTTAGTTATGAGGGATTTGAGGGGGAGAGTTAAGCCTGAAACAGTGAACAGGATGCTAAGGGAAAAAATAGTCGAGATATCTGAAAAGGGTTAAAATGGAAATATATTCCAAAAAATATCGAGTAAAAAGATGGTAGTTTCTTATCGTAAACGTTATAAGACTTCAATCCAGTATGAGAAGATGGGATATTTGAGTTGGGGAAGATTCAAGCCGAGATTAAAACATCTTTTGGCAAAATAATCATTGAGGGTTCAACTGCCAGTGACATACTTGAGACATTAAAATCTTTACCGGAAAATTTCATTAGTGATCTTGAGTCAGCCATCTCTAAAGCCACTACACTCAACAGGAATAAAGAGTTTAATAGTTTAGTGAAGTTCACGGAGAACGGCCCAGTCTTAATCTTGAAGGATCCAAAGATTATTACGCAGTATGAAGCCATCGGCTTAATCCTATACTTCTCTAAGAATAGGAGTGGTAGGCCGTCCCAAATAAGGCAACTCTTAGAGTACTCCGGAATAAAAACTTATGTCTCCTCGAGACTGAATGAAATGGCTAAGCGTGGCCTAGTCTTTAAATCGGCATCTGACGGGTCGGAGTGGGTTCTGAGCCCTAGGGGTGAGCGCTGGGTTGAGGAAGAGATCCTGCCGAAGTTGAAAAGATCCTTTTCTAATACGCTTTAATCCGCCATTTCCTTTTCTTGGGCATATTCATCGTAGGCCTTGAGCATAGCCTTAATATACTCTTTCAGCATGTGGGGGGTTATCTCCGGGCTTATTGTTAAATTTATTGAGATGTTTGTTCTAGGTTCAGATAACGCGCTGAAAGGAAATGCCACTGGTTTCTCTTTAACCCTCTTAATAACGGGCTTAGCAACCCTGGTTTCGCTGGGAACAACGACTTTTCTAGCCGGTTTAGTTGGCTTTACTGGCGCATATAACCAGTCTATCTGAAAGGCATATGCTATCAGGTCTAGGAAAGCGTTTAATCCAACCTTATCAGCCCTAAGGTCCCCAACGACTCTTGGCAATTCAACAAGGACTGAATCTCTATCCATCCTACTATTCTTTATACGTTCAACGAATTTTGTTAAAATCTCATCTTTAGATAGAAGGTTTCTTAGAAGATGTCTTGTTGCGTTGCCCTCTGGATCAATCCTATATGCGGATGCAAACTCTGCAGCCTCACGCGTTAACCTATACTTTCCCTGCTCCTTCTCGCTCTCCTCTATGAAGCCCCAGCTTTTAAGGAAACCATTATTGCGGCTAATATTATGTAGTGTGACGCTAGATTTCTCCGCAACTTCACTGACGCCCACGTATTCCTTATCAGCACCAGCATTTAAATAAGCGACCAAAATATCGCATATCTTTGAGAAGCTTAAGCGTCTAGGGAGAATTTTAGATGCGTTCAATTGGATCCCTCAAAATATTAAGGTGTATTTAACCATAAAAATAATTTTTAGGATATTTAACCTGTAACGAAAAATCTTTAAGTTAAAAACAGCATATATTTTGAGCGCGTAAAGGATTTGTGAATAGAAATGTGTTGTGGGGAGGAAAAGCTAGAGTTAATTGTGAAGTATAGGGATGTTGAGGCAAAATTCGCTGGAAGCCCAGAGGATGTTATAAGGGCTTTCTTCGGCTTTATGAGTAGGGTTTTGCCAGCCTACGACTTAGCCTCCAGCTTAGTTCTCACGGTGGACTTGGAAAACCTTTTAAGAAATGTTAAAGGGTTGATAGCGTTCACGCCGGAGGGTCCAGTAATAACTGTTCCCCGCGAGAAGATTGGTGGGGACAGAAACGTGATAATTTTAAGTCTTCTTAAAGCGTATATCGGGCATAAAACCGGACGCTTAGAGAAGGATTCGCTATCAAGGCCTGAGATAACAGCTTCAACGGGCGTTAAGGATAGTACTGTCGCCGCACGCTTAAGCGAGTTAACGGACGCCGGCTTAGTTGAAAGGGTTGGGCGTGGAGAATATAGGATTACAACTTTAGGTGTAAAAGTCTTTTTGGAGGAAATCTTGCCAAAAATTAGGTTAGGAGGGGAAGTTTAGCGTTGAGCGAGAGGAAATCTGTTAGAGTTCATCTGGAGTTCGGTGACTTAAAAGCCGACTTTGAGGGGGATGCGGGTCAAGTATTTGAGTCTGTACTGCGGTTTCTGTCGCAGATATGTCCAAAAATCGAGATACTTCAGAAAATAGTTTACACGCCGGATCTAGTGGATCTAATGAAGTCTCTTAGTGGATTAGTTGAGATAACTCCGGATGGGCCAGTAATAACTTCGGGTATTAACCTGCCCACTAAAAGCTCCATTTGCCTAACCCTTTTAGGCGCATATATTGGCAATAAAATTGGGAAGCTCCGAAAAGACACTTTATCTATAGGCGAGTTATCGATGCTAACTGGAAAGGCTAAAAAGACGATTAGCAACGAGATTCCAAGCCTCGTTGAGAACGGCTTAGTTGAGAAGGTTTCTGAGGGAGAATACCGAATAACACAGTTAGGAATAAGGAAATCTAGGGAGATAGCCGAAGCGGTTAGGCAGAGTAAGGTTTAAGGCTGATTTTCTAGGAGAAATTGTTTAATTCCCAATCTTGCATTAGCAATATATAGATCCTCCCACTTATCTCCTGTATCGTTTACCAGCTTTTGGGAGCGTGAGGTATCTTTGAAGGGTAAACCCTTAGCCGCCATAGTTTCAGCCGGATTATCAAAGTTTGGTAAGAGAGATGGCCTCTCTGGCAGGGAGATTTTTGCTGAGGCTGCTAAAGAGGCTTTTGAAAGGTGCCCAAACCTTGAGCCTAAGAAGGATATTGGGGCGCTTATAGTTGGTAACATGAGCGAGTCCTTTGAACACCAATGCCATCTGGCTCCAATAATGTCAGATTGGGCTGGCTTGCTGCATACACCAGCTCTAAGAGTTGAGGCTGCATGCGCCTCCTCTGGAGCGGCGATAAGATACGGTTTATTTACAATACTTTCCGGAATATGTGACGTTGTCATGGTCGGCGGCTTCGAGAAGATGACTCACAGGACAACTTTTGAAGCAACCGAATATCTAGCTATGGCATCTGACTTCCCACTTGAGCAATGGAATGGAGCCACATTTCCTGGACTATTCGCACTTATGGCAACAGCCCACATGCATGAGTATGGAACAACGGAGGAGCAGATGGCGCTCGTCGCCGTTAAGAATCACCATAATGCAACACTAAATCCTAAAGCTCACATGCAGAGAGAAATAACCGTCGACCAAGTTTTGAGCTCTAGAGTTATCGCTAAGCCCCTAAAACTCTTCGACTGCTCCTTAATCTCTGATGGAGCCAGCTGCGCAATCCTAACTAAGCCGGAGATAGCGAGAAAATATACTGATACGCCTGTCTATATAATAGGCTCCGGGCATGGAACCGACGCAATAGGACTTTATGAGAGGGATAGCCTAACAAGCCTTAAAGCCACGAGGCTTGCTGCTAAGGAAGCCTATGAGATGGCTGGTTTAAGCCCGAAAGACATTGATATTGCTGAAATACATGATTGCTTCACTATAGCCGAAATAATTGCTTATGAGGATCTAGGTTTCTGTAACCCTGGGGAGGGTGGAAAATTTATTGAGGATGGCGTTCCAACATTGGATGGCGAGCTACCAGTAAACACTAGTGGCGGGCTCAAGGCAAAGGGTCACCCTGTTGGCGCAACTGGAGTAGCGCAGCTATATGAAATTTTTCTACAGTTAACTGGTCAGGCTGAGGGGAGGCAGGTTGAGAACTGCAATATTGGCTTAACGCAGAATTTAGGCGGAAGCGGCGCAACATGTATAGTCCACATATATAGGAGGGGGTGAAATCTTGAGCGAGACAACACAATTCACGATCGAGCAATTTTACAAGTTTATAGGCGAAAGAAAGCTCATGGGCGCTAAATGCAATAAATGCGGAAACATTTTTGTTCCTCCTAGACCAATCTGCCCAAAATGTTTATCAGAGGATTTAAGTTGGGTCCAGCTAGGGAATAGGGGTAAACTCTTAACATACACAGTTATACATGTTGCGCCAGAAAAATTCCAAAATATGGCCCCCTACGCTTTTGGAATAGTTGAATTGAGGGATGGCGTTCGCCTGCCCGGAATTATTCAGGGCGTAAAACATGAAGATTTAATGGTGGGCATGGAGCTTGAAGTAGACTTTGACACAAACGTTTCACCTACGTGGCCTAAGTGGCCCAGATATTTCTTTAAACCGCCATGAAGAAGATTTTTCTTAAACCTCTTCTTTTTTATCAAGATTAGCCTTAGATTCATGCCCACCAAGTCTCTGGGGCATCCCCCTATGAATGAGGACGAGTTTGATAGGTATGTAAATGACCCCCTTTGGCCGATCCTAGTAGAGACTGTTCATGCAATGGTCATGTATAGGCATCATAAATTTTACGTTAAGGAGAAAATTATTCGTGAAGAACCAAACATATCCCCTAGAAAACTCGCCGCAGAACTAGGTATACCGCTCGGCGAAGCGCTGGTAATTCTCTACGAAATTAAGAGTGAAGCAAAAGGCACTGCAACGGTTCAGAAGTAGCTGACTTTATCAAACTTTTCGCTGACAAGAAAATAGGACATTTTTGTTTTAATTGACGTTAGCCCTTCTTAATCTAATCTTGTTTGCGGAAAATATTTTTACTACTTTTACACTTTTCTACATGTGGAAAAATGTCTGTAACTGTAAAAATTGAAAAGGATAAAAAAGAAAAACTTGAAAGGTTCATTGCTTCACTTTTGCTACGGGAGGGTATAAAAATAACCCTACAAGAAGCTTTGGGCCTGATAATCGACTATGCCCTCCAAAATGAGGAACAAATAGTTCAAAAACTTAAGGGATTACCGCCGCTGGAGGAAGATCCCGCATGGAAAGCTCTCGATAACCCCGTCCATTGGGGGATAAAAGATGCCTCAAAAAAGATAGACGAGTACCTTTATGGGCGATAAAATATGGCGGTGTTCATTGACACTGGGGTATTCATTGCATTACGGAATGCTGACGATGAAAACCATCAGCGAGCCAAAGGATTGATGAAGAGGGCGCTAAAGGCGGAATTTGGGAAAATCTTCACATCAGACTATGTAATAGATGAAGCCATAACAGTAGCCCTTGTAAGGACAGGAAGGCACGACTTGGCCCTTGATATAGGGAAATACATCATTGAGTCTCCGAGAATAATAAAACTGTGGACAACGAGAGAAATCTTTGAAACAGCATGGCAAAAATTCCAAACGTTAAAAGATAAACATTTAAGTTTTACGGACTGTACAACGCTGGCTCACATAGAGAAAAACAATATTAGGCAAATCTTGAGCTTTGACTCAGGCTTCGACGGACTAGTGCAAAGAATCTACTAGCGATTATTTTAGCAAAACATCAACAATGCTGACAGCATTTTAAATCATTCTGTTATGTTGGAGCGGCCCGCCCTGAAGAGCTGCTTAGCGAAGCAAAACAGATATTTTTATCCCTCGACGACATAGCGATAGTAAATGTATTCTCCAGCGGTTGGGCTGCGCCTAGTTATCTTGATTATGTCTCCTGGTTTAGCCCCGATAACGCGCACAATTGGATCCGAAGTCTTTATATGGGGGAGTTTATAGGGTTCAACGCGATATTTCTCAAGAACCTCCTTTCTCTCCTCTGGTGAGAGAACTTCGTGTTTGGGAACAAGGTAATGCTTGAATATGTTGAATGATGGGAAATCCTGAGGTATCAACTCAATGTTCTTCCTTCTAGCTAGGGATTTAGCCGACTGCGTATATTTCCCACCAACTATTATGCCGTTCTCAGCATTCTTAGATTTCATGTACTTTACCATTTGATTAATGTATTTGATGCCAATAGCCTCAGCTGCTGAAACAGCCCATATAAGGATCCTCTTACCTTCAGAATCCTCAACCGTTATTAATGCGCCGTCCTTAACATCCTCCCTCTCCAGCTGCTTATAATTCCTAAGCTCAATTAGAACCTGCGCCTTCCTCTCAAGTATCGGATCAAGGGCCAAAAGCTGAAATGCTCCTCCCTCAAATTTACATTGTATAATCCAAGAATAGACTCAACTTTTAAATTTTACGTTACTGGCAATTTAGGGAAACCATTATTTATAGGGCAGATAATTTAATCTCTCATCTCTAACTAAGCTAGCCCGAATAAACTAGATGTAATGTTAAGCACTAGTAGACCCTAATCTCACTGCGAACCCATCTCTTTAAGGGCGATTGCGGCTGCTCCTAACGCGTTAGCGAACTCGCAATTTTCTGGAACAATCACTTTAGCGCCAAATAATTCGGCTGTTTCACATATCGTCTTTGAGATTATCCGGCTCTTAGCGAGCATACCGACAAGTATTACGTTATCCTCTAAGCGGTAGGCTTTTGCAGCCATGGCCGCTATAACGCCGATCGCCTGTGAAACCATATTGAAGATTCCAGCCGCAATATCTTCGTTCCTGGATTCGCACGTCAACTTTCCAAGGTTTGAGGCTGTCGCTTCTGCTGGAACTATTCCAATCGGTCCGCCGACAATGTCGCCAACAGTTAAATCTACATTATTCGTGTTCCCCTTTAAAGCCATATCTTCCAGGACATTAAAATCGGCTACACCTAGAATCCTCCTCGATAGACCCATTATTGTTCCCCCGCCAACGGCGGTTCCACAAACATGCCTTATGAGACTTCCATTATCATATGCAGCAACGATAGCTGTTCCAGTCCCAGCGCTGACAACCAACCCCTCACTCTTATTGGCTAGGATTAAACCTCCAAGCCCAATAGCCCTAATCTCATTCACTCGCCTAATTGGTAAGCCTAAAAAACTATCGCCAAGGAACCTTGAGCCCCCGCCTGATGCGGCAACCATGGCTATTGGGCGCTTATAGCCCCCTTTCTCGAGGAAAAATTTCAGAATCTTCTTGGCGGCATCTTCCGGCTTCTCGACTGGAAGTACGCGTTTATCAGCAATATTTAGATCCTTGTCTAGTAGAATGCCCTTAGCGAGACTTGCACCTATATCCAGCCCCACAATCATCAAATTAAATCCCAGTAAAGATGTCTGTGGCGCGCATATTTTAACGCTTCCAGCTTTATCGCGAAAGAGAATCAAGAGAGTTTGAATATGTTTAAACATTTAATACAAAAATTTTATCTCTTCATACAATCTTTTTAACCTCTAAAAATAGGATTGACCTGATATGAAAGCAGTAAACGTTATTGCAAGCGCCGTGTGCGGCGTCCTTTATGGTGCCGTCGGCTACATAATCTTTCTGTTGGCACCAATAACGACTCCAGGCGTTGGAATAGTGAGATTCTGGCCGTCCGTAGTTATACCAGCGGTTTTTGCAGTTCTCTTCGGGCCGGCAGTCGGTGGTTTGGGAGCAGCCATAGGCATATTCATAAGCGACTTATTGATACATGGAGATCCCCTACTCAGCCTCTCAGCTGGAGTCACAGCGAACTTCATAGGTTTCTACCTGCTGGGATATATTTCAAGAAAGAGGATAGATTGGGCTAAATCTGTAGCGATAGTAAGCGTTCTTCTCCTAGCTGGGCTTTCGGTGATAGAATACGTATTGTTAACTTACTTCTCGCTTGAGGCTGCAATATTGTTTATTGGGCTCTCAATATCAAGCTACACTATAATAGTTGCTGTGGGTCACTTATGGCCTAAATGGAGAAGCTACTGCATAGGGTCAATTGTCGGCTTGCTTGTTGGGAGTACAATTATAGGCTTCGTTGTCTGGGGATACAGCCAAGTACTCTTCCTTCCGCCAGCTGTTGGGGGAGGGTATAGGCTACCATTATATGCGGCGCTAATTTGGCTAATATGGACTTTCGCGACCGAAATTCCATTCCTAATAATTCTTGGCCCGCCAATCCTAAAGGTTTGCTTTCAAGCCTTCCCATCACTGAATCCGCTTAAGGATTTGGAGGAAAATTTCAGGAAGGAGAGAAAATATTGAATTTAAAAAATCGCTAAACCCTAATTTTCTGGCTGAATTGGCGATGGGGAAATTGAGATGATGAATCAATTTAAGGTTGTTGCTGTTGGCGGAACCTTTGATGAGTTGCATAAGGGGCATAAAACCTTGCTTAAAACGGCTTTTGATTATGGTGAGAAGGTTTTAATTGGATTATGCACGGATGAGTTCGCTGGAAAATTGCGTAAAAACCATGAGGTTGCCTCCTACGAGGATAGAGCCAGAGAGTTGATGAGTTTTCTTAATGATTTGGGCGTCTCTCATAGGGCTGAGATAATTCCGCTTTCAGATCCCTATGGTCCGGCGGCGACTAGCGCTGAGATTGAAGCGATAGTCGTCAGTAGGGAGACTGAGCCCAGAGCCAGAGAACTGAACTCGCTGAGGTTGAAGAGCGGGCTTAAACCGCTTGAGATAATAGTTATCGACATGGTTCCAGCTGAGGACCAAATTCCAATATCAACAACCAGGATTAGGCGGGGCGAAATAGACCGAGAGGGAAGGCTGCTGAGAAAGTAAGCGTTGAGGATAGATACGGAAGATTTAAGTTTAAAAATGCGCATTTTATTTTCTGGATATATTTAGGCGTCTGCCACCCTGTAGTGGTATTATTGAAGAGGACCGGATTAACTGAGCTGCCGCTTCATGACGGTAAGGCTCCTCATTGGCTAGTTGAGCGCATGATAAAGCTGGCTAGAGAGATATCCGCAATAATCATTTATGAGTATGGGAGAGAAACCTTTATAAAGAGGATTTCAGACCCATACTGGTTTCAGGCTTTCGGCTGCGTTCTAGGCTACGATTGGCATTCATCGGGAGTTACAACGGTTGTTACCGGGGTCCTTAAAACGGCCCTGAAAGATGGGGATTTCGGCGTGGCCGTCTGCGGCGGTAAGGGTAAGGTCTCTAAGGAGACTCCCTCTGAAATAGTTAAGGTTGGAGAGACATTTAATCTTTCAACAAAGAAAATAGAGGAGCTTCAGTATGCGAGCAGGATGAGCGCGAAAGTTGATAATGCGGCTATACAGGCAGGTTATCCGTTGTATCATCACGCTTTCTTCGTCACCGAGGATGGGAAGTGGGCTGTTATACAACAGGGCATGAATGTAAATGATAGGACGGCGCGCAGATACCATTGGCTCTCAGATCAGGTTGAGAGTTTTGTTGTTGAGCCGCATAAGGCTATAGTTGGCGACGTGAGGCGCCCAATAGTCTTAGATATGACCGCTAGGGAAAGCGAGGAATGCCGGAAAACATCGGTTGACATAGCTAAGGAGAGGACTGAGAAGGTTGCTAGAATGTTTGAGATGATAAGGCCAGCATGCCAGAAGTCGCTCCAAGAGTGGATTCCAAATATGCCAACCAAGGAGTGGAAGGATTACATCGCAGAGTTCCTTAAAATGCCCTTCACGATAAACTGGAAGGCCCTAAAGAGGGCATATGAGATACAGCCGAGAAACTATGAGGAGCTGCTGGGCATTAAGGGCATAGGACCCTCAACCGTTAGGGGGCTAGCCTTAGTAGCCGAGATTATATATGGTGATAAACCAAGTTGGAGGGATCCAGTAAAATACTCCTTCGCATATGGTGGGAAAGATGGAGTTCCATATCCGGTTAATAGAAGAGCTATGGATGAATCAATAAGCATATTGAGGGAGGCCGTTGAGAAAGCAAGAGTGGGCGATAAAGAACGCTTAAACATGCTCCAAAAGCTAAGGAGATTTGTGCCGCCTGACGCAAATGTTTAGAAAGTTTATGGTGACAAGTACTCTTCTATCTCCCTTCCCAAAATCAGCCTAACACCATGCTTTTCAGCTAAAGTTTTTAGGGCTTCAGATGCTTCAGGCGTAACTCTGGCAACGGATAGAATCGTCATTAAAGGTTTCCTATTATACTTCTCTTCAACAATCTTTGCGCGTTCAACAATCTTCACAATTTCTCTCTCAGCCTCATCAAGACTCTTTACGCTAACTGTCGCTTCGCCGACAACAAGCGGCTCCTCACAGAAGAGGTTTACCTCCCTCACTTCACCATCATAAACAAAGTATTTCTTTCCAACCCTCGCCCCCACATAACCCATCTCTTCAAGCATAACCTCAAGGAAGGCTGCTACATGATCCTCGAAGGCTACGCCTAAAGTTCTGCTTAATTCCCTGAAGCCTGAAATCATGTATTTGCGCATCCTCTCCTGCTCGAGCCTTAATGCCTTAACCTCCTCCCAGAGCTTATTCTGCCCTTCTCTTAGGCTCTTAACTTCTTCCCAGAGCCTATTCTGACCTTCCCAGAGCTTATTTTGTCCTTCTCTTAGGCTCTTGACTTCCTCCCAAAGCCTATTTTGCCCTTCTCTTAGGCTTCTAACCTCATCCCATAACTTATTCTGTCCCTCTCTAAGAGCCCTAACCTCCTCCCAAAGCTTATTCTGGCTTTCCCCTAAGTTT
>Ga0105154_1000474_pt1 | contig 17412 bp, 19 predicted proteins | sample SSWtaG_FD_89672 | JGI IMG/M metagenome (GOLD analysis project Ga0105154, IMG submission 89672) | Hot spring microbial communities from Sandy's Spring West, USA to study Microbial Dark Matter (Phase II) - SSWsed_matched | ecosystem: Environmental > Aquatic > Thermal springs > Hot (42-90C) >... | reverse complement strand
GTATAGTAGGGAAGAAATAATACTTATTAATGAAAATGTTATGGAAATTAGTTTAACCGGCAATTATTGGATATCATCTGAAGCTGGTACAGTTAAACAGGATTTCATAATTCGATACTACATAAACAATTCTCTTGTTGGATTAGAAAGATATGTTAACATACTGGTTTCTATTAAAAAGTAAATGGTTTAACCCACCAAAGCACGCAAATATATTAATGGAAATATATTTCAACTAACCATAAATCGCCCACAGAGCATTAGAAAACCAAAACCAACCCAACAAAAAACGCCAGTGACACTCCATGAATTCAAAGATAAAGACCAACGGTAAAACAGTTGGTCTCTTATAAAAGCGTTCAATACTAAGCTGCTCATCCTCCTGCATATAGTGGCATTATCAGTACTACATCACCATCATTTAAGAACTGCCCTTCCTCTGGAAATCTATAGTTTACATATATTAAACCCTTAGTTTTCACATCTTCCAGTTCACGTGAAATCAATTTAATCAAATCATTTAATGTAGCATTATCATCTAGCTCCACAATCCTCTCATTACCCAGCTTCTCAGCGAAAACCGAAACAAATCTAATGATAACTTTCTTCAAGGAGGGACACCAGAACCTCTAAATATAATTGTTAAATCCCATCAAGATAAGCGTAACGTTTTCCAGTGGAAAAACTTATAAATTGAATGAGGGAATAGTCATATTCAAAAAGGTTTTTAAAGAGGGATTTTAATGTTAGGTGGATATGTAGGTAAAGTTCTCAGAGTCAATTTATGGGAGGAGAAGGTATATACTGAACCACTTCCATCTGAAAGTATTCTTAGGAAATGGCTTGGTGGTAGAGGTCTTGGAGTATACTACATGTTGAAGGAAGTTAATCCGAAAATAAACCCCTTCAGTCCAGAAAATAAAGCTATTGTGACAACAGGCCCTGTTACAGGTATTGCTGGAATACCATCCTCTGGAAGATGGTGTTCTGTTACAAAAGCTCCACTCACCAACACTATCCACGACTCTCATAGCGGTGGTAAGTTTGGACCTGAATTAAAGTTTGCAGGTTTCGACTTGATAATCATTGAAGGTAAAGCTGAAAAACCAGTATATCTATGGATTTATGATGGGAAAGCCGAACTGAGAGATGCAAAACACCTTTGGGGTAAAGATGTCCATGCAACAACAGACCTAATAATAGAGGAGCAAACACCAGTTATTGGTAAAGATGAAGCTGAGAAGATTAAGGTGGCATGCATAGGTCCAGCTGGAGAAAATCTTGTGAGATTTGCCAATATAATGAATGATAAGAATAGGGCAGCTGGTCGTGGTGGTCATGGAGCTGTATGGGGCAGTAAGAAATTCAAAGCAATCGCTGTTAGAGGGCATATGAAGCCACAAGTAGCAGATGAAGCAAAGTTTAGAGAAGTTGTATTAAGGTCAATGGATTTAATTAAGAAGTCTCCTGTAACTAGCGAGGGGCTACCAAGGTATGGTACAGCTGTTCTTGTAAACATCATAAATGCTCACGGCATATACCCAACTAGAAACTTCCAAACTGGTGTCTTCCCAGAAGCAGACAAGACTAGTGGCGAAACTATGGCTAGAGATATAATGGACTGGGAGAAACAGAAGGAAGAGATATGTTGGGGCTGCCCAATTGGCTGTTCAAGATACACTAAAATAACTAAGCCACCATTTACAGGTGAAGGTGGAGGACCAGAATACGAAACTGTATGGGCTCTTGGAGCACAAACTGGAACAAGCGACTTAGCAGCAGTATCAAAAGCTAACTATCTATGCAATGAATTAGGACTAGATACAATTTCAATGGGCCACGTTATAGGAACCTTCCTAGAACTCGTTGAGAAAGGCAAAATTCCATCAGAGAAACTACGTGGATTAAAGGCCATGTGGGGTAATAGTGAAACCCTCATTGAAATTGTTTGGAGAACAGCATACAGATCTGGTATAGGTGACGATATAGCTGAAGGTGCATTAAGACTAGCACAAAAGTATGGTGCACCAGAACTGGCTATGGTCGTAAGAGGACAAGAGCTTCCAGCATACGATCCACGAGGAGTTCAAGGTCATGGACTAGCATATGCAACAAGCAATAGAGGAGGATGCCACCTGAGAGCATACATGATATCACCCGAAATCCTCGGCTTACCAGTTAAAGCAGATAGATTTGCCACTGAAGGTAAGGGTAAAATGGTTAAGGAAATGCAAGATGCCTTTGCAACTCTTGACAGTATGATTGTATGTAAATTTGTCACATTCGCCTACTACGTTGACATGTTAGCAGAGCAAATATCAGCCATAACAGGATGGAATATAACACCAGAAGAATTCTCCAAGATTGGTGAAAGAATATATAATGCTGAGAGGGCATTCAATGTCCTCTCATTTGGCGATGGAGAAGAATATGATACACTACCAAAGAGGCTAATAGAAGAACCCATGCCTGAGGGGCCAGCTAAAGGCCATGTAGTTAAACTCAAAGAAATGTTACCAGAATACTATGCTGCTAGAGGCTGGATTAAAGGTAGACCCACCAGAGCTAAACTGGAAGAATTAGATCTCAAATGGTTAGCTGACAAATTAGAGGAGGAAGAGCTACTTCCAGGTTAATTCCCATAACCCCTCCCCTCTTTTTTATCTAGTTTTACTTTTGATTCTAGGTGTTTTTATGAGTTTAAAAATTGGTGATTGGAGAGTAAATCTCAGTGAAGACTCTTATCCACGAGAATTGGTATTAGAGGTTTCTACACGCTGTAATTTAGATTGCATTCACTGTTTCAGATACGCTGCAGAGAGGTTTAAACTTCTAGATATGTGTTTCGAAGACTACAAGAAAGTTATAGATAACGCTGTTAATTCCAATATTAAACGCCTAGTTTTAACCGGATGGGGTGAACCTACAATAAATCCATACATTCTAGACATGCTAAATTATGCCAAGTCTAAGAATCTAATAGTAGTACTCAACACCAATGGCACTAAATTACCAGAAATAGCCGAAGACCTCGTGAAAATTAACATTGATGAACTTTATGTGAGTATCGATGCCATTGACGTAGATCTATATGAGAAGATTAGGAGACTTGGAAATCTCTCAATAGTTTCTAAAGGGCTTGAAAAACTCTTTGAATATAAGAAGAGAATTGATAGTAGAAAGCCTATAGTTAAATCTATATTCACCATCACAAAGCTTAATGCATACCAAATACCGAAAATACTCGATTATGCTGTGGAAGCTGGCATCTTCGAAGTTTATCTAAGCTTCTACATACACTATCCCGGTGGAGTTGAAGGTGTAAGTTGTCTCGACGACCCTGAATGCATAGAGAAATTGAAAGAACAAATGGGAAAAGTATCTGTAATGGCAATGAATATGCCTATTAGATTGTGGACACCCAATACATCATCTTACACTTCTAGAATTTGCCCCTTCACCTTTAACAGAGCCCTTTTCGTTAGAGTAGATGGAAAAGTAACACCATGCATATACATGGCTTACACATGGTCAACAATCATAAGAGGGGTTAAAAGAAAGATTCATGAATTCATAATCGGAGATGCATTCCACGAAAACTTGACTAATACTTGGAAAAGGAATTATAACATGTACTTCAAACTATACTTCAACTACATGCCCTCCTGCATAGATTGCGAACTTGTAAATTGGTGTAGCTACACGTTAAGCTCAGATGTAGACTGCTGGGGTAACATACCAAACTGTGCTCACTGCCCATACCACTACAAGTTCTCCTACTGCCCACTATAAGCTACCCCATAATACCACAGTTAACTTTATTTGGAAACAATATCACAAAATGAATATTAATCATTGTCAGAGACCCCTCCATCCCCCTCAAAAGTATCAATTCCCCGACTTCTAAACAGTTTTCACACTCACAGTAGCCTCCCACAAAATCACCCATGTACTAGGACCCAACCTCAAGATACCCTCATTTCTTCAAACATTAATCGGGAAAAAGGGGTAATATATGACCTTGAAATGTAACATGACTATACGTTTAAGGGTCTATGAAATAAAATCATGTATTTCTCACTCCATTATAGCTTATCCCGAGCAAGTATCTTAGGAAATCAAAATATCATGATTTTAGATGCATAAACTATTCCTTGAAAGAAAATTCCAATAACTTAATGGAAAGCTTTAATTGGAGATAACATCAATAATGAACAATTGAATATTATGAATAGAATCATACAAGCAAATTATGTTTGGTTTAATGGGAAGCTTGTAGAATGGGAGAATGCAAAAGTTCATGTGCTAGCTCAAGGAATTCATTATGGAATTGGAGTATTTGAAGGTATAAGAGGATATTATGATGAGTGTATTAAGATATTTAGACTTGAAGATCATATGAGAAGATTCCTAAAATCTGCTAAGATAATTCATTTAGAAATACCATATACATTAGAAGAATTGATTAATGGCGTTATAGAAGTTGTAAAAGCAAACAACTTTAAAACAGACATATACATAAGGCCAGTGGCATTTAGAGGTTCTGGGAGTATTGGGGTTAGAGCTAGAAATCCAGTTGAAGTAGCTGTGATAGCCTTTGAATACGGGAAATACCTAAAACCCACAGGGGTTAAATGTAAAATTTCAAGTTGGAGAAAACCTTCTGCAGATTCCCTCCCTGTATATGCAAAGATCGCAGCTATGTACCTACTTTACCATTTAGCTGTAGTAGAAGCAAACAACTGTGGATTTGATGAAGCAATACTACTCGATAGTGAAGGCTACGTCGCTGAAGGGTCAGGGGAAAACATATTCATAGTTAAAGATGAAATGCTAATAACACCGCCAACATATGGCGCAATACTAGAGGGAATAACTAGAGACACGGTAATGAAAGTTGCCATAGAAGTTCTTGGAATGAAAGTTGTTGAAAGAAGGATTAAAAGAGAGGAGCTCTATACTGCTGATGAAGCATTCTTCACAGGAACAGCTGCAGAAATAACACCAATAATAGAAGTGGACAATAGAACCATTGGGAATGGCCAGATAGGTAAGATAACCTCACAACTCATGGAACTCTATCAAAAGATCGTTAAGGGTAAAATAGAAAAGTATAGGAAATGGGTTACGGAAGTCAAATAAGCCAAACTATTCCAAAACATTTTTATTTTAACAACCAAAAACCCGATGAAAATCAGTCTCATAACAAATGGTTGGAGAATAATTTTTAACATGAGAATAACCATGTATTTGTATTTTATGGTGGAATAAGTGAGTTACGAGAAGTATAGAGATTGGTTTGAAGAAGCTATTGACGATTTTGAAGCAGCCACTGAATTATTTAAGGTTGGGAAATGGAGTAAGGTTTGCTTCCTCTCCCATCAAGCAGTAGAGAAGATTTTAAAGTCCCTAATGATCAAAGAGCTCAACATATATAGACACACGCATAGCATTGCAGAACTTTTAAGGGAAATAACCAATAGAATTGAATTCCCCAAAGAATTAATGAAACAAGCAAGTAGACTAGATAGATATTATATACCAATAAGGTATCCTAATGCATGGCCAGCCCTCCCGCCACATAAACATTATTCAAAGGAAGATGCCGAGGAAGCTTTAAGCACTGCAAAGAGCGTGATAGAATTTGTCAAGAAAAGATTTGAATGATATTCTGAGATGTGAAAATGTGAAAGATCTCGCTGAAGACTTGAAAAATTGATCAATGAACTTGTAAGGGAATTCAAGCCATTGAAAATCATATTAACAGGATCCCTTGCTAAGGAAAGATTTGTGAGGGGGTTAAGCGACATAGACATACTAGTTATAGTAGATAAAATGACACTTAAAGATAAATTCCTACTCAAAACCATTAAAGATGTTAATGTAGAAATAACTATTGTCTCTAAAGATGAATTTGAAAATGCCATCACTATGGGGAGGGAATTCTACGTTGAAGCAGTAAAATGGGGTATAATTGTGTATCAATGATGTCCAAAGACAGTTAAATGGAAAGCTTCTTATTTTCAATAATTCAATAATAGTCATACGATATTCAATGATAACTATTAATGACATAGTTTCAGATATACCCATAACACTAATAATGCTGGTATGGGTTGTCTTTGTAATTATGTATTTGGCTAAGTGGACTTATAATTATGCTGTATCCCGCGGCAGAACACCACACTCAGCAACATACTTTGGACGTAAAGTTATACATTTCCTTGCAGGAGGACTTGTAGCAATACTACTACCATACTATTTCAGAGAACCCATACTTCCATTCATAATGGCTTTAGCACTAGCAGTATTTTGCTATATACCCCACAAGACGGGCAAGCTAATGTTCTGGTTTCAAGATCCTGACAACATATATGAAGTGGATTTTGCAATAGCTTGGGGATTAATAATATTCATCACATGGTTTATTGATAGAACATTCTGGCTAGGCGTAATACCAGTATTATTCATGGCTTGGGGTGATGGGATAACTGGAATAGTGAGAAATCTCAGGTATGGAAGGAGGGTTAAAGGTTGGGAGGGAAGCGTAGCAATGCTAATTGTAACCACCATAATAGGATTGAAATTTGGAATTGCAGGTTTAATTGCGGCAGTAGCATCCACAATGGTGGAGAGGTGGGAGAAGGTAGATGACAACATAACAGTACCAATAATATCGCTACTCATACTCATAATTGCAAAAACATTTACACCAAATCTAACAATTGGTTTATGGTAGGCAGAAGGCTAAAATAATAAAAACACAATTGTAATCTTAAACACTTACGTAAATCCAAATGGAGGTATAAGTGTGCTTGGCATAGACCCATCAATTGTCATCAGTCTATCAATACAATTATTTGCCATAATGGATCCATTGGCAGCTGTACCAACATTACTAGATGCAATAACCAATGTACCAGAAGATGACGTGGAGAAACTAATAAATAAAGCTGCTCTAACAATATTCATTTTAATAAACGTATTCACAATAGCTGGATGGTACATACTATCACTATTTGGCATAAGTATGCCAGCATTTAAAGTAGCTGCAGGAATAATTCTGATGGCCATAGCTCTAGACACATTAATAACTGGACACAAGCCAGAGAAACTTGACATCGGAGCATACATAATAGTGCCAATAGCAACACCACTAATAGTTGGACCTGGAACCATGACTCTACTACTAACATCAGCAAAAATCTACGGAATAATAAACACTCTAATAGCATCATACATAGCCTTCACACTAACATATTTAACCATAAGGAATGCCAGAAGAATAGTTAAATTGACAGGGGAAACATTTATCCATGGGCTAGGTAGATTCATGTCAATAATAATAGCTTCCTTCGCCATCGAAATGATGATATCAGGAATAAATGAATACATGGGCAAACAATCTTAACCCATATATCACCATAAGCGCATGTCAAATATAAAATATCACGCTATAGAGAAGGAGGATAAATAAATGAATGATCCTCGAGCATGGAAATCGCCTAAATGGGTCTTGATGTTGGCTCTTTCGGTTTAATCCTCAAATCTTTTGGTATATTAACAGCTCTAACAATGTTTTGGGAGTTTATTATGTATATTGGTGTTCCATCAGGGTTATACTTCTTCAATCTCTTCACACCAATCAATACAAGCTTAACCTTCAATGTTGTGCCATCCTTAAGTTTATACACATTCCAATGCTCCTCAACCTCTTCAAAATCAACATCCTCCCCCTCCATAATATCCTCGGGAGTTATAGTTGGTATAGACATAGCCATAATTTTACACCTCTAAATAACTCTATGAAATAAACTAGTTTAAAAATTATTATAATACTAACTTCATGCCTTAGTATTTTACAATGAATTGATTCATGGGACACTTCGATAACATAAATTATTTATTTAGCTAAACTATTTGTTAATGTGATATACATTGTGGATTCCAAAATGGCTTGGCGAAGTCTATACTAAACTTTATTTAGAATTTGATTCAGAAGTTTTTACGTTCAATGATGCTGTGAAGATCATTGGTAAGAGTGTAGAGTGGGTTAATGTTGCTTTTAGCAAACTACATAAATATAGGTTGCTGTATATACATGAGAAATCTAAGATTAGGCTTTATAGGATTGTTAAACCTGAAACTTTTACATTAATATTGTCTGGGAAGATAAAGAATATAGATAGGATAAAGCAGGAGAGGTATATACAATTGATATGTGATGCATCTTTAAATTTAATGAGAAATTACAATTTAACGTCAATATGCTTATATGGTTCTGTTGCACGTGGAACAGCACGTCCAGATAGTGACATCGATTTACTGGTTATTTCAGATGATTTTAAAGGTACTTTAACCTCCAGGATTGAATGTATCCTAAATGATGTTGAAGACAAAATTTCAGATGAAATTGAACGCCTAAAGAGGTTTGGTGTGAATACCGAGCTAAACATATATCCATTAAGGAGAGAAGAGGTTTCACGACTTCCACCAATACTATTGGATTTAACTGAAGATGGAATAATAATCTATGATAATGAACTATTCTTGGAGAAGATTCTAACTAGATTAAAAGCTAAGTTAATCGAATTAAATGCAAAAAGGATATTCATAGATAGGGATACTTGGTATTGGGATCTAAAACCAGATTATAAGTTTGGGGAGGTAATTGAATTTTGAAGTTAATTAATATTGCCAAATCATATCTTAAACAAGCTGATGCACGTTTAAGAGATGCTGAAGAAGCTTTGGAGGAAGGGTTAAACCCCTACGCACTTAGATTATCACAAGAATGTGTGGAGTTATCTCTAAAAGCAGCTTTAAAAATAGTGGCCATAGAGTATCCAAAGAAACATGATGTTTCAGATGTTCTAATTCAAGTAAAGGAGAGATTTCCAGAATGGTTTCAAAGGGAAGTAGACTTCTTAGCAAACACATCTAGAACACTTGCAAAGAAGAGAAGTGTAAGTATGTATGGCGACGAAACATTTGCACTCTCACCAGAAGAAGTAATAAGTAGTGAAGAAGCCAGAATAGCTGTAGAGAATGCTAGGAAGACGTATAGTTTATGCAAAAAGTTACTTAATGAATTAAAATACATGTAAATATTCATTAAAACTTTAATTTGACAAGTCTATACCCACCTTCAACCTTAAATAAACCCCCAACGCTAATGAAACCTTAAACTACATGAAAATCCATCACTTCATAAAACATTTATATTAAAACAATACGAAGTCTCTGTAGTAAATTTAGGTGTAGACTATGTTTAAATTTAGTAGAGAGCAAAAGATTCTTGACATAGCTGGAGTGAAAATTGGAGGACAACCTGGTCAACTACCAACGGTGATGATTGGATCTATATTCTACCATAAACATAAAATTGTGATAGACGAGAAGACTGGCGAATTCAATGAGAAGAAAGCTGAAGAATTACTTATGAAAGAGAAGGAAATATCTGAGAAAACTGGAAATCCAAGGATAGTTGATGTATGTTGCAGTTGGCCCCAAGCATTTGGAAAGATGATAGATTTCATAGCTAGAAAGGTTGATGGGCCATTCTGTATAGATGGAGCTACAGCAGAAGTCAGAATTGCAGGAGCAAAATATGTGAGGGAAGTTGGGTTATCAGATCGAGTAATATACAATTCAATTACACCACATACACGTGAAGATGAGATCACAGCAATTAGAGATGCAAAAATAAAATCCGCAATACTATTAACATTAAATACGAGAAATCCAACAATAACTGGAAGAATACAAGTAATGGATGAACTGTTAGCCATAGCACAAAAAGCAGGAATCGAAAATATATTAGTGGATGTATGCGTTATAGACATACCAGATCCAGGACCAATTAGTAAAACAATATACTTAGTGAAAGAGAAGTATGGTTTACCCACAGGAGCTGGAGTACATAATGCAGTTGTAATGTGGAAAAAGAAGCGTGCATTAACCCCTGAAAACTATATGCTTGCAGAAGGGGTAGCTAATGCAATACCCATAGCCCTTGGAGCTAACTTCATACTCTACGGACCCATAGAATATGCTCCAACAGCATACTTCTCCTGCGCACTAGCAGACGCATACGTAGCATATAATGCAAGACAAGAATATGGAATAAAACCACTAACAAACAATCACCCATTATACAGAATATTTAAGTAACGTACCTTAAACACCACAATAAAATTTATGTAAATAAATCCCATGGGGAAAGAAAGCTTTTAAAATAAATCACACCTTTCCATTATTTTGATGAAGTATGTTATCTGGAAAAGAGGAATTATTAAATAAATTGAAGGAAGCTGCAGTAAACGGAGACGCCGATGAAGTTACTAAATTATCCAAGAAGGTTATCGAAATTGGAATAGACCCACTTGAAGCAGTTGAAAAAGCTTTAATAACAGGTGTCCTTGAACTTGGAGAGAAGTGGATAAATGGGGAAGCATTCATAGTAGATATGATAGCTGCAGCTGAAGCTATGAAAGCTGGATTATCAATTTTAAAGGAAGAGATCGTAAAGAGAGGTGGGAGCATCAAGTATCGTGGCAAAATAGTTATTGGAACAGTTGAGGGAGATATACATGATATTGGAAAAAGTATAGTTGCATCACTATTAGAAGCTGCTGGATACGAAGTCATAGATCTTGGAGTAGATGTACCTGCACAGAAATTCATAGAAGCCATAAAACAATATAACCCAGATATAATTGGTATGAGTGCACTCATGACTACAACCATGCTTAAACAAAGGGAAATTATAGAAGCTATTAAACAAGCAAATTTAAGGGATAAAGTGAAGATAATCGTTGGTGGAGCTCCAACAACTGAAGATTGGGCTAAAGAGATAGGTGCAGATGGATGGGCACCAGATGCTGCCAGTGCAGTTGAATTAGTAAAGAAATTGTTGAAGTAGGTGGAGGGGGGTTGGCTAAACCTAGAATAAAAGTTTTAAGTGATGAAGAGATTCTAGAGATCCATTGGAGATCGCTAAGCATATTGAGCAAAGTCGGTGTAAAAGTCGATCATAAAGAGGCTCTTGAATTATTAAAAAGCATAGGATCTGAAGTCAATTTAAATAGTAGGGTGGCTAAAATACCAGAGTACATTGTAAAAGAAGCTTTAGATAAAACACCAAACATAGTTAGATTGTATTATCGTGATGGAAAAAGATTCATTGAATTGTATGGAGATAATACGTACTTCGATGTTGGTTCAGCAGCATACTATTACATGGACTACAAAACTAATGAAATCAGGAGACCTGTTTCAAGGGATTTAGCAGAAGTAGCTAAAGTTGCAGATTTCCTTCCAAACACTCATATAATGTCAACGGCACTAGTCCCCTCAGATGTCCCGGAAATAATTGCTGATAGATGGAGAATGTATATTGTAACCAAAAATTGCACTAAACCAATAGACACCGGAGCATTCACCTTAGAGGGAATTCCAGATGCAGTTAAAATAATGGCTTCAATAATAGGCGAAGAAAATGTTAGTAAGAAACCATTCATGATATTTGCAGCATGCCCATCACCACCACTCAAATGGAGTGAATTAACAACACAAAACTTAATGGATTGCGCCAAGTATGGTATCCCAGCACACATAATACCAATGCCCCAAACAGGAGGGACATCTCCAGCAACCCTTGCCGGCTCAATAGTTCAATCCAATGCAGAAGTCCTAGCTGGACTCGTAATAGCACAATTCACAAAACCAGGTTCACCAGTGGTCTACAGCGGCTCACCAACAGTATTCGATCAAAGATTTGCAACTTCATGCACTGGATACATAGAAGTGGGATTAATTTCAGCAGCATTCTCTCAACTCGCAAAATTCTATAACATTCCAAGTGCAGCATACACCATGGTGAGCGATTCAAAAACCGTTGACCTACAATCAGCCATAGAATCATCGCTAGGCGCATTAATATCAGTCTTATCAGGGATAAACATGGCAATAGGTTCTGGAATGCTATTAGAAGAAAACTGTATAAGCTTAATAAAACTGGTTATAGACGATGATATAGCAGGCTCAACACTAAGATTCGCAAAAGGGGTACATGTAGATGTAGATACATTAGCTGAAGAAGTTATAAGAGAAGCCGGTCCCGGAGGATTATTCTTAAAACATAAACATACACGTGAATGGTGGAGGAAAGAACACTACATACCAAGACTATTTGATAAAAGAACATATGATATGTGGAGAAAGCTTGGCTCAAAAGACTTAAACACAGTTGCAAAAGAAAACATTGAGAAAATCCTCAAAGAGCATACAGTGGAACCACTACCACAAGATATTGAAAAAGAACTTAATGAAACGATGAAAAACATAGCACACAAGTATGGAATAAAGAAGCTACCAGAAATATAAAACAATGGCGATCTTAAAACCAACATATAATTCAAATTTTTTCAGCAATTTTTCAACTCATAAAAAATCAATAATTATCATAATTTATGTGAATACAATACTTGGAAGACACTGAAATAATAATATATGAATGAGAAAAATCCAACATTTTTAGTATGTATGGTAATATGTTGACGAATTCCAAATTTTAATTAAATTTAAATGTATGGGATGATCCTGGTAGTGTAATTGGGCCTGCTACTGGTAGCATACTCATTGGGATGTATGATGAGTTGATAAGAATGTTTAAACCTGGACTCATAGACTTCTCTAAAATTGTAACTCTCAATCTAGATGAGTATTGGCCTATGAAGAAGAGTAGCCCATACAGCGACACTACTATATGCAACAGTACTTCTTCAATCATGTAAATGTTAAACCTGAGAATATACATATACTATGATAGTGAAGTTGGATGGGGAAATGTTGATGAGCATTGTTCTTGGTATGAAAATAAAATTAAGAATCATGGTGGAATAGATGTACAAGTGCTTGGGATAGGTGGAGGATACTATGATGCTAGTGGGAGATACATTGGCGGTCACATAGGATTTAATGAACCTGGATCACCATTCGATAGAGAATTAATGAATTTGAAAATTGAAGAAATAAAGAAGCATAAATCTTCCATTAACACCACTATTCAAAGTATTAGATTCAAGACCATTCTGGAAGAGGGCTCTAGATAGAAATAAAGTTAATGGAGAAATTCTTAGGAAAATTGGATTAATAGAAGCAGAATACGCAGAATTACTCAGACGCCAATGAAACTATATAGGAAACATTTATTTTAAAGAGGACATGATTAAGAGTTATAGAGCACCACTGAATAGCCCTAGAATACAGGGGGCTATGTAAGTGGTGCAATTCCAATGTACATTATGTGGTGAATGTTGCAAATGGTATTGGATTCCATTAACACATCTAGATACACTTAGACTAAAAATATATGGAAACCATGATCTAAATAGGATTCTAGACTTAAAGGAAGCAAAAGAAGATGATGAATTTACAGTAGAAGTGGAGGAGGGGGGATACCGTCTAGCTCTAGCTAGAATTGAAGATTTATGTGTATTCCTAAATGATGGTAAATGCATGGTTCACAGCTATAAACCCCTTGCATGCAGATTCTATCCATTCATGTACTCAGTGGGATATGATGGAAGGATAATAGTGGAGGTTAATAGTGAAGCTGTAGGAAAGTGTCCAGGGCTTAAAATAGATTCTAAAATAATACCAAGAGATTTAAGAGAAAGTTTAAGGAAACTTGCAAAAGTAAGGATTTTGGAAAAGCAGCTTTGGAAGAATACCATTAAAGCTTGGAACGAGGATTGTGGTAGAAGGGGAAGTTTAAAGGAGCTAGTAAGATTCATAATTAATAGAGCTGAGATTGATATGAAAGATCTCGTAAAAATGGGTGTTTGGATTAAATGAAAAATTAAGGTTTAGATTTACGGGTCTCTTCATCAAACCTCTTAAGCTCTTCTATATTCCCCAATTCAGATGGATCTGGCTTAGCCACTGAAAACCATTCATCAAGAATCTCTCTCGCAACTTCCTCTGAAAGTAGTCTAGCACTCAATGCAAGTACATTAGCATCATTCCAAAGTCTAGCACCCCTAGCAGTCTTAGCATCAAAACATAAAGCTGCACGAACACTGCAAACCTTATTTGCAGCTATACTAACCCCAGTACCAGTATAACATATAACTATACCCATATCCACCTCACCTCTAGCCACAAGTTCAGCAACTTCCAAGCCAACCTTAACCCATGGATAAGGGTTACCTGTAGAGAGGGAACCTATGGGGATTACTTCGACCCCCCTCTTCTTAAGTTCTTCAACAATAAACATGGCAATACTGTAATTATCATCCGAACCCACAGCAACCTTCATACAATAACATATTCAAGTGAATAAGATAAAAGAGTTACTGGAGAAGCTTCTTAACCTCCTCAAAGAATTCATCTCTAGATTCAACTTTAAATGGGAATCCAACATATGATTTTACGACACTTAAATCCTTCATTCCAGACCCTGTCAAAATGCAAACTATAATTTCATCTTTATCGATATCACCATAATCCATAAGCTTCCTCAAAACAGCCACAGAAGCTGCCGAAGAAGGTTCAACAAACAATCCCTCAGAAACCGCTAAAATCTTCTGAAAGTTTAGGATGATATCGTCTGGAACAGGCTCAGCAAGCCCATTAAATCTTCTAAGTATCCTCAAAACCCTATTACCACTAGCCAGAGATGGATTGGGATTAGATATTGAATGAGCCACAGTCTTTACATCCCTCCAAGGCTTCAATTCACTTCCACTCTTAAAGGCTTCCACTATAGGTGCACAACCACTACTCTGAACACAAATCATCCTTGGAAGCTTATTTATGAATCCAAGTTCATAAAATTCCATAAACCCCTTCCAAATAGCACTAAAATTCCCACCACTACTCGTCGGTACAATAACTACGTCTGGAGCCTTCCAGCCAAGCTGCTCACAAATCTCATATGCAACAGTCTTCTGACCCTCAACCCTCATAGGACTATCTGAATGGACAAGATATAAACCATAATTCAAAGCAGCTTCAAAGGATAACTTATACAGCTCAGGGTATGGTAGATCCACAGAGAAAACCTTTGGATCATAGTATAACGTTTGTAAAACCTTCTCCATGGGAGTTCCATGTGGAATCAATATTACACATTTCAATCCAGCTTTAGTTGCATATGCAGAGAGTGATGAAGCCATATTACCAGTAGAAGCACACCCAACAATTTTAGCTCCAATCTCCAAAGCCTTAGAAACCCCAACAGTAGACCCCCTATCCTTAAAGGATCCAGTTGGATTCCTACTCTCATCTTTAAAGAATAAGTTTCTAAATCCAAATAAACGTGAAATCCTCTCACTCTTCAATAATGGAGTTCCACCCTCAAATAATGTGATAATACTATCCCCCCTCACTGGGAGAAGCTCCATATAACGCCAAACCCCAAAAACCCTAGATTTAAAGGAATCTCTACTAACAACATTCTTCAAAGACTCATAATCATAAATCACGTTTAAAGGCTCATTACACTCAAGACATCTAAAAACATAGCTATCCAATGGAAACTCTCTACCACAAACCTCACACTTCATGGATAAAGCATAACTCAATAGACTTCACCCAAACAGTATACATTATAAGTTTAATCAAATAGGAACTATTTAAAATATGGTTTTGAAACTGTTAAATCCAAGTAACTCCAATAATAATAGTTGGTGATTTAATGGTTGACATGATAATTAGAGGAGGACATATACTGACTATGAAGGGTAATGGTGTTGGATACATTGAAGATGGAGCTATAGCCATAGAAGATGGAAAGATAATTGCAGTTGGTAGAAGGGGGGAAGTGGAATCAAAAATTGGTGGAGCAGAAAATAGAATATATGCCCATGGAAAAGTAGTAATGCCTGGCCTAATAAACGCCCACGTCCACACATACATGACCATAGCCAGAGGATTATGTCAAGATATCCCAGAAATAGAGTGGATGATAAAAACAGTTTCACCACTAACAAAACACTTAACACCAGAATTAGCTGTGAAATCATCAAGACTTGCAGTTTTAGAGGGTGTGAAGACTGGCACAACCCTATTCTCAGATTACGGCCCATACATGATGGAAATAAATAGTGAAGTACACTCTAAAATGGGAGTTAGAGCATTAACATGTACACCAATAAGTGAAGTTAAAAGTCTAGTTGGACAAAACCCATATGAACCATATCAATTCGACTTAGAACTTGGAGAGAGGAGAATTAAGGAAGCAATACAATTAATTGAGAAATGGCATAATTGGGGTAATGGAAAAATCAGATGCTGCCTTGGACCAGTAGCAGCAGACATGCTAACCAAAGAAACACTACTAAAAGTTAAAGGGATAGCTGAAGAATTAAATCTCCCGATACACTTCCACCTAGCTCAAGGAGGGAGAGAAGCAATACAAATAAAAATAAGATACAATACGACAACAGTAAGATATCTTGAATCCATAGGATTCCTATCTGAAAGAGTTATTGGAGTACACTGCCATGGAGCTAGTGATGAAGAATTAAAGATAATGGTAGATAAAGGAGTTAAAATGGCGAGCTGCCCAACAGCCATAGCACTAATAGATGGGCTAATATCACCACTAAACCAATACATACAGCTTGGTGGAATGGCGTGTATAGGTAGCGATCAAGCCAATGGGAACAATACTGTAAACATGTTTAACGAAATGAGGATGGCTGCAATACTAAACAAAGTTAAACACAAAGACCCAACAGTTCTACCAGCATGGAAAATCCTCAGATTAGCCACAATTGAAGGAGCTCAATGCATAGGATTTGGAGATTTAGTAGGCTCACTAGAAGAGGGGAAGAGAGCTGACATAATAATCTTAAATCTAAAGAAGCCAAACCTAACACCAGTAATAGATAAACCAATAAGAAACATAACTTTCAATCTTGTACATAGCGCCAATGGAAGTGAAGTTGAAACAGTAATAATTGATGGTAAAGTAATAGTGGAAAATGGTGTTTACAAAGTTATAAGTGAAGAGGATATAATTGAAGATGCACAAAAAGCTTCAGACCAGCTCATGGATATGGCAGCTGAAGACTATGTGAAATCAGATCCACTCATAATGAAATACGCAAGAGAAAACATAATATAAGATCATCGACTAAAAATGCGAAACATACGCCTAAAACGCCACTTACACAGCAAAGACTACATCATCCTCTCAATAACATTAAACATGCTCTTAACATAAGATGTAAAAGCTGAAATGAAACTTTGGAAATCCAATTTACCCTCAACCCCCTAACCTTAAACCATGATGGAGAATAATCTTTAGGCAAGCATCGCATCCAACACTTCAACCATGCATATATGAAATTGATGTCGAAGAACATTAAGTATGGGATATAAGATTCAATAATTGTGGTG
>Ga0105154_1000472_pt1 | contig 17426 bp, 16 predicted proteins | sample SSWtaG_FD_89672 | JGI IMG/M metagenome (GOLD analysis project Ga0105154, IMG submission 89672) | Hot spring microbial communities from Sandy's Spring West, USA to study Microbial Dark Matter (Phase II) - SSWsed_matched | ecosystem: Environmental > Aquatic > Thermal springs > Hot (42-90C) >... | reverse complement strand
GCGGGGAATGTGGTTTATGTCTGTAGAGGGCTACTCGAGTGGAATGATAGAGAAGAAGTTATAGCTGTAGTTGCACACGAGCTCGCCCACCACAAGGACTTTACTCACCAGTTGATTCAGCGAGTTCTAGCACAAGGCATGCTCTTTAACCTCGGAGCACTCATAGGCCTCACCCTGGGGCTTGTGAAGCTTAAATGGGCTCTTAACCCCCTCACAGCGCTCTGGGCTGTCTTTGCTGTATCAACGATCCCCGCACTACTCGTGCCCCCATCGCTAAGTAGGATCGAGGAGCACTTGGCAAACATTTATGCAACACTCGTGGTTAGAAACTGCAAGCTTCTCTCATTTATTGACAAGGTTGAAGCGCTATACCCACGTGTCTTAGTAGTTAAGGGTGCGTGGAGAGCCCCGCTAGCACTACTGGCGCTAGTAGCGATAATTTTCCTATACATGGTCGTCAATTACGTGAACTCGCATCCCCCAAGTGACAAAGCGAAATGGGTGATCAAGAGAGTCGCCCAGTGTGATCGGTAATATTAACCGCACTAATGCGCGGCGATCCCCGATAGCGCACTAAGCCGCGTAGGGCATTTCGTGAATTGCACTCTCACCGGCTTAGCCTTAGCGTAGAGTTTGTACTTTAGGCTCGTGGCAGCTAAAGGGTCTGTTTTACCTGTAGTCGAGAGTTCATTGACTTAAAGGCCTTCTCAAATAGAGTTATAGTAGCCCTGTTTAGTGGTGTACTTAGATGCCGAGAATAGATAAGGAAAAGATCGCTGTGGGGGTTCGCCTTATACTAGAGGGAATAGGGGTGCCGCTCGACGACCCCAATTTCGCTGAAACACCACAACGAGTAGCTGATTTCTACGAAGAGCTATTATCTAGTAAGCTCACAGAGGAGGACTACAAGTACTTTAGTAAGTACGGTGACTTAGTGGTGGTTTCCGGCGTAAGGGCCCATGGCCTGTGCCCCCACCACTTACTGCCAGTTGAATACAGCGTTGACATAGCTTACATACCTAGAGACAACGTAGTTGGAATTAGTAAGCTAGTGAGGGTTGTCCTCGAAGAAGTGAAGTTCCCTAAGCTACAGGAGAAGTTTACAGAGGACTTGGCCAAGAAAGTCGCAGACCTCGTGGGTAGTGACGACGTACTAGTAATAGTCCGCGGAAGACACTACTGCATGGTAATGCGCGGCGTCAAGAAAGACGCCACGGTGATAACTACGGCGGCGAGGGGGCGTTTTAAGACACCTGAATTGAGGCTAGAAGTCATTAGGGTGATCGAGCTCTCTGGGCAGTTACCTCAGGCGCGCGTATAGGGCAATTGTTAAGCTAACGTTCCCCAGTATGGTATTAAGCTATAAGCGCTTTACTCGCTGGATAATTAGGGTGGTGTAGTATGCCGAAGGTAATTGTGGGTTCAGACGATGTATATGCCTGTGCACGAGAGGCCGCAGAGTACTTAGGGAAAAAAGGCTTTGAAGTGCTACTAGCAGGCTCGCTAAAAACCCGTAAGCCGGAGCCATGGCCTGAGGTCGCCCTCGAGGTTGCACTAGAGGTTGCCCGCGGAGAAGTAGACTTCGGCGTGCTAGTTTGCTATACTGGTACTGGCGTATCTATTGTAGCTAATAAAGTGCGCGGCGTGAGGGCCGCGCTATGTAATGACCCCGTTACAGCTAGGGGTGCTAGGTTGTGGAATGATGCAAACGTCCTGGTAATGAGTGGAAGGCTCGTAACGGACATTGTCGCCAGGGAGATCATAGATGCGTGGCTATCTGTCAGCGAACCAGACGCTAGTGAGCTAAGTAACATAGAGAAGCTAAAGAAAATAGACGAGGAGTTTAGGAGACCCGTTACCTAGTGAACACGCCTTTACTCTCCCCGCTTTCTTTTTAAAAAGCTCTCCATTAACCCCCCTTCGCCTAGAGAAACCAAGTAGTCCCTAGGTATCTCTACGCCGGCGGAAACCCAGGGCAGCACTATGTCGAGTACGTTTTCCTCGGGGAAGTGTATTATCCCCGCTGGGACACCTATGATCGGTTTTCCATCCCTATACGCAACCATGCTCATAGTAGTCGGCTTAATTGGTATACCGTAGGCAACTACGTGGTCTGCCACTAGGCTAATAGCCCTTGGCGTGTAGTCTGTTGGGTCAACGCTCATCCCGCCAGTTACCACTACGCCATCGTGTTCTCGCAAGAGGGCCTCTATTTTCCCCGATATTTCAAGCAAGTCGTCACGGGCGTATTCGACTTTGCCGAGCTCACAACCATACTTACCGAGTTTCGCGGCAACAACGGGGGATGCTAGGTCTTTTCTCAACCCATCTATGATCTCATTACCGGTGACGAGGATGGCTATTTTCGGCTTCTTGGCTTCAACGACGCGGATTAGTGGCAAGTACCCCAGGATCTTGAGCTTTAATTCCTCTAAGACACGGGCTTCGACAAATAACGGCACTAGGTCTACGACGCTAACTAAGTCGCCTTGCTCAACCATGGCACCATTCTTCTTGGTTACAACCACGAAAATTCCCGTGGAGTTCAGCTCGCTGAGCCCCCGAGAGTTGACTAGTAGAAGCCCTCTAGTAGAGGCGTATATGATGGCCTTTCCCTCGTTGGCCGCTTCTACCTTCAAGTTATCCCCGGTTATCAGCTTCGCTAGCCACGTAACGGCCTCCACTTCGTGTACATAACTACTACTGGGAGAGTGGCCTTCTTCGACGTAAACATAGTAGTGGCCGCATTTCTTTAAGACCTCGACGTCAGGCGGCATTACTTGCTCTCCACGCCTCTTGATAGCACCCTTAAACCCCAGGTCTATGCAAGTGTAGTCGTGGACTAGTCTCTTGCCCACAGCGTCTTCGGCTTTAACCGCCTTCAAGATAATGCACCGAGCACTGGTCTGTAACTACTCACCACGGCGCTGGGTAATAAACACGGGAAGTACACTACGTGAACGCGGGGCGTTGAAAACGTAGTCCGCTGACCGGCTAGTGGCGCATAGTTAGCCCCGCAAATCTCGGGCAAAGGGGGTCTCCACTGTTGAAGTCCCCGGTTTTCACGTAGGCCCTTGCAAAACACCCTCCACGGCACCCCCACGCGATGGGGCATGACTTGCAGACCAGTGGCAGTTCGAGCGGGTTCGCCACTCTTTTCACAAGCTCGTGGTTTCTAAACTCTCTAAATGCCTCTAAGACCCCCCGATCCCTTACGCTCGTTATCTTAAAGTCCAGGGTGTCGCAGAGTAGAACGTCCCCCGACGGGTCTACATCCATACCCCTCATTTCCCTGCAAAACCAAAACCCTATGTCGCGCTTGAGTAGTGGCGCCCAGGGAGTGCACCAAGCAGAGATCTTGAGGCCGTACTCCTTGGCTCTCTCCCACGTGCTGTTAAGAGCCTCTAAGTACTCGGCGGCTTCAATGTAGACCTTAGTCTCGAGGGCCCTTCCAGACGACATAACCGGTAATAGGGCCAATTCATCTACATCTAGAGAGGCCGCGATGTCGACTACTTCGTGGACCTGCTTATGGTTTAGCTTATTCACGGTCGCGACGATCGAAATTGAACCAAGCTTTCCATTTAACAACTTAACGCCACGCATGGCCAAGTCGTATGTCCCACGGCCCCTGATCTCCTCGTGGACTTCCCTAGGCCCCTCTATAGTAGCGAATACATACGTTTCAGTGCGGTACAGTAAATCGAGAACGCCCTCTCGGATACTTGTAGCGTTCGTCACTACGCTCTTTTCGACCCCGTATTCGTGTAGAGTCCTCAAGATGCTGGGGAAGTGAGGGTGTATTAGTGGCTCTCCACCAGTTAAGTTCACGTACTTAACTCCAGACTCGCCGATGTCGCGGGCTATCCTCGATTTCTCCGGTAGTGTGAGCTCTCTCTTACCCCTTAGCCTATGCGTATAGCAGTGTTTACAATCTAGATTACACGACGCCGTAAAGATCCATATAATGTACTCTAATTCCACCAAACACAGATTCCCCCGCGCTACTCTAAGCTAAAACCAAAGAAATCCAGCGTTATATTCACGGACATAGACCGGAATAGCCCCAAATAAACAGGCGATGAGACGCAGGTTAATAGGGGGTAATTGCTACTCACCTCAGTACAAACCACTGGCCGGGTGGACTTTGAAGCCGATTAGAATCGGCGGTCCGGGGGTTTGCACCGAGAGTACGTGGAAGACGGACCTATACCGCGTTATCTCAAGAGCTCTTAGTAAAACGGGACTAAGCACGCTTTCCCTAAGCGTATCTTTCGCCGGGTCAAGGCTACATTTCCTTCTTCCCACCGCGTATGCTGAAAGAGCGCTAGATAACTTAGAACATGTTCTAGTGGACTGCGATTACTACAAACTAGGCGAGGCGTTACCCAGGCCGGGTCATAGAGTACTAGATGTGGGCGGCTTTTTGGGCTTCTACGCAGCGGCGTCATCTACTCTAGTCTCGCCTAGCGGGTCTATATACGTGGTTGAACCCGGTAAACACGTAATTCCCTTCTTGTACGCGAATATTCATAGAAATAAGCGGAGCGAAGTACGTATATACCCCGTGGCGGTGTGCCCGGAAAGCGGTTTTAGGAAACTATATGTTGGCCGCTACCCCGCCGTGTCGTCTTTTTTCATTGAGCACGTTGAGAAATACACTGACGTGGCGGGGGTGCTCGAAGTTAAGTGCCTAAAGCTCAGCACACTAATACGCTACCTGGGTTTCTTGCATACCGTGAAACTAGACGTAGAGGGGTTAGAAGCGGGCATCCTGAGAGAATCTACCAGTGAGCTGAGTAAGGTAAATACGCTCGTTGTCGAGGTACATACCGATGTAGCGGACTTGGCGGAAGTTGAAAAAGCCGTAAGCTACGCGGGATTCAATAGAATACTATTGTACACGTCTAGTGAAATGCCGCACCAAAACATCCTCTACGCGATTAAATAGCAGGACTAGCGAGGAGTGGAGGAAACAGGGGTACTAATACTCACGGGGAGTAGGGGTTAGGCGCATTTTCGTCGTATCGCACAGACTCTAAGCCCCTAGAGATCGCTACTAGTGGCAGCCCATTGCCCAAATTCGCAAGCGCCCTGGAGGGTTAGACCCCAGTTTACTTAAATATGTCTATGACCTCGGGTTTGAGATACGCGACTAGGTCCCGTGTCTTAACCTTATATAGCCTGTTAAAGGCCCCGGCGCCGCATAAAATATATTCGTGCTCCAAGAGAGCCGGGTCTAGGATTACTCTCAGGCGCTTCACTGCGCCGTGTATAGGTGTTAAAGCCCCTGGTTCTAGCCCCGTTAAGTTTCTTACTTCAAGTGGGCTCGCCAGTGTTATAGAGTGGCCTAGGGCCTTAGAGGCCTTCTTATAGTCTATTTTCCTATCTCCCCGCGCTATTACGACTAAGTACTCGTCGCCTTTCTTTACGACCAGTGTTTTGGCGATCTTAGTTGGGGGTTCGCCGCTAGCTCTAGACGCCTTCTCAACTGTTTCAACAGTATCGTTGAGTTCAAGTACCTCTACCTCCACTCCGTCAACAATCGTTCTCCAAGTACTAGTTTTACCCAAGTCAATACACCCTGGTACCCCCGATATACACTTCTTCAACCCTTATAGAAGTGAGCTCATGTTCTGGCGTAAACAAGGGGTCCCGGTCTAAGACAACGAAATCGGCTAGTTTCCCCGGTTCTAGCGACCCAAGGTCGTGCTCCTCGTGCACAGCGTAAGCTGACCCAGCTGTGTAGCAATGCAGGGCCTCGGCCACGCTCATGGATTCGTCTTTTGTGTACTCGTAGCTTGGCACGCTTTCGTATTTACCCCTAGTAACGGCTGCGTAAATTGTTCTCCAGGGGTTTACCGGCTCTACGGGTGCATCCGTTGAAAACGCTAATGGTATGCCCGAGTCTACTATGGTTTTAAACCTATAGAGCCACTTAACCCTCTCGCGGCCTAGCCTGTCCAGGGCCCACCAATCCGATAAAATAAAGTGCGGTTGCACAACTACTGGGGTGCCGAGGTCCCCAAGTAGTATCACTTCATCGTCTCTGAGTAGAGACGCGTGTTCCACTCTATGCCTAAGCCTCCGGGTGCCCTTCAATTCGCGATAAGTGGTTAAGAGGAATTCAACTGCCTTGTCTCCAATAGCGTGGACTGCTAGCTGTAGCCCCGCTGCGTCAACTAGCTTGGCGGTTTTCTCAAAGTCTTGTAAGTCGACGATCGGGTAGCCAGAAGTGGACGGGTCATCGGAGTACGGCTTTGAGAGCCAGGCGGTTCGGGGGCCTAGAGCCCCGTCTACAAACAGCTTTATTCCCATGATCTTCAGGTGTTTATCCCCATATCCGGCCCTTATTCCCAGGCTTTGCAAGTAGTTAACTACGTTAACGCCCCTGTGCACTGGGTTTAAGTAAACCCTAACCCGTATTACTAGCTCACCAGCGCTCCAAAGCTCAAAGAGCGCCTTGAGAACCTCGAGATCGCACCCCGCAATACCCACGGTTGTAACGCCGCTTGATATTAAGTGTTCTTGCGCTACTTTGATCAGCTTAACGTAGTCCTCGCGGCTCAGAGTCTCTCTTACCTTATCACGTGCAACTTTAAGCGCATTCTCGACAACTACTCCAGTAGGCTTACCCGAGGAGTCCCTTAAGACCCCCTTGACTTCGCTGTCGAGGAGGCCGGCTAGCTCCATTGCACGGGTGTTTAAAACACCGGCGTGTAGACAGAGCCTAGTTAGTAGAACTGGCCTATCTGGTACAACTTCATCTAAGTCCCAGCGGCTAGGCCACCTCTTCTCTTCGAATAGCTCGTGGTCCCACCCGTGGCCTAGAACCCAGCTAGTCTCGCAGACGCGGGCGTAAGCCCCCAACTTCTCCTTGAGCTCTCTAATGCTCTTGACCCCGCGTAAATTCAGCGTCAGTAACGAGAGCCCAAGGCTATCTAAGTGTAGATGTGCATCTATAAACCCGGGCACCACGGCCCTACCCCTCAGGTCTACTAGTGCCCCGCCAAGGGACTTAGCGAGGATCGCGACGTAATTGCTTGGCCCGGCGTATAGAACTCTATCTCTGTGAACGAGCAACCCGCTCACCGATTTAAGGGGCTTAAAGGACAGGTAAATGTTGCCGTTGACAAAGCCCACTACGTGCAAAACCAGGCACCCTCTCGCACGTGGAGATACCATCGGCGTTTAAAGTAATATGTTTAAAACTCGGCAGCGGCGTAACGGCATTAGCGGGCAAAGGGGGTCTGCGGGTAAGAGTTATTAAGAGGCAGTGGGCCCGCGGGGATTTGAACCCCGGACCTCCGCCGTGTGAGGGCGGCGTCCTACCCAGGCTAGACGACGGGCCCCGATTTGTAAGCCAATGTTAGTTGGAACTAATAGGAATTAATAAACGTTATAAAGTAGTCCCCTGGATTAGAGAGCGTGTTAGCTGATTCCGGGGCGAGTTGTCTTGGGAGACGGCGGCTTTAAGATTCCAGTGGGATTAGTTTGTGTGGAGGAGTTCACCGTTAAGGAAGAACACGTTGCTAGGCACGTGGGTAGCGGGGATTTTGCGGTACTATCTACTCCATCCATGATAGCCTTCATGGAAGAGACGGCCATGAAGTGCGCCCAGAGATTTTTACCAAGCGAGTATACGACCGTTGGCTCGCTCGTTAACATTAAGCACGTTAACCCAGCGCCGCTAGGAGCCACTATTAGGGTTGAGTCGAAAATAGCCATCTCCGAGGGAAGGAAAATAGTTTACGAAGTGAGAGCTTACCTAGGCGACATCTTAATAGGGGAAGGGGTTCACGAAAGGTTCATAGTGAACAGGGAAAAGTTCATCGAGAAAGCTAGGAGAATGGCTCAAACAGCGCTTAGTCAACAGTGATCGCGGCAATACAAAAAAGCGTTAAGAACGCACTATTTCCCCGCCTAGTAGCTCTATAACCTGCTTTACGCGCGCCCTGAGTTCTCTATGCACATAGTGTGTCGCGACGATTACTACTCCTCCGTTGCTCACAGCACTTAACAGGTCTTCAATTAAGAGCTTTGCCCTAGTGTCGTCGAGGAAGGTAAATGGCTCGTCGAGGGCGAGTACTTTAGGCTTAAGTAGTAGTGCCCTTAGTATCGACACTATTTTCGCTTGCCCAGCGCTTAACTTACTAGCAGGCTTATCTAAGAATTCCTTGAGCATATACCTCTCTACAAAGTATTCGACGAGCGCGTGGTTAGCGCTTAAGCCCCCTCGGAGCTTTAAGCCGAGTTCGAGGTTTGCCCTCGCAGACCCCCTGACGAGTATTGGCTTGTCATGGACGTAAGTGACCTTAGCTCTCAGTATTAGTCTGTCTCTTTCGCCTAGGCTCCAGAAGTCCATGCCATTAACGATAACGGTGCCTCTGGTGGGCTTAGTAATCAATGAAATGATCTTGAGTAGTGTCGTCTTGCCGGCCCCATTAGGTCCGGTCAACACGTATACTCCTGGACTCCCGAGTTCTAAGTTAATGTTCCTAAGCACGTACGACAAGCCATCATAACTGTGCCACACGTTGACTAGTCTAATCTCCATAGTACTCGCCCACCGAGGGCTTTTAAGGCCATCGCTAACAATATGGTGATCGACACTAGTATTAACCCCAGTTGAATCGCGTATTCGTAGTTTCCAACCGACACTTGGTATGCTATGGCCGTTGCCAGTACGTTTGTATAGCCCTCTATACCCCCGCCGACTATGAGAGCTACCCCTAATTCCCCCATAGCCCTTGAAAACACGGCCACGTACGTTGAAGCTAGAACGGGCGCTAATTCCCGTAGTAAGAGTTTTGTGGCGTGTTTCTCTGGGCAACCGAGGGATAAGACGAGCTCTACGATTACTTCCCTTAGGCCGTGGAGAGACCTCAATACGTAGGTGACGGCGAGGGGGAATGCTACGAGGAACTCACCTAGCATTATGGCGTAAGGGGTGTAGAGTATTTTCAAGGGCCCTAGCGGCCCCTTCGGGTAGGTCAACATGTACACTAAAAGGCCTATTACGGTCGTTGGAACGCCAACTAGGGCCTCGAAAACCCCTAGAAGGAGCTCTACACGCTTCTTCGAGACCTTGGAGAGAACTAGGCCCAGTGCCAGGGACATGGCGAAGGCCACGAAAGCCGCTATGGATGATATGTAAATTGTCCTCGCAGTTACGAATAAAATGGGCTCAGCCAATTAAAGCCACCCAAGTGCTTTAACTCTGCCCGAGACTAGCCAATTTCACCCATGCCTCTAGTACTAGGTCTTCGCGGCCTTTTACAGGGTTTAATACGCCACTGTACTTTAACTCTAACAACTCTTGGCCACGGCTCATTACGTAGTCTCGGAGCCTTAATGCAACATGTAGAATAGCCGGAGAATTGCAGACCGGCGCTTTAGACAAGTACATTGAATACACATTTAACAAGTAATCGGGGTCCTTCTTTAGCACTACTAGCCCCTCTAACCTACCCTGACCACGTAGTACGAGGTACGTTCCAATATCTGTTAACGCATATGACCCGATATTTTCCGCCATTAGCAGTGTCTGGGCCATGCCCTGGCCGCTTTTTAAATACCACGCCTTATTTTCTGGTCGTACTCCCGCGAGCCTCCATAACTGTAGTTCACGAGCGTGGGTCCCAGACATGTCGCCTCGGCTAATGAACTTAGCTACGCCTTTCTCGCCGGCTTCGTATATTCTGCGAAAGGCCTCGACTGCGCTGTGCGCACTACTAACGTTCGCGGGGTCTTGTGGCGGGCCTACAATGACAAACTCGTTGTACGCAAAAATAGCGAGCCTCTCGACTAGGTCGCGGTTAATGTACTGTAATTCCAGCGTGGGTGCATGTACGAATGCAATACAAGTAGAGCCGTCGGCTAGGAGCCTAAGTGCCTCTCCAGACCCGCGGACTATAATAGTGAAGTCCGCGTTTAAGCTAGTTGCATTTTTAAAGTCACTAAGCAATTCTGTGATCAAATTGGTTTGGTAGAGAGATGTTGTAGACGAGATCCTTATTAATAGGCGGCCAGAGTTGCCCGCAAAGCCATCCCCGTAGTGAATACCCATGTAGAGACAAGTAGTCCAAGTGGCCAAGGCCAAGGCTACTACTAATAGCGCTCTCTTCGGTACCACTTAGGTCACCCAAGTGCGCGGAGCGGTAGCCACACGGGACATATGTAGACTAGCATCATATTAACCCTCTCCACTAACGCGGAGTAGAACTGTAAAAGCTTATAGTGCGCGTTACCCATTGCTACAGAGGGCGAGATATTGGTAGTTAAACTCGCCGTCGGGCACAAAGGGGTTGTGTCGGACCACCAGCTCGCGACGCTAGTGGGCATAAAGGTCCTGGAAATGGGGGGAAACGCCTTCGACGCCGCCATAGCCATTAGCGCTGTCTTATCCGTTGTCCAGCCCCATGCAGGGGGCTTGGGAGGGGATGCTTTTCTCCTCGGCTTCATTGGCGATGAAGTAATAGCTTACGCCTCGTCTGGCCGTTCTCCCAGAGGGTTTGACGCCGACGAGTTCATGAGGGCTAAGCCAACTAGGGGTCCCCTCACGGTGACAATACCCGGACTAGTGGCGCTGTGGGGCGACCTCTACGATAACTACGCTACAATGCCCCTGGAGGTGCTCTTAGAACCCGCCATTAAACTAGCATACAATGGCTTTAAAGTTGGGTGGTCACTAGCACAGGCCTCTGCGGCATCTGAGCAGGAATTAATTGGGTATAAGTGGTCTAGTTACTTCAAGGGGCTGAAGCTAGGAGAAGTGCACAGAAACATTGACGCTGCAAGAACTCTGAGGGCCATAGCGACCCGTGGGTGTAGCGAGCTATACTACGGAGACCTCGCCGAGAAACTAGTAGTAGAGCTCGTCGAGCAAGGGGTTAACGTGGGCCTAGACGACCTCATGGAGCACGAGAGTCACGAAGTTAAGCCATTAAAGCTCGAAGTAGGCAACATAGCTCTCTACGAGCTACCGCCAAATACCCAGGGGCTTACAACTCTCCAGCTGATTAGCGCGTTGTACGAGCTCGACTTATACAAGTACGACTTCAAGTCCCCCGAGAGAATAGCGCTGTGGATAGAGCCAACGAGAAATACTTACCTCTTTAGGGATAACTACTTAGGAGACCCGGACTACGTGGTGCTAGACCCCCAGAGTTACGTAAAGTACTCTAGCGTAAAGTCCGTTGTAGCGCAGACAAACTCCGTAGGAAGCTCTAAGAGCACAGGGGACACTACGTTCTTCATTGTATCGGACGGGCACGCTATTGTGGGGTTTATTCAGAGCCTATTTTACTGGTTCGGGTCAGGCCTAGTCGCCGCGGGGTTCCCAATTCAAAACAGGGCCGTGGGCTTTGCGAAAAAGCCTGGACTACCCAACAGCCCCGCCCCCAGGAAACAACCACTTCACACGCTGTCAATACTGGGCGTTGATGCGGGTGAAGACAAGTACGTGGTGGGCTGTGTAGGAGGGGATCTACGGCCGCAGCTACACCTAAGGGTGTTCGAGAACATCTTTGTCTACGGACTACACCCGGCTAAAGCAGTAAACGCGCCGAGGTTTTTCTACGTAAACCCATCCACTACACCCGAGTTAGTTGTCGAGGAACCCTTAAACCAGCCGCAGTTAGAGGGCGTTGTAACCCGGCGCGCGGCGTACTTAGAATCACCTGGGCACGTCCACGTGGGCGTAATTGGGCGTGGAAGAGTGGAATTTTCGTGCGATGTGAGGAACGAGGGAATAGCACAAGCAGTGGGCTAAATGCCGGTAGGCCTCATACTAGCACGTAGCGCGTCTATACCCGCGGGGGCAATATGGCTTAGGTACAGCGATGAAGCGCCAACGCGAGGTATTGGCCGCCGTGCGGGGCCGTAACTGGAGGTTTATTTCACCGCGCTACGCCACTAAGCCCCTTCCCACGCTAGTTATCGTGACCGGGCTGGTGGCGAGGCTGCTGTTTATTCCGTACACAGCGGGGAGCGACATACCGCAATTCGCTGGCTTTGCCGACACCTTTTTGAAACGGGGGCTATGCTTCTACAAGTACTCTGCTAGCTACCAAGCCGAGGGCTGGCCTTTCCCGTGGCCATACCCCTACGGCCCGCTACCCGCCTTGATACTGGCCTCGCTGAGGTTAGTAGCTAAGGGCGGAGTTGTGTACTACTGGGAAAACGGCGTCTACCACGTTTACGTCGCGCAAGACTGGGTAGTGGCTACTAAGGCTTTCTTTGTTCTCTTCGATACGTTATCAGCGGTCCTCATATACCTGGCCCTTAAGAGGGCCTTGTGTAAATCAGCGCTACTGGCATTAATGTTCTACTACTTAAACCCAACAACGATATACGTCTCGTCGATTTACGGCATGTTTGACGCTATGCCGCTATCGCTAATACTGCTATCAGTACTACTCCTCGAGGGGGGTGTTGCAAAGAGGCTAGTGGGTGCGCTAGCTGGGGGGTGCCTGCTAGCCGTGGCTACGGCGACTAAAATGAACGCTCTATATCCAGCTCTATTCGCTGTTCTCACTTACGTATTTACCCGTGGCGCGGGTAGCAGTAAGCTCAAGGTAGCTATGCTCGCGGGCTTCTCGGCTGGTCTACTAGTGCAATACCTCACCTTTGAGGTCGGCTGTCCGAGTAGCCTACAATCTTACATCTATTCAGTGCTAGCCGTAAGCAAGCCAACTTACAACTACCCCATAGTGTACAGCTTTAACGGGCTCACTAACTTAGCTACATACTTACACGACGTGACGAGAGGAGACTACTTGTGGGTGATCTCGGCTTCCTGGGCGCTCGGAGCGGCGTTTCTACTTGTAATTGCATACCCGTTAATGAGGGGTACACGTAAGTTAAGTATCTCCGAGGCGGCTTACTTATCTTATTTAACGTATGTCACGACGTACTGGAGGGTAAACTACCAGTATCTATCTATACTAGCTGGGCTCGCGGCGCTATACTCTTTTAAGGCTAGTGAAAAATTTGACTCGAAGAAACGGGCTATCTCAGCTATCCACGCAATCGTAGCCGCGCTATGGGTATTTATGTTCCCAACGAGCTGGTGGGCACGTGTTCACGTTGAAAAGCCAAACAACGTTATTATAAGCATACTAGACGCTACGAGCCTTAAACTACTAGCACAGGAAGCCTACTTAGCCTACAGCCTAGCTTTCACGCTACTTGGCTACGCTGTTTTAACCCTACACGTAATTTCACTGTGTGAGTTTAGCTCTCACGCTCCTCTCTCACGTAAATCCTTAACTCCCTGTAATCTCGTGGAACGCCCTTTAAAGCCTCCAGGAACCCCTTGATCACAGAGTTAAAGATGTTTTTAACGAACGGGTTTAGGGGCACTGCGTAGCCGTCTACAACTATCTCTACGCCTATTGAGAGCGGGCACCAGTTAGCCTTCCCCTTAAGGTAGTTTTCTACTAATTCACTGCAAGACGAATAACCACACATCCCGCAGTTAGTTCGTGGTGTCTGGGCGTAGAAGTGTGTTTTAATCCTGCTCTCGATTAAACTGACTAAGTCCTTTGCATTGTCAACTTTGAAGCAAGGAATGTCTAGTCGCAACTGGCCCGGGGTCTCAGAGCGCGATACAACCGCTAACACGTTTTCAACCCTTGTAAGCAACTCCTTTAGGTCTTCAACTCCCCCAACCACGAGGACTGCATCTCCTACCCTGGATTCCCGAAAACCCTCAACCACTACTACGGGTGTCTTCGTAAAGGCCAGTGCGCTTTCCAGTGTATTGCTGTGGCCGGTGACATACACTACGGCTAAGCGAGGCGAGGACAACACTACGTAGTCTGCGCCGTGTTCGAGGTATTTACTGCTGTCTTTGTCCTCTAGCGTTATACCAGACGCGCAGTGCTTGATCACGCTAATTGCGTATCCAAGCGCTTTTAGCTCTTTAACGATATAGGCGGCTACGCGCGTTTTACCGGCCCCGGATTCAAGGGATACAAAGCGCACGACGTAGGGTTGCGGCATGTTGAACACCAGTGTGGGAATTCGCGTATAGGGTTAATTAACTGTCACTACACTGTGCACGCTAAGTGGTGGGCGGCACTAGGTGCTCCCGAGGAAAGTCACAACCAGTGTCGCGAGTAGTAATATGGCCGTGTACTTGTATGAGCGCTCCATTGCTACGGGCAGCTCTGCGGGGGTTCGTAGCCTCAGGTACCACTGCTCCTCGAAGAAGCTACACGACTCGAGTACACTCTTCGCGACGTGCCTGAATGAGTAAGCCTCTTGGCACTTCGCCGCGAAGTGGGCAGTTATGTCGAGGGATTCGAGTAGTTGCTTAAGGCACGATGCAATATAAGTCCACGTAGCTAGGGCCACGCCAGATACTCGCTTACCGCCCAGCCTCTGCACTATGTTATATACTTCCGTTGGCGACACTATGGCGAGTGAGAATAAAGTCGATAAAACCACGTTAATAGCGCTCACGGGGGCCACTAGTAGGCCCGCTATAGGTGCCCCCGCTAGTACTGCTGGCAACGCGGCGATTGTAGCTGCCGAGCCCGCGATTAAGGAGAGCGCTATTGCTGACATAGCCCAGTCTACCCCGGGGTATAAGGCACTTAGGGCAATAATCATCGCCGGCAAGTAGGCCTTTCCAGGGGCCTTGGCTACGTAGAGAGCTAGTGAGGCGATAAAGGCAACCTTCGATAGTAAGTGGGCCTGCCTATAGCCAGTGTCATTTAGGGCAAATAGCGATTTGTAAACTAGCGATATTAGCCCTCGCAATAACAACCTCTTCTTAGAGGACGCTCCTGGGCACTTTGACCCGCCATTAAGCACTGGGCGGTGGCCCTTTAGCAGGCTGATCCTGGTTTCACGCGAGTTCTTATCACTAGATTCGCGTACTACTTGGCGAAAAGCATGTGCCGTTTTAAGAGCCTGCTTTAAACCATCTCTACTACACCCGGGCCGTGTACTAGGTAGTAGCGTGTAAGGTGAGTGAGAGGGAGGCGACGCGCGCTCATGGGCTTCCATGGCGGCGGGGCACCATTAAGGGAGTTTAATAATTTCATCTGCAGCGTTTACGGCCCTTTCATCGTGGGTTGCAATGATTACCGCCTTACCCCTCTCTAGTAGTACTTGGAGTAAGTGGAGCACTGCATTTGCAGACTCGTCGTCGAGGCCATCGGAGGGCATGTCTATGAAGTAGCCATCTAGGTCTAGGAGATATGTTGTCGCAATGGCCACTTTTCTCCTCTCACTGGGGCTTAGTTTAACGAACGGCCTGTCTAGCACGTGCTTTATTCTAAGCACTTCGAATACTTCGAGGACCTTGTTTTCATCGTTGTGTGCCAAGGCGAGAAGCCCTTCGCACGGCGTTCGAACTGGTAAATATGATAGAGTGTTCTCGGGTATGTAAATGGCCGATCCGTACCTCTCTATGGAGCCCGCGCTCGGCTTGAGGAGGCCGGCGCCTAGCTTTAACAGCGTTGTTTTACCAGAGCCGTTGGGGCCACAAATACACGTTAATACCCCTCTGTGGAAAGTGTCCGTAAACCCCTTTACCGCGACTTCTCCCCTAGGGTACTTGTACTGGACGTTCTTAAACCTCGCAAACACGTCTTTTTCTGGGCGCTTTGCCACCACTTCCCCGCGCTTTCCTAACCTGGAGGGCGCGAGTTCCTCGGCTACCTGCCTAGACCATTTACCAACATACCTTACCCCCCCGCCATCTAAGACCACCATGAAAGGCTCTACGAATTCCCAGCGCAATGGGTCGCAGTCTGCAATTATTGCCCCAGCTTCCGCGTCAACTAGTGTCTTAACAAAGTGCTTTACGGTTTTTTTCGCTTCTTCATCTAGGTACGTAAATGGGCTGTCTAAGACTACTAGCTTGGCTTCTCTCAACGTGGCCTCTAAGAACAAGACGCGCTGCATTTCACCAGGGCTAAGGGTGTGGGTCAACCTGTTAACTAACCTAGATATGCCTAGTGGGGCGAAGTCCGCTTCTACGCAGTTAACGCCCATTTGGGATAGGGAATGGCATATCTCTACGTAAACTGTGTGGCCTACGAAAGCATACCACGGCTCTTGGGGTAAGTAGACTACCGACCTATATATATCACCCGGTTTTAGCTCGGAGATATCCCTGCCCTCAATGAGTACTCTGCCATTTACAAAGCCCCCTGCGAGCTCAATAGTCCCCGTAATGGCCCTTAAGAGAGTGGTTTTACCGCTACTGGATTTACCGGTAACTAGTAAGACACTGCCTTTCCCTAGGCTGAAGCTTAAGCCCCGTAACTTAAACCCCGCGGCATACCCGCACTCACTTATCTTGACGCTTAATAAGTCCACCAAGCTGTAGAGCACCACCACCGCATTGAAGAATACTGCACAGAATATTATTAAGTTGTTAATAACGCCCGCTCCGGCCACTAGGGCTTATTAACGCAGTATCGTGTGCGCACTAGGCTAACCATATATAGGGTGATTTAGAATACGTAATATGGCCGCCTCGCGCGGCCGTGTCAGCGTGTTTCACGGGTTCAAAGTAGTCTTGACGGGTGATGAGAGCCTAGTTAGCACTTATCACAGGACTCAACTAGGTTTCGCTTCCGGAATGCCCATGGATGTCTTTCCAGCCATCCTTGGCACACTCATGTTCCCCACGAAGAGCGGGGAACACGGTAGAATGAAGACTAGCCAGTACGGCCTCTGTAAAATAGAGGCCGCGCTCCTCGACTCCGGCTTCTCGAGAGACGACGTGGCTATTGTAGACCCTAGGAGGCTTGACGAGGCTATAGGCCCTTATACGAGGGTTGTGGGGATTGGAGTACTAGACCCGCTTGGCGTGAACTACGGGACAATGGTTTTGAAAAGCGTGTTTGACTTAATTGGGGTTAAAACAAGGCTTCAATCGTACATGTCCTGGGCCACTATGAAGCTCCTAAACCACCCGGCGATAGCTAGGCATAGACACCGCTTAAAAGTGATTGTTGGAGGCCAGGGGGTGTGGGAGATCATCGATAGCGGCCTCCAGCAGAGGCTTGGAATAGACACAGTTGTGGAGGGCGAAGGGGAGCTAGTTGCCCCGGAATTGTTTAAGAGGGCAATTAATGGCGAAGAACTACCCAGGTACGTTAAGGGCCCACCAGTGCCAGTGAATAAGATCCCAATTATTAGGACGCCTTCTAGGGGCATAGTCGAGGTTTCTAGGGGCTGTGGGAGGGGATGTAAGTTCTGTAATCCAAACTTGTTAATGTATCGAGTTATACCCGTGGAGAAAGTAGTGAAGGAAGTTAGAGTGAACGTTGCGGGCGGGGAGAACAAGATAACTCTGCACGCAGAGGACTTCTTTAGGTATGGCTCCCCGGACTTATATCCGCGGAGAGATAGAGTCTTAAGGCTCATTGACGCCGTCGCGAAAGTCCCCGGTGTCGAAG
>Ga0105154_1000469_pt1 | contig 17479 bp, 16 predicted proteins | sample SSWtaG_FD_89672 | JGI IMG/M metagenome (GOLD analysis project Ga0105154, IMG submission 89672) | Hot spring microbial communities from Sandy's Spring West, USA to study Microbial Dark Matter (Phase II) - SSWsed_matched | ecosystem: Environmental > Aquatic > Thermal springs > Hot (42-90C) >... | reverse complement strand
GGGGCTATGGCGTCTATCTCGTCTATGAATATTATCGAGGGCGCGTTCTTCTTTGCCTCCTCGAATATCTCCCTGAGCCTCTGCTCGCTCTCCCCGTAGAACTTGCTCATTATCTCGGGGCCATTGATAGCATAAAAGTGAGCATCCGTTTCGTTAGCGACCGCCTTGGCCAGGAGGGTCTTCCCGCAGCCAGGAGGGCCGTAGAGGAGCACTCCCTTCGGGGGCTCGATGCCCAATCTCTTAAAGAGCTCGGGATGCTTGAGTGGCAACTCAACCATCTCTCTGATTTTCTGAATCGCTTCGTGGAGTCCCCCGATGTCCTCGTAAGTAACTCTCGTGGCTCGAGCTTCCTCGGCTGGCTTCTCATGGATTATCAGGTTCGTGGACTCTGTCACGACGACTACTCCTGAAGGCTTGGTGGCCACGACGACGAACGGTATCGCTTGGCCTAAGACAGGAATGAGGACGTGATCGCCCTCGACCAAGGGGTAGTCAATGAGCCTCCTCTTGACAAAGTTCATGAAACTGTGGTCTATCGATATCGTAAATGACTCGGGGGCGAGCCTGACCATTTGAGCTGGAGACACTTTGGCTTTTCTGACGACGACCTTATCTCCTATTCCCACGCCAGCGTTTCTCCTTATGAGCCCGTCCATTCTTATTATGCCTGCTCCTTGATCTTCTATGTAGGCTGGCCAGACTATAGCCGCGGTTCTCTTCTTGCCCTCAATTTCAACGACGTCGCCTACGTTTAAGTTCAACTTCCTCATAACCTCGCTGTCTATTCTGACCTTTCCTCTGCCCACGTCTCTCGCTTTGGCATCTGCGACTCTCAAAACAACCTCGTTTACCGTGTCCCTAGCTGACTTCTCATTTTCATCGGGCAAACCTTACACCTCAAGTATCTTTAGTACGGCGCTCTATCCCCCAGATGATGCTACTTAGGCAAATCTCAATCCAGCAAGTTAACGCTAAGACTTCTTCTTAATTAAGCTTATCTCAAAATCAGCTAATCCTCGAGACCACTTCCACCTCTACTTCTCCTACACCCTCAACGCTTCGTACGGTCTCCTCTAACAAATACGTGCCTCCCTCAGTCTCCTCTGGCATCACGATGGCAAGTCTTAGGGCTTTGAGGCCGAAGGCTATGGGCTCAACTCTGTAAGACTGAAGAGCGAAGCCCTCTCCTAGTTTTGATATTGCTGTTTGAATTCTCTCTCTCAGGCCTTCTACGTCCACTTCCACATCTGCTGGAAGGATCCTCAGGATAACCATTACCTTAGCCACTTTCATCACCTTGCTTTAAGGTCCTTGAAATCCACACTTAGGGCACTTGTAAGGCTTGGCGTGTTTCCTGCAATACCAACATCTCCAAAAAAGCGTTTCTCCGCAGTTTGGGCAGTAGAACTTAGTGCTCTTAGTCCCGGGGACTATGGGCCTTTTGCACGAGGAACACAAAGGCAACTGAACCTCAGACAAATTTTAACCTCCTCCGCGTAGGGAGCGGAGCTTGTAGGAGGTATTTAAATGCTTTTGCAGGTAAGAGGAGGGCTAAGAGCGAAGAGCCTAGAAGAGGCAAATAGGGTCTTTTCACTACCGAGGTTGCGTGATACTCATAGTGGACGTTCTTCTCTATGAGCGATAACAAGCCACTCCTCGAGGCCAAGCCCAACAGCTCCTCCATGTCGTTGGCGGTGAAGATCCTCCTCAACAGCCTTCCCAACCGCTCTTCTAGGCCCAAAAACCTCCTCCATAACCTCTCGTACAAGGAGGCATTAACTTCTCCGCTAATAACGCCCGAGGCGATGACTCCTGCTAGAAAACCGCATAGAGCCCCGTAGACGATTCCACCGCCAGTTAGAGGCTTAGTCTGGCCAGCCGCATCGCCAACGACCATGAAGTTCCCCTTGCAGGTCTCTTTCGGAGGGCCTATGACTATCATCCCTCCATACCTATTCATCACTTTAGCTCCTTTCAAGAGCTTAGACACAAGAGGATGCCCCTTAGTTAGCCTCTTTAACAAGACGTCGCAGTGGCCGATGATCGACGCTAGGCCTATGCGTAGCCCGCCATCACCTATCGGTATTACCCATGAGAAGAAGCCAGGAGACCACTCATTGCCCAAGATGACTAAGACCTTATCTAAATCTACGCGACCTTTAACCTCGACTTGGAGGGCAGGAATTTTAAGCTTAGGCCCTTCCAGACCCATATCTCTGACAAGTCTAGAAGCGGCGCCCTCGCCATCGATGACAACTTTGCACACATACGAACCGCTGTCTGTCTTGACCACGTACCTATCTCCGCTTTTCTCAATCTTCTTCGCCCTGTTTCTCAACAATATTTCAGCCCCACGACTAGCCGCGCGATCTGCCATCGCCTTGTCAAAGACCTCTCGATTTAAGACGTATATCGGCTCTCCTAGCTTCCTCAATTCCACGTAAAAGCCGTCGGCTGTGACCACGGCCTCCCTGATCTCGTTCTCCACGTACTCGCCCTTGCAAGGCATGCCTATGAGCCTCAACCCCTCACCGCTGACCAGGCCTGCACAGTGCCTTGGCCTTCCTATCTCCTCGTGCTCCTCGAGGACTACCACTTCGACCCCTCGAGAAGCGGCGCTCCAAGAAGCGCTTAGACCTGAAGGCCCCCCGCCTATCACTACAACCTCGAGAGACCTCAACTGTTGCACCACTAACTTCATGTGAGGGATGCTTTAATAGCTAGTTTAGGTTATGACCTCGATCGACGTAAAGCAAGTGATAGTTGTGAGAAAGGACTTGAAGATGAGCAAAGGCAAGACTTGTGCCCAAGTGGCCCACGCGTCAGTCTCAAGCCTCGAAGAGGCCAGGAAGTCTAGGCCAGATTGGGTCGAAGAGTGGTTTCGGCAATGCCAAAAGAAGGTCGTCGTAGGGGTCCAGAACTTGGAGGAGCTCTTAGCCCTCGAAAGGAAAGCCAGAGAGTTAAAATTGCCGTGCTACTTGGTCTCTGACGCAGGCTTAACGGAGCTTGAGCCAGGCACGATAACGGCCCTGGGGATAGGGCCAGCCCCCTCCTCCCTCATAGATAAGGTAACAGGTCACTTGAAATTGCTGTGATAGACATGGTCCTAGAATCGAAATCCGAGATGGACAAATCTCTAGGCATGGAGGTCTACGGAACGACCACTAATGGTACAGGTGGGGTCATCAGGAAGAGCTTGGAGGACTTCGTGGTCGAGGAGATCCCTCTTCAGGGAGGGACATCAGGACCCCTTACCCTTCTAGTCGTGGAGAAGAGGGGCATAGACACGCTGACCGCGGCTGTGATGCTCTCTAGGAGGTTGAGGATTTCGCTGAGACACGTCGGCTTTGCAGGGTTAAAGGATACAAGGGCCATATCCAGGCAGAGGTTTACCGTGAAGGTCCCAGAAGACTTCGACATCTCCTCGATATCAAACAAAAAGCTAAGGGTCATCGGGGTTTATAGAGCGAAGAAGCACTTAAAGCCGGGCATGTTACTCGGTAACAGCTTTACGATAGTGATTAGGGACCTCGATGTCTCGACGAGAGAAGCTGAGAACCTCCTGAAGGAGACCCTGTCACAACTCAATGAGCTGGGCGGGGCTCCGAACTTCTACGGCTACCAAAGGTTCGGCATCAATAGACCCAACACGCACATAGTTGGAAAGCTGTTAATTCAAGGAGACTATGAAAAAGCGGTCATGGAGATGTTGGCGACCCCCTATCCGAACGAGCCCAAGGACCACAGAGAGGCGAGAGCTTTTCTGGCCGAGACCATGGACTTCGAACGCGCATTAAAGAAGTTCCCGAGGAGCTTAATATTCGAGCGCTTAATGATAAAGTGGCTCGTAAAGAGACCCAACGACTATTTGGGCTCCTTGAAGAGGCTCCCCAAGTACGTGTTAACGTTGCACGTGGACGCCTACCTCTCATACATATTCAACAAAGCGCTGAGTGAGAGGTTACGAAAGTTAGGCTCCTTGAGGAAAGTCGTCGAGGGTGACATAATAGCTAAGTGCGATGCCTACGGGAATCCCCTGAGGCCGACCTTCATAGCCAAGAGCTCACTAGAGTTAGGAGAGGACCAAGTAATACTAGCCTTCGTCCCAGCTTGCATCAAGGTAAAAGCTGAGGGGTACATGAGCGAGTTAATACTTTCACTGTTCAAGAAAGAGGGGTTGGAGCCTCCGTTCAAAAGCCTCGAGAACTTGGGCCTGCAGGGAAGGATGGGTCTGCTTAGGCAATTATCTTTTAAGCCTCTAGACCTATCCTATGTAGTCGAAGGTGATGCCTTGAAGCTGAAGTTCTCCTTGCCCAAGTCCAGCTACGCTACTGTGTTGTTGAGAGAGGTTATGAAGCCTGAGGACCCAATAGCAGCAGGGTTTTAAGCTTAAGTCCTTCTACTCTCCCTTTTATCTTGAAGTGATTACCTGTGAAGGGTCTATACGTATCGCTCGACGGAGTGGACGGGGCGGGTTCCACTACCCACACGAGGTTGCTTGCAGGGTGGCTAGCGTCAAGAGGCTTGAGAGTTTTCGCGACTAAAGAGCCCACGAACGGCAGGATAGGCATGCTTATCCGAGACTACTTGCTTGACGAAACAGTCCATCCAGCTGTGGACGCCCTCCTATTCGCAGCGGACCGAGTCGAACACTCCATGCAAATCAGAAAACTCCTAAGCGAGGGCATCATAGTCATATCAGATAGATCGATCATATCGTCCCTTGCCTATCAACAAGCTCAAGGTTTGGAATTAGATTGGTTAATCGAGATAAACAAGTACTCCCTGAAGCCCGACGTCCCCATAATATTGGACGTGGACCCCAAGGTGTCGCTCTCAAGAAAGCGAGCCCTTAAGGAGAAGTTCGAGAGGCATAGCTTCTTGGAGGCGGTCAGAAAGCACCTCTTGGACATGGCCTCTAAAAATGGTTGGTTCGTGGTCAACTCTTCGAGGCCCATAGAGGCGGTCGCCTCAGATATAAGGGACTACGTCGCAAGGGAGCTCAGGAAACGTGGGGTCAATATTTAATGAAGAAGAGCACTAGGATTTGGGGGGAGATAAGAGACCCCGTTCACGGCTATGTGCTAATAAATGAGCTCGAAAGAGACGTTCTAGACACATACCCTCTTCAGAGGCTCCATAGGATAAAGCAACTCGGGAATGCTCATCTAACTTACCCAGGAGCAGACCACAGCAGGTTTGGCCACTCCTTGGGAGTACTACATCTAGCCTCGATAGCGGGGAATAAATTGCTTGACTTGGGATTCTCAGCGGACGAAGTCCAAGAACTTAGACTTGCGGCCCTCTTGCACGACGTGGGTCACGGGCCCTTTTCTCATCTATTTGAAGAAGCGGTTTTAAGACACAAGGCCCTCACGCACGAAGACCTGACTGCGAGAATAGTTAAGGATACCGAGATTAGAGACAAGATAGTGGACTTCGGCTATAGCCCTGATACGGTGTCGCTCTTATCCGTTGGCAGACTGAAATCCCCTTTAAGCATCTTAATCTCAGGACCGTTTGACGTCGATAAACTAGACTTCTTGTTGAGAGACTCGTACTACACAGGCGTGGAGTACGGCAAGGTGGATGCCCTCCGTCTATTGACGTCCCTCAGGCTTGTTGAGGGATCCCTCGCCTTAGAGCTCCCAGCCAGCCTCTACGCCCTTGAGTCCTTGTTGATATCGAGGTATGAGATGTTCAAGGCCGTCTACTTCCACAGGACCGTTAGAGCCGCTTGGGTTATGCTCCGAGAGGTTGTGGAGACGGCTTACTTGCACGAAGGCCTTTTCGACTTCAGTGACGTAGAAGAGTACCTCACCATGGACGATGGCTACGTGGAGTCGCACATGAGGAGTTTGTCTAAGAAGAAGGAGGGCCTCTCTAAGGAGATGAGGATTGCCTGCGACCTCTATTCAATGCTCGAGAAGAGGTGCCTCTTCAAGTCCGCCTGTGAAATAGTTCTGCACACGGCCGAGTCCTCTTTCAGGATAGATGAAGAACTCAAAGAGGAGATAGAGCAGATGATAGCAGAGAAGGCTAATGTAGATCAATGGATGGTCGTTGTAGACACCCCTATGATACCATCGCTTCCCTACACCCCCACGCAGCCAGACCCTACGGACATCCCGGTTTGTGAAGAGAGGGAGGGAGTCCTTGTGAAGAGGAAATTAATAGAGTTTTCGAGGTTAGTAGAGAGCCTGAGAGGTTACGTTGATATAATTAGAGTGTACTCCCATCCGAGCGTGAGAAAGTCCGTAGCGGAGGTCAGCGAGAAGATAATTAAGTCACTCTTGCTCCAAGATGAGCCTTAAGACCCCTCGATATGCATCGACTTCCACTACGTCGCCGCTCTCCACCATGTCTAAGACCTCCCCAGGCACCTCGCTCAAAAGGGGTATCCCACTGATCACGCAACCAGTCAAAATCATTAAGTCCGTCTTCACAGTCACTATTGCCTTAGGAGCCAACCCCTTCTTCGCCAAAGAGTACAGCACGTAAGATCCCACGGTACTGCCCTTGCCATGAGGTAATATCAATGCTTTTCCGGCCAAGATCTTGCCCCTCAGCTCGTGGCCCCTCTCGACGACCTCTCCAGTTGATGGGTCGACCCCGCCGAGAAACGATATGGGCTCACGGGTCACTAATGCCTCTCCGCGAAAGGATCCCTTCACTATGCCTTTGCCTTTAAACACTACATCTTCAAAGCCTCTTCTATGCATGCTCTCCTACTCCCGAGGGCTATCGTGGCATTAGTCATGGTCTCAGCATAATAGGCCGTCTTAGCCGAATCGGTCAAGACAACTTCGTTTCTCGATAGCTTCATAGGTGAGACGACTAGGCACGTGTCTTTGACCAAGTGCGCTCCTGCCCTCTCAATGACGTCGAGGAGGCCTAGCTTTGAGGCCCTCTCGTAGACACTCCTCGAAGTCGATATTATGAACATGACGTCTTTCTTGACTCTCCCCCTTTTGACCCTCTCCGCTATCTCCTTGATCTCTCTTAGGCTACAGTGAGGACAGCCTATGAATACCACTGTAGGCCTTCTCGTCAGAGTCCACTCTTCACGAGCCCTTTTTAGGTCCTTGCTCGTTACAGCGATGCGCTTGGGGGTGCGCAGTACTTGATTATCCTGCTCGGCCGTCCAGAAGATCGATGTAGCGCTTGAAGCTCCAAGGCCAGCTGAGAGGCACTTGAGCTCGTCGTCTGTGACACGTACCCCTCCCCTCACCTTTATAAGGGGTGGTTCGTCTGGCACCAGCCTCCCTATGACAAGACCCAAGAGGCTCCAGTCGGAGTAGTCAGAGACTTTAGCCGAAACCTCGACCACGACGCTCGGCTTCCTTTCATCCGTGTGATCCTTGGTTAGAGCAGCCCTCCCAGTAATGGCCGCGGCTAGTGCTGAGGGACCGCTTTCTCTGTTAGTGTAGGCACCGATCACGCTGTTGGCGTAAATCGCCGCTGACGACTCAGCCCAGGCAACGTGATCTCCTCTACGGGGCTTGTTGCCTGAGTAATAGGGTGTGCACGTCAGTGAGGGCTCGACTCCTATGGCCTCAAGCGACTTTATGATCTCGAGTTGCCTTTTAAAGAATGTCTCGTCGACACCAAAGAGCCACGGCTTATCTAGGTCAAATCCACAGGGGTTCATGGTGGTCCTCACTCTCGCCTTGGCTCCTCCTTCTGCAAGGTCTTTGATGTACTCGAGCCCTGCGTCGCCTATGTTCTTGTAAGAGACCCCCGACACGTGAGCGCTCTTTACCCTAATGAGCTCCCCATAACCGTAAGACTCAGCTATTGCTATTATCAACTCTAGAGATCTCTTGCAAGCCTCTCCGTAATGCCCCTCTAACATCATCTTCTCCGTCTTGCTTAGCCTCACTAATCCTCCCCTGGTATTTTCGCCCTCTCGAACCTCTTGACGTCGCCCCTCAGGGGCTTTGTAGCGTCCACGCCTACCTTACAGGTCAGGAGCGTCTCTGGGTCAGCGGAGGGGTCAAGGCTAGACCCCCTAGCCCCCCTCACTACGACCAGCCCTCTGTCTGCTTGAAACCTCGTTGCTATAGCCCACTCGACGTCTTTAGGGTCGTCTAAGTTGACGTCGCCGTCGACTACCACTACGTGCTTAAGGCTGGGATGAACCCCAAAGGCCGCCATTATTGCAGTCTTGGCGTCTCCCTCAGTCACCTTGTCTATGGCTATGACTGCGTGGAGCCAGCCGCAGCCCCCCTCAGTCAAGCGCACGCCACGTAGGCCGGGCAACACCTTTCGAAGGGACATCCAAAGCTCGGCCTCCTTGGGAAAGCCCATTAAGAGCCTGTGTTCAGCGCTCGCGGGCAAGATAGCTTGATATAGCGCGTCGTCCTTGACGTAAACGGCCTCTACACTCAATACTGGTTGCTTTCTGATGGCGTCGTAGGTTCCAGTCACATCAGCGAAGGGCCCCTCGTCGACCAGTTCGCCGGCCTTGATGACGCCTTCGATGACTATTTCGGCGTCTGCCGGAACTAAGATGTTGTACTTCGGCGTCGCGACAACTCTCATCTCGCCCTCGAGTAACTTATTGGCCACCCACAGTTCGTTGACGCCAAAGGGCGGCGAAGACGCTGCGGCTATGGTTATTAATGGATGACAACCTATCATCACTGCAACTGGTAGGTCAACCCCCTTTTCCTTAGCCATCATGTACAGGGCGTAGAGGTGTCTAGGGACTATCCTTATGGCCGCTCTCTCGTCGCCTAAGACCAAGAGCCTGTGTATTGAGACGTTACAAATGTCGCCGAACTCGGCCACGACTACGGAGCTGGTTATGTACCTCCCAGCGTCCTTCTCGTAATATTTAAAGACCGGAAGCTTAGCAAGGCCGCCACTTAGTTTGCGGTAATGGTCATAAAAGCCGCCGACTTGAGACGCCTTTAGGGGTCTCTCTAACGCGTCAGCAAGCCTCTGGTAGGCCTCGCTATAATCCTTGGCCCTGAACCACTTCAGCAACCTCTTCCTAGAGCCCACAACGTTTCCAACGGCCCACATGTCGTAATCCTTGACTTTCTTGAACAGGACTATGGGGCCTCCATCGTGCCTCTTAAGAATGAGGGCTGCCTCGAAGACTGGTGAGACTTCGTCCTCGACGACCACTACGTCGTCCTCATTAAGCACTAAGTCCCTCAACCTCAACATCTTCACCACAAAGAGCCTCGAACTACCTTAAGTTATCGCCAGAAAAAGATTTTAGCTTAATGCAATATGCAATCTCATTAGTACTGAGCCAAGTCGATGAATGAGGGGGGACTTACGTGGCAGACTTCTATGCTGTCACCGCCGACGAGATACTTCAAGGTAAAATAACCGACATATATTTCGAGAGGGCCAAAGAGATCTTGAAGAAAGAGGGGCTGTCTAGGCTCAGGGTCGTGGCTGAGGTACATGCTTACTCAATGCCAAAGGGCTACGAATGGGCCGTCTTAGTGGGGGTGAGTGAGGTCGTTAAGATCTTTGAGGGCAAGGAAGTTGACGTCTACGCCTTGCCCGAGGGGACGATTTTCAGGCCCGTGCACCCAGTCATGAACATTGAGGGCCCGTATGAAGAGTTTTGCGAGTTCGAGACCGTAATACTTGGCATTTTAAGACACTCGACGAGCATAGCAACCAAGGCGGCTAGGTGTAAGAAGATAGCGGGTGATAAGGCCTTGTTATTCTTCGGCACCAGAGCCGTACACCCTCTACTGGCGTTAATCGCTGACAGGGCCGCTTTCATAGGTGGGTGTGACGGCATATCAGACGTATACGGAGCAGAGAAACTGGGCCTAAAGCCCGTGGGCACGATGCCCCATGCCCTCATAATCTTGTTCGGCGAACAGGTGAAAGCTTGGAAGGCGTTCGACAAGCACATGCCCGAAGACGTGCCCCGAATAGCCTTGTGTGACACTTGGTTTGACGAGAGGGTAGAAGCACTAATGGCCGCTGAAGCCCTCGGGCCGAGGCTCTATGGGGTGAGGTTCGACACGCCGAGCTCGAGAAAGGGGAACATGAGGAGGATAGTGGAGGAGGCTCGGTGGGCACTCGACGCCAAGGGCTTTAATCACGTCAAGATAATCGTCAGTGGCGGAGTTGATGAGGACGCGATAATGCAGCTGAGGGACGTGGTCGACGGCTTTGGAGTTGGCACGTCGATAGCTTTTCCGCCTTCCATAGACTTATCGATGGACATAGTGGAAGTAGAAGGCGAGCCAAGGTCAAAGAAGGGCAAACTGCCTGGAAAGAAAAACCTGTATAGGTGCTGGAATTGCTTCGAAGACTACATGGTGCTATCCAAGGTGAAGATGGACAGCTGTCCTCGATGCGGTTCCAAGGTCGAGGAGATGCTCAAACCTATGGTATTAAAGGGTAAGGTTGTGCACGAAGAGAAGTCGCCTAAAGAGGTAAGAGAGTACGTCTTGAAGCAGTTGAGTCTCATCAAAGAGCTCAAGCCCGCCCCTTCTTCTTGAGGGCCTCTTTTATTCTCTTAATAGCTGACTTGAGGGCCCTCACGACGACCTCGCTGGCCATCAACACCTCATTCGACATACTTGAACCCCATTCGATGCTTTTTGGTTGTACGCCCAACAATATGATCTTCGACCCTATACTGCTCTGAATATACTTCGCAAGCAGAGTGAGAGAGGGCTTGTGGGTTGAAACGCTAACTTCTTCGAACGCTGGTTCGAAGGATAGGATTATGTCGCCAGGAGAGCCTTTGAAGTCAACGGCGTCCACTATTATCACGTGAGTCGGCCCTATCTTCCTAATCACGTCTGTGAAGTTCTCCGGAACAGTGCCGCAATCTATCACCTCGACTACTCCTCTTTCGCGCTCTCTCTTGAGCCTCTTGGCGACGTAAGGGCCGAAGGCATCGTCCCCCCTTTCCTCATTGCCTATGCAGAGGATAACTATGGATGGCTCCCTCCCTTCTTTCATAATCTCCTCCACGAGCTCTCTGGACATCTTCCTCCACACGACTCTCAGACTAATTTTGCTTGAGGCTAGGTTTAAATAACGTGGCCCAAACCTTTAGTTATCGACCCTCCTTGTCGACCCCCAAACCTCAAGTTAAGGGCGAGATGACAGATCGCTTTGTCGTGGTCAGGGGAAATGATGCTGTGGTCCTGAGACAGCTCGGATACTATGGCGAAGTAGGAGATAGGGGGGAATTGATGCTCGACCCTGTCGAGGCAGCGTACTTGCTCGAGCGCGGCATCTTGGTAATCGAGAACGAGGGCAGGCGGCTGAGTTTTCCTGAGTTCTCGAGCATGATGATGGACAAAGATCCGAAGTTCTGGCTAAGGTACTTAATATACTCCGACCTCAAGAGGAGGGGCTACACCGTCAAGCCGGGCTTTTCTAAAAACTACGTCGAGCTCAGGCTTTACAAGAGAGGGGCAGAGGTAGGCAAGGAAGGAGCCAAGTACTTGGTCTTCGGCGTCGCAGAGGGGACGCCTATCGATCTTAGGACGATAATAGAAAAGGCGCGGGAGGCGCGAAACCTGAGAAAAGAGCTTATAATAGCGGTCATAGACTCTCAAGGAGAAGTGTGCTACTACACGATAACGCTTTCGGAACTGTAGGGGGAGCGTAGCCTCTTGGAGAAGTCGAGCTTGAGGAGGCCTCGAGGCACGAGGGACTTCCTACCTTGGGACATGATCAAGAGGCGCTTCGTCGTGGAGACCATAAGGTCGGTTTTTGAGCTCTACGGCTACGACGAGATCGAGACTCCGGCCTTCGAGTTCTTAGACGTCCTGACGGCCAAGTGCGGGCCCGAAGTTAAAGAGCAGATATACGCCTTTAAGGACAAGGCCGGTCGAGAACTTGGTCTGAGGTTCGACCTCACGGTACCTCTGGCAAGGGTTGTTGCTAGTCATCCAGACCTCCCAAAGCCGTTCAAGAGGTATTGCATATCAAGGGTTTGGAGGTACGAGGAGCCCCAAAGCGGTAGGTTCAGAGAGTTTTGGCAGGCCGACGCGGATATTGTCGGCAGCGCGAAGATGGACGCTGATGCCGAGGTCATAGCTGTCGCGATATCGTGTTTAAAGAGACTAGGAATGAAGAACTTTAGAGTGAGGCTGAGCAACAGGAAGATACTCGAATCTATAGTGGACTCTGCTGGTGTTGAAAGAGAATTGTGGCTTAACGTGTTCAGGGCTATAGACAAGCTGGACAAGGTTGGGCAGGAAGGTGTTAAACGGGAGCTAGAGAAGCTTGGCTTAACTGACGACCAGATATCAGCAATAACTATACAGATATCAAAGTGCGGTAACTTAGACGCCGTGGAAAGAGAGGTCAGCCACATGCTGACGAGTAGGGGCAAAGAGGGCTTTAATGAGCTGGCCGAGATAATAAGTAACTTGGAACTCTACAACTGCTCCGAATACGTGGTCGTGGATCTGAGCCTGGCGAGGGGCTTAGACTACTACACCGGGCCGATATTCGAAGTCTCGGCCGAGACCGACGTAAACGTCGGTAGCGTAGCAGGAGGGGGTAGGTACGACAACCTCGTTGAGTTGCTCGGTGGCCCTCCGACTCCCGCGACAGGCATATCGTTAGGCATAGACAGGCTGGTTGAAGTATTGAGCGAAGCGAACATGTTGCCCAGCGCGAGGACCCTGACCCAAGTATTCGTTGCTTACACAAGCCCCTCCCTCAAAAAAGAGGCGATAACGGTTGCCGAGAAGTTGAGGAACGAGGGCGTTCGGGTAGAGGTAGACGTCATGGGCCGAAAACTCGACAGGCAATTGAAGTACGCCGACGCGAAAGGAATTCCATACGTAGTAATCTTAGGTCCACGAGAAGTGGCAGAGGGCGTTTACAGAATAAGGGATATGAGCGCTCGCAAAGAGCGTCTCGTGAACTTGCAGGAGCTCTTAGAGCTCCTTAAAAGGAGCTCGCTAACGGCAACGTGCATATGATATTGCGGGATTACGTTGCGTCCTCTGAGACGACTAGTGGAGAGCCGAGGAAGTGTGATCAGTGGTTTGGTGTTGGGCGATTTCATCTATATATTGCCTATCTTGACCTTTTGAACTGCCTCAACCATTGACTTGAGCTTCTGGAATACCACGTTCATGGCTTCGTCGCCTTTCATCATCTCTGCGAGCCCTCTAAACCCACAATCTGGTGCGACCACTATTCGAGGGCCGTAGAGCTTCATTGCCTTAGTTAGTAGTTCTTCCACCTCTTGGACGCTCTCAACCTTGATATTCGAGTCCAAGGGCTTTGTCGTCACAGCCCCTATTCCGAGCAACTTACCGGTCTTCGCTAGCTCGGCCAAGCTATAGGCTTCGAAGTTTTTTGGGAACCCCGCAAACTCATGGTGTAAAATGTCAACATCTAGCTTTAAAGTCACCCTAGAGAGCCCCCTAACGTCGCCACATACATGTAACCCCCTCTCAATGCCCCCTCCCAAGCCCTTGAAAGTTCTGTTTAGCACCTCTATCGCGAATTTTTCATCGTATCCGTACCACAAGGCGTAGTAGAGCGCTGGCTCGTCGACGAAGGCTACTTCAACTTCCTCAAAGCTGGCGGTTGACGAGAGTATGTAGGCCAAGGCATCGGCGAAGCCCTCAACTATATCTGGATAGGACATAGCCGATTTGTCCAAGAACTTGACGATTGACGATAGTGTGAAGGGGCCTGTCACCTGGACCTTTATGCCTTTCTCGAAGCCTAGGCCTTTGAGAACCGCCAACGCTAACGTCAATTCTCGCACTATGGCTGGCTCTCGAGGCGGCTCGACAGGGCCGGTCAACAAGTAGCTCCCTCCCCTTCTCTCGATACCCCTTCCTCGCTCGGCTATGTCGTTCAAGAAGATGGCACAAAAGTCCTCGAGTTGGGGGAGCGCGGGATAGTCGATCCCGGCCTTGACTTGGACTTCGAGGCTGCGCTTGAAGTTCTCAAGGCTCGGCGAGAGGGGGAAGCTCCCTATAGTGGTAGTCGTAAGCGGCCTCATCTTCTCAACCAATGCTTGGCCTCGGGTCAGATAGTATAGAGGTAAGGCGTCCTTTTAAACTCCTGGAGATCCACAAGTCATGTGAATGCGAACTGCCGCGTTAAGGAGTTATTGCGACAGAGGTTATACGACGAGGTCGACCGCGTTAGCAGAGCGACGGTCTCTACCCTTAAAGAAAAGGTGCTCTCGCTAAGCCAAGAGGACCTGTGGCGCTTAATAGATGAAATCACTGGCGGCTTGGGCTACACTATGAAGGACAGGGACGTGACAAGGCTGATAATTTACGGCTCTTACATAGCGTGGGCCGAGGCCGTTAAGCCGGGTTCTAAGGTGCTTGAGATAGGCACTGGGCTTGGGAGGACTTGCTACTCCGTCCTCTCAACGGTATTTCCTTCGCTTTACCTGACGATAGACTCTTCACCCGAGATACTCGCGATAGCCCTCTACAGGAATCCATATCCGCCATTCCGAGAAGCTCTTTTAAACTCTATAGTCAAGATATGCCTCTGCGACGCTACTATCGCAGTGCGCCACATAAATGACTCCTTTGATCACATAATTCACGACGGAGGCCCGAACCCCAACAAGAACCCAGCCCTTTTTTCAAGCGCCTTTCTGGGCGAATTAGTCTCCCTTCTAAAGGTCGGGGGAACACTCTCCGTCTTTGGGAGCAAAAATAAGAGGTGGCAAGACAAACTGTACCGCGAGCTAAAGTCCCTCGGCCTCTCAGTGTCCTCTAGACCATTGCCCTATTCTCCCGTGATGGTGTTCCATTGCGTTAAAAAGTAGTGGTCCCCGGGGCAGGATTTGAACCTGCGACCACTCGGTCTCGGCCGACGGGTTTTCATCGCGGCGAAGCCGCCTCTCGACCCGCGCGCAGGGCTACAGCCGAGCGCTCTACCGCTGAGCTACCCGGGGCCTTCGAGTCTACTCAAAAACTCGAAGGGCTCTTAAGCTTTACTTCAAAATAAAGCGACCAAGGGACCTCTTGGGAACAATCAGCCTTGTCTTATGAGGACAAAGACGAGGCGGTCGATGCTTGGAGGTTTTTACTTACATGAAGAGAATTGGCGCCCCGGGGAGGACTCGAACCTCCGACCTACGGGTTTCCGCCGACTCTGATAACAGCCCGCCGCTCTGCCTAACTGAGCTACCGGGGCTTTCCGCTAGCATACTCTAGTTGCCTTACTAAAACTTTACTAGCACAGCACTTTCTGTCAGAATTCCCTCGGGGCTTTCGCCTTTACGCCGAGGGCCCCCTCGTAGAGGTTCTTCAAATACAACAGCTTAGCCGAGTGCTCGACCATACACAAGATCTGGTACGTGTGATCAACGAACTTTGATGAGGCGAACACTCCGTGACCTCTGACTATTACGGCCCAATGGCTCATCAGCTTGCTAGCCACTTCATTGGCCAAAGTGAGAGAACCGGGCCTACCTTCAACTACCGGCACACGTCTCAAGACGTGATAGCCCTCGGAATCTACTGGCACGAGCTCGTCGATGAAAAATGAGAGGGCGACCGAAAACGGTGGGTGAGCATGCATAACGACCAAGTTGTTCGTCCTTCGATAGATCTCTCGATGCACAGGCGTTTCCGTAGAGGCTATGATGTCATAGCTCGAAGGCCTATCGACGGGGACTTTGACTACGTCTTCTGGCCTGAGGTTCTCGAGCGAGCAGGCATGTCTAGTTATCCACATGTAGTTCCCTGACCTAATGCTCAGGTTCCCGCCGTGCGCCGTCACATACCCCCTCTTTGCTATCCTAGAGGCATACTCCTTCAGCACCTCGTAGACCTCGCGGTCTATGCCTCTCTCCAAGGCCGTATGACCCCCTTCAAGCCCAGCCTAGCGAGGCATTCCTCCGTCGGCACCCCCTCGGGGCTCCAGCCCCTCACAGCGTAGTACTCTTTGATCATCTGGTCAAGCGGTGGGGCCTTGCCAGCAGTGGGGCCTAGGGCCAGCGGGGTCAACAACCTCTCAGGCAAAGTATCGTCTTTTGCACTGAACCCCTCTCTTAGGTTAAAAAGCCTCGTCAGGGCCCAGACCCTCTCGCCTACCATCAAGAGACCCTCTTTGGAGAACTCCACACCGGTAACAGCACTCAACATAGCGCTCAAGGGCTCTTCGTCGAACTCTACCGCAAAGTGCTTGCACATGACCAAGCTGTCGTAGACTGCTGCTAGGTCCTGCGTGTACTTGACTAAAGAGGGCTTCTCGAAGGACGAGAATCTGTCCACCAAGTTGGGCACGCCTATGACCTCGAAGGCTATGGTCCAGCTCCTCAAATGGCAGCCACCGCGATAAGAAGTCGCATAGGAGAGGGCAATTCCATAAGCCCCTCTAGGATCGTAGGCGGGTATCTCTAGCCCCTTCACGCTCATTGATAGCCCCTCTCCTCCGTACTTCTTAGCAAGCCTCAAAGAGCCTTCGGCTAGCTCTTGCCCGTAGCCCCTTCTGTAGGCCATCTCCAATATTAGCTTCTTCAATTTATCGGCCTCGCCCCACTTTAAGTCAAGCTCTATCTTGCCTCTCTCAACTAATTCCAAGAAGCATGCCAGCGTTACGCCCGTGGATATAGTGTCTAACCCGAGCTCATTGCACAAATGACTCATCTCGGCGACATCTTTTAGGTCGTCAACCCCGAGCATGGAGCCTAAGTTGGCTATGCTCTCATACTCCGGCCCTTCGCAGACGACCTTGTCTGTCTTGGTGACTCTCTTGCAAGCTATGGGACAGTTGTAACAGCCCCTCCTCCCTATCACCAATTTAGCGAGCTCCTCAGCTGAAAGCCTATTAGCCTTCTCGAAAAAGCCCGTCTTGAAGTTCATGGTCGGTAAGAGGCCCCAATCGTTTATAACAGTCAACAAGGCGTCGGTCCCGAAGTCCTTCAAAGTTCTGCTCAAGTAGGGGCTCCACGTGATCCTAGTGCGCATGTTGTCCAAGAGTTCGTTGAGCCTCTCGCTATCGGCTTCCTCTACGGGCTTCGAACCGCTCGCGACCACAGCCTTTAGCTTCTTAGACCCGAAAACCGCGCCTAGCCCTCCCCTACCAAAGGCATGCCCGCTGTCGGCCATGACTGAAGCTAACCTGGCGAGGTTCTCTCCAGCGGGCCCTATGGCTATAGCGGAGCACTTGTATCCGTGCCTCTTCCGTAGCTCTTGGATCGTCTCCGTGACCCTGAGTCCCCACAGGTCTCGAGCTGAAAATATCTCTGCTCCATCGTCGTACACGTGTATATAAACGGGCTCTTCTGAGGCGCCACATATTACCATGAAATCAAATCCACACCTCTTGAAGTATGTGGGGAAAAGACCGCCGCACGTGGAGTCGAAGAACGTCAACGTTAGAGGTGACTTGGAGATCAAAGTGACCCTAGAGGTCCCGTAAACCCGGCTACCAGTTAGGGGGCCCGACGCCAAAATCACGACGTTGTCTTTCGATAGCGGCTCAACACCGGGCCTTAAATGCTCATAGAGCCAGTAAGCCCCTAGACCAG
>Ga0105154_1000466_pt1 | contig 17593 bp, 14 predicted proteins | sample SSWtaG_FD_89672 | JGI IMG/M metagenome (GOLD analysis project Ga0105154, IMG submission 89672) | Hot spring microbial communities from Sandy's Spring West, USA to study Microbial Dark Matter (Phase II) - SSWsed_matched | ecosystem: Environmental > Aquatic > Thermal springs > Hot (42-90C) >... | reverse complement strand
TTAAGTACAGTATAGTTAGCTACTATAAGAGCTTCGTAAACACCGTTATCTAAGGTAGCGTTGTACTGAACTATGTCGTACATGCCAACATCTATTCTTTTTAGCACATCGGATAAACCATACTCAGCTTCACCATCAGCTATAGGTACTCTAGATTTTTATCTAAGCTGCGCATAGCCCTCTATATCTTCTCTGTATAGAGGTTTTTCTAGCCACAAGACATCAAGCTGGTATAGCTCTTCTGCAACTCTTAGTGCTATCCATCTATCCCAAAACTGTGGGAATACAGCTAGGGCTTGGTTAGCATCAGCAGCAAACTTTACTGAGTCACCATAAAGCTTCTTCAGCTCCCTAAGCACCTTCGCATCTTCCATTGGGTCTGGTCTACGGAACCTGACCTTAACAATGTCAATTCCTTGTTTAAGGTACTAGCCAATATGCTTTTTCGCAGTGTGTACATCGACTAGCCCTAGAGTATGAAACACATTAGTAAGAGTTGCTTTACTGTGTAATGTACAGTACTTTACCATGCTCTCTGTGCTATTATTTCAAATGAGACAAAATACGATTTTCAGTAAGTAATGAATCTGTACTATTGATGGTTTCGTTATTAACAGTCCATAGGGGTAATTTAATTTTCTTTAATTTCTTTAATAAAAAGCTTATATAGTGTACCTATAGCTATCTCTAGTGTACTACAAATGGTAAGGTAAAGCCATGTATGCTATGCGTAACCGGGGGTGTGGGTGTACGTGCTGAGTGAAATCGAGTTATGGTATGAGGATATGCAGCACGTTAGAGAGGTTCTTGCTATGGTGAGGAAGAGGTGACTCATCACCACACAAAGATACACTTTCCATTTAGTGCTATTATCGGTATGGAGAATGCCAAGCTAGCGCTACTAGTGAACGCTGTCAACCCCCTGATTGGAGGGGTTGTGCTTGCCGGGGATAAGGGTACTGGGAAGTCTACATTAGTGAGAGCATTTGCGCAAATTCTGCCTGTGCAACCTGTTGCTAGAGGGTGCTCATTTAACTGCAACCCCTTTAACCCTCTTGAGATGTGCGATTATCACTACGAACTCTGGTCTGAGGGGAAGAGGATAGATTATGAGCTTAGGAAGATGCGCGTAATTGATTTGCCACTGAATGCTACTCCAGATAGGGTTGCTGGCTCTATAGATATCGAGCAAACAATTAAGACTGGAAGAGTTGTTTTTAAGCCAGGGCTCTTGGCCGAGGCCAACAGGAATATTCTGTACATAGATGAGGTTAACTTGCTAGAAGACTACATAGCTGATCTTATTCTCGATGCTGCTGCTAGCGGCTGGAATGTTGTTGAGAGAGAGGGGATATCATTTAAACACCCAGCGAGGTTTGTCCTTGTGGGCTCCATGAATCCTGAGGAGGGTATGCTAAGACCGCAGATACTAGACAGGTTTGGGCTTTACATACCAATAGAAGCCTCTATGAGCCCTGATGAGAGGGCTGAAATTACTGAGAGAGTTGAGGAGTTTGCCAGGGATCCTGTAGCTTTTTACAGAAAGTGGGAGGCTGCAGAGAAGCAAGTTGAGGAGAGGATTGCTAGAGCTAGGGAGATAGTTAGTAGCGTTACTGTGGATAGAGATCTACTTAAGCTTGTAACAACAACTGTTGTTAGGCTAGGGATTAAGACTCACAGAGCTGAAATAGTGACTATCAGAACTTCTAAAGCTATTGCAGCCCTAGAGGGTAGGACAAGGGTTAGTTTAAACGATGTTTTAAAGGCTATGGAGCTTGCGCTGAAGCATAGGCTAAAGTCAAAGCCATTTGAAGAGCCTTTGAAGAAATTTGATGAAGTTGTAAAAGAGTTGACAGGTGAAAAGGCTGAGCAAAAAGAGGAACAGAGCAGAAGTTGTGGAGCTCCCGAGGTTATGGGTAGCTGGAAAAGCAACAATGTTGAGGCTCTCTTAAAAAATCTCAGCGAAGTCTCAGTGAGCCTTCCTAAAGAGCCTTATAGTAATGCTAATGCGTTGAGCAATGCTTTTAACAAGGGTTCAAGAGAGTTCAAAACAACAGCTATAGCAACGCTCAGGGGTGTTGCTATAGACGCTATACCACCTGTTAAACAGATGCCTATAGATGTGGATCTACCTGCAAGCTTGAGAACCTCTGTAGCGCTTAGCCCAGCCCTCCCCATAGCCATTAAGCCTTCGTGCATTATGGTCAGGGTTAGGAAGGAGAGAATTCCAGTTCTACACACAATACTTCTAGACGCAAGTGGAAGCATGCTAGTTGGGAAGAGGATTTCTATAGCAAAGCACATTCTTAAAATGCTTATGGAGGAGGCGTATGTTAAGAGAACATTTGTATCCCTTATAGCCTTTAGAGGCACTGATGCTATTACTGTAGTAGAGCCTATGAGAAACCTGGAAATTGCTTTTAAGAGCCTAGAGGAGATCCCGGTCGGGGGGTCTACACCACTTACAGCAGCTTTACTAAAAGCGCTAAACCACTTTACAATGTTTAAGAAGGTGTTCAAAGAGCCTAAGCTAGTGCTCCACGTAATCTCTGATGGAAGGGCAAACGTATTTTTATCAAGAAGCCCTAGGAAAGAGCTTTTAGAGCTTGCTGAAGAATACAAGAGGTTAGGGGTAGAGGTAATAGCATACCACACAACATCGCGAACTACAGCAATAGGACCTGACTACCTGAGGCTATTTGTTGAAGCAGTTGGGGGAAGATATTACAGGGTATAGGTAGTAAACACCTTTGTAACTATAATTACTAGTGAGTATGTGCTTTCAATTGAGCTGTTTTAAGGCTCCTAAACACAGTTAACCAATTTAAGAATTGCCAGTCCTACACGCGCCTTCTAAGCTCAATACTATTTAGAGCTTTTGATAGCAGAGCTAAATGTAATGAACATGATTGTGACGCTATCGTGAGGAGCTTTATACCAGTACTTAGTGTTTTTAAGAGTTGGTATGCTTAAGCTGTGATTACGTGAACTAGTAGTTTTCCTTGACTACGATAACCTTTACCTTCTCTTCGAGAAGTCTCTTCAACTTCTCCTACCACTCTTTTGATGGGTATATTAAGTAACCTGCCGTTTCTCGGTAGGTGGTGGTTCACTGCCTTTCATATTCACTTGTTTTACAGCTCTTCGTCATCTACTTCTCAACAGCCTCCCCAAGAGCCTCCTCATCACAGAGCCTCAACCTCCAGTCGCCTAGAGGCTCACTGCTCAACACAGAAACCCAAGGCCACTAGTTATTGGCTCTACACCAAGGCTTAAAAACTAGAACTACAAGGGCTTGCACATCAAGCATATAGGTGATAGCTCCAAGTCCAGTGCTGAGCACTTCCAAAACAGCTATCTTTGCATTGCGATTCAGGGCACGGCATAAACGCTGTTGAATGAAATTACGTTGGCGACTACCACACCATATGGGGTTATTACCAGTTTAAAGCTCACCTAGAGATAGCTAGAGATGTAGAGGAGCGCGCGCCAAACGCCTGGCTCTTCATAATATTAATATCAAATCCTATGTTTGAGTTAACAACATTGAGGATGCCAAGAAACGAGGAGATGGCTAAGCACTTTAGCTAGCTTGCCATATTTGAGCACACTATATTAAAAAGGCATGTTTTTGGAGCTCTCAGCTTTCTTAAAGTCACTTTGCCTCTTCTTTAGTGAACCCTTTGAGAAGAGTTGTGAATGATGTTACGAGCTCTAGTGGTAGTACAATTTTTGTTGCTGGGCTTTTCGCAATCTCTCTCAGCATTTCTAGGTACTGGAGGTACATAGCATTAGAGCCTAGCTTTGCAGCCGCTTCGTTTATTAACTCGAGGGCTTTTGCCTTACCCTCTGCTACTAAGATTTCGTACTGCCTCTCTCCCTCACCCTTCTTTATCATTGCCTCTCTCTGCCCCTCAGCCTCAAGTATTGCTGCAGATCTCTTGCCCTCTGCCTCTAGAATCATTGCTCTCTTGTTTCTCTCTGCAGCCATCTGCTTTATCATAGCCTCTTGAACATCTTTAGGAGGCTTTATCTCCTTTATCTCTACAGAAGTCACCTTTATTCCCCACCTATCTGTAACCTCATCTAGCTTTGCCCTTAGGGTGGAGTTTATGTACTCCCTCTTAGCTAGCACATCATCTAGCTGCATATCCCCTATCACAGCCCTTAGGGTGGTTACAGCAATACCTGAAGATGCTGTGACATAGTTTTGAACAGCTGTAACAGCCCTCATCGGGTCAAATATCTTCATGTATATGAGCAGGTCTACATCTACAGGCGCATTATCCTTAGTTATACAAGTCTGAGGTGGTATGTCTAGCACGAACTCCCTTAGATCCACCTCCACACCTCTATCAATAATGGGAACCAGGAAAGTTAGCCCAGGCCCCTTAATCCCTATGAGCCTCCCCAGCCTAAATAGCACTAGCCTCTTGTACTCTGGTATAACCTTTACATGGCTAAGCACTATGGCAAGCACAATTATTGCAAAGAATATGGCTATCACTAGGGAAACTGGATCCATTAACTCTACCCCTACTAGTAGAGCTGTATGTAAAGTCTTATAAACTTAATTGTTGTGTTTAATAAGATGAGGGGCTGCGTTAAGTGAATACTTGCAACCATAGCTTTAGGCTAAGGGCCCTGCTATCCATTGTACTACTCCTAGTCACAGTGATCACCGCCATCCTAATCACCCCCTCGGCTACCTCTAGCACTAGAGGTAGTAGTAGGGTTTGTGTTGTGCACTTAGACATGGCTATAGATGAGGGTGCCACCACCTTCATTAAAAGGACTTTTAGTGATTGCAGAGGCTATGACCTTGTAGTGCTGGCCATCTCAAGTAATGGTGGGTACCTGTCCTCAGCTCAAAAAATAGTGAACACAATTTCCCAGGCTGAGGTGCCCTGCGTCTCGTGGATCCCCCCAGGCTCTCAGGCTTACTCAGCTGCTACAATAATTGCCTTCTCTTGCAGAGCACTTTACATGGGCCCTGGCTCTGCTATTGGGGCTGTAAAGCCCTATCCCTATGACGAGAAGACTGCTGAGGCTGTGAGATCCCTACTCACCTCCCTTATGGTTAGGATGTGTGGGGATAGGGAGGAGATTAGGCAGGTAGCTTCAGACATGGTTTTGAACGCTAGGGCTCTTGATGATGCAGAGGCGAGTAGAATGGGCATTGCAAAGAGTGTTAGTAGTGTTGACGAGGTGGTTGCTGACAGCCTTGGGGTAAGTGCTGTTGAAAAGGCCTCCCTCTATCCAAATGCTTGGGAGAAGCTACTATCGGTGCTCTCCAACCCCATAATCTACTCAATAATGCTTGTAGCAGGGGCATTGCTAATAGTAGTAGAGGTCCTTACAACGGGTTTCCAAGGCTATGGTGTAGCAGGTGCTATACTAGTTATCCTAGCTCTCTACTCAATGTCTCTAATACCACCAGATATAGTGGCGCTGTCCATACTGATTTCAGGTGCTGCGCTACTAGCCATAGAGTTGTTCACCCCTGGCTTTGGGGCGTTTGGAGTCTCTGGGGTTGCTCTAATGGCTATAGGAATTGCTTTAACAGTGTACTCAGTACCCCCAGAGGTTGTCACCCCTATAATATATGTCGTGGGTGTGGGTCTAGGCTCTTTTGCAGCACTAGTGCTGTTCATAGGCTTTAAGGGTGTGCAGGTAGTTAGGATGAAGAGGAGGGGCATTGCTGAAGAGGTTGTCGGCTCTGTGGGCATTGCTAAAACAGATGTGAGTGATACTCAACCTGGTGTTGTCTATGTAGCTGATGAGGATTGGACTGCGTACTCTGTAAGGGGCGTTATACCCCAGGGCTCTAAGGTTAGAGTGGTTAGAATGGAGGGTTTAAAGCTCTATGTAGAGATGCTAGAGGAGCAAAAGCAGTAGAGAGCCATGATGGTCAAGGTTATTAGAGGGACTGACTATGGACTTTCGCTACTCTACTCATACACACTTCCACTATATGAAGTAGAGCCCCTGGACAACGGCTTTGCATTTAAGAAGAGCACAGGCATATGCAGAGAGCTTGAGTGTAAGTTCCAGAGGGATTCCCTAGAAGCAACCTGCGTCATTCCCCATGGCTGCGAGGAGTATGCTGAGAAGCTCCTCGGCTTAGACTCTAGGTGGGGCTTTGAGAAGCTGTGTGAGGTTGTGGGCTGGAGGAAGTGCCCTGCGAACAGCATAACGCTTCCCTACAGCCCTGGGGACGCAAAGCTCATTCTCTACGCAATTCTATTGTCGAGAAACACAGACTACTTCACAAACACTCTTCGCTGGTTTAAAGAGCTTGTGAATAGGGGTGCGATTAGGAATGGGAGCTACATTCCCCGCCAGGTTCTCGCACTAGTGCCTAAAGTAGAAGCACTGTTTGCGCGAAGTAGGTGTGCTGAGGATACTATTACCCCCCTCCTGACGCTAAGGGGAGTTGGCGTAAAAACCGTTGCGGCTCTACTGCTCCACGCCTACGGCAAGACAGAGTACGCTCCTGTAGACAGGCATTACAGAAGGTATTTAGAGGCAGTGTTTGGAGAGCTAAGAGCGCCTATAAAGAGGCTTTGCATAGCTAGTGCTATGAACTGCACAGCCTGTTGGCATAGGGATAGGTGCTTCTATGGCGCTTCGAAGGCCCTTGGAGGGCTTAACGGGTACCTCCAGTCCCTGGCCTACCTCTCAGAGAGGCTTAGCTTTACTAGGAGCTGGCTTGAGGAAGTGCTCGTACCTAAGGGCTTTAGGGATGTAAAGGCTTTAAGAGAGGTAACGGCTTTAGCTATAGAGAAGCTTGCTAGAGAAGCCCGCTATGAAAGGCTATGACCCATTTCAGCTAGGAGAGGCTGTTAAGAGGTTTGTGACTAGAGTTGTCTCTGGAGTTGAGGAGAGGAAGTACTACAGGTTTAGGGGTGGGAAGTGGTATGGAGGTGTAGCCACAGGGGATGTCGTTGGCTGCAACTTGAGGTGCAAGTTCTGCTGGAGCTGGAGATTTACTCACACAACTGATAGAGGAGAGTTTTGCAGCCCTAGCAAAGCCTTTGAAAAGATGCAGAGCATAGCTGAGGAGAGGAGCTATAGCTATGTGAGGGTTAGTGGTGGAGAGCCAACACTATCATTTCATCACGTATTAGAGCTCCTCAAGCTCTTTGACGAAACTGGCCTCACCTTCATACTAGAAACCAATGGGCTTCTAATAGGGAAGGAGAGGGGCTATGCAAATGCACTAGCAAATCATAGCGTAGTTGTGAGAGTCTCCTTTAAGGGCGCAACAGAAGAGGAGTTCACTATGCTTACAGGGGCAAGGCCAGAGTTCTACGAGTATCAGTTCAAGGCGCTGGAGAACCTTGTGAATGCAGGGCTTAGGCCAGGTGTAGAAGTGTACCCTGCAATAATGCTCAGCTTTAGCACTGAGGAGAGCTATAGCAAGTTCAAGAAGAGGCTGAGGGAGATTGACCTAAGGCTTGCTGAATCCATAGACGAGGAGTACGTGATTCTCTACCCACATGTGGTAGAGATTCTCAAGAGGCACGGACTCAGACCAAGAATAGCGTTTACACCAGACAATATACCAACTTCAATGATTTGAAGCACCTACACATAAATGTCGCTTGCAGCACCCATGCCACGATGCCTTAGGAGTGCTTTGACAGATTTGTGAGGAAAAGCCCATGCTCTAGTCGCGTGTACGACTAGAATGAGAGGTCACTGCGCATAGGTTTAAATACTTCAATTTTTGCGCTTCTCCTTAAGGTGTAGATCCATGCTATACGGTTATTTAAAGAAGAAAAACCTTGAGGTGTTGGCAAGGTTTCCGTGGGACATAGGGATAGTGAGCTTCATGGTGTTTCCAGAGCTCATGAGGTCCTCAGAGGGTGCTTTTGATAAGGTGAGGACACTGCTTGTAGACCCCTATTTCGATTTACTTGAGGTTATGGTAATAGATGATGGGGAGTGGAGGAGGATAAATGAATTAAACAGTGTGTATGGCAAGAAGTTTGCACTAGGGCTACAGCCAGTTGTTTTAACACGTGGGGTAAACCCAAGTGCTGTTAATGAGGATGAGAGAAAGAAGAGCGTTGATGCACTGATTAGGGAGACTAGAGTGGCTGGGGAGAGGGGTTATAGAGCTGTTGGGATATGCTCAGGTCCAAACATTGAGGGGCCTGAAAGGGAGAAGGCTAAAGAGGCTCTTGTAAAAAGCCTTGCGGAGCTAGCTGTAGAGGCTTCAAAGTATGGCATGAACGTGTACTTAGAGACTTTTGATGTGATTTGGGATAGAAAGAGACTGGCCGGGTCTTTTGAGGAAACAGCTAAGGTTGTTGAGAAGGCGAGGGATCAGGCAAAGAACGTCTACATAATGTGGGACTTGAGCCATGCACCACTTTTAAACGAGTCACCAGAGGTTCTCAAGACGTACCCAGAGCTCGTGGGCCACATTCACATAGGCTGTGCAAAAAGAGTTGGAGATAGGTTGCTAGATACTCACCCAGGGTTTTACAGACCTGGGGCTCTCAATACAGAAGACGATGTTGCAAAACTCCTTACTGTGCTAAGTGATGTGGGCTATAGGGGGGCTATAAGCTTTGAGGTTAGACCTGAGGAGGGGCAGCATCCACTAGAGGTAGTAAACACTGCTAAGGGTGTGCTACTGAGGGCCTTTCAACTGTTTCTAGAGTCCCAAGTATGACGACAAGCTTTTTCATATGAGTTATATACAATCATATTTTAATATAAGATTATATTCTAGTATAAAAAAGGTTTAAATAGTTGTAGAAACAAGAATTTCAATCTAATTGTAGAAGTGTGTGGTGAATTTTGAGTTGAATTTGAGAGTTTCAAAAGAGGATGTTGTTAAAATAGTGAGGAGTGCTACTACTGAGAAGCTCACACTACCTCCTTCACCAAGGATTGACCATGCTGATCACATAGTGAAAACAGCTTTAATGGGCTGGACAAAGCTTGCAGCTGATCACATACTTCACCCAGAGTTCGTTAAGGTAGCGAGGGAGGTGTTTTCAGCACTTATCAGAAGAGTTGAGCACATGATAAAAAGTGAAGGTGTTTTAGACCCTAGCGGAAGGCTTGTTGAGAGTGCTGTTGTTAAGAGAGCGAGAATTTATGACACCTTCTTCGAAATGGTGTTTAACTTAGGTGGTGTTGAGAGTAAGTGGGCTGGGTATAGCAAGGAGGATGCTGAGAACTATGTGAGGTACTTAGTTAATGCCCTTGATTCTTGGGAGTCCCTAGAGAGGGAGGAGCTGGGCCACCCAGTGATTATGGAGGCTGTAGTGGAGATACAGCTTAGCGAGTTGCTGAAGGTCAACAAGGGTAAGAGCCTAGTGGCTCACATAGCGCAAGAGGTTTCTAAAAAATTGGATAGAGGCTCGATAGCCAAGAGCTATATAAGTGCCATGCTCAGCGAGATAGAGAACTCCTTTTACAGAAGAGCTTATGAAGAGTGTATGTGCAAATTTGGAAATGACTATGCCCTTGGCCTAAGGTTTTTAAGGCACTTAGGCTTTGTACAAGTTTCAACAAACCCAGTTTTAGCAGCTACAGCGTACAACGATGACCCTGAGCTCCTCGAGAAGTTCAGGAGGTACGCTTTAGATGTCTTAGCCAAAGAGCACCCAGAGTGGTTTGAAAACCCAAATGAGCACGCTGATGAAATTGCTATGGAGGCAACGAGGTTTGCCCTCATGGATAACTTCTACGTGTTTAGAGTGCCCTTCATACTCTCCAAATATCACGACGGCTTGGTCAGCTATCAGCTAAACCCGCTTTTCGCACACGATGCGAAGAAGAGTGTTGAAGATGTGAAGGTGTTTGTAGCTAGGCTGGAGAGGGACCTCGCTACTTATGACGAGTACTTGTGGTGGGGCTTTAACGTCCCTGAAAAGGGTAGGGCAAACCTTGTTGTAAAGGTTTCAGCAGCCTACCCCTCAGCCATGGAGATCGCTGAGAAGATAAATGAGATGGGTGTAGGGCAAAACATTACTGTTAGCTTTACAGTATCACAAGAGGTTCTAATAGCCTACGCCGCTATGAGGGGTATGGCTAAGGCAATTAGAAGGGGTATAGTACCTTCTCAAACTTACGACACTAACATGGGTGGTAGGCTAGAGGATCACTTAAGGGAGGAGGTGGCGGCACAGCTCCTGCTAAAAGCTCTTGAGGTAGCTGATGAGGCTAAGAGGCTGGCTACTCTCGAAAAACTTGCAAAGAGTCTGGGGGTCAAAGAGGATGCGTGGGATAGGGTTAAGAAGCAGGACTTGAAGTCTATTGCAAGCTTCTTGGGTAGTAGAAGAGTCTTAGGTAGAAACCTCTTGAGAGACCCCTTCATAGACGCCCTAGTTGAGCTAGGGTTGTACAAATCCAGAGAAGATGCCTTGGAACATGTGAAGCCTCTGGAAGAAGCTCTGAGGCTTTCAGGCACGTTCGTTGCTCAGAGGGTTTATGAAATACTGTTTGCTCCATGGAATAGGGAGAAGTGGGTAAACCACCTAGTCAAAGAGTTTGGCTTAACAAGAGAAGAGGCAGAGACAGTACTTGATAGAATAGATCTGCTACCAGCATCAAAGAGAAAGCCCGCGGACACACTCTACACCTTTGCCACAAGAAATATGACAAACACCGAGTTCCCAGACCACCAGCTAAACGTTGTTAGGGAGGTTGCTGAAAGGGGGATTAAGCTAGAGGATCTAAAGGAGTCCATATACCAGCCACTACCCAGGAAATACCTTGAGATCCTGCTTCAAATAGAGGACTTTGTTAAGGCCTATGAGGCCTCGCCTGAGGTTAATGAGCTTCTAAAGAGAGTTGGCATAGATAGGGACTACGGGAGCAGGGGTGTTTCTCCAGAGGGTTGGCCATCCTATGGGCCAAGCAAGAAGACTATGGATGAGTTTAGCCACGAGTACGTAGTGTTCAGAGAAAAAGTTGTATCACTATTTAAAAAGTAAGAGCAAGGAGTATATGGGTTGAGAAGCCGTGAAGCCTAAGCTCTTTGTCACTAGAGAGCTATTCCCAGATGTTATAGAGAAGCTAGAGAAGTACTACAATGTAGAGGTGTGGGATAGGTACCAGCCACCACCATACGAAGTGCTCTTAGAGAAGGTGAGGGAGGTTGACGCTCTAGCATCTCTACTGAGTGATAAGATAGACTGCAACTTGCTTCAGCAAGCAAAAAAGCTTAGAATAATTGCTCAGTATGCTGTGGGCTACGATAATATAGATGTGGAGTGCGCTACTAGGCTAGGCATATACGTCACAAACACTCCAGGTGTCTTAACAGAGGCCACAGCTGAACTAACATGGGCTTTGATTCTGGCTGTTGCTAGGAGGATTGTAGAGGCAGACACCTTTGTTAGATGGGGTGAGTGGTGGAGAACAAGAACGGGCTGGCACCCACACATGATACTTGGCGTGGAGCTCAAGGGAAAGACTCTTGGCATCATAGGCTTGGGGAGAATAGGCTCTAGAGTTGCAGAAATAGGCAAGGCCTTTGGCATGAAGATAGTGTACTATGACCCCACTAGAAACGAGGCTTTAGAGAAGCAACTTGGTGCTGAGTACAGGGATCTAGACACACTGTTGCGTGAAGCTGACATAGTGTCAATACATGTTCCACTGACAAAGGAGACGTATCACATGATTGATGAGGAGAGGCTGAGGAAGATGAAGAGAACAGCAATACTAATTAACACAGCTAGAGGAGCTGTAGTAGACACAAATGCGCTAGTCAAAGCACTCTCAGAAGGCTGGATAGCTGGCGCAGGTCTTGACGTATTTGAGCAAGAGCCTCTACCACCAAACCACCCGCTAACAGCCTTCAAAAACGTTGTTCTTGTGCCTCACATAGGCTCTGCAACATATGAATCAAGGCATGCAATGGCGGAGCTAGTTGCTGAAAACCTTATTGCGTTTTACGAGGGTAGAGAGCCACCAACGCTTGTGAACAAGGATGTCTTAAGGCTGAGGCCCCCTGGGTTTAAGTAAAGAGCTGAATTACTGATAGTTGAAGAGGTGTCTGCGGGGTAGCTAATTCAAATTTTTACTTTTAAACTTGCTGTGCAGAGCCTTATCCTAATTCAACTCTCTGCAAGTGTTGTCACATAGGAGCTCAAGTGCCTACAAATCTTAGTACAAGGTTTTTCTGTATTAGCAGAGTAAGTAGTCTGTAGGTGTGTACACAGTTTTATCTATTGAGGTGTGGAGCCTCATCACCTGAGCCATCTTTGACTTCTCTCTTTGAATAACTGAGATGAGGTGCTCTGAAATTTTTTCACTACATAGAAATGTTATCGAGGCTGAGGGTGTTAAGAAGACCCTCAGATCGTGCCTCTGTGCCTTAAGGTCTCTATAGAGCCTCTCAATGCTCTCCACATCGAAATCGTCTTGAGGGTCTATGAATAGCGCCACAATGCAAGGTTCTTTACAGGTTTCAGAAACTATGTGCTTTGTAAACCACCTAACTATTCTATTGCTACTTGAGTAGCTGTGAAACACAGTAGGGTTCTTAGGCCAGGTGACTATTGTGAATATCTTGTGCACCTCATAGACATTGCCTTTAGAGATAGTGCTGGTCATGCCTATGTCATCTTCTGTTACAACACCCACCCTCACATTCATACCTCTTGCCAGCGCCTTGCTCACTAAGTCCACTATAGCCCTTGAAATGTGCTGAATTGGTGGAGGGCTTCCAGCGAAGTGACCATTGTGTAGCGCTATAACAGCTACCACGTTTCTAAACGACCTCCCTTCGTACTCTTTAACCATTAAGCGCTGAGCCTTTGCAGTGGCTTTCCACGCAATTCTCCTAAAATCATCGCCTGGCACATACTCTCTAACACCAAGAATATCTATACCCATGCCCTTTCTTCTAGTTAAAGCACTCTCATAGAGCATTTCCCTTGAGAGTAGCGTTTCTATGCTAAACCTTGCGGCAATTTTCAAGGGGACTACGCATACCCTAACATCTTTTTCAAAGCTCATCTCTATAAAGATGTTGAGTAAGCCAAAGACTTCCCTCAGTAGCAACACCACGCCCTTTACACTATGTGTTCCCACAAACCCCCTTAGCACAAGAAGAAGCTCACACCTACCCCCATTGTTACGCAGCCTATGGCTGACTAGCTCTATGCCTGGGTCTGCGTCTAGGAATATGCTGGGAATTCTGAAGAACCTTAGCGCCTCTATACTCCTAATCTCAAGTGGTATTGCTATCTCCTCACCCTCTATACCACTATACTCAGTAGCCTCTATAGCAATGCTCTTGGCTATGTGCTGAGCCAGTGTTGATGTGGTGATAGATGTTACCAGCATCGAAAGCATTATTACAGCTGTGAATAGAGCTAGGGAGGCTAGGGAGTGTAGACTAAAGGTGATCTCAAGGAGTGTGAACACTGCTAGGGCTGCGTATAGCCTTCGACTTGCGCATATGTGTACTCTAAAGCTACTCTCTATGGCTTTGGCACCTCAACCTTAGACAAGACCTCTTGAATAACCCTTTCAGCTGTATACCCCTCGGCTATGTACTCAGGCTTCAGGAGCACTCTGTGGGAGAGAGCAGGTAGAGAAGCATTTTTAACATCATCAGGAATGACATACTTCCTGTGATCGTATAGCGCAAACTCTTTGGCTAGGTTAAGCAACATTAGAGCACCTCTAGGTGTAACACCTAGCCTCACAGCTTGGTGCCTATTACTGTACTCCACTATTCTAGCAATATAATCGTATATAGCGTCATCAACGTGAACCTGGTGAACCTCTTCAGCAGCTTTAAAAATTTGTCCAGGGCTTACAATAGGCTTTAGATTCTCAAACTCTATCTCTATGCTCCTCAGCCCCCTCCTCAGCAACTTGATGAGGGACTCTCTTTCCAAAATCCCCATAGCCACCTTTATGTAGAACCTGTCGAGCTGGGCTTCTGGCAGTGGGAATGTGCCCTCTAGCTCTATAGGGTTTTGCGTAGCTAGAACAGTGAAGGGCTTGGGGAGCTTAACAGTCTCCCCATCTATAGTGACCTGCCGCTCCTGCATAGCCTCTAACAATGCTGACTGCGCCCTGGGGGAGGCCCTGTTGATCTCATCAACTAGCACAATGTTTGAGTATATAGGGCCCAGCCTCAGCTCAAAGTCGCTTGTCTTCTGGTTAAATATCTTTGTGCCAATTATGTCAGAGGGGAGTATATCTACTGTGCACTGGATTCTGGAGAAGGTGAGGTTGAGTAGCTTTGCTATGGTTTTTGCCGTCAGTGTTTTAGCTATCCCCGGTATGCCCTCTATGAGCACGTGGCCTTCTAAAATAATTGAAAAGGTTATGAGCTCTACGTACCTCTGCCTATCCACAAGCACTTTTGACGATTCTTCGACCACGCTTTCAACAACCCTGCTAAATACACTCAAATTTATTCACTTCAACAAATTATTTTATTTTCTTTACCAAATATTTAGCTTTGTGAAACCTAATGCTCATACCCAGAGCTGTGCCATGCGTTCTCCTCTCTCTACTCTTGTTCACAGCCACTGCAAGTTCTCTACAGCTAGTGTATGCTGAAAGGCACTCCCCTGTGCTCAGGCAGTACTCAGGCCTCGCTGTCAACGGTATTGCAGTACTCAGAGCCTGGCTTTCGCAACTAAACCTAACTGCTCCACATGATGAGGTCGACTCTAAGGCGGTGCAGAGGGTTCTTGAACTTGTTTACAGTAGAGGGGACTTAGCATTATTCATAGGCTCTATACAGCTCAGAGTGCTGAAGTTGTACTCAGGGAGAGGCTTCCTGCTAACAGAAGAGGATGTGGCTGGCACTCTACTTACTGTTGCTAAGAGTGTTGGGGTGAACCTAAGCGATGTTGGCTGCGATAAGGCTATTTCAAAGCTTTTAGTGAACATGTACTACGGTTACGAACTGTGCCCATACAATGTGACAGACATAGACGAGTTTATGGATTACGCTATGTACTTAGGGAGGAACGCCTCCCCAAGTGCTGTAACACCTATTGTCTCTAAGCTCCTCATCCTAAAGCTCTTATACCTAGGCGAGGTCTCCGTAGATGCAAGCACATTTTCTCAACTCTATGACGAGCTCCTCTACAACAAATCGCTGGTCACCGCGCTCTTCATCAAGAGCCTTACAGCTTACCACGCACCAAAGCTGGTTAATAAGGGTGCAACAGTTACTGAAATCCCTGTGATAGAGTTCCTTAAGGGTGTGGGCAACACTTCTGCAGACGTTAAAACATTTGAAAAACTTGTGTACTCCGCTCTCCTCATACTAGAGAAATACAGTGTAAAAGACGTGAAGCCCAGCGATATTTTAACAGCAGTATTTGTCGCACTATCCTCAAACCCAGCAGACCTCCTAAGTATTGTTAATAGGAGCGCTAGCATTATTGGCATGGACTACAACGAAGGTGCGTTTACTGGGAGCTCAGACTGGGCAATGTACTACGAAGGTGGCGCTCCACACATGGCACAGTTCATTCAGAGTACCATTAGCTCACTAAGCAAAAACGCATCGTATTCACACGTCCCTACAGGTACTGCAGAGTTTATGGAGGCTGTGGGTGAAGGTGAGCAGAGTAACGTGTTCTACACACAACCCTCTGCAAATAGGCTAAGGCAACGCATCGCAATCTCTGCTGATGCTTTTGGAAGAAGAGTAAAAGCTGTAGAAGATGTTGTGGCAAGGGCTAATGTTGTGGTGCTTGCTGAGCTTGCTAGTAACACCTCTACAGAGCCTCAGGCTCTGCAACACAGTATTACAGTCGTTAGGGAGGGGCCTGGAGCAGATCAGGTGCTGCTATTAATACTGCTTTTCGCACCTCTTGCAATAGCAGCTCTACTTCTTAGGGGGAGGCTTCTAGCAATCCTTAGCTACACCCCCTTGCGCAGGCTGTGGGTAAGGAGCAGTAGCGAGGTGATGAGCAGCAGGCGCTTGCCGCTAGACAAGAGGTACTTAGTTTTGCAGAGGTTCTGGGACTTGGTAGTAGAGTTGGCTAGGAGAGTTGGTATTCGTATAGAGGCGTGCAATACCCATAGGGAGGTCCTGGGGATGTTCAAAAACAGTGGTAAGGCTAGCAGCAGTGTTGTAAGGTTAGTTGAGAGAGCTACACTAGCCTATGAAGTAGTTAGGTACTCAAGTGAGTGGGGAGGGGATGAGCTGGAGCTCCTAAGCAGCCTGTTGAAGGATATTGAGAGAGGTTGCCTAGCTAATGTCAAGTAGCTTTAGAGAGATTTTCACAGCGATAAACATGCTCTCTGGTATTGCTGTGGCTGCACTACTTATACTAACACAGCAAAGCTATGTAAACTACATAGCCACGCTGTTTGTGTACGTCACAGCAATGTTTTTTATAGCTAGAGCCCTTCTAGCACTATACCTTAACACACCCATTGCTGTGCTCAAGATCCCTAGAACCTTAGTGAGGTTCCAAAAGATAAAGAGCTATGCACATAAGCTCCTTCTATTCACCGTTGCCTCAATGGTTTTTGAATCCATTGCAAGCCTAGTGCTGAAAAGCTTTGTGTATTCTGCTATACTATCTACCTTAGCCTCTATCCTAGTACTCTACATATTGGATAGAGTTGTTGGTGCACCAAGGCTTTATAGGCTCTACTCTATAGCTATAGTCACTCTAGCCCTAGCGCTGTACTTGGTAAAGCTTTTAGATGAGAGTGTCTATAGTGGTGTAGACCCCCAGCTCAGGTTTTTAGAGGTGTTGCTAAGTGGATGGGAGTAGAGATGTAATGCACATGCTACTTGTCTTAGTCGCTCTCGCAGTCTTACTAGCCTCAATAGCTCTTGCTGTACTCCAGAGGTACGTAGCCTCCTTCATATCTCTTTTAGCAGGGGTAATAGTACTATCATACGCTAGTGAACTGCGCCATGAAGAGGGGTCTTAGCCTCGTACTCCTACTGCTAGTAGTGCTCCTAACTCTTCTGCTCTTAGAAGCACTTGAGCCAGGAGAATACGGTGTGACGTACTCTGGGGCATCACCCTTTAACACGCTGTGGGATGGAACATCAGCTTTTGTAGACTTTCTCTCACAGAAGGGTAGCGTAGTTATTGTTAGAAACTGGGAGCAGGCGAAAGGTGTTAGAGCAAGTGAGTGCACTATTCTCTTCTTCATATCCCCTGAAAAAAGCTATTCAAATAGGGATTTAGCGGCGATTAGGGACATCTTTAGGGAGAGCAACGTTGCTATAGCCGTCCTCGACGAGGGGGCTTATGGAAATCAGGTCTTAGAGGCTATAGGAGCTCCAGTGAGAATCCAAGCGCTTAGCTACATTGGGTTAGCAGACAATTTCTCCATAGTGTACGGCTACGCAAATATCTCATCCAGAGTGCTGTACCTTGCGTACGCCTTTGTATCGCCAGTAGTGCTACAAGGTGGTGGAGAGTGTCGCGAAGTTGCCTTCGCCCAAAACCACAGTGTCGGGGCTATATGCTCTATTGATGGCAAGCGCGTTGCGGTACTTGGTGACGGCTCGCTAGCTACTAACGCAGCTTTGCAGAACCCAAGCCAGCTAAATCCATATAGGCAACTTCTAAGCCTCTTAATAAATGAGGTTTGTAGAAATAGCTCCTCG
>Ga0105154_1000463_pt1 | contig 17697 bp, 18 predicted proteins | sample SSWtaG_FD_89672 | JGI IMG/M metagenome (GOLD analysis project Ga0105154, IMG submission 89672) | Hot spring microbial communities from Sandy's Spring West, USA to study Microbial Dark Matter (Phase II) - SSWsed_matched | ecosystem: Environmental > Aquatic > Thermal springs > Hot (42-90C) >... | reverse complement strand
CCCAATGCCCAGTGACCCCGCTCCAGAGGTAGCAGTGCTACCAGTGAAGGAGTGGGCGAGGAGAAAGTCCCTAGATGCGACGAATAAACATAAACTAATGAGAATGAACATCTAGGGACAAACAGCACTCTTGCTGGTTATTGCTCAGAGCTATCAAATTGCTTAAGTATTTCCCTATAGGTTTTGGGGCCAGCTCTTTCCCCTACGAACTCTATGACAATGTGCTTAAACCTTGGCTCAAGTTTTCTTATCTCCTCCTCTATCCTTGTAGAGAGTTTTTCAGCATCTTCAACCTCCATGTCTTTATCCACCTCAACCTCAAGTATGAGCATGAACTCATCCTCTGTTACCATTGTTGCATTAAAAACATTTACATCTCTGATCTCCTTGAACTCAAGGATCTTATCAATAACCTTCTTAAGCACTTCCTTGGGTGGTGCTCTCCCTATCAGTACTTGAAAGTACCTATAGCCAAGGGTGATTGCTGAGATAAGGATTACACCAGATATTACAAGGCTTCCCAGCGCATCTAGCATAGGGTTGCGTGTTATCAGCGTAGTTAATGCAACAGCACTTCCACTAACATCACTAGCTGAGTCTATTATACTACCCGAAAGTGTTGGATCCTTGCGACCGCTTATCATAAACCAATAAACTACTGCAAAACCTATGGCGTTAATGAGGAATGCTAGGGAGAAGGTGTAGAGGGAGTAGGTCTTTACGTTTATCAACATAGCCTCTGAAATCACAGCGACAACTTTGAATATCGCCACTGTGAAGATAAGACCGCTGAAGATCATTATCGAGAGGAGTGTAAAAATGTACACCGCCCTACGCCCACCAAAAGGATAGTATATACTTCGCTTCTTTCTCTCATAACTTAGCCCAAGAAGGAGAAGACCAAGTCCAACAATATCCCCAACATCGTTAAGCATATCAACAAAAACACTTGTAGCATTTGTACCAGTCATGCTCACTACTTTAAGCGATACTGATACCAAGTTTATCAAAAACAGAACCAGCACTGGATGCAACTTCTCGTTTCCACCCGTAGCAAGTATCACTTTCCAACTCCACTTATAAACTTTGGGCAATACCGTAGCTAGCTTCCTTCTAAAACTAGTGGTTAGGCTAAGGGCTACAATTATCGTAGCCATATGGAGGTGTAGAGCACTATGACCATCACTGTGTTCGCTATATTAAATGATAAGGCTGTTTTTATGAAGTCGGCAAACCCTGTTTTTATGTTCTTGTTGTCTAGTATGTGCATAGCTACAACGTTTGCTCCACTACCTATGTATGTATACCCTCCTCCAGCTGTTAACCCTGATAGTGTGCCCCATGCAAGTATCAGGGGGTCTACACCAATCTTTACCGCTATGCTGTCAACTATTGGTAGTAGCGTTAGTGTTACGGGGATGTTCTCTATGAAGGCTGATAGCACTGTAGAGATAATGAATATTGCTACGCCTAGGGCGAGAATATTCTCGCCCATTCTCTCCATCATGAGATTTGCTATAGAGTCCGTAACTCCGTGCTTCTTTAAGGAGTTGCTTAAGAGAAATATTGCTACTAGGAATAGGGGGAGCTTGTAGTCCAACCCCTCTTTAAGAGACTTCTTAATGCATTCAATATCTCTATGCACAGTAACTCTCGTTATGTACAGCCCTGCTAGAGCCACTATAGCTGAGAGCGTTAGTGGTATTCCAAGCTCTTTTCTAAGACTCAGGAGGGCTATCTTAAGAAAGAGGAATAGTGATGCTTCTAAAACAAACCACTTATCAACAGAGCCCTCATCCATTCTAGCAGTATTAACATCTCTCTTCTCTCTATGTATATAGTTTTGAAGAACGTACAGAGCAGTTGCTATGAGCATTGGTATGGTCACTATGAAGAACATAGATGGTCTCGATTTATATACGAAGAAGTCTGTAAATGCGAGGTTGTAGTGCCCAGCAACAATAATTGCTGGGGGGTCCCCCACCATTGTGGCTGAGCCAGCCATTCCAGCTGTAAGCGCTATGCCTATGAGGACCTCCTTTGCGCTTACACCTAGTATAGAGGCTATTTCAAAAGCTATGGGTGCGAAGACGAATACCGTAATAGTGTTTTCAAGAACTAGGCTAACAACACCACTAAGCAAGATCACTACGTATAGGAGTAGCAAGGGGTTTTTAACTCTGGCTACAGCTCTATACGCAATCCACTTCCCAAAGCCAGAAACCTCAAGTATAACACTGTATACGCTCATGCACAGTATTAAGCCTATGACATCCCAGTCAACAAAGTGTAAAAAATCATCGAGAGAAATCGCCTGAGTTAGCAGTAGAACAGCTATTGCAATGGCTGCTACCACGTGTCTCTCAAGTCTCTCTAAAGCCAGTAAAGCAATGGTTGCAACAAATAGAGTTACAACAATAGCTTGGTAAAGATAGTGAAAATCATTAAACATTCCTTCTCAAGGACTTTAAAAGTCTGGTGTAAGTATTAAAGCTTAACTCACTAACCCTTCCCACACTAACCAGTAAGTGCTTTTAGCTAAAATTCATCAATGTAAAAAGGAATGTGATGCGCAAGCTTGTTGACATAGACTGTCACTTCTAATTATATGTGGCACCAGTTCATAGTTAAACGCGTTGCGTAGTTGTGCTAAACCTAGTATAACACTCCTGATAATAGCCCTAGTAACAAGCCTTTGCGTCAGGTAGACAAGGAGTATAGGTGCATTTAGGAAGTACAGTGATTTAAAAGTCACTGCATTTTTATTAGCCTCAGCTCTTATAGGTAAAGCCGCGCATGTGCCATGCAGTGCCTGTTTTTGAGCATTATGTACAGCTATTGCTTTGGTTTTGATGCCAGTATGAGTCTTCCCACTGTGTGAAATCCTCTTCCTGACCCATGGTGAAGAGGACTGACTTTATCTAGTTTCCAGCCCCACTCAGATACTGCATCTGGTTTTGCGTAGTAGTCTAGTACTTCAAAGATGTATAGCGCAACTTCGCCAACGTCAACCCTATTCAATACCCTACCCTCTATCCAGCCCACTGCGTCTAGCCATATTGGTGCTGAGACCTTGTTTGCTTTTCCAAGCCTAAGGCTAAACATCTTCACCTTGTCCACACTCCTTCCACTAATTGTTCCAAGTCCATAGACTGTGTTAACGTGCTCCTGCGGTGGTATGTTAAACGTTGCCTCCTTTGAGTACTCAATGCATTTAAATGTGTAGTTCTCTCTATCTATTGCTACAACTAGTGCTGGGGGCTCTTCAGATACTGGTGTCACCCAGGAAGCTGGCATGGCATTTACTTTCTCGCTCTCACAGAGAGTTACTATTACTACCACAGGCCTTGGATGTAGGAGGTAGTAGAAGCTCCTAGGCCTTAAGGCGCCGCTCATCTTCTCACCGCGGGTTAGGTCAGGAGCTCGCTATACATAATAGCATCCATGTTGAGCATGTACGCCAAGTCCCTGAGCTCCTCAACCCAGTCCCCAACCACGACTACGTGATGGTTTGCAGGAGCGTACCTTGGGACAACCTCTATAGGCACGTCAAACTCTATCATAACTTGCGTTCTGCAAGTAGAATAAGTTAGGAGCCCTGATTTCACAACCCTGCCTCTCTCTATGAAAAGTGCAGTGAAGTCTCTGTCAATAGACACTAGTGTTACAACACTATTCTCAACCTCCCCCACTACAGCGTAGGGCGCGGAAGTTTCGAAATGCTGCATGGCGACGGCCTTTCCCTTGATGAGGTCCAGGGCTATGGTGCAGTGCGCAAGCATAGCCTTATTGGACTTGAAGGAAACTGCGTTTCCTATCCACCCACTTCTACCACTTAAAGCCTTTGCAATTACCATGCCCAGCGCAGCTTGTAGATCAGTCTCACAAACAGCGACAATGTTTTTGCTGTTTAGTAGCGAGAGAGGTATGCAAGGTGTGACTCCATACTTAAGTATGAATGGGAAGCAGTCTATGGAGATCACATTGTAGCCCTTCTTCGCCAGCTCCTCAAAAGCTACATACATTCTCGCAACCTTTTCCAAAGCCTGCTTAGAGGCTTCAAACTCAAAGCTCTTCTCAACCTCACTCACAACCTCCTTCACCCTATCACCACTAGCAGAATCCATCATGGAAGCGAGATGCTCTAGGGGGATGATGTCTACTGCTGAATCAAATCTGGACTCAAATACATCCTCAACTTCGCCCTTATCTCTATTAGCAATAATAGCAACCCTAGAGCCCACAACTTGAGCAACACCTCTCGCAACCCTCATAACTCTATCAACAACGTTCTCGCAGTCAAGAGAGTAGTACTCTTCGCACCAGTAAAGCCCTGCTGCAATACCCTCTCGCTCTAGCTTAGCCCTAGCGGAAACAGCAGAAGCAAGGCTATTGTGCTCACTATGAGCGACAATAAACACTCTATCAGTAGAGCCACTAGTAGCAAACCTATACACGAGGTTACTTGTACCACCAGTTAATACAAGGACTATGGGCAAGAACTCCTGATACTTTCTACCAAGACTCTCCGCCTCCTCAGCTCTTGTCACAATACCACTGTGAAAGTCTATACCATATCGGCTAAAGTGCTTTCTGAAAACCTCTAGTACATTGGCATAGTACTCCTTGCCATGAATTTCAGAAGCAAACGGGATAACAACTATTGGTTGCATTAGAGAGTCACAAAGAGTTAGCGAGACACATAGAGTTTATAAAGCTTGTAGCCCCAGGGGCGTGAGAGTTTTCTTAGTGTTTTTTAGGGGTGTTGTTTGTTGTATGTGTATTCACTATGCTTTGCTGAGCTTAGCAAACTCCAACAACTCCTCAAGAGCTTCACAGTCCTCTAAATCAAAGTGAAAGCCAGTGAGCAAAAATAAACACTAAAAACAAGAAAAAAGAACAACTAGAGACAAGTGGTAGCAAAAATAAAAGAGCGCACATTTAGTATAAGAACACTAAATAGAACTTTAGTTTATTCAAATAGCCTAGGCCAGTAAGAGCTACACTAGCTTTAGGCTATGGGGTGTCGGCTCTACATTACTAGTTAAGAGAAAGCCTAGGTAGCTCTAATGGTTTTATAAGGTTTATAAATGTGCATATAGTTACATGATTGAATGAATTTGATTTAAAGAGATGCAAAGTAGCACTATCTAGTGTGCACTTGTGAAAGGGTTGTGGTGGCTATGGGCGTTGTATGTGAAGACCTGGTGCCAATTCTTGTTGCAGTCTTTCTACTATTTGTTTTAACTGTAAATGCTGTTATCTACACCTCCTATTCTCTTGGTGCTATCGCTCTTGCCAGGGGTTTGATCAGGGGCTCTCCTTATGTGGATCTTTGGCTCTGCGTCTATGCTGATCATGTGTTTACAGAGCGTGGCTGTATCTATACTGGTCCCTTAGGGCTTGCTCTACTCCTCGTTGTACCCACGCTACTTGCTGACGCACTTCACATAAGCCCCCTAGCTCTCTGTGGCGTTGCAATGGTTTTTACGGGTGTTTTAGCAATATACTTCTCTTACAGCCTATACAGAGAGCTTGGCGGAAGTAGGGAAGAGGCGCTGTTCGTATCTGTGGTGAATGGTTTGTGTGGTCCTCTATGGGTTTACTCAGTGCACGTGTTTCCACAAGCACCCCTAGCCTTTCTTTATGCGTTATTCCTCTACACTTTGCTAAAACTCTTGGACACCGCGCGAGCTATTTATGGTGCTGTACTTGGCTTACTAGCCTCTGCAATGATTTTGCTAGACCCATCAATGGCAATAACAATCTGTGTACTACTTCTAATTGCTCTCTACTATGCCTTGAGAGGGTGTGGGAGGTGGAGTGCTAGGAGAGTAGCCCTAGTGGCAATACTATTCCTAGCCTCAGCCCTACCCCTGGCTACAGCACAGCTCCTATACAACCTTATTGTAACAAGCAACCCACTCACGTTCCCTGAGATGCTATGGCTAAGGAGAATAGGTGTTGAGGGCCTGGGGTTTAACCCTCTTCAAATTCCCTATGGTCTCTACACACTGTTCATCGACTTAAGAAAGGGCCTAATACCGCTATACCCTATTTACATCCTCGCTCTAATGTACATGCCTAAAGCATTAAAGGGTATGAAGAGAGAGAGCAAAGCAGTATGGCTAGTAGCTATCACAATGCCTATACTTGTGTACGCCTCGTGGCAGGACGTGGATGGTGGGCTCTCATATGGACCAAGATTCCTAGTGCCTATAACACTCCTCATGGCGTACCCGCTAACACACATAGCTAAGAGTAAGAGTAGAGTTACGAAGGCGACGCTCATAACGTTAGCTATGTTCTCTCTAGCTGAAAACCTATTGGTTGTCACAACAACACCGTACCCAGCACCATTAGAGAAACTCAAACCCTTTGAAAACCAGTTCCTCTCATCAGAACTGAGGCACTTTGCAGAGGGATTCAGAGCCTCACTAATATACAAAGAGCTTGAGGAAGCTCTAAACCCAGGGCTAGCAACAGTACTAGCACTAGTGATTCCCATAGCACTAGCCATAGCTATTTTCATGAGTGTAACCAAAAAGCTCCTCAAAGCTCATAGTACGTGAGCCCATTCTAGTAAAGTACAAGTTCATAAACATAGCGTAGTGAAAACCACGCTGTAGAATACTGAAGAGGTATGTGTATAGCTCTAAAAAACTTGAATTTTAATTACATTACTTTCGATAGCATCTTCATGCACTACCCTCTGATTAAAGTATATAATCAGCGTTTCAACAATTGACTGTTAGCATAGAGCGAAGCAAAGCCTATTCTCATATGACCTAGTAATGAGGTGGTGCTTAAAAGCATTTGCCACACCCACAGCCATGAATGCTCATTACTTGGGGTACCGTTTCTCGGTGAGTGGTGGTTCATTGCCTTTCATATTTACTTGTTTCGCAACTCTTCGTCATCTACTTCTCAACAGCCTCCCCAAGCCTCCTCGCCACAGAGCCTCAACCACCTAGTCACCTAGTGGCTCACCACTTACAGGCCTCGGAGGCCCATGGCCACTAGCTATTAGCTCTACACCAAGGCTTAAAAACTAGCGCTACAAGGGCTTGCACATCAAAGCACATAAGCAAAACAAGTAAATACAAAAACAAAACAGCCCAAGCTAACTTAGGGCACTCTAAGTCTTGCAACAATTTGCACTGAAGAGAATGTGCTGAAAACCTCCTGGGGATTGTCATGGGCTTCGCTAAGGTTAATGAGACTAGGGTTCAGAGCCTAGCTACAATTGTAAGTGTTTTAGGTAGGGAGAAAGTCCTCTTGTTTGAAGATATTGACCCCCAGTACAAAGCTATCAAAAGGGTTGCAGAGGTTTGCAAGAGCTACACATCCATGCTGGTAGTTCTCAATGCTTTAGTTAGCTATCGGCTCACTATGACTGGTGAAGAGTACTGGGCTGCATTCTCAGACTATGTTGCAAAACACTGTATAGGTATAGACTCAGCACTTTCTGCGGAGTATATCCTCAAGATGTTTATTGAGAAGTTCAACAGGGCTCTGCTTAGCAAAAAGCTATCCAGGGTCTCTAAGGCTGTGAGGTGTAGAGGAGTTTTAGAGGCTATTGAGAAAAAGCCCCTCACAAATACTTGGAGGGAACTCAGCCTCTGCCTTAGTGCTAACCCCAGCTCTAAGACAATAGTGTTTGCTGTTAAGATGCTTTACTACGCTAAAAAGGCCCTTGGAGAAAGAGTTGAAGTTCCAATGGAGATACCCATCCCTGTTGATGGTAGGGTAGCGCTAGTAACATACCTTTCTGGAGCCCTAATAGTTGAGGGTGTAAGTGCTAGTAGAGAGGCTTTGCTAAGGCACTCAGATACCATTAGGAATGTGTGGAGCAAAGTAGCCAGACTATCAGGGGTGCCTCCGCTGAACTTAGATGCCATGATCTGGTACTTTGGGAAGTACGCAGATATGGGTAGCCGTAGCAAGGTGCTGGAGAAGGCATTTAGTGAGCTCAAAAACCTATTTAGTAGAGATGAGGTTGAAATGCTTGTTAATAACCTCTTCTACTTGGTACCCTAGGTAAAGCTATATATCAACAACAAAAGTTGCGTACCAGCTCCCACCCTCGCTCCAAATCTTCATCTCATGATAGGTAACAGCTTTAACAACAGTTCTAGGCTCGTGCTTACCCTGCTGAAACTCTTCACCCTCAGCAACACCCTCAACACACACCTGCTTCTCACCCCCACTAACCTGTTCATGGACTCTGCTAACCCTAAAGCTGCTGAAAACAAGATTCCTGCTATCATGATAGAACAAGAGCTCCTCAAGCCACTTATACAAGGCGTTCTCTAAGTCAAAGCCGCAGATTGATATCGCTATCCCCTCCCTTGGCTCAACACTGCTTGTATCAGTAATGACTTCGAACATCCCCTTAGCTGCTTGCTCAAAGAGCTCCTCCAAGCTCTTACCCCAAGCCTTTATCAAGACGTCTGCTGTGTGCCCAAGGTGCTCAAATCCCATTGGCCCCACCAATAAGTATGTAGAGCTCTATGGTTATAAAACCTCCATGAGTAGTTACAGACTAGACACCAAGATTTAAAGCCTTCTTAAGTACTAATCCTATCGGTACCTAAACATGGAGCTCTCATGTGATGATTACGTGAAGAGCCATCCGTACAGGTACTGCAGAGATGTGTGTGCAGAGCGAAGCCTTGATAGAGCATCTTTTGAGCTGTGCGTTGAGGAGTGTGTTAAAAGAGTTGAGAGAGAGTGCTAATAGTCACAGCTAAAGCACTTATAGCGGCCTTTGCCCTGCTCCTCAGCCTCCTCACCCCCATTGTACAGTGCGCACAGAACTCCCCTACTATAGAGATTAGCGTAGTAGGTGCTCCTAACGCCATTTGCATACTTAGACAAGCTCTCTACATCTTTGGTTATGAGAACTCAACTGGCTACCCAAGAATTAACGCTGTAGTAGTTGACGCTGCGAGCAAAGCTATTACTAAAGCATTTACAGGGTCTTTTGGTGGTTTCTATAGCTGTGCCGCTCATGGAGGTAGAATATATGTTGTAGGAGTTGCAAACAGGTCTAGGTCATCGACTTCTTGGCTTATAGCAGTATTTGATGAAGAGCTGAACATTATTGTAAATACTTCGCAGCCCCTATCCCAGGGCATTGATGTTGCTACTGACGTTACTGTACTTAGTGATAGCCTCTTCATTGTTGGTGTTGTTAACAAGAGCGGCTTATCATGGATAAGAGTTGAGAGGAGAGCATTAGACACACTTGCACTAGAATCAGCTTATAGCGTTCCCATAGGCTTAAGCAGACATGTTGTCACTAGGATTACTTCTTTTAGAAATAGTGTTGTACTTGGGTATACAGTTGACGATGCTACACACATCGTTTTCTTATCACAAGATTTAAAGCTATTAAGTGAAACAAAGCTTGGGTACAAGCTACATCTTCTCAGCCTTGCGACAGATGGTGAGTGTTTGTATCTAGGTGCAGCAGAAGGCGTTGCAAAAGTATGCAATGGTATTGTGAAGGCGTTTCACTATGCAAATGGGGGAAGCGCTATTAGTGTCAAGCCTCTTAACAACACCATTACAGCACTCATCCTGACACCTAATGCAAGTGGCTTTGCAGTTGCTGAGCTGAGGTACTTAGACAAGGAGCTTAGGCCGCTGTTTAGAGAGGAGCTGGGCAACGGATATAGGTATCAGCAATACGTAAAGCCACTAGAAGCAACTGACAATAGGATCTTTGTAGCCATGGCTAAGCGGGGCTGGCTCGTGAAAAGCGTTGACACAATAGCCCAGTGCGTGCATGAAGAGGGAGGGGAGGCTGTTAGAGTCTCAGTGGAAGTAGTTGTACTAGTTGTGTACATCTCTACTACAGCAACAGCTATCTATTTCTCCGGTATGTGGAAGAGAATTAGATGTAAGGGCTCTTAACAAGGCCTCTGTGAAGAGCTGTGGCAACAATTACCCCTTCAACACCTACTTCGCTAAGGACCTTGATCTCCTCAGCGCTAGAGATACCTCCCCCGACTATCAGCCTCCCCCCATAGTGCCTCCTAACAGTTTTAGCTATATCCACGTCAAACCCCCTCATAGTTCCAACCCTCCTTAAGTTGATGACTAGAAGTACTCTAGGCCAGCACCCCAGCTCCTTGTAAGCACTCAAAACCTTCTCTAAGTCGAGCTGGGTATTTGCAAACCTCACCTCCCTTTCAATCATATCTAAACTTGAGACCCTGCCGCATACAAGCCTTAGCTCATGTGGGTAGTAGAGGTACTCTGTCCCCATAACAAAGCTAAGCCTCTCTTCATCACTTCTAGAAACCCCTTTCCTCCCAATATCGGCAAAAACAGTGAAACCCTTCTCTACAGCATACTCAATAACACTCCAGTTCTCACCTACACTCATTATTGAGTCCAGATCCGCTATATAGATTTCGTCAAAGCCCATGCTATGTAAGCTGTCTATGAAGCACCTTGGCTCAGGAGAAGTGCATAGAGCACTGCTGGATAGAGGCCTGTATTTTTCCCTAACACCCTCTACAGCGTGAACCACGAAACCTTTCATTACATCAAGCACTGGTATAACTTTAACGGGCATTATAATAACCAGTTGTAGAAGAGCTAAGATCTGCTTTAAAGCTTTGTCTGTTTAAAACGTATTGAGGTGACCAGCGTGACCCCATCGACAGGTTTGATGAGGTTGAAGGTCTGTAGCGTTGAGGAGATGAGGAGAATTGATGAAGAAGCTGTGAAGAGGTTTGGGCTTTCCCACGAGCTTCTCATGGAGGATGCAGGCTCCGCTATATACAGCTTGATACTTCGTGAAGTTGATTTACAAGGGAAGAGGTTTTGTATTGTTGCTGGTACTGGTAATAATGGTGGAGATGCTCTCGTAGTTGCGAGAAGGCTTTACGCAGCAGGAGCAGGTGTTGAGGTCTTTGTAGTAGGGGATATTGCAAAGTTTACAGAGCCTGCTAGAAAGAATTTTGAGCTAGTTAAGGCTATGGGGCTCCCCCTACACATTATTCAAGACGAGGGGGGTGTCAAAGTATTTACTGAGAGGGCTAAGAAGTGTGATGTTCTTGTAGTTGGCCTTATTGGAATTGGGCTGAGGGGTGAGGTCACAGGTGTTAGAAGGAGCGTCATAGAGGCTATCAACAGCTTGGGAAAAACAGTTATCAGTGTTGACATCCCCTCTGGTATAGGGGGAGATAATGGGAGGGTCTACGGTGTTGCAGTGAAGTCAACTTACACCGTAACCTTTGGGCTACCCAAGTATGGAAACATTCTGTACCCTGGCTATTACTACTGTGGTAAGCTCTATGTATCCCCCTTATCCTATGCGCCTCAGCTTCTAAACTCTGATGAGATTAGGGTTGAGCTTAACTACCCAGTGCCACCCCCAGAGAGAGTTAAGTGGGGGCATAAGGGGACCTTTGGAAAGTTTCTTGCTATAGCAGGTGCAAGATACTACTACGGGGCTCCCTACTACGTAGCATACTCCTTCCTGAAGGCTGGGGGTGGGTACTCAAGGCTAGCTACACCAAAATCAGTAGCACCCTTCATAGCAGCGAAAAACAGTGAGATAGTCTTCATACCACTTGAGGAGACGGAGGAGGGGACATTAGCTATGAAAAACCTTGAGGCAGTTCTTAGAATTGTAGAGGAGCTAGACATAGACATTGTTGCTATTGGTTCAGGAACTTCGCTAAACCCAGAAACACAAGAGCTTGTCAGAAAGCTTGTAGAGAACATTAGCAAGCCTGTTATAGTAGATGGGGATGGGATTACAGCAATATCTAGAGACCTTAGCGTAGTGAAGAAGAGAAAGGCACAGACAGTAATAACCCCCCACCTAGGGGAATTCTCAAGGCTAACACAGATTAGCATACAGCAAATTCTAGAGGATCCAATAGGAGTTTTGAGAAAGACCTGCGTAGAGCTCAACAGCTACATAACTCTCAAAGGAGCTCATACGCTGATCTGCAGACCTGACGGCTACATATACATAAACATGACTGGAAACCCAGGAATGGCGAAGGCAGGTATGGGAGATGTTCTCACAGGAACTATAGCAGCTATGCATGGCATTGGCTATAGGGATCTCGGGGAAGCAACGAGAATAGGTGTGCTTGTGCATGGATTAGCAGGTGATCTTGTTGCAAGAGATGTTGGGGAGGATGGAGTGACGCCAGATGATGTTATAGAGTACTTGCCAAAGGCTCTTCAAATCCTTAGGGAAGAGCCCCACAAGATAATTGAAGAGTACTTTCCCAAAGCAATATAGGCTCACATTATCTCTGTAGAACAGTGCAGAGATCTAGCACACGTTTTCACTTTAAGAGAAGGCGAGGTGATAAAGGCTTTTTAATTTAAATTATTGTCTTTGTGATTTTGTGGTGGTTTGAAGTATGTTTACTTATAAGACTCAACAAAAGGTCTTTGAAATTGGTGGTGTGAAGTTTGGGAGCCAGGCTTTTGAAAACCCACCTGTCCTAGTAGGTACTGTGTTTTACCATGGCCACAAGATTGTCTCTGATCCTAGGAAGGGAGAGTTTGATAAGGCTAAAGCTGAGGAGCTTATAAGGAATGTGGAGGAGGCGTCATCCAAGACAAGGGTGCCTGCAGTAATTGATGTTACTGCTGAGAGCTCTGAGGCCATGGCTAAGTACCTCGAATTTGTTGTTAATGTGACAAAGCTACCTATCTTCATAGACTCTCCCTCTATTGATGTTGCTAAAGCTGGTTTTCAGTTTGCTAAGGAGGCTGGGCTTCTAGAGAGAGTAGCGTACAACTCTATCACAGCTAAGTCTAAGGACGAGGAGTACAGGCTTTTACAAGAGTATGGAGTAAAGGCTGTGGTGGCACTTCTCTACACAGATAGGGTTATCGATGTGGATGCAAGGCTCAAGGCACTTGAAACAATACTTTCAAAGGCGAGCACCTATGGTATTGAGAAGCTCCTTATAGACACTTTTGTAATCGATATACCGAGTCTGTCAGCAGCCTGTAGAGCTATGATAGAGGTTAAGGCTAGGTATGGCTTGCCAGTTGGCATGGGGGCACACAACGCAGTATCATCTCAGAAAAAAGCATTTAAGGAGAGGTTTGGTGCTGAGGGGTACAAGGCATGCGAACTAACCTCAAACCTCATGTCTATTGCACTAGGGGCAGACTTTCTACTCTACGGACCTGTAGAGGCTGCTAAAGAGGTGTTTCCAGCTGTCTACACCATGTACACTGCCTATAGGTACTTAGCTAGGAGAAAGGAGAACTTAATTCAGCTATAGGTATTTTGCAATGAGGGTACTAGTAGCTGAATACCTAGTCACCTGCTTTAGAAAAGAGATGGTAGAGCTCTATAGAGACATTCTTGTTGAAGGCTATGCAATGGCGTATTCACTAAGTAGCATCTTGAGCAGAGCAGGGCTAGATGTACAAGTCGCTGTGAGCAAAGAGCTTGAGCAGCATTTTTTCCTGTGAATACTGTTGTAGTAAGTCCTGAGAAATGCATTAGTAGCTTAGAGAAGTTTTCTAAGAATTTTGACTACGCTGTTGTGGTAGCCCCCCCTAAAGAGCTTATAGAGATTACTAAAGCTCTCCACGCTCAGCTACTGCAACCCTCACCACAGCTCACAGAGATGCTTTCAAATAAGTACAAAGCTATTCAAAGCCTTAGGGGCTGCGGCGTTATGGTGCCTGATACGAGGCTCGCCAATGTTTATAGTGGTGTGGCTTTAAGTGAGGCGATGCTACCTGTAGTAGTAAAGCCAACACTATTAACAGGGGCAGCGTGTGTTGAGGTTGCTAGGGACTCTAGCGAATTGAATGACGCTCTCCAGAGTGTTGCGAAGTGCTCTTTGGAACCCGATGTTGTTGTGCAGGAGTTTGTAGAGGGGGTTCATGGAAGTATACTGGCTTTCTATAGCGCTGACAAGCCCCTATTTTATTCAGCAAACCTCCAGTTCATTGGTTCTGCTGGTAGGGAGCTAAAGTTTTTTGGAGGTTTAGTGCCTTTGAGAAGCAAAGTGTTTAAGGATTCTGCAGAGGCTATTGTTATCAAAGTGAAGAAGTGTCTTCCAAAGCTCTACGGCTTTGTTGGCATGGATATTGTGTGGAGCAATGGAAAGCCTTTTGTGGTAGAGGTTAACCCGAGGCCAACAACAAGCATAGTGCCCCTGGCTAAGCTCCTTCAAAAACTACCTCAAGGCTCCTTAAAGGGTATGCTATTTGGTGATAGCACGATCTACGCTGGGGATGCTGTGATGCAGTACTCATACTATGTCAAGAGCGAGAAGAGCTCTCTCGCTCCTCTCAACCTGTGTGAGGAGGTGTTATCTTTTCCACAATCAGAACAGGTCATTGTTGTAGGTGAGGTGAAGAACCCTTTGCTGGCTTTGGATAGGGTTAAAAGTCTCGTGGGAAACCTCGTATATGACCTTAGTGCAGTGCTTTTAGCCGAGGCCCAAACCCATGGCCCCTAAGCTACTCGTCTCTGTAAAGGCTTTGAATGAGGTTTTTGAGGCTCTCGAGGGTGGCGCAGACATTATAGATGTTAAGGACCCTTCTTCAGGTAGCCTCGGGCTTCCGAGAATAGCCATAGTGAAGGAGGTTGTGAAGGCTGTTGGGCATGCAAGAGAATGTAGCGTAGCCATAGGGGATCTCCGCAAATATGTGCCTGAGATAGGCTATGTGGTATCTACTTTAGATACCCTTGTAGACTACGTTAAAGTAGGCATAGCGACTGGAAAGCCAAGAGACATTGAGGATATTGTGAGGGAAGCAGCTGAAAATACATTGAGAGCGAAAGTGGTTGTAGTAGGCTACGCAGATCACTCAATACACGGCACCATAGAGCCCTTGCAACTCGTTGACTACGCAACAAGATTCAATGTCTACGGGGTTATGATTGATACTCTCAGTAAGGGCTCTTACACAACCCCAGACCTTCTCCAAAAAAGTTACCTACAGAAATTTGTTGAAAAAGCAAAGAGTAGCGGACTACTGGTGGCGGTAGCTGGAGGCATCGAAAAGAACCACATAGGGGTGTTAATAGAGCTGGGATTTGATGTAATAGGGGTGAGAACAGCAGTGTGTATAGGTGGTAGAAATGGTAGGGTGTCAAGTGGGTTAGTGAAAGAGCTGAAAAAAGCTTTAGAGGGCAAGGCAAATACTCTATGAATTTACCTCGTTATGCAAAATGCTCTTCAGATCTTCGTTGTTATTATGAGTACAGCTACATCTATCAACACAATGCCATATATCTCTAGAAGTGCTACTGAAGGCCATCCTACAAGCATTTCTATAAGTATGGCAATTACGGGCCCTAAAATAGAAATAATCCAAAGCGCTATAGCATGGTAGAATGACCTAGTGAGAGTCATGCCTAAGGCAATGGCGACTAGAGTTAATAGCATCTGGATGAAGAACCATGTAGAGACAAAGGTATGGGGTTTGGTGCCTGAAGGAAACACCCCTATGAGCATTAAGAAGATGCCTGCTGTGAAGAGTAGTGATGAGGCAAATATCAAAACCTTAGCTTTAGACGCGTACGCTATGTACAGAGAATATGTGCATATAGCAATACCAGTGGCTATGAGACCAAAGTTATAGACTTGCGGCATACTTGCAGAAGGGCCTCCGAGGTCGCTTAAAGCGTGTTTAAATACGTCAAACCAAGGGTTTGCATAGATAGCCAAGGCTATGACGATCCATGCGAGAACAGCTGCAACTACTCCACAGAACCTCCACAAAGTTCTTAATAACATCATTTAACTCACCTAATATAGATGTGGTATTCAAACTTTAAAGCACAATATGCGTTCCAGTGTCGTGATTTACAAAGATGTAATGTGGTGTTAAGGTATGTATACTGTATTAAAGCTGTAGGTTTTTTGAGATGCTGCATAAGTAGTGATGCGAGGTTTAGGGGAGTTTACAAGCTAGTTTACTTGTTGCGTCAGTGTGAGAAGGGTAGGACTGGGAGTAGAAATGTTAGAGATGTGCTGGGGCTCGCTCTTTTAGCTAGGGAGCTTATTGATGTCTATATTGAGGTGGTTGAGTGGGGGGAGAACAGGGTTTTGAGGCTAAAGAGGTAGATAGGAGCTCTGTTGTTAAAGAGATGCTAAAGGTATTTGAGGAAGCTGTCCTGCCAAAGCTAGTGGCAATTCCTGAGGATACTAAGAGATACCTCTACTTTATTGCATGGCTAAATACCTTCATTGAGATGAGAGAGCTTAGTAGAATTATTGTTACACAAGGAGAAGGCAATCTACTAAAGTGTTTATAAAACAACATCTATATCTACCTTGACCCAGTTGAAGACCTCATAGCCACGTACCTAGCTGACTGGAAGCGTTGGAGCTCTACAGAGGATAGAGATAAAGTGCTCTGGCTTTTAGTGCATGGCAAGAGAAAGTTGACTGGAGCTACTTGAAGAGCTTATGTCAAGAGATAGAGGTTTTGGATAAACTCAGCGAGCTTATAGAAATTATTAAAAGTATGCAGCTTTGGAGCTCTACCTAGCTAGGTGTACATTATAGGTGCTTTTTAGTAAACCCTATCTCCATTGCTATGCATATGTAATGCATAAATTTAGCTAGCTTTGCTAAGTAATTATAGTGAATGTGGTGTGAAGTTGCCATGGTTAAGGTAGTTTTCCTTGGTGTTGGGGGCTGGATTTCAGATCCTTTACTGGGTTACACATCTTTTGCTATTGTTAACTCAAAGCGTAAGTGGATTTTGGTTGAGGCGGGGGAAGGCTTGTTCAGATACATGCGCATCTGCGGTCTTGGGTTAGGCGAGGAGCTTGCTGGGGTTGTGGTTAGCCATAGGCATGGGGATCACATTCTTGGTATACCCACATTGCTTCAAATGGCTAAGCACACGGGTTTAAAGAAGCTAAGGGTAGTGTCAATAAGGGATGTGCTAACAGCTGTACTACAGCTTGTGGAAGTCTCTGGCTCACAAAACACCTTAAACATTTTAGAGCTTGTAGAGGTGGGGCTTGGGGAAAGGATCAGGCTAGAAGACTTTGAGATAGAGTTCGCAGAAGCTGTGCACACACTACCAGCAGTCTCCATGAAGATTTACAGCGAGGGGAAGTGCATTGTGTACAGCGGGGATACTGCGTACAACCCAAAGCTAATTCAATTTGCAAAGAACTGCGATATGCTAATACATGAGGCCTCAGGATACAGTGAAGAAGCGCATAGATATGGGCACAGCACTTACCAAGACGCCATAGAGGCAGCGGCTAAAAGCAACGTAAAAAAGCTTGTACTTATACACTTCTACCAATGGCCCAGCTCCGTAAAAACCCCAATACAAGAAAAGCTAGACATCCTAATACCCCACCCCTGCCAAGAAATAGAACTCTAAACATAGTTGCAAAGCTACAGCAAAGCACCACATACTTTAAACACGCTTTGAATACGCTCAGACACGTCACAGATTGCCACACATTCATCTATTTTATGCACTCTCTGTTTTAGGCGAGCAGTCGCCTTTCTTAGTTAGTGTGAATAGCTGAGGCTCGCACTACCTTCTCTCGAAGAGGTGTGTGAAATGAGAGAAACACGTCTCTTAAAAGGTATTGTTGGTATTGAGGCTGCGATAGTGTTGATAGCGTTTGTTGTTGTTGCTGCTGCTCTAGCCTTTGTAGTGCTAAACATGGGGTTTTACACTACGCAGAGAAGTAAGGAGGTT
>Ga0105154_1000460_pt1 | contig 17891 bp, 19 predicted proteins | sample SSWtaG_FD_89672 | JGI IMG/M metagenome (GOLD analysis project Ga0105154, IMG submission 89672) | Hot spring microbial communities from Sandy's Spring West, USA to study Microbial Dark Matter (Phase II) - SSWsed_matched | ecosystem: Environmental > Aquatic > Thermal springs > Hot (42-90C) >... | reverse complement strand
GCCCTCTATGCATATGTACGTCCCCTTGTCGTGGAACTTAAACTTCAGCTCCCTTAAGGTCTCAATGGCTACTTCCCTCAACTGAGGACAGAAGGGGTCCGCGAGCGACACGTGGCACACGATTCCGCCGTCGTAAAACGTGTAGTCCCTCTTCTTAGTGAAGTCTATGAGCTGGTCGGCCACAACTATGTCGCCTGGTGCGTAGTCCTCCCTCAGGCTACCCACGGCCGACACGGATATTATCCTCTTGACCCCCAGCTCCTTGAGGGCCCATATGTTTGCCCTGTAGTTAATCTTGTGAGGCGGTATCTTGTGGCCTCGGCCGTGCCTCGGTATGAATGCTATGGACTTGCCCCTGTACTGGCATAAGAATATGGAGTCGGAGGTCGGGCCGTAGGGCGTGTAGACCTTCATCTCCTGAGAAGGGCCGAACATGGACGGATCGTAGAGGCCTGATCCCCCGATGACCCCTATCTCAGCCTTCTCCTTAGACATGAAGACCACGTGTTCAACTTAAAACGGCTTAAGCAAAAAATGCTTACGCTCTGTCAGCCACTTAAAAGCAAATAAGCCCTTCAAGGTGCAAAGTATAGGCGGTGCATGCATTATGCCTCAGAAGATGAAGGTTAAACTGGTCAAGTGGGAGGACGTGGTCTGCTGGTGCAAGGAGCTAGCGAAGAAGATAAGGGGCTCTGGGTTCAAGCCAGACGTCGTGGTGGCCATAGCCAGAGGGGGGTTTACGCCAGCGAGGTTGTTGTGCGACTACTTAGACGTCGTGGACCTCTTGAGCATCAAGGTAGAGCACTGGATAGAGACGGGGAAGCACAAGGAGGAGGCGACGATAAAGTACCCCTTCAACTACGACTTCAGCGGGAAAAGGGTGCTGATAGTCGACGACATAGCGGACACTGGCAAGAGCATAATAGTGGCCAAGAAGCACATCCAAGAGGTTTGCAGGCCCAGTGAACTGAGGGTCGCCACGATGCAGCTCATACCCTCGACGTCACTGATAGTGCCCGACTACTACGTCGACGAGGTCAAGGAGTGGACGTGGTACATGTACCCTTGGAACTTCACTGAGGACATGACGAACTTGATAATGAGGATAGTGAATGAGAGGCCCGAGGCAGGGTGGACCCCCGAAGTCATAGCCAAGGAGTTTAAGGAGAGCTATGAGATAGAGTTCTCGATCGACGTCTTCAAGGAGATACTCGACGAAATGGTGGTCCGAGGGAAGCTCGTCAGGATCGATGGCCTATACAAGAAGGCGTGACGACCCCTTCGGGCCCTGCCTTCTTTACCATTACGCTTGCATCTCTTGGCAAGAGAGCCCTCGTAGCGACCTTTGTAAATACCTCTCGGTGGTTCGCGTGAAGGTGACCGCCGTAAGGTATGAGGGCAAGAGGTTGGAGATCGAGATAGAGGACGAGCTTTTAGAGCTCTTGAAGAAGGAACCCTTCGAGTACAGGGTCAGTACCGATTGCGTTGGCTAGTGATAGTCCCAATAGAGCTCAAGCCGCTTAAAGAGGACGACTACGTGGTGGATCTCGGGGACAAGAGACTCTACACATCCTCGACCCAAGCCCTTTGGTTCAGGAAGATAACGCTAGACATGTTCAGAGCCCTCTGCTCCATCTAGCTCTTTGTCTAATGCGTAGAGCTCCCTCCTACGCGCTTCGAGCAACTCAACCGGCTTGCCCTCAAACTCAGCTGCCGAGAGCAACTCAACCCCTTTGGTCTCTGCCTCCCTGATCACGGGCTCGATCTTCCTCTTATAGTCCAGGTCCCTCAATAAGTGGTGCTCGAGGATCATTACCCTCACGGGCGTCTCACGCAATATCCTGATTAAGTTGTTTATGGAGCGCTCCAAACTTTCATACGAGTACCTATACCCGAGCATGTACGTCATAGGGCCGTCTACTATGAGCATGCTAGCCCTTTCTCGTAATATGACCTCTAGCTGGCTCTCGAGAGAGGGTCCCTCCACATCTGACGTAAAAAGCACTTTTTCCTCTCCGTCGCACACCGAGACCATAACCACGTAACCCAGCCTGGCATCGGTTCCATGGGGCACGGGCTCCGATATCCTTATGCTTGTGGTGCCCACCTTTATCTCCCTCCCGTCAGCATATTCATAGAAACCACCGGCTTCGCTTATCCTCGACAAGAAGAAGGCAGCCCTTCTCCTCTGGCTGAAGTTTATGTTCTGGGTCGGGTGCTTGACGTAGACCGCCTTATTGACCAAGAGGTGGGCAGACTCGGGCTCATGGTGATCGTAGTGGTAGTGAGTTATTACCACGTGGCTACAGTCGGCGAGTCTCTCTTCTATGACGCTCCACGCCTCGTTGAGCCTCTTGATCTCTATGGGATGGGGCGGGAGGCCGTAGCGATAAGGGGCAAGCGCTACTCCCGGGTCTATCATCAACCTGAGGTCCTTGGTCTCGATGACCGTTGCCATGGACCTCACCCCCATGCTGTCGTAGGCGAGCAACTCTACCTCCATTCAATCCACCCCTCGGCTTTCCCTCAACAGTGAGAAGCAGGCTTTCAGATGTAATACGTGTGAGGCCGAGGCCTTAAAGTCTCTACGATCGATTGTGCCTGAGACGTTCGCACCAGAAAAGCGGCAAATGCTTAAAACCCCATAAGCCCAAAGAAGAAGCGGCAAAGAAGTGGTATCCATGGCCGGTTGGTGGGGCAGGGCCCTTAGAGTTGACTTGACCAAGAGAGAGGTCAGCGTTGAGGTGCTTAAGCAAGACCTCTTGAGAATGTTCTTAGGAGGCACAGGTCTGGGGGCTTACTGGCTGTACGAGCACTTAAGACCAGGCGTTGAGCCGCTGTCCAGAGACAACATCGTGGTACTGGCGTCGGGCCCCTTAACCAGCAGTCGAGTCTACGGGACCTCTAGGGCCACTTTGGTCTCTAAGTCACCCCTGACGTCGACGTTCTTCGACTCTACGTGTGGGGGCCTCTTCCCGACGTACTTTAAAAGATGCGGGTTCGACTTCGTAGTGATATGCGGCGCCTCGGAAGAGCCCGTCTACGTGCACATGTACGACGGCGGGGCGGAAATACTTCCCGCTCGAGATCTGTGGGGGCTTAGGGTCACGGAGACGATCCAAGAGTTGCGGAAGAGGCATGGATACAAGTGCTCTGCTATAGCAATAGGGCCTGCTGGGGAGAATCTCGTCAGGCTGGCCTCGGTCATGGGCGACGGCGGGCACGCCTTCGGCAGGGGAGGGCTCGGCGCCGTCTTCGGGTCTAAGAAGTTAAAGGCCGTGGTTGCAAGCGGATCGAGGCCCGTGGAGGAGGCCGACAGCAGGAGGCTCGACGAGCTCTTGGACAACATGCGCACTAGGATCACTTGGAGCCCTTACTTGAGCAGGACCCTGAGGGACTTTGGGACCGACGCCCTACTGACGGTCATAAACGATTGGGGCCTCTTGCCGACGATGAACTTCAAGAGGGGCTTCTTTGAGAGGGCTCACAGGCTTTCGGCCGAAGAGCTTGCTAAGTTAGTTGTAGGGAGAAGGGGCTGTTACAACTGCCCCATAGCTTGCAAGAGAGTCACCAAGACGGACAATGTCGTCTGCGAAGGACCAGAGTATGAAAGCATCGCCAACTTAGGTTGCATGCTCGGGGTCGACGACTTGAGGGACGTCGCTGAGATGAACCACTTATGCAACGAGCTCGGGCTGGACACTATATCCATGGGCGTGACGCTAGCGTGCTTCTTGGAACTAGTCGAAAAGGGTAAGGTAGAGCTCGACTTGAGGTGGGGCGAGGCCGATAAATTGAAGGGGTTAATAGTTGAGACGGCCTACAGGAGAGGTTATGGAGAGAGGCTAGCTGAAGGCTCTTTGAGGCTCGCCAAAATGTATGGAGAAGGAGAACTATCCATGAGCGTAAAGGGCTTGGAATTACCCGCCTACGACCCTAGAGGGGCTTTCGGGATAGCTCTTTCCTATGCGACCTCCTATCGCGGCGCCTGCCATTTGAGGAGCTGGACCATAGCCTTCGAAGTCATAGGCGTACCCAACTTAGTGAACAGGTTCTCGTCTTTCGAGAAGCCCTCCTTGGTCAAGTACACGCAAGACTTAGCGGCCGCTTACGACAGCTTGGTCATGTGCAAGCACTTCGCCGTAGAGTTCGATGAAGAGCCCTTGAGCGCTATGTTGAGCGCTGTTACTGGAGTGGAGTTCTCTAAAGAGGAGCTATTAATGGTGGGTGAGAGGGTCTGGGCTCTGACGAGGCTTTTTAACTTGAGGGAGGGGTTTAGCGCAAAAGACGACACCTTGCCTGAGAGGCTGTTGACCCCGTTAGCTCTAGGTCCCACGGCTGGCAGGGCCCCACCGCTCGACCAGATGGTCAGAGAGTACTACGCAGTGAGGGGTTGGAGCCCTGAGGGGGTGCCGACGGAGGAGTGCCTTGCCAGACTTGGCTTAAAGGGGGTCGTACGGCCTTGGAGAGGGACATAGACCGCGAGGTCTACGAAGTGCTGAGGGAGTACGCCTCCAGAATGGCTAAGAGGGGTTACGTGACGGCGCACGGCGGGAACCTGAGCGTTAGGTCAGGGAGCTACATGTGGATAACTAGACACGCCTGCTCGCTCGAGGACCTCAGGCCAGAGGACGTGGTCAAAGTCCCTGTCGACAGGCCTTCGAGCTACGACATCATAGCGTCCACAGAGACGCCCGTGCATCGGGAGATATATCGAAGGACGAACAACCTCGTTGTGTTGCACGCCCATCCTCCATTTTCAGTCGCCCTATCGTTCTTCATCGACGAGCTCGTGCCTATAGACTCTGAGGGCTATCACGTCTTGAGGTGCGTGCCAGTGGTAGAGGGCAGGCCCGGCTCTCCTGCGTTGGCCAGCGAGGTGGCTAGCAAGTTGATGAGTCGTTGGGCCGTCATAGTCAGGGGCCATGGGGTCTTTGCATCGTCGAAGTTCATCGACCACACGTACCAGATACTATGCATGGTCGAGCACTCGGCCAAGCTGTTGTACTTAAAGGACCTCTACGAGGGGGCCTTAGGCGTAAAGGCCAAAATCCCAAGGGAGTTCTGACCGAAAAGCGCTAGTAAAGTTTTAGTGAGGCAACCCAAGTATGCTAGCGGAAGGCCCCGGTAGCTCAGTTAGGCAGAGCGGCGGGCTGTTATTGCGTTGGCAGAAACCCGTAGGTCGGAGGTTCGAGTCCTCCCCGGGGCGCCAATTCTTCTTCGCTAAATAGAGGGGCGCGGGCATCAATCATCTGCTACTCTTTCATAGGCCTAAAACTAGTTGGTCTCAAGGAGTGCCTCAGTCGTTTCATATCGAAGTAAAGCTTAAGAGCCCTTCGAGTCTTTTGAATAGACTCGAAGGCCCCGGGTAGCTCAGTGGTAGAGCGCTCGGCTGTAGCCCCTTGTGCGCGGGCCGAGGGGCGGTCTTCGCCGCAATGAAAGCCCGTCGGCCGAGACCGAGTGGTCGCAGGTTCAAATCCTGCCCCGGGGACCACTACCTCTTAATACAATGAAATACTATCACGGGAGAGTAGGGCAAGGGCTCAGAGGACACCGAGAGGTCGAGGGCTTTTAGCTCGCGGTATAGTCTGTCCTGCCACTTCCTATTCTTGCCCCCAAAGACCGAGAGAGTCCCTCCAGCTTTTAGGAGGGAGACCAAGTCGCTCAAGAAGGTTCTTGAAAATAGGGCGGGGTTCTTGTTGGGATTCGGACCACCGTCGTGAATTATGTGGTCGAAAAAGTCGTTCATGTGGCGCACGGCGATCGCTGCATCACAGAGACACAACTTGACGACCGGGTTCCAAAGTGCCTCTTGAAACAGCGGATACGGGTTTCTGTAAAGCGCTATCGCGAGTATCTCGGGTGAGGAGTCTATCGTTAGATAAAGCGAAGGAAGAGCTGTTGAAAGAACCGAATAGCAGGTCCTCCCAAGCCCAGTACCTATTTCAAGCACTCTGGAGCCCGGCTTAACAGCTTCGACCCACGCTATGTAGGAGCCGTAAATTATCAACCTCGTTACATCTCTGTCTTCTGCTGTATAACCTAAGCCGCCTGTGATGCCGTCTATTAAACGCCACAAATCCTCTTGGCCCAGTGAGAGGACCTTCTCGTTGAAGACGGAGACTACTGTTCTGCTGACGCGGTCGACCTCGTCGTACAGCTTCTGCCGCAACAGCCCTAACAGCTCTTTAATGCGACGGCTCGAGGCCACGCAATCTAGTAAATCTTTAGTAGTTTAAAAGAGCGGCTTACCTATATTCGATCCGAGCCTAGGTCGCGATGGTGGAGAAGATGAGGCCGCTCACCACCACTACCATAGGGAGCTTCCCCCTCCCCCCAAGCATCGAGAACTTCGAGCGCAGCCTTGAAATCCAGGTTAAGGCTGGGATTGACTACCCCGCGCTTCCTCAGCTCGAGGACTTCTGCGCGATATTCTTAAATGACATAGCCGAGCGAGGGAGGGGTATCGAGAAGAGGGGAGAGAGTTATCTGTTGACCGGTCCCGTCGAGCCGCCTCGAGAGCCAGCCATAGTACGAGAACTGGGCTTGGCGTCGACGATACTTAAAGGCCTAGGCTTTGAGGGGGGCATGAAAGTTCAGGTGACGGGCCCCTTCACGCTCTCGTCGATCGTCAAGTTCTTAGACAAATCGGCTATGTCGTATCCCGATATAGTTGAGAACTTCGCCGACGCTTTGGCCTACATATTGTCGTCAATTGTCAGCATCGAGAGGGTCGAGATAGCCTTCATCGACGAGCCAGCGCTCTACTACGCATTGTGGTATGGATATGATGAGAGGTTCGCGATAAGAGTGCTAAATAGAACCTTCAAGGATCTAAGTCGAGGTGTTGAAAGGGGGCTGCACGTATGCGGCGACGTGAGGGGGCTCTCTAGGGTGACGTTAAAGCTGGAAGTCGATATCTTGCACCACGAGTTCGCGGGGTTTCCAAAAAACTTTGAGGCCTATAGCTCAGCCGAGCTGGCAAAGGCCAATAAATTGCTCGGAATAGGGGTAGTGACGACAAAGCCCTCAGACGCGGAGATTAAGGTTGAGAGCGTCCAAGAAGTAGAGGGGCTGCTGGAGAAGGCGCTGAGGCTCTACGGCCCTCGAATAGTAGCCGCGCCAGACTGTGGATTTAGAGGGCTGGCGGAAGCGGTGAGGTGCGATGAAGCTATGAGCATAGTGTTCCAGAAACTCAAGTCTATGGTTGAGGCGGTTCAAAAGGTTAAGAGGGAGAGTGGTATCGACGAGGATGCTTAGCATCAGAACTGACGTCAACAACGCCGTATAATGTACGTTTAGCGGTGCCCTTTAAGGAGCTCCACGAGCTCTTGCAAATTCACGAGACGCTCTTTGCGAGCCCCCATGTCCTTTACCCTGTAAACGCCCTTCTCTACCTCTTGAGGGCCTAAGATTACCACGTATGGGATCCCCTTTGCGTCGGCATATTTCAGTTGTCTGTCTAACTTTCGACCCATGACGTCTACCTCAACCCTAATGCCCTCGCTCCTTAGCTTCTCGGCGACCGCCGTTGCCTCTTTTTTGAGGGAGGGGTTCGTGTAGGCGACAAACGCTTGGGTCAGGGTCCTCGCCATGGGCAACATGTTCGCCTCGCTCAGCACCTCAACCAGTCTGTCTATGCCCAACGATATGCCAGTCGCGGGAGTCGGAGGACCTCCAAGCAATTCTATGAGGTTGTCGTACCTACCCCCTCCCGCCACGCTACCAACGTTCACGTTAGTCTCGGCAGAGACCTCAAATATCGGCCCTGTGTAATAGTCCAAGCCCCTCGCCAGGCTCAGGTCTACGACTACGTACTCGGAGCAGTTGTAGAGCTCTAGGTTGCTTATTATCTCTGCCAGCTCATTGAAGCCCTCTTTGCCCCTCTCCGTCAGCACGTGGCTGACCTCTCTCTCCACTGCGTCCAAGCTACCGTATTTCGATATCTGCATCATTATCGTCGATATCTGGTCATCGGTTAAGCCGAGCCTCTTGAGCTCCCGTTTAACGCCTTCCTGCCCGACTTTGTCTAGCTTATCTATGGCCCTGAACACGCTGAGCCACATTTCTCTCTCCACGTCAGCAGAAGCCACGATAGATTCAAGGACCTTCCTGTTATTCAGCCTCACTTTAAAGTTCCTCATCCCTAGCCTCTTCAAACAAGATATAGCGACGGCTATGACCTCTGCGTCGGCGTCCATCTTCGCGCTACCGACGATATCCGCGTCGGCCTGCCAAAACTCTCTGAACCTCCCACTTTGAGGTTCCTCGTACCTCCACACCCTCGATATGCAATACCTCTTAAACGGCTTTGGGAGGTCCGGATGACTAGCGACGACTCTTGCTAGAGGTACCGTGAGGTCGAACCTCAGGCCGAGGTCGCGGCCAGCCTTGTCTTTAAAGGCGTATATCTGCTCCTTAACCTCAGGCCCGCACTTGGCCGTCAAGACGTCTAAGAGCTCGAAGGCTGGGGTCTCGATCTCGTCGTAGCCGTAGAGCTCAAAAACCGACCTTATTGTCTCTACAACGAAGCGCCTCTTGATCATGTCCCAAGGTAGGAAGTCCCTCGTGCCTCGAGGCCTCCTTAAGCCCGACTTCTCCAAGACGCTACGCTCCCCCTACAACTCCGACAGTGTTATCGCATAGTAGCAGACTTCCCCTTGAGAGTCTATGACTGCTATTATAAGCTCTTTTCTCAAGTTTCGCGCTTCCCGGGCCTTTTCTATTATTGTCCTAAGGTCTATGGGAATCCCCTCCGCGACCCCGAACACCAAGTACTTAGCCCCTTCCTTGCCAGCCTCTGCACCTCTCTTGTAGAGCCTGAGCTCCACGTGATTTTGGGAAAAGCCTGGCTTGACGGTGTAGCCCCTCCTCCTGAGGTCGGAGTATATCAAGTACCTCAGCCAAAACTTTGGATCCTTGCTCATAATCAAACTCGAGAACTCAGCGAAGCTCAACTGCTTGCCCTCAATCTCGACTACGAGGAGGTCGCGCTCGAGCAGGTACGCCGCCTCGACGGGGTCTAACACGACTTCCCCCCTATCGCCCACCTCACCATAGTATCCGAGCTGCCTCAGGGCTATTGCATCGTCGCCTTTGACGACTACGAAGCGATCCATTACTTCGCCCTTTATCTGAGGCTTAGGGGTCGACAAGGAGGGTCAACAACTAGAGGTTTGGGCTACATTATTTAAACCTAGCCTTAAACAAAAAATTAGCTTGAGAGCCGTGTGGAGGAAGTTGTCTAAAGAGCTCGCAGAGGAAATCATGAGGAGAGGGAAGCCTTCAGTAGTCATCCTCTGCATAGGCAATGAAGAGAGAGCAGATGACGCCTTTGGCCCCTACGTCGCCAAGAGGCTTAAGAGGCTACGTGAGAGGGGGCTAGTCGAAGTCATAGACTGTGGCATAGTCCCAGAGAACTACATCGATGTTATTAGAAGGATTGGGCCAACGCACGTGGTAATAGTGGACGCCGTTGACTTCAAGGGCTCTCCTGGAGACATAATCTTGTCATTCGAGCCTGCGTTTGACGAAGTGAGCGTCTCAACTCACAAGCCTTCGCTTGCATTGCTTGCAAAGTACATCCAGAACAGTATAGGGTCGAAGATCATACTAGTGGGCGTACAACCGAGGAGCACTGATTGGGGTTCGAGCATGTCAGAGGAGGTGCTGGCGGCTAGCGAAGTCGTGGTGAAGGCCCTCAAGTCGACCATTAAGAAGATAAAAGAGGCCCTCAAGGAGAAGGCGCAGGCTTAAGCTCCTTGATTAGGCTTAATTGCTTCAAGACGTATTCTCTTACTTCTTTGGGCGACTTCTCTTCGTACACTACCTTGCCTTTTAATACTATGGGCTTGAGCATTTCCTCAACCTTAGAGCCGCAACGAGGACAGTTGTCCATCTTCACCTTGGATAACACCATGTAATCTTCGAAGCAGTTCCAGCATCTGTACAAGTTCTTCTTCCCCGGCAACTTGCCCTTCTTCGATCTGGGTTCGCCCTCTACCTCCACTATGTCCATTGACAAGTCCACGGAAGGCGGGAACGCTATAGACGTGCCGACCCCGAAGCCGTCGGCCACGTCCCTCAACTGCATTATCGTGTCCTCGTCAATCCCTCCACTAACAATTATCTTGACGTAATTGAGGCCCTTGGCATTGAGCGCCCACCGAGCCTCCTCCACTATCCTCCTCATGTTCCCCTTCCTCGAGCTCGGTGTGTCGAACCTCACCCCATAGAGCTTCGGCCCGAGAGCTTCAGCAGCCATTAATGCCTCCACTCTCTCGTCAAACCAAGTGTCGCACAAGGCTATTCGGGGTACGTCCTCTGGCATATGCTTATCGAAGGCCTTCCAGGCCTTCACTTGATCGCCGAACAAGACTATGAGCGCGTGAGGCATCGTGCCCACGGGCTTGAGGCCTAGCTTCTCCGCTCCATAGACGTCTGATATGCCATCACATCCGCCTATGTAGGCAGCCCTGTCAACGATCAATGCCAGCAGAGGGTGTACGGCCCTAGTGCCAAAGAACAGCAACGGCTTGTCTTCGGCTATCTTCTTACACCTAGCCGCCTTTGTCGCTATACTAGTCGAGTGCCTTAGGATGCCGAGAATAGCAGTCTCGTACTCGCAAAACTCTTCGTACGGGCCTTCAATGTTCATGACCGGGTGAACTGGCTTGAAGACGGTCCCCTCGGGTAGGGCGTAAGCGTCGACCTCCTTGCCCTCCAAGACCTTGGCGACCTCGCCTACCCCCACTAAGACGGCCCACTCATAGCCCTTTGGCATCGAGTAAGCGTGCACTTCGGCCACGACCCTGAGCCTAGAGATCCCCTCTTTCTTCAAGACCTCTTTGGCCCTCTCGAAGTATATGTCAGTGACCTTACCTTTGAGTATCTCTTCGGCTGTGACGGCATAGAGGCTCGTCACGTGAGCCCCTCCTCATCCATTGACGAGGCTCTGTACTAATGAGATAGCATTAAGTTAAAATCTTTTCCAGCGATAACTTAAGGGACGTTCGGCGCTCTTTGTGGTGAGTGCGTTGAGGTTGAGAGACCTGGTGTTCAGAGAGGACGAGGTCTTGACCATCGAGGACGAGGTTTCGCCCATATTCGAGGCACCACTCTTTCTTAAGAAGTACGACAGAGGTCCTATAGTGCTGTTCAAAAAGGTCAAGGGTTACGACATGCAAGCCGTCGGAAACGTTGTGAGCTCTCGCAAGAGATTGCTGAAGTGGCTTAAGGCTAGAGACTACAACGAGGCCTACCAAAGACTCGTCGAAGCATTGGAGAGGCCCGCGAGGGCTTCCGAAGTGAGCGGATTTAGCGACTACTACCACAAATTAAATGGCAACCTTGCCAAGCTCCCAGTCTTTAAATACTACGAGAAGGACGCGGGGAGGTATATAACCAGCTCCGTCGCCGTGGCCGAGTTCGACGACGTATGCAACGTCTCGATACACAGGCTCTTAGTCTTGAGCGGCGACAAAGCGGCCATAAGGATAGTCCCCAGGCACCTCTACGCCCTATACATGAGGGCTAAGGAGAGGGGAGTTGACTTACCGGTAGCGGTGGTGATAGGTTGTCATCCGCTGATAACGGTCGCGGCCGCTTCTTCGCCGCCCTTTGGCGTCAACGAGCTGTGGGTGGCCAATAGGTTGCTCGACTGCGAGATGAAAGTCGTTGCGACGCCCAAGCACAACATTTTGGTCCCAGTGGACGGCGAGATAGTCGTCGAGGGCGTCATCAAGACAGACGAGCTGGTCGACGAGGGACCTTTCGCTGACGTGACTGGGACGTACGACGCCGTCCGGAAGCAACCAGTATTGAGCGTAGAGGCCGTGTACGCTAAGGACGATGCTCTCTACCAAGCCATCCTACCCGCGAGCACCGAGCACAAGCTCTTAATGGGCTTCCCCAAAGAGGCCGAGCTCTGGATGGCCCTTAGAAAGGTGTTGCCCGGCTTGCGCGGCATACGCCTGACCGAGGGAGGTTGTGGTTGGCTTCATGCGGTCGTGGCCATAGACAAGATGACCGAGGGAGACGCCAAGACCGCCATAATGGCGGCCTTCGGGGCCCACCCCAGCCTCAAGCACGTAGTGGTCGTCGACGGCGACATCGACATAGACGATCCTAGGGATGTCGAGTGGGCCATAGCGACTAGGTTTCAAGCGGACAGGGGGCTTGTCGTGGTGAGAGGAGCTAGGGGGTCCAGTCTCGACCCCTCGGCCGACCCGAAGGCCCTCTTGACCTGTAAGGTGGGCGTAGATGCAACAAAACCCTTGAGGGGCGACGTCAGAAGGTTCGAGAAGGCGAGGATACCAGGGGAAAGCCCGTGAGGCTCAGTAAGACGGAGAAGATGATGTTAGAAGGACGCTACGGAGAGGCTTGTAGAAGGTCTCTAGAGTTGATAATGGCGATAGCCGAGTCTTACGGCTGTGGGGAGCTCATTAAGATAAAGAGTGCTCACGTTTCAGGGATCTCCTACAAGAACATAGGCGACGCGGGGCTCGAGTACATCAAAGACCTCGCTGAGGAGGGTGCCAAGGTGAGGGTGAGGACCACCATGAACCCCTGCGGCTTTGACCTAGATAAGCCGTGGCTCTTCGGCGTCAACGAGGTCTTCTTCGAGAAGCAGCTTGAGGTCATAAGGTCGCTTGAGGCCATGGGGGTTCAGCCTTCGCTGACTTGTACGCCCTACTACTCGGACAACAAGCCCCGTAGGGGGGATCACATCGCTTGGGCCGAGTCGTCGGCGGTGATTTACGCTAACAGCGTAATCGGCGCTTACACCAACAGAGAAAGCGGCCCCTCAGCGCTAGCTGCAGCCATTACTGGCAGGGCCGCCCTGACTAAGGACCACAGCGATGAGAGGGGGCCAAGCGTCGAAGTCGAGGTCTTAGCCAAGGTATCCGACTACTCCGACTGGAGCCTCTTGGGTTTCGTCGTAGGAAAGCTTGTACCGGATGGAGCCCCCCTTATAAAGGTGAAGAGAAAGACGCGCACTACAGGCGACAAGCTCAAATGTTTCTCGGCTGGCCTCGGAGCTTCGAGCGCCACATCGATCTTCTGGACCGCTGAGCAAGATCTTCGAGGACCGCGTGACCTCGAGCGCGTTGTCGTAACGGACGAGGACTTAAAGGGAGTCCGCGACGAATGGACTCCGACGAGGAGACCCACTGTGGTATTCATAGGTTGTCCCCACTGTAGCCTCAGAGAAGTTGAGGAGGTGGCGGAGAGGCTCAGAGGAAGGAGGGTCAGAGAAGACGTCATTCTTCTAATATCGACTTCGAGGAGTGTCTACAAGAGGGCCTTAGAGCTGGGACTCCTCGAGATGGTTGAGAGGGCAGGGGCGCACCTAGTCAAAGACACTTGCTTGGTGGTCTCGCCCATGAAGTTATCGAGAAACGACGTAGTCTTGACTGATTCGGCTAAGACTGCGTACTACGCTGAGACCATGACCAATGCCACGATAGCTCTGGGGAGCAGGAGAACATGTCTGGAAGAGGCCTTAGAGGTTTAGTGTTTAAGGGCAAGGGCTTGGTGAAGGGGTCCTTCCGCGGAGAGGCGTTAGTGACCCGCGAGCCCATATCGTTTCTCGGCGGAGTCGACCCGTCGACGGGGGCGGTGGTCGAGAGGGGCCACGAGCTGAGGGGCAAGACCTTGGCCGGGAAGGCGTTGATATTGCCTCATGGCAAAGGTAGCACCGTCGGATCTTACGTGCTGTACTCCTTGGCCAAGAGGGGGCTCGCGCCCAGGGCAATAGTGACCGTGAGAACGGACTTGATGATTTTGACGGGTTGTGCGATCAGCGGCATACCCCTCTTGAGCGAGGTGCCTAGAGGGGTCTTAGACGTAGTGAGGAGCGGCGAGATTGTGGAAATCGATGCACATCGAGGAGTCTTAAGGGTTGTCTTGGAAGAGGAATGACTTGATTACCCTCTCACTGACCTCTGCGACAGACCTTCTCACACTCGGGTGGGAGTACACCCTAACTATGTCAACGTAGCCCCTGAGGCTCTCTACGAGCTTTGAAAACTCCACCAGCTTCCTTTTTACGAGACCGCCCTCCCTCTCTTCGCAGACCGGGATGTCCATGGGGTCTGGTTGTGTAGGAGTGTAGGGAAGAGAGGGTATCATGGGGGTGTCCACGACGACCATCCACTGATCCACGTTCGCCTTCCTCGCTATGGTCTCCTCTATCTCCTCTTTGAGCTCTTCATCGACTTTGAGAGAGGTTTCCGTCGTATGCAGGACTATTTCGCAGACCGACTTGAAGAGGTGCCTTTTCTCGAGCATCGAGTAGAGGTCGCAAGCGATCCTCATCTCCTTCGATAGGCCCTCCCTTTTCTTCGACAGACTTCTCATACACGACTCTACATAGCCGTCGTCTATGGTTAGGTATTCCTCTATGCTACTGAAGTCGAAGAGGCCTTCGCATAAATAGGCCGTCTCCACGGCCACCCTGAGCATGACCCAAGCCGCCCTAACGGTCCTATGGAAGTACACGGCCTTGAACATTTCGTACCTCGATATCAGCAAGGACTCGAGCGCGTAGAGGCTGGCTGGAAGCTCTAAGGCGAGGGAGCCCTCCACGAGCCTAAGAGACATCAATAAGCGGAGGGCATCCACCTTGCCGTACTCCACGCCAGTGTAGTACGAGTCTCTCAACAGGAAATCCAACTTGTCGATGTCGAAGGGCCCTGAGATTAACATGCTCAGAGGGGATTTCAGCTTGCCAACTGATAAGAGCGACACCGAGTCGGGGTTGTAGCCGAAGTCCTCTATCTTGTCTTTGATCTCGGTGTCTTTGATGATTTTCGCCGTGAGGTCTTCGTGCGAGAGAGTCTTGTGCCTCAGGACGGCCTCTTCAAATAGGTGAGAAAAGGGCCCGTGGCCCACGTCGTGCAAGAGGGCCGCGAGCCTAAGTTCTTGAACGTCATCGGCCGAAAATCCTAGGTCAAGTAACTTGTTACTTGCTATCGAGGCTAGATGTAGAGTTCCCAACGAGTGACCAAACCTGCTGTGATCCGCCCCAGGATAGGTCAGGTAAGCATTTCCAAGTTGCCTTATCCTGTGAAGCCTCTGAAGCGGATACGTATCTAAAACGTCTCTCTCAAGCTCGTTTATTAGCACATAGCCGTGGACTGGATCTCTTATCTCCCCCCACGTCTTGGAGCTTCTCTTCATCAAACGTTGACCTCACGTCTCCTGAGCTCCTTTACGACGTAGTTCCTTATATCTGAGGCGACTTCTTCGATGGGCCTTGAGGAATCGACCACGAACCATCCATTTTTAGAGGCCATGTCTAAGAGGTGCTTCCTTACAGCTTTTAAAAAGTCGTGCTTCTCGAACTTCTCCTTAATGGCTTGCTTCCGCGAAAGCGATACCGCAGGATCCACGTCCAATATTATGGGGACGTCGGGCTTTAGGGAGTATTTGTTTATCTCTATCAACCAGTTGGGCTCCAAGCCTTGGGCTTGCTGATAGGCGAGAGACGATATGATGGATCTATCTGACACGACTATGACTCCCTCACTCAAGAGCTTCCCGATTAGCACTGAGTGCTCGACGCGATCCGCTGCGAACAAGAGGGCATCCACGGCTGGATGAGCCCTTTCATCGAGCAAGTAGCACCGGATCAGCGAACCTATCCTACCGTTCGTGGGCTCTTTAGTCGCGAAGACCTTCAAGCCCCTCGATGTCAGCCAGTCCGCAAGCAACTTTGTGTGAGTAGTGGAGCCAGCTCCGTCCACTCCGTCGAGCGATATGTACAGGCCTTTCACGAGAAATCACTTCAAAATATGAGCGAGTGGAAGGGCTTAAGCTTAAAATCCTGCCGCTATGGGGTCCTCAGGCTTCATTACCTCTCTTAGTAATGCAGTGGCGTAGCTGGACTTGGGTAAGGCGAACTTCATCTCCAAAGCGTCGTCTTTGACCGTGTAAGATAGATCTCGAGGCTTAAAGGCCAATTGCCTGAGCAGGCCCATCCTACCCTGCAAGCCCAAGCTTTCGAGGCTCTTAAACGGGGGCTCTAGCCCCTCTTTCTTGAAGAGGGAGAGCACTAATTCGTTCATGTATCCCTCGGGCTTCACCTTAACGCAAGCGGGGACGAAAGCCAATACTACTTGGTCCTCTCCTAGCTCTAACGGGCTCTTGGCTATGAACGTGGGCCTCACGGGGTTTCCGTAAGCATCGCACTTGGCTATTATGTCGCCCTCAACAACTCTCCTCAGGGAACCCAGCTTGCGCAGCCTCTCGCTCAGCGCCTTATTGAATATGTAGGAGAGATACGCGTCTACGTGCAACGTCAACACGTACCTAGGGAGCCTCTTCAGGGAACCCAAGTAGTCGCCTGGCCTCTTTATGAGCCACCTTATCATTAAGCGCTCGAAGATCAAGCTTCTCGGGAATTTCTTCAGCGCGCGCTTGAAGTCCATGGTCTCGGCTAGGAAGGCCCTAGCCTCCTTATGATCCTCAGGCTCGTTAGGGTAAGGGGTCGCTAACATTTCCATAACCGCTTTTTCGTAGTCTCCTTGAATCAACAGCTTGCCGACTATGTGCGTGTTGGGCCTGTTGACGCCAAATCTCTGATAGCCATAGAAGTTCGGAGCTCCACCTAGCTCACTGAGTTGCGACAACGTCCCTCTCAGGAGGTCCTCGGCCTCTCTTACTGATACGTCGAGGTCCCTGATCCTTATGGTGAAGCTGTTGCCGAGCAACATGCCCGGTCTCAAATGTTTCTTCGTCCTGTACACATCAATTACCTTCAGCTTCTCGCTCGATATCGAGTAGACGTCAAAGTTCTCTGGGACCTTTACTGTGAACCTCTGCCTTGAGATTGCTCTCGTGTCCTTTAGACCCGCGAAGCCGACGTGCTTAAGCGGGATCTTCAATTTTTTAGAGAGCATTACGGCTGCCGTCAAGGTGTCTATGCCCCTCTTCTCTATCACTAAAAGAGCAAGGGATCCCGACGTCCCTCCCCGAAGCGGGATCTCCTCGACCACGAAGTCCTCCAAACTCTTCCTGATGACGCCGCCTGTGCCACTGGTCGTCGTCCCATAGACCTCCATGCCTAGGAGCCTGTCAAGCTCGGATTTGGATTCTAGGACCATGTCCATCACAGTAGCTTTAAGTGGCCCGTCACCTTGTCTATGAGGGTGGAGGGGGCTGGCCCTATCCCCAAGGCCGTTATGGTGCCTGGCTCGAGCTCCGTCAGGCCCGCGTCAGAGACCAAGTAGCATGGCAACTCTAGCTCTCTCGCTCTTCTTTCGAGGGCCAGGAGCTCCTCTAAGCTTTGGACTCCTAAGACGACCTTCTTCTGGCACTGCCGAAACCATTCTTCGACCCACTCAGGTCTTGACTTCCTGGCCTCTTCGAGGCTTGAGACCGACGCGTGGGCTACCTGAGCGCAGGTCTTGCCCTTGCTCATTCTCAAGTCCCTCCTCACAACTATCACTTGCTTTAGGTCGGTCGAGGTCATAACCTCTAGCTATTAAAGGGCCCTCCCACATGAAGTTAGTGGTGCGACGGTTGAGGTCTCTCGACGTTGTAGTGATAGGCGGAGGGCCCTCAGGCCTGAGCGCTTCTTGGAGCGCAGCCTCTCGAGGGGTTGAGGTGGTGGTCCTCGAGGAGCACGAGGAGGTAGGGAGGCCGAGGCACTGCGCAGGCCTGGTCAGCGGCGAGGGGTTGAAGCTCATAGGCATGCCCCGCAGGAGCGAGTACGTGGAGAGCGAGGTCAGAAAGGCCTTGTTAGTGGCCGACGACTTCTACGTCGAATTGAGGAAGCTAGGAGAGCCAGTCTACGTCTTAGATCGAGAGGCCTTCGACAAGGCCATGGCCGACCGCGCGACTAATCGCGGGGCTGAAATATTGTTAGAAAAGAGGGTGAAGAGGGT
>Ga0105154_1000459_pt1 | contig 17898 bp, 19 predicted proteins | sample SSWtaG_FD_89672 | JGI IMG/M metagenome (GOLD analysis project Ga0105154, IMG submission 89672) | Hot spring microbial communities from Sandy's Spring West, USA to study Microbial Dark Matter (Phase II) - SSWsed_matched | ecosystem: Environmental > Aquatic > Thermal springs > Hot (42-90C) >... | reverse complement strand
GGCAACGAGGACGCGCTGGAGCTGCCCGCCGCTCATCGAGCTGAACCTCTTGCCCGCGAACTCCTCGGCGCCCACCGAGCGGAGGATTTCGAGCGCCCTCCTCCTGCGCTCCTCGCCCCGGTAGCCCTTCAAAGCCCACTCCACGACCTCGACGCCCGTGGCGGGCAGGTCCCTCCGCACAGCGGAGAGCTGGGGGACGAAGCTGGCGTGCGCACCAGCCCTCGCTGGGTCGCCCGTCACGTCCTCGCCGTTCAAGTAGACCCTGCCCCGCAGCGGTTTCAGCAGGCCTAGGATCAGCTTGAAGAACGTGGTCTTCCCCGCGCCGTTGGGGCCGAGCACCGTGATGAGGCCGGGCCCCTCCACCTCCAAGTTCACGCCCTCGAGCACGTACTCGCCGCCCGGGTACGCGAACGTCAGATCCTCGACCTTCAGCGAGGGAGCTATCCCATGCACGCTCACACCGCACCACGCTCCATGTCGTGCACAACATTTTAAATTTTCCGCCGGCTCCACTAGCCGCGTGCACACAAGCAGCGGTGAAACCCGCGCAGCTGTGCACAAAGCTTAAAAGCTCCCACTAGAAGCGACTGGTTGTGCACTCTGCGGTTGCCGGCAAACTCGGGGGTTGGAAGCTCTACGCCGCCCTAGCGGTCGCGCTGGCGGTAGCCGCGGCCGCGTGGTGGGCGACGCTCGGGGGGCGCGAGCGTGAGAAAACGGGCTTGAGGGTGGCCGTCACCTTCCCCTCGCTCAAGCCCGACGTCGAGCTGCTCGCCTGCGAGGGCGACACCGTCTTCTCCGTGGCTCCGCCAGGCGTCGACCCGCACGACTACCAGCTGGCGCCCCGCGACGTCGAGGAGCTGAAGGGGTGCGACCTGATCGTCTCCACCGGCCACGCCCCCTTCGAAGCGAGGATCGCGGAGCTGGTGGCGAAGGGCGAGGTGAAGGCCAGGCTGGTGGAGGTACCGAGCGCGCCCAGCGTGAAGCTGCGGGTCAACCCGGCGACGGGGCGCGAAAACCTCCACTGGCCGATCTACGACCCCGCCAACTACCTAGCGTTCGTCAAGCACCTCGCAGAGGTGATGGCCGAGCTGAGGCCTTCCTGCGCGCAAGCGTACAGGGAGCGGGCAGCGGCGGTCGAGAGGGAGTTGAACAGCCTGCTCTCGCGCGCTCCCAAGCTCAACGCGACGGCCGTGGGCCTCAGCCCCGTGGTCCAGTACGCGGTTGAGTGGGCGGGCGTTAGGCTCGCCTACCTGCTCGTCAAGGAGCACGAGCTGCCCGCGACGCCCAGCGACATCGCGGCCGCCGAGCTCGCCCTCGCCGAGGGTAGGGCGACCCTCGTGGTCTCCGTGAAGGGGGCTGAAGGCACGCCGCTGGGAGCGAAGGCGGAGGAGCTCGCGGGGAGGTACGGGAGGCCGGTGCTCTACGTGCCATCGCCGCTCGAGATCGCCAGCACGCTCTGGAAGCTGAACGCCACCGTGACCGAGCTGGGCAGGGTCGCGCAGCAGCTGCGGGGCTAATCAGGGCGGCTCCGTCAAGCTTTTCTCCGCCAGCCTCAGGGCGGCGCGTGGGCTCGACCGGGGTTAAGCTCACGATTCTTTACGACAACCGCGAAGCCGACAGCCGCCTGCTCGCCGCTCACGGCTTCGCCTGCCTCGTCGAAGTCGGGGGGTGTAAGGTGCTCTTCGACACAGGCGGGGACCCGGCGAGGCTCTTCTACAACATGGGCGCCCTCGGCGTCGACCCCCGCTCGGTGGACGCGGTGGTCATCTCCCACAACCACTGGGACCACACCGGCGCCCTCTCCGCGCTCCTCTCAGTGAAGCCGGACGCGATCGTGCACGCGCCCTCGGGGCCCAAGCCCGAGCCCGTAGCGCCCGGAGCCCGCGTCGTGGGACCCCTCTGGGCGACCTACAAGGGCTACAGGCTCGCCGAGCAAGCCCTGGCGATCGAAGCCGGGGAGGGGTTCGTGCTCCTCGTCGGCTGCTCCCACCCCGGCGCACCCGACCTCGTGAGAGAAGCTATGAAGCTGCTACCGGGGCGCAAGCCGCTCGCGCTCGTCGGAGGGCTGCACCTCGTCGAAGCGAGCGAGCGGCAGGCCGAGGCGGTCGCCGAGGAGCTGGCCAAGCTAGGCGTGGAATCGGTAGCGCCCTGCCACTGCACCGGCGCGAAAGCCGCCAACGCGCTGGCGCGCAAGCTCGAAACGCTGCAGTGCGGAGCCGGAGCGAAGCTCGAGTTTTAGCGCGCCGCCCCAGCCCCACCGGTACGCCCGCGAAGTGAGAACTCTCCAGCCCCGCTGGCTCCAAGTGTCGTTTGCCTTCGAGCGCACGTTCCGCTCTCGGCACTTAACGGAGGTTAAGGGTCAGAACGGGATTGACAAGCCTCACCGCTCGGAGCGCTCCCCGAGACCTCATCACTCGGCTCCGGCGGTGGGCGGCGGCTAATAAGCGTAGTGCACCGCTAGGCGGCGCTCGCCCTGTCGATCCAGTGCTTTCCGGTTTCCTGATCACCTCCCTTCCTCCAACCTTTCCGCTCTCGAACCGGAAGGTATCTTACCTAACGTAATTGTTCTATAAACTTCCTTTCTCCCAATCTTCCCCCTTTCCGCCGGAAATTGGGGAGAGAAATGCTCGAACAACTACACGAGCGGCAAGGCAGTACTGGTGAAGTTAGGGGATCTTCGAAATTTCGGAAGAAAAAGGTTATAAAGGCGCAAATAGTAGAGCTTAAGGGGTCGGGTAGCAACTGGGAAAGAATTGAAGTGCGACTACCACCGCGTCGTCGGATGCGTGTTCGGCGTCAGGTAGCAACTGGGAAAGAATTGAAGTAGTACGAGTACTACGTGAAGAAGATGCTGGAGGAAAAGTAGCAACTGGGAAAGAATTGAAGCCTGAAGTAGCGCCTCGGCGCCTCTTCTCTTTCCCCCTTTCCTTTCCAGTAGCAACTGGGAAAGAATTGAAGGCTGCTTTCCTCGCTGCGGAGCTGAGCGCGCCGGCGGGTGTCGTCACGCATTTTTACGCTGCCGAAGCGCTCGAGCGGGACGAGCTGGTAGGGTGCTCTCCGAGATGGTCGAGGGCGCTTTCGGCGCCCGCGCCAGGCTCGTCGCCGCGCAGGGGCTGGGTGGCTACCGCGGCTCCTTCGAGGCGTTCTTCGAGAACCACTTCGACAACGTTGTCGCCTTCCTCTTCCTCGACTTCCTGGGCGCCTTGAAGGGTCTCGAGGAGCTGGTGCTGGACGTCTCCACGGGGCTCAACGTCTACGTGGCGGCGCTGCTGGAGGCTGCGCGGGCCTTCGTGGTCTACAGCAGGCACCAGTGCATCCTCCAGGGCTGCCGGTGGTCAGGGCGTTGATCGCCGCCGTCCCGCCCGTGCTCGGCGGGGGTCGCTACGGCGTCGACCTCTACGAGCTCGCCTCGAAGGCGCTCTTCGAGTTCCCGCTCAAGAGCCTCGCGCTCAAGCCCACCGACTTCGCTCTCTCGCGCTGAGCGAGGAGGAGGAGCTGGTGGAGCGGTTGAGGGGGCCGGTGGAGCGTCTCAAGCGGATCCTCGCGGAAGCGCGCGTCGCGTTCAACGCGCGCAAGTCAACGCCCCGCTTGCGCTCCACCACGACAGCATCGCGGACCTAAAGGGGGCCGACCCCGCCGCCGAGCTTGAGGCGCTCCGCGAGATCGCCGCTGAGGTCGAGCGCAGGAGGAGGGTGGCGGTCGAGAGAAGCTCGTCGTGCGCAGGTTGAGGCTGAACAGAGCGCTGCTCGTCAACGCCGCTTCCTCGCTCACGCTCCTGGAGAGCCTGCGCGCGCTCCACAGCGTCGGAGTGGCGGGCTCGGAGGCGACGCTGAGCGGCTTGCTGGAGGTGTTCGGGAAGGTCTACAGCCTCTTGGAGCTGGGGCTCAACGCCCGCTTCCCTCGCGCGACGTGGCCGAGCCCGCCGCCGGCGGCGAGAGCTTCTCCGGCGACTGCAAGAGGGACTTCTTCGCGCACAACGGCCTCCTCTCCACGATGATCGAGGTGCGGCCGGGCGGGGACGTAGCGTACAAGCCGAAGGCCGCAGCCCTAGTGCGCAAGTGGCTGTGCGAGCCGGAGGGCTAAGTTTAACCCTCCCGGAGCGCGGCGGGGGCGATGAGGCCAGCGTACTTGATATGGATCTTCACGGGGGCGTGCAACCTCAGCTGCAAGCACTGCTACGCGTACAGGTTCCGCGGTTCGGCCGAGCTCAGCTTGGGCGACAAGCTGAGGCTCGCGAGGGAGGCGGGCGAGCTGGGTGTCGAGTACGTCAACTTGAGCGGGGGCGAACCGCTCACCCACCCGCACCTGGCTCCCGTCCTTGAGGAGCTCTACGAGTACGGTGTGGAGAAGAGCGTGGTGACGAACGCGACAATGGTAGGCGGCGAGATCCTCAGGCTCCTGAGCAGGACTGAGACGTACCCCATCGTGAGCTTGGACGGCCCCCGGGAGGTCCACGAGAGCGTGCGCGGCCCGGGGACCTACGATGCAGCTCTCAGGGGCTTGAGGCTGCTGAGGGATCGCGTGGGCGGGGTTTCCGTCGTCGCCGCCGTCGGCAAACTGAACTCGTGGAGGGTCCACGAGGTGGTGGACGTGGCGGCCGACGAGGGCGCGGACGGGGTGGCGCTCATCCCCGTCATGCCCTCCGGGAGGGCCCGCGAGACGGGCGTGAGTGTTGGAGCCCGCGAGTACCTGAGCGCGGTCCTCAAGGCGGCTGAGAGAGCGAGGGAGCGCGGGATCCACCTGTCGCTGTGGTGCACCCCCTGGGCACCGCTCCTGCGGCTGGGCCTCCGCTCGTGGTTCTGCAGGACTGCGGTCGGGGTCGACGTTGCCCCCTCCGGCGACGTGCTCCTCTGCGACGTGCTCGACTTCGCCACTTCGAGTGTCAGGGGCAGGAGCTTGAGCGAAGCGTACCGGGAGGCGGTGAGCCACCCGCTCACCGAGCTCGTCACGCGGCCGCCGCGGCTGCCCGAACCCTGCGCCAGCTGCCCGCTCGCCGGGAGCTGCAGGGGAGGGTGCTTCGCGAGAGCTTACCTGCTGAAAGGCGACTTCAACGCGGGCGACCCCCTCTGCCCCAGGGTCGCCCAGCTCGAACTGCCCGGTTAGCGCGCAGAGTACTCGCACCCGCGAGCTCGAACCGACTGGTGGAGGAGCGGATCCTGCGCGCCGGCACGCAGGTTAAGCAATTTAAACCGCTCCAGGGCGGCTAGGTCGAGAACGTTGATAAGGGGTGCCTTTCGGGCGCGATGATGCACGGTTTATCGATCAAAGAGTTCGAGAAGATGAGCGTTGAAGAGGCGTTCAGGGTTCTCGGATCGAGATCTGAGGGCTTGAGCGAGGAAGAGGCGGGCAGAAGGCTCGCTGAGTACGGGTACAACGAGGTTCCCGAGAAGAGGGAGAACCTCGTGCTCGCTTACGCGCGGAGGTACTGGGGGCCGCTGCCGTGGCTGATGGAGGCGGCGATCGCAGTTTCCTGCGCTGCGGGCAGGCTCTTTGAAGCCGAGGTGCTGCTGCTCCTCCTCGTGCTCAACGCGACGCTGGGGTTTGCTCACGAGAGGTCCTCTAAGCGCGTCGTGGAGCTGTTGAGGAAGCAGCTGAGGGTGGAGGTCAGCGCGAAGAGGAGCGGGGAGTGGAAGGTTTTGGACGCGAGGGAGCTCGTGCCCGGCGACGTGATCCTCCTCCGTCTCGGGAGCGCGGTGCCGGCGGACGTCAAGGTTGTCGAAGGGAGGTTGCTCGTCGACCAGTCGGCGCTCACGGGTGAGTCGCTGCCCGTGGAGGTGGAGGAAGGGGGGATCGCGTACGCCGGCTCCATCGTGAAGGGCGGCGAGGCGAAGTGCCTGGTGATCAGCACAGGCCGAAGGACCTTCTACGGGCGCACGGTTGAGCTGGTGAAGCAGGCGAAGGCGCGGTCCCAGCAGGAGCGCGTGATCCTCGCCTTCACGCGGTACATGATGCTCGTGGGGGTCGCCTCCCTGCTAGCCGCCCTCCCCGTCGCCGTCGCGGAGGGCTGGCCCCCTGCCAGAGTGCTGGATCTCGCGGTGACGTTCCTCATGGGCTCCGTGCCCGTGGCGCTGCCGGCCGTTTTAACCATCATGCAGGCTTACGCGGCGCTCGAGCTCTCGAAGAGGGGCGTGCTCGTGACGAGGCTCAGCGCGGCTGAGGACGCTGGTGCAGTTGACGTCGCTTGCTTCGATAAGACCGGAACGCTCACCGAGAACAAGCTGCGCGTGGTGGAAGTCGAGTCGTTCGGGTTCGGGGAGCGCGACATGTTGCTTTTCGCCTCCCTAGCAGCAAGCGAGGGAGCTCGTAGCCCGATCGACGAGGCGGTCCTCGAGCGCGCGAGGGAGGAAGGAGTGGACAGGGATGGTTGCAGGATCGAAAGCCGCACGCCGTTCGACCCGCACACCAAGAGATCGGAGGCCGTCGCCGTGTGCGGAGGGAAGAGGATCAGGGTGGCTGTGGGCGAGCCGAGGACGATCGCCGGGCTGTGCGGGTTAAGCGGGGAGGAGGAGGGCAAGGTGCTCAGGGAGGTGGAGGCGGCTTCGCGCAGGGGGTTGAGGACGCTGGCTGTAGCTGTCGGAGAGGAGGGGGGCGGCATGAGGTTAGCGGGGCTCTTCCACATGCTCGACCCACCGCGCCGGGATTCGTCGGAGCTGCTAGCTAAGCTGAGGGAGCTGGGGGTTCGCCCCGTGATGTTGACCGGCGACAACGTCCTTGTGGCTAAGGAGGTGGCGAGGGCGACCGGGGTGGGGAGCAGGGTCGTCTCGGTTAGGGAGCTCCGGGAGCGTGGTGCGAGCTTGGATGAGGTGGTGGAGGAGGTGGATGGCTTGGCGGAGGTTTTCCCGGAGGACAAGTTCGACGTGGTCAAGGCGTTTCAGGGGAGGGGCCGCGTCGTGGCGATGACCGGCGATGGAGTGAACGACGCGCCGGCGCTGAGCCAGGCGGAGGTCGGGATCGCGGTGGCCGGCGCTGCGGACGCGGCGAAGGCGGCGGCCAGCATGGTGCTCCTCGAGGAGGGGCTGAAACCCATCGTGGACGCCGTAGCGGTGGGCAGGATCCTGCACGAGAGGGCGCTCACCTGGATGCTGAACAAGGCGACAAAAACGATCCAAACGGCGGCGGTCGTGCTCGCTGGGATGCTCTGGCTGCGCCGGCTGGTGCTGGAGCCCTACCAGATGGCTCTGCTCCTCGTCGCCAACGACTTCCTCACGATGTCGATTTCCACGGACAACGCTAGGCCTTCGAGAAAGCCGGCCAAGTGGAACATGAAGCCGGTGGCGGCGTTATCGGCCATGCTGGCGGCCGCGACGGCCCTACCCCCGCTCCTCGTGCTCGCTCTGAGCGTGAGCTCTGGGGTGGAGTGGGAGCGCGTGACAGCCGCCGTTCTGCTCTCCCTAATATACACGAGCCAGTTCAGGCTGCTGATGGTTCGGGAGAGGGGGTGGGTCTGGGCTTCAAAGCCCAGCAGGACCCTGAATCTCTCGATCGCCGGTACATTCGCGCTTTTCACAGCTCTTGCGCTAGCGGGCATCCTGCTGCCGAGGTTCAGCGCAGAGGAGCTGCTCGAAATTCTCGGGATCTCCTCAACGTGCCTGCTCGCCGAGCCCGCTAAAGCCTGTCTCGCGGCGAAACTCGGGCTACGGGCTTAGAGGTGGAAAACCATCACAGGTCAGGACCCCGGTTCCTCCTCACGGGTCAGCAGCGGCAAGGGAACGGCGGGGGGGAGGTATATCAGCTTGCCGCTGGCGCGCAGGGTCTCAGCGCCGCGCAGCTCTCCACCGCAGCCCCGCAGGGCTCGCGTGTGTTCGACCGTCGAGTCAGCTACGCGCAACCGCGGCTCGACGCGGCGCTGCACTCCTCCGCCTCGATTCACTTCAGAGGCGTTCCCCGCGGCGCTGCTGGCGCACCGCCCTCCCGGCGCGGTCGCGTTCTCCGCTGAGCGGGTCAGCCGATCTCGCTTGGGGGTTGGGAGGCTAGCGTCTTGATCATCTCCATCAGGACTTTGTAGAGGTCGATGGCTTTCAGCGTGGTCCCGCAGTAGGGGCACTTCGTCGTGTCGCCCTCCTTCGGCAGCTCGACGCTCCCGCCGCAGTAGGGGCACCTCACCGCCGCGACGACCAAACCCCTCGAAGCGAGCAGCTCCGCGAGCTTCGCGAAGTCGAAGACGGCCACAGCCTTCGGCTTGAGCTGGGACCATGCTTCGTCGAGCGAGGATCTGAACGCGACGATCACCCTCTCGTAGACCTCGGCCGCCAAGCCGCCGCGCTCTACTGGCGGCTCGCCCCTGTAGAGGGCGTTGACCGCCAGATCCCCGTCCCTGTCCTCGAACACCGTTTCCACCGCGAAGGGGCCTAAATCCACCGTCGTCGCGTGGGTGCCTCCCTGCCCCCGCTCTAGCACGCTCTTCTCCAGCCTCATCCTCATCGTCAGCTTGTTCCCTTCCAGGTTCCACTCGACGTTCTGGAGCGTCAGCTTCTGGAACACCTTCGGGACGAGCTCCGCCACCTCCCTCCACCGCCCGCCGGCGCCCTTGACGACCAGGGTTTCCCGGTAAATCCACTCCCTCTTCGCCGCCCTTGAAGCAGCGGCGAGCACGACGAGGAAGAGGACTCCCATCAGCCAGACCGCCAAGGCGGGGCTGGGGTTCTCGCTGAGGCCGGCCGCCAGCAGGAGGAGCATGAGGATCAGAGAGAGAGCTAGGAAGAGGCCCTGCAAGCCGCTCTCGGCCCTCTTGAGGCTTTCGAGTGCGGTCTCCAAGCCGCCCTCCTCCCTGGGAGCCTCGCGCTCCGCCTCGAAGGTCTCTCTGTAGAGCGACGCTACCGCCTCCTCCCAGCTCATCCCCTCCGAAACACGCTTAGCGATCTCGCGGTCGAGGACTTTGCGGGGCTGGAGGTAGTAATTGCGGTAGCGACTCAACAGCTCCTCGTACATCCACCGCGCGTCGCGCCCCACCCAGCCTCGCCCCGCTTTTTCGCGGAAGCTTCCTATGAGCTTTGCGGCGCGAGCGAGCTAATAAAGCCCATGAAGAGCGGTTGCGCGAGCGCTCTGCGGGTGGTGGGAGCGCATGCTGCCATCGCGCGCGAGGAGGGTCGAAGCGCTCATCGAGTTCTTGAGCGAGCTGATCAGGAGGGAGGGGCCGACGAGGGAGGGGGCGAGGAAGCTGCTCGCCAGGGTTTATGCTCACTACTGCTTGGAGCCGATAACTGGGGTATCGACGGAGAGCGCGTTCGAGAGGGAGCTCGCGGTCGCCTACGCGCTGGCGGAGCACGGCCTCGGTTGGAGCGTGGAGCTCGAGAAGCTGTCCCGCGCCTTCAGGGTGGAGCGGGCTTGCAGCAGGGCGCTAAGCGCGATCCTCGCGGGAGCCGACCCCAGCAAGGCGCTCGGGGGCGCCGAAGCGAAGCCGGTCGGCGCTCGCGCCGGTGCGCTGCTCGGGTACGCTAGGGCGCTCCACTACCTCGGCTACCTCGGCGACGGCGAGCTCGCCGAGCTCTTCAAGGCGCTCGAGAAGGCGGAGGTTGACGCCGGGCTCTTGGTGTACAACAGGAAGCTGGTGGTCGCGCACAAGCTCGCCCAGCTCATCGCCTCCGGCCACGTCGCCGACAGGAGGGTAAAGGAGAATAGGAAGCGGGCGCTCGCGCTGCTCTTCGGCGGAGGGAGGGAGGATAAGCCGTCGGACGCGCTCGTGTGGCGGATCGCCGTCAACGTGTACGGGGTCGAGGAGCGCGAAGCCCTCAAGCCGCTCAAGGTGAACCGCGCGAGTCTCCTGCGCGCGGCGGCGCGCGCCGCGTCGCTGTGGTACTGCTTCGTGGCCCCCTACCGCGAGCTCGAGGAAGCGGTGTCCAAGCTCGACCCGCTCTGGCAGGAAGCCCACAGGGTGGCTGCCGCCCGCATCGGCGACCTCCTCCCGGCGGCCGGCCCGCCGATCGCGCTTGCGCTCCTCGAGCAGGCGGCGGTGGAGGGGCTCGACCTCGACGCGTTCGTCGCGAAGCTTGAGGGGCTGCTGGGGGCCGGCGGCGACCCAATCGAGCTCCTGCTCTCCTGGGGCGTCGGGGGCTGGAAGCCGTCCGCCCTCCTCCTCGCCTCGCGCTCGTTCGAGGTGAAGCTGGAGCGCGGCTACGAGATGGTCGTCTTCGACCGCGTCCCTGCCGAGGAGGCGCTGGAGGCGGGCGTGAGGGGGCTGGCGGAGAGGCTGCGAGCGAAGCTGGAGGAGGCGGTCGCGGCGGTCAGGCTGCGCGGCAAGGTGGCCGAGAGGTGGCTGAGGGTGATCGCGCTGCTCCTCGCGTTGGATGTCCTCGGCAGGGCGTGCGAGCTCCGGTCGGCGCCCGCGAAGCGCGAGCGACCGGCAGAGGTTCTGGCCGAACGCGCTAGGGTGGGCGGTTTTGAGGTCGCCGTGGAGGTCGTGGGGAGGGGGCGCAGGAGGTACCTGGCGATCGGCTTATCCGGAAAGAGGGTGGTGGCTGTGAGGCTGGATGACCTAAAGAAGGCGGCGGAAAAGGCCCTGAAAGCGCTCAACAACAACCTGCCGAAGAGCGTGAAACCGGAGGTCAAGGCCGAGTTCCAGCGGCTGCTGCAGAGGCTAGTAGAGCGGGCGGCAGAGGAGCTCGGCGGGGGCGCGCAAGGTTGACCGGGCTCGGCACCTCCAGGATCAGCGCAGCAACACGGTAATCAGCAGCCGTAAGCTAGCGAGTTCACGGCTGGTTTCGCCGCGCCGTTCTCGCGGAAAAGGGACATGGGGCCCCAGCCGAAGTCCAGCGGCACGCCGGGCGGCGAGGCGACGCCCCAGCGCTTGGCCCCGCTCTTCGTGAGGTACAGTTCGGGGCTCCAGTAGAACGCCGCGTAGACCCCCAGCTTCCTGCAGTGGAGGAGGAAGTCCTTCAGCCAGCGGGCTTGCCCCTCGAGCGTCATGGGGTAGCCGGGCGAAGGGTTGTTCATGAACCAGAACTGCCCGCTGACCCTTCTGCTAGGGTAAGCGTACTCCGCGATCGCCAAGCTCACCCCCCTCTCCGCGGCCGCGTCCCTCAGCTCCTCCAGCCTGCTGAGCGGGGCGCCCGTGTGGGTGGGGTAGAAGCTGAAGCTGAGCACGTCGTACTCGAGCCCGGAACCCTCCATCGAGTCGAGGAACGCGCGCACGAAGCTTGTGTCGAACCACCTGCCCAAGTGCACGGAGAGGGGTTTCGAGGTTGCGTCCCTCAGCGCGTTGAACGCCGCCTTAAGGATCTTCGCCTCGAGAGGCCAGACGCGCCGCCTCAGCCAGTCAACGCTCCTCCTCTTTTTCTTGTCCCGTGCGAAGACGCCGCAGATCCCGTAGTCGATCTCGTTCCCCACCTGGAAGTAGGCGCACCTGCCGACGAGCTCGCCGAGCGCTCTGGCCACCCTGCTCGCGAACTCGGCGGCCAGCCGCGACCTGGCGTCGACGTCGAGCTGCTCCCACCCCCTCGGTGCAGGCTGCTTGTAGAGGTCGGCCCACCCTTCCGAGAGGAAGATCACCGGGTGGAGCAGGTAGCCCGCGCTCGCGGCCTCCCTGGCGAGCTCGAGCGCGTACGGCAGCCTAAAGGGCCCATCATCGCCGTACCAAACCCTGAGCCTGAAGCAGGACGCGCCCTTCTCCCTGAAGTACGCGAGAAGGTTCTGGATCTCCCTGCCGCCCCGATCCCTCCACTTGAGACCCTGCGCCCCTATCAGGGGGATGTAGTTCGCGTCGATCCCATTCAGCACGCCAAACCCCCGCCGGCTGCATTCTTAAACCCTGCAGCCGCGCGAGCCGCAGGAGAAATAAGGCCGCGGGCGACCCACCCCCGGTGACGACTAAACAGTCGGCCGATCCGTGACGAGCCCGAAGTCGGCTGAGCACCGTTCTAGGGGTCCCTCAGGGGGACCCACTCCTCACGGCTCGGTGCCCAAAAGGGCGGTCATCCCCCTAACCCCTTAGGGGATCCCGGGATAAAGGTGGCGCGCAACTCTGCATGTTCCGATAAGCTTATTAGCGTTAACGTTTCAGAAAACATGTGAAGGTTGTAACGTTCCTTAGCGTGAAGGGTGGTGTGGGCAAAACTACGCTCACGGTGAACACGGCGAACGAACTGGCTGAGAGGGTAGGCGGCTCCGAAAAGGTTCTCGTGATCGACCTTGACGCGCAGGCAGGAGCGACGGTTTACGTGCTAGGTCACAAGCGGCAAGATAATCTCGAAAAAGAGGGTAAAACGGTTTACAAGCTCCTCCGTAGCGTCTTAAAGGCTAAGGGAGGGGAAGCGCTGGACCCAGAAGAATTCATAGTTCATGTGCCCAAAGAGTTAGGGTGGAGTTCTAGATTCTATCTCTTACCAGGCGACTCGAGGATTATGGCTATCGAAAGGGAGGCGATAGCGGAGACCGCGGTAACGGGTTTCGGGTGGATCGCGATACTCCGCTTACTGCTTCCCAAGCTACGCGAATGCGGCTATAACTACGTTTTCATAGATCCACCAGCCACGTTTGGGGCCCTAGCCAGGATGGCGCTCGCGGCGGCCGATTACTTCATCATTCCGATAGTCCCAGATGATTTCGGCCGCGTCTCCTTCAAGATGTTTGTTAGCGATTTCTTCAATGAAGCTGTTTTTCAAATCAAGCAATCAGGCAGGGATGAGCTCCCCCTATGTGGGGGCGTCGTCTTCAACAAGATCAAGAAGGGAACTCAACAAGAATACATTGCCGAAAGTATAACTAAAGAAATTTCGGGGAGCAAACTTTACGGTAGGTACTTGATCCCCGTGTACAAAAGCAGGCTGCACGATTACATCGCCTATGTGAAAGCTCTCGAGGCGCACAAGCCGCTAAGCAAATTAAAAAGTGAAGGAAAGCAGGCAATCGAAGAGTTCAAGCAATATTTCGAAGAGTTCTATGATTACGTAGTTTTGGACAAATTAAGAAGCAATGCCTGACTTCTCGGGTGAGGACGAGGTTTACACGTACCTTTCGCATAAGCTGAAGGAGAGGGGGTTGAAAGTCTTAGGCACACGCATCGGCGCTGGCAGGCTCTCGCCCGATATCGATATTCTGGTGGAAAAGGAGGGAAAGCGCGTGGGCTTCGAGGTCAAGTACTTCAGAGCCCCCTCTAGGTTCTACGAGGGGCTTGACGAGGCGCTCGCCCTGCTCGCGCACGGCCTCGACGAGGTCTACCTGCTCCACGTTTTCGACTCCTCGATCGGCGAACAAGCGCGCGAGCTTGCAAGGAAAGCGGCTGAACTGGTTAAGCTCACACCGATCGGCTACATCATCATGATCGGGCGATCGGACCCCGAGGTTCTCGTGGAAGCGCGTGGCAACCCTCTGAAAGGCGCACCCCGCTCTCAGCCTTGCCAGGGCGAGACCTAGCAGAACCCCCGCACCGAAGTTCCCAGAACAAGAGGTTTAACCGAGTGTTCTATACCGGCTCGGGAGGGCTCGCGCTCTCCCTCACGACGCCCGGCGGGTCGCTCGCGTGTCTCCAGAGCCCCTTGCTGAAGCTCACGACTTGGATCCCGAGAGCGTCGATCGTAGAGTCGGTTATGATCGGCTCCTCAAGCCCCGGGTGCACGACCACGTGGATCTTAAGCTTGGCCAGCTCCTCGCCGCTCCCGCCCAGCAGCGCGACCTCCGCCGCGTCCCTGAGCAGCCTGGCCCTCCTGGAGGCGTCGGCGGTCGAGACCTCGACGACCTCCCCTCCCCTCAGGCCCAGCTCGTCGGCGAGCACCTCGTCGATCACGAGCACCGGCTCGGGGCTGTGCGCGCCCCCGTTCACGAGGACGACGAGCTCCCTGACGGCGCCGCTAACCGCCTCCACCCTCAACCTCACGTGCACGACCACGGCTACCCTCCCTCAGCACCCACCTCCCCAGCTTGACCCGAGGCCTCCTCTCTCGCCCTCCCAGCACCCACCTCCCCAGCTTGACCGCGAAACCGCCCACGGGCTAACGCTGTGCGCCCAGTATATCAACTTGATTCACAGCTCCTGGTGGCCGGTCGGGGGTTAAGCCTCGGCGGCGCGCTCCCGCATGCAGGTGCCGCGCTCAGTGCTGAGGGCTTGCCGCGCTCCCAAGAAAGCGGTGGTCGGAGATCTCGAGGGGTTAGAGAGCGCGGGCGGCGAAGCGGTGCTCTCGCGAAAGGTCGCCCGGGCGGGGGAGCCCCGAACCGTTCAGCCCGCGCCCGCTGAGGGTTAGGCGGTGCCGGAGGCTCGGTCCGGGGGGTGCAGAAAGGCTTATTTCCATGGTGTAATGCGTGCCATGCGGTGATGTGTATGGAGTACGTCAAGATCGATGCCCAGGGCAGGCTCGTGATCCCGGCGCGCCTGAGGAAGCTGCTGGGGATCGTGGGCGAGACCGAGGCGCTGGTCAGGGTCGAGGGCAGGAGGATAGTGATTGAGCCGGTCTCCAGGGACCTCGAAGCGAGAGTCCGCAAGTGGGTTGAGGCCGCGCTCAACTCGAAAGCTGAACCTTTCTCGGGGGAGGGCGGCGAGTCGTGGAAGTGGGTGAGTGCCGAGTATGCGGGGAGGAAGCTCGGCCTACTACCCTGAGGGCGTCGTCGACGTCGGCGTGCTCGTCGTCTCGCTGTTCAAGAACCCGCTGCAGGAAGCAGCGGTCAACTTCCTGGCGGACGTGCTCCTCCAGAGGAGGCGGGCCGCCATACCGGTGACGGCGGTGCTAGGCGCTTTCCACGTGGCGACCAGGTACCTGAAGCTGCCCGCGCTGGAGGTGAAGAGGGCGCTAGGGGGGATGCTGGAGACCGGCTCGCCGGCCCTCTACCCCTACGTGTCCCCCGAGGACGCGCTCGACGCCCTCGAGTACGCGGCGTACTACAGGCTGGAGTCGTGGGACGGGTACCTGGTGAAGCTGGCGAGGAGCGTTGGGAACGGCATCATCTACACGCTGGACGAGGAGCTCAGGAGGGTGGAAGGCGTAGCGGTCGTAAACCCCTTCCCCCAGGAGCTCGTCAGACAGTACCACGAGTACTTGAGGAGCAAGCTGCGGGGCGACCGCTAGGGTGGCGCTCGCGCCAGGTTACGAGGCCCGGGCGAGCTTCGGCAAGGCCGCCCTGAGCAGCAGCCACGTCGCAGCCAGCGAGGCTAGGCCGAGGGCGCCGAGCCCGCCGAGCGCCTCCCCAGCAGCCCCCTCAACTCGGGTTACTAGTGCGGTGAAGCCCCAGAGCGCGTTCACCGCGCCGTGCAGCGAGACCGCCGGAAGCACGCTGCTGGAGCGCTCGACGAGCGGCAGCATGATGGTGGTGAGGAGCACGCAGAAGATCGCGAAAAGGGGGACGCCAGCCCACCTCAGCGCTGGGTAGTTGTGGCCGAGAAGCCCGATCGCCGTCGCGTGCCACAAGCCCCACACGGCCCCGATCACTAAGGCGCTCCCGAGGTCGGATCGGGAGCCCAGCCTCCTGTACATGTAACCCCTCCAGCCGAGTTCCTCGCCCAGCGCGAACAGCGCGTTGATCGTAAGGGCGGCAGCGTACGCGAGCGGCAACTGGGCGAGCAGCAGGAGCCTCGCGCCCTCCTCCGGGATCCTCAGCCCAGCCTGCCGAGCGAGCTGCTCCGTGACGACCTTCACCGGCTTACTCAGGTCTACGAGACCCAGCACGAAGCCCAGAACCACGTACACGCCCACCGCGAAGTAGACGAGGAGCGGAGCGAGCAGGAAGCAGGCAAGCGCGCGCCTCGCCGAGCCGAGGTAGCTCCTCAGCTCTTCGACCACGCTCTTCCCCGAAGCCTTGAGGGCGAGCAGAGCGCCAACGGTGGGCGTGTACATCCTGAGCAACCCCCAAGCCTGACCAAACAGAGAGAGCAGAAGCACGTTCTCGGCGCTACCCAAAACAGAGAGAAACCAAGCGTCAACTAGCACGGCCAGTCCAAACGAAGACGCGATGAACAACGCTAAATCCCACACACCCCAGCTGGCGCTTAAAAAGTATAAAAACGCGTTGCGCCGAAAAACGCTAAAAAGAACGCTCGGCATAAATAACCGTGCAGACATACACTCGTGGCAAGCTCCGCGCCTACACCGGTCAAAATCGCAAGCTTTCTGGTGAAGGTTGGAGCCTTGATCGTTCTCGCGCTGGGCACCACCCTCTTTATCGGGGGGTAATCCTCCTCGCCACCGGAGAGTCAATCGCCTCCCTGTCTGTCATCGAGGGAGTGGTCATTGGGAGCGCTAGGCTTCGCGCTTGCCAAAACCAGAGTCCCCGAACCCCCAGAAAAATGGAGCGCAATCCGAGCGGCGCTCATCGTCACAGTTCTCACCTTAATCCTCGGTTCCACCATCGCAATCCTCCAACTCGCCCACTCGCTCGCAAGCCTCGTACTAATCTACATCCACAAAAACCTCCACCCAGAAGCCTACGGGAGCGAACCACCCAACTAAACGAGCACTCGGAAGCATCTCAACCCTCTTAAACGCGCGCGCAAGCGCCAAAAACAGGTCGAACACCAAAACCGAAGAAAGCGATGCAACTTCCGGTGCGGAAGATGCTGTTCGATCCTCAACCCCCAAGAACGATATCTGCAACTCCAACAGAGAGCTCGAAAAGCTAACATGAGCGCTCGGCATCCATAGTGCTCTTTCCGGCTTGCGGAGGACGGGAAAGACCCCGTACGCACTCACAGCTCTCAACGGGAGCTGCGCACGCTTCAAAGGGAGATCACGTCAACCGCGTAGTCGGATAAGCGCTGCCAATCCCTGTCTAGCGTCACGACGCCTAGCCCCATCTTCCTAGCGGTTACCGCGTTAAGCGCATCGCCGGGATCTACACTACGCTGCAGCACTAGGCTCGCTGCCTCCCTGAGCTCCGCGATCGTCAACCTCTGCTCCGTGATTTCGATCCCTAGCTCCAGCAGCGTTAAAGGCAGGAGTTCGATCAAGCGCTCGTAACCCTTAGCCCTCTCAGCATCCCCCTTTGCCAGCGCGCGATTCCTCGATTCCAGCGCCCAGTTAAAGTACTCAAGCAAGATAACGGGCGTAACGTACAGCTTCGCGTTGAAGGTCCTCAAAGCTTCCAGTTTCCTGGAAACAAGCACGCACGTGTCGACTACAACCCTTCTATGCTCCTCCACATTCTCGCCCTCGCAAGCTTCTCAACCTCTTTCGGCGTCGGCTCGCCGAGCTCCTCCAGCAAAGCGAGATACTCTTTCAGCGCGCTCCGTGGAGCGAGCTTCTCGACAACCGATAGGATGCGCTCCCTCGAGGGAGAGAGCAGAAACACACCGTCGATCTCAAGCATGTAGAGTTCCGAACCCCTCAACCCCCTCGAAAGGTAAACCCTACCCTTCGCGTCAACCCTCCTAACGCTTAGCTCCCCCACGGTCCCACTCACCTTCGATATCAGACCCACACTTAAAAGCTTTCTGCCCCACTCATGAACAGGAAGCCCAACAGCTTTAACCTCCAGACCGACGGCTAGCGCGCTGTGACCTGCTCCCGAAAGGTTGTAGTTTCCTTGAGTTGCGCGTGCTTGTGGCTGAGGACGCGAAGTCGGAGCTGGTCGAAGCCGGCATCGTGGTCTCGCACCCCGTCGACGAGCCCCTCATCAGCGACTTGCTGGTAAGGAAGCTCAGCACAGCTGTGGAGAACTTCCTAGAGGGCCTTTGGAGATTCAGGTGGGAACCGAAGGAGAGAGCGAGGAGAAGCGAGAGGAGAACGTTTTAACCTTTCCGAGGTACGTGAGTACAGGGTTGCTGGTTTTTACAGGAGGCTACTACTCAAAGCCGGAGCTGCGAAAAGGACTCGAACGGGAACCAGGTCGTACATCTCGGACTCGCGCTAGCTGGTTTTAAAAAGACGCGAGGAGCTTCGAAATGCTGCACATGAGCACTCTTGGAAATGCTCGAGCTGCCGTATGGAGTTTCCTCGATCTTGCAGGTTCCGTAGATGCCGAGCGAAGAAAACGTCTGCTACT
>Ga0105154_1000458_pt1 | contig 17926 bp, 18 predicted proteins | sample SSWtaG_FD_89672 | JGI IMG/M metagenome (GOLD analysis project Ga0105154, IMG submission 89672) | Hot spring microbial communities from Sandy's Spring West, USA to study Microbial Dark Matter (Phase II) - SSWsed_matched | ecosystem: Environmental > Aquatic > Thermal springs > Hot (42-90C) >... | reverse complement strand
GGTCGAGATGGTATGGACGTGTCCGCCAGCATAGTAGGAAAACCCTTTAGGTAGTGAAGTAAGCGGAATGCTCTCCAGATGTCTATAATCCTTGGGAAGAAGCTCCTCGACAGCAGTGTGGAAGAGAAATATCTTGAATCCTTCTTCAGCCTCTACTTCGTCCCACTCTAACGAGCGGAGGAGCTCCATCTCTGTCCCTGTCTTCCTTCCCCCAATTCCTGCGAGCTTAACTCCTGTACGTCTATCTTCGATCAGTTTAATTCTTCTCTCCCCCTTTGATAGGTTTTCGACTAGTCCTGCACTGTGGAAGATGTCCAACATGCTAGCCTTGGTTGGGGAGTAATCGTGCGAGCCGTAGATTACGTATACTCTTACTCCAAGATCTTTCAGCCTCTTTAGAAGTCCTGCAGCACGTTCCGCTATCTTCGTGTCCGGAATGTTACTATCGAATAGATCTCCACTTATCAATATGAAGTCGACGTTGGATTCTATGCACATTTCTATTGCCTGCTCGAATGCAGCATAGTTAAGCTCTCGTAGCTTGGGATCACGGAAAGCCCCAAGATGGACATCTGCCATGTGTGCGAACCTGAAATTCATGTTATGTGGTTAGCATAGAAATTTTATGAAGGTTGAGATGCGATAATTCCTTCTCCGTTGGGAGATCAAAAAGCGAAACATGCGGGGGGCCGGATTCGAACCGGCGAAGGGCCTACGCCCAGTAGGTCTTGAGCATCGACGGTGCTCATCATCGCTTAGCTCAGAGCTCAACCTCTACCGCCTTTGTCCACTCGGCCACCCCCGCAATACCTAAGTTCTTAACCTCTTGATTAAAGTTTAACGAGCAGAGACTTGAGTAATACCCATGAAGAGCGAGTTAGCGGCCTCATTTAGATCTGCTTTACCTCTATTCGACAGGACATAGGTAGCTTATAGGCAGCTTTCTTCAGTGCTTCCTTTGCGACCTTCACGAACTCCTTATCCACGTGTACTTCTGCTATTACTTGTCCCCTATCGACTTGGGCAGCCCTGCCGATTGGCTTACCGAAGGCAAGCCTCATTCCTTTTTGGTAACGATCTGCACCAGCCCCTGTGGCGAGAGGGTTCTCTCGTAAGACATGGTGGGGATAAGGTCTTATCCTTATGAAGAACTCCTTGACGCGCTTTTCCATGTGCTTCACGATACTAACCCTCGCTGCCTCCAGTGCGTTGTGTCTCACTTGACAAGAGTCCTTGCTAATGAGATATACGATTGCATCGTACTTCCTCCTAGTTCCCATTTCGAATTGTGTTATCCTAGAAGGAGGGGCACCTTTCACGTAATCCTTACTCGGATTCTTTCTCGATATCCTCGTATATGGCCTTTCTAACTTCCTATAGCACCTTCCAGGTCTTAGCTTTGCCATAATTAATCACCTCCTTTTAATTTCACTTCGAGCTCACAATCTAGGGTAGATGCAAACTTTTTAACTTCTTCCAATTTCTTGAGGAAGCTCTTCTCTCCACGCTTCGGATCACGAGATGAGTACTTAACCAAGTACCTTGGGGCTGAGATGTAGCTAACCTCTAATCCGCTGGACTTAGCTTTCTCTAGTACTTGCTTTATGATCTCTATTCCGTTTGGTGCTAATGAGCTCATTACGAGCTCTGCCTTGAACACAATCTCTTTTCGCTTAAAGAGCTCATCTGCTTCTATCTTCATGAGCTCAGCTAGCTCCTTTCCGATCTCCTTTTCGATGAGTTCCTCTCTTCTCTTTGCCACCCTGAAGGCTTCTGCAACTGATCCGAACGAGTCTTTGAGCCTTCTTTCGATCTCGCTTTGGAGTTCAATCTTACCGCTCTTTTCGAGAATTACTTCCAACAGCTTCTTTGCCCTCTTTTCTAATTCGTACTCCCGAAGCTTCGTCCGCTTCTCCTCGCGCTTCACTCGTTTAAGCGAGAGCATGGGGATCTCATCGAGCTTAATCACCTTCGCCACTACTAACTCACCCTCACGAACGTGTTGGCGAATATCGCGAACCCATCCACTAGCTAGCTCAGAAATATGTATCATCCCCTCACGACCATAGTCTAGGATGTCGACTAGGACGGAGTGCGGGTTTATTTGCTTCACCCTACAAACCACGAGCTCTTCTTCCTTTAACTCAGGCATGAGGTTAGCTTTCTCGAGAAAGCTAAAAAACTACTTGTAGGTCTTGAGAATGGTAGCCCTCAACTTGGCCTTTCCGCCAGTCGGTTTTGCAAGTACGTTTCCACAAACTAGACATTTTACTACTGTAGAGGCCTTATTGAATATGACTTGCTCGTTCTTGCATTTCTTGCATCTTACTTTCAGGAACTTTCCTGCCATTGAGTTAGGAGAGGCTGCTAAACTTAAATAACTTGGAACCAAAGCACGAATTCATCGGTGCCTAGCATGGCGAAGCGAAGAAAGACGTGGTACGTCATCATAGCGCCCAAGATATTCGGGAACGTTGAGCTAGGGGAGACGCCAGCCATTACTGCGAAAGACGTCATAGGGAGAACACTCACGCTTCCTCTGAGCAGCATACTTCCAGATACACCGAAGTTCTACATGAAGACGAGTTTCAGAGTAATCGACGTGAAGGATACAATAGCCCACACGACTTTCATAGGCCACGAAGTAGTTAGGGAATACGTTACCCACATAGTGAGGCCAGGCACGACGAGGGTAGACAACAACATCGTAGTCCAAACGAAGGATGGGGTAAAGATAAGGGTGAAGGGAATTCTCATCTTTGCGGGAAGGGTAAATGAAATGATAAAGAGGAAAGCTAGGAAGATCATGGATGAGGTTACGAAGCAATTTGCAGCAGAAAAAGACTTCGACGACTTCGTTAAGGCTATGCTCTTTGATGAAATTACCAAAATCATAAAGGAAAGAGTTAGAAGGCTATATCCAGTTGCAAAGATTGAAATAAGGAAGAGTGAAGTACTTAGCAAGTAGTGCGCTTTGCTATCTCGAAGAGCCTCCTTTCTTCTTCGCTGAGCGAGCACACTAGCTTATTCTCGTCAATCCTTTCCTCAGTTCCATCTCTTCTTAGAAGAGTGAATGGCCCTAGAAGGAGCTTCACGTAGCTTCCTGGTTCAGTCCAGGAAAAAGGTCCGCAGACAGAGCCTGGGGCAATGAGCGTTCCTACACCGAACTTGCAACAGTCTCCTACTATTGCACCTAGTTTTCTCTTTCCACTATCCATGCGCTCTCCCTTCACCACCACCTTTATACTTTCTCCATCATGTCTCAAGTTAGCTATCTTTGTACCAGCCCCAAGATTCGAGTAGGCACCTATGATGGAATCTCCAACGTAGCTCAGGTGTGGTACCTTGCTACCCTTGAGGAGTATGCTATTTTTTATCTCGACGCAATTGCCTACCTTACAATTGCCCTCGAGAGAAGTGTACTTTCTTAAGTAGCAATTAGGCCCTATCTTGCAGTTTTCTCCTATGTAACATGGTCCCTCGATGTAAGAGCCACTTCTTATCCTCGATCCCTTACCAATGACGACAGGTCCGGTGATAGTAGCACCCTCCTCCACCTCTCCCTCCACGTTGCTGTCTTCGAGCTCCGAGAGTAAAGTTTCGTTTGCATCCAACAAATTCCAAGGATAGCTTATCGGTAACCAGTTCCTAGCAATCGCTACGAGAACGTCCTCTTCTTCTGCCAAGGAGTTAATGGCATCCGTGAGCTCTAGCTCTCCCCTAGGAGAAGGTTTTAACGAAGCTATTAGATCGAAAACATTTTTCGATAGGAAGTAGCATCCAGTATTGGCCAGTCCCTGCTTTCGGTCCCTTGGTTTTTCCACAACTTCGATTAGATGGCCACTTTCATTTACTTTGACTTCGCCGAAGTTAGAGAGATCGTTTACTTCTTTTGCTAGGATAGAGGGCGAGGTAGCTGAAATAACCCGTTGCACATCCCCTGGCGAGTAGAGATCGTCACCGTTGAGGACGAGAAACTCGTCTTCTACGAGATCCCTAGCCAGATAGAGGGCATGGGCAGTTCCCAATTGTTGCGACTGGTATACGAAGCTTATCTTCATCCCCTTCCAGCTCCTTTTCACGAAATCGATTATGAGTTCGCTTAGATGTCCAACGACGAGTATAACTTCCTCAACACCGCATTTCGCTAAAGTCTCAAGATTGTGCTCTAGAACGGTCTTTCCCCCAACGAATAGCAAAGGCTTGGGTCTAGTATAGGTTAGGGGTCTCATCCTAGTACCCTTTCCTGCACACAACATGACTGCCTGCATGTGCTATCTACCTTGGGATGCTGGAAACTATCTCATCTGCCAATCTCTTAAGTCGCTCAAAAGTAGCATGATTTCTAGCCTCATAGACTATCGCAATCTTAGCTTCGGTGTTACTAGGCCTGACGCAAAGCCAACCATCGGGGAGAACTACTTTGACGCCATCTAGAGTATCTAGCTCATAGCCCATTTCTTCGAACTTTCTCTTGAGATCTTCTACGAACTTGAACTTTAGGTCTTCTCTAATAGGAACGCGAAGGGATTCCATTGGATACTCCTCATACTTAGCTACGAGCTTAGAAAGGGGTTGGCTAGAGTGGGAGAAGTACTCTAGTAGCTTTAGTGCTGCAAACAAGGCATCGTCTAAGCCGAAGAGTTCGCGATAGTAGTAGTGTCCACTTAACTCTCCTGCCATGATAGCGTTGCACTCTAACAGCTTTCTCGTAATGTACGTGTGACCAACTCTGCATATCACGGGCTCACCGCCCAATTCGCGAATTAGCTCGAAAATGCGCAAACTCGAGACGAAATCCACCACTACTTTAGCTCCCTCCCTTTTTCTTAGCTCATTCTCCAATAACAGGGAAAACACTCGTGTAGGTGTAATCACGTTTCCATTCTCATCCACTACGGCAAGTCTGTCTCCATCTCCATCGAAGGCGAGTCCTAGGTCGCATTCCTTCTCCTTGACTTCACTCATTAACAGAGCTAGGTGCTCTTGCTTACTGGGATCTGGTTCGTGCTCAACGAAATCACCAGAGGCATCACATCTTACCTCCTCAACGCTACTTGCGAAGTTTCGCAGTACGTTTGGCGCTATCAATCCCATTACGCCGTGCATACAATCAACCGCTACGCTAAACTCTCGTTCACCGAATCGAAGCTTGCTAGAGAGAAATGCCTCATATTCTCTCAGGACGTCTGTCCTAGAAATTTCCCTACCTTTCCCTTCTATGAAAGATCCACGAGTGTAGATCTTCTCTATCTCTCCTATTCCGCTTTCATAGCTTATCGCATTTGCATTTTCGTCAAAGAACTTGAAGCCGTTGAAATGTGCTGGCAGATGACTAGCAGTCACCACTACGCCGGCGTCATAGCCAAAATATCGTGTGGCAAATGCAACCACTGGTGTAGAGGTTACGCCTATATTCACCACGTCACATCCACTGCTCAACAACCCGTCTACGAAGCTCTTACTAAGCAGTGGGGAATGCTTTCTCACATCTCTTCCAACCACGACCTCCTTCTTTCCGCCAAGAAAGGTCGCAAATGCCCTACCTAGCTTGAAAGCGACGTTTTCGTCTAGTTCCTTTCCTACCTCACCACGCACGTCATAAGCCCTGAATATGCCAGCCATTGCTAATACTTCCTTTCGGTCGTTAAAATCGTTTGTTGAAGTCAGAGTTTCACTGAATAGAACTTTAGCAACTCCTGAATTTCTCGCTCCTTAATCTCTCCTACCCTCAGCACGGTTAGCGTCCTCAAATCGAACACCGTGCTAGGGGGTCTCTTGGGTAAATCTCCCCCATCTACTATCAAATCCACCTTCTTGGAGAAGAGTTCTATCACCTTCTTCGCAGAGTATATCTCTCCCTTTCCGCTCAAGTTTGCACTAGTAGAAACTATTGCGCGATTTACTACCCTCGCTAGTTCGTGGGCAAACGGATGGGAAGATATCCTGAAGGCAAATTCATCGCTAACCACTAGCGTTAGGGGTCGGGGATAAAAAGCAAGTGCCAGCTTTTCCGCCAGTCTGGGTAAAGGAGCATAGCGCCTCGCTACTTCTAAACTTCCTACGATGGTTGGTAGTGGTTTTTGCCTACTTCGCTGTTTTATCCTGTAGATTCGTTCCTTAGCATCGGCATATTCGAAGATGCAACCCATTCCGTAGCAGGTTTCAGTGGGATAGATTATCACACCTCGCTTGCGAAGTACACGCGCAGCTTTTTTGATGGCATCCGGCTCACTTACCTTTACTATTTCTGCCATCATGGCACCACCTTCCTCAGCTCAACTAGCTTTGCCAATCGCTTAAACCCCAGATCTCTGTCGACTAAGAAGACATCTAGATTATCTATGTCCACGAGCTTTAAAATTGGAGATAGAAGCTCGCTTTGGGGAACGACGTTGATTTCTGTGCCTTCTGCCAGCGTGGAGAAGGCAGGAAGCACTAATAGGTAGAAACCTCTCTTACATTTTCCGGCTAAAAAGCACTTAAGTTTCTCCCTTCCGCCCACGTCGCTATAGAGTGCTATTGCCGGATGTTCGTGGCCTATGATTACTTTTCTTCCTTTCTTAGCAAAGTAGCTTAGGGGTTTCTCTAGCTTGTGACCATGGGTTAGGAAGTAATCTCCTAGCTCTAGCTCATCGAACAACTCGATCTTCTCAAACCCTTTCGTAGCCCTTGCTATGAAGTTATCGTGATTTCCCTTGATTATCATTATCTGCTCGAAGTTCTGCTCTAGGTAGAGAAAAAGCTCCTTGAGCTCCTTGTACTCGTGATAGCTAGTTTCAGAGAACTCGTGCTTCACGTCGCCAAGAAGAACTATTCGTTTGGGTTTTCTATCAAAAGATCTCAGCATCTCTCTGAGCAATTCTAGCTCCTCCTTGAACTGAGTCTTTGGAAGGAATAAACCGTAGTATTCTGCCATTATTCCCTCATATCCTAGATGAAGATCTGCTACACAGATTGCATCTAGTTCCCTGATATAGATCGCTGGAACTGCATCTACGTTCTCAACACCAGGAATGAGCTGCATGAATTAACTTCTCCTTAACTCTTTTAGCATAGCTTCGTAGAGTTCCAAAAGTCTGCGCTTTCTATCTTTCATCATGATTATGTCAGCCTCTCCTAGCACTATCAAATTGTGGGCAAACGGCGATGGTATGCGCTTCCTGATCCGCTTGACCTTGAGCTTGCCAGATCTGAGCCAATCTAGCACGAGCTTCGCATCTTCTAAGTCCATTACGTCGCAAAGTATCTCCCTATAAGTCTCCTTGAGCACAGGAAACTCTGGGTCTATTCGCTCGCAAATCCTAAGCAAGGTTTGGGCATTTAGCTGCTGCTTAGCAACGCTTATCTTATGCCCTTTGTAATTTCGAAGTACTAGGAAGCTTCTCGCAGCACAATGGCGAAACCTTCTATACATTAGCTCTGTTCTCCTTATGTTTTGCTTGAGTAGTTCTTCGAGATCAGATGTCAGGAGCTTCTTGAGCACGTGACTAAGGTAAACTCGCTTATCACTAGGAATTAGGAAAGCGAATCCGTTATCACTCACGATAGTAGCTACGTCGCTTCCTATTTGATCTGAGATTAGCATGCCGATAGCGCGTGAGAGGGCATCGTTAACTCTCCTTCCAAATAGGGCATGAAAGACTAAAAATCTTCTTCCGGCAAGATCTTGGGTTTCCTCGATCAAGATCTCGTTCTCCCTAGGGATTATGGCATATTCGTATTGCTCTCTGAAGTACTCGTATATCGAGTTAGCTGAACGCTGGTCTATAGGATAGTTTTTGACGAGCCAATTAACTATCTCTTCTTTCTTTCTACCCTTTCTAAGCATCTCTAACATGCTCTCACGGAACTTCCTTATTTCCTTGGCTAGATCGAAGCTCAAGGGAAGCATCTCTGAGAACCAAGATGGAATAGTCGGAACAGCCTCCTTTACAGGCTCGACGTAACATCGCATTCCACGGGCGAATAAGAAGCGATAGAGCTTACCACCTAGAACGAAGATGTCGTTCTTTCTAAGTCGCTCGAGAAACCCTTCTTCTATACCACCTATGTAGCGGCCATCGTGGTAACGATATACGTCCACCTTAACTTCATCTGGAATAGTTCCCAAGTTGAGATAATAGATGACCCTCGTATATCTTCCCCTTCTACCAAAAACGCCATCATCTTCATCGAACCAGATCTTTCCGTAGACGTTTCTATCCTCGAGGGGAACGTAAGAACCAGCGAGATAGCGAAGCACTTTAATGAGATCTTCTTCGGGAAGATCGTGATAGCAATAGCTCCTCCTTATTACCCTTAGTGCCTCCTTTACGCGCCACTTCTTGTTCAAAGCCATTCCAACTAGGTGTTGGGCTAGGACGTCTAGACAATTAGTAGGTATGCTGAATCTATCTAGCTTTTTCTCTAGTGCACAGCGAAGCATCACAGCACACTCTACCAAGTCATCACGATCTAGAACTATTATTCTCCCCTTTGCAACGTCTCTGAACTTATGGCCACTTCTACCTATGCGCTGAACGGCCCTCGTAACACTCTTCGGTGAGCCTAACTGAACTACGAGATCTATGTAGCCTATGTCTATCCCCAGCTCTAGTGAGGTAGAACAAACTACTACTTTCAACTCACCACGCTTCAGCCTTTCTTCTACCTCAAGCCTGATCTCGCGCGAGAGTGATCCATGATGCGCACCTATGGTTGCATCAGTGTACTTATCTTTCCACTTCTGCTTTAGATGATACACTACGCGCTCAGTTCCTGAGCGCGTGTTAGTAAAGACGAGCGTCGTAGTATGCTCCGAAATCAATTCATCGAGGAGCTCATACATAGCCTCGTTGAGCTCTTCTGCACTTGCCCTTACTATGTCATCTACTGGACAAAGAACTCTTAGATCGTACGGCTTTTCCCAGCTTACGTCGATTATCACACAATCTCGCAGTCTACCCTTTGAATCGTAACCAACGAGAAACTTCGCAGCTTCCTCGATTGGGTGCAACGTAGCTCCCAAACCTATTCGAACGAACTCACGCTTCGTAAGTTCACGTAGGCGCTCGAGGCTTAGCGATAGGTGGACACCACGCTTGTTATTCGCGAGCTCGTGAATCTCATCTACTATCACCCACCTCACCGTTCTGAGAAGCTCCCTGAACTTAGGAGCGTTGAGCATAACAGCTAAGCTCTCTGGCGTCGTTATGAGGATGTGCGGTGGTAGCTTAAGCTGCCTCGCCTTTTCACTAGGTAACACATCTCCCGTTCTTACAGCAACCCTAACTTCTGGAAGCTCCTTTCCATAGCGAGTCTTGGCAATCTCCCTAATTTCGCTTAAGGGTACTTCTAAGTTGCGACGAATGTCATTGTCCAGCGCTTTAAGCGGCGAAACGTAGAGGCAATAGATAGCATCTCTGAGCTTGCCCCTCTCCGCTAATCTGAACAACTCGTTGAGTATGGTGAGAAAACCTGCTAACGTCTTTCCCGAGCCAGTTGGGGCAGTTATTATGACGTTTTTCTCCTGATGGATTAGGTCGAAACTAAATTGCTGTGGCGGCGTTAGCTCTGAGAAATGCTCGTAGAACCAGTCCCGTACGTAGGGCTCGAAGAAGCTGGGCAACTTCTTCCTTCGCATTCTCTTATCGATAAATCGCAGGACCATCCTATAAAATTACCACTAAAAGTTTAAGCGAGTTGTAGCTATTAGTTATTGGCAATCTCATAGAGGAGAGAAGATTACGTAGAAGAGGTGGTTCGGGAGTTTCTCAGAGTGATAGGGATAGAGAATTCACACCGAGTGAATTTTTAGCCTACTACGAACATGCCAGTCTATAGGGTCAAAGATCTGCCTACTTAAGCCCCTTTCCAGCACGTTTCTTATATCCTCTGTACTTTCTTTTCCGTTTTGATTCGAAGTATTCGAACTTATCATACTCCTCCATGATGATCCTTCTATTGCGAGAGATTTAATTAGGGTTACTAAACGAATTTAACGGAGAGTTTCTTAGCTTTTATTGCCATGTTAGCAGTCATAGGTGGCACTGGCCTATATGAGCTATTCGAGGAAGTTAAGGAAGAAAGAGAAATAAACACTCCCTACGGTAGACCAAGCTCTCCTATAGCTATAGGTGAGATAGCTGGAAGGCGAGTAGCCTTTCTTCCTAGACACGGTAAGAAACACGAGTATCCGCCCCACGAGATCCCATACAAAGCAAATATCTATGCACTCAAACGAATCGGAGTAACGAGGATAATTGCTCCCTGTGCAGTGGGATCTCTTAAGCCAGAAATAAAACCAGGAGATTTCGTCCTACCAGATCAAGTCGTAAACTTCACGAGAAGAGAAGACACTTTTTATGACGGTCCAGATACTACGCACATATCGTTTGCAGATCCCTTCTGCCCTGAGCTAAGAAGGGTAATAGCGGAAGCTGCCAGAGAGCTAGATATCACTCTCCATTCTCATGGCACGGTAGTCGTAATCCAGGGTCCGCGATTCTCCACTAGGGCAGAGAGCGAGTTCTATCAGAGACAGGGTTGGGATATAATCAACATGACGATCTATCCGGAGTGTGCGCTAGCCAGGGAGCTAGAGCTGTGTTATGCGAGTTTATCTATAGTAACAGACTATGACGTTGGACTTAAGGGTAGGAGCGATGTAAAGCCAGTGACTGCAGAAGAAGTTATACGCGTCTTTCGCGCAAACATAGAGAAGCTAAAGGAACTGCTAAAGGTCGTAATAGCAAAAGTTCCAGAAGAAAGGAGTTGTGAGTGCAAAAGAGCCCTAGAAAACGCTAGAATATCCAAGTGAACGCTTTGCTATTTAATTCTTTCTTTCCTCTTCACTTCATGAAGCGATTTCGCTGTATGGTAGTAGATTGGAACTACGTCTACGCGCTTTGCAAACAGGTAGCGAACAAGATAATGGAATCTGGCTACGATCCAGACCTAATAGTTGCCCTTGCACGGGGAGGCTGGTTTGCCGGGAGAGTGCTATGCGATCTACTCGGTGTTAAAGACCTCGTAAGTCTAAAAGTAGAACACTGGGGAATTACAGCGACGCCGGACGGAGAGGCTAGAATAAGATTTCCGCTTAACCTGAGCCTAGAAGGAAGGAAAGTATTGGTGGTAGATGACATAACCGATACTGGTAAGAGTTTGAAAGTAGCAACATCCCATCTCAGAAAGTTAAATCCGAAAGAGCTAAGAACGGCTACACTTCAGTGCATAAGGGGCTCTGAGTTTCGTCCAGACTACTTTGCGGAAGAGATAGATTGGGTATGGGTAGTTTATCCGTGGAACTTCTACGAAGACATGCGAAACTTGATTCCCCCTCTCTTCGACCAAAAGGATGTGCTGGACGTTAATGAGATAAGAGAGTTACTTCTGGCTAATCACGAGATAGAGCTAGATCTACCAACGATAATAGACGTTCTCAAGCACATGGAGCAGTTTGGACTCGTTACGAAAGTAGAAAAGGGCTGGAAGATAGTCAGACGATCTACTTAACCGTAACACTCTTTGCCAAGTTTCGCGGCTTATCCGGATTCAACCCCCTCGAGACTGCATGATAATAGGCGAAGAGCTGAAGTGGCAGCACGGCGAGGAGCGGATAGTAGATTTCTTCGACGCTAGGGATTGGGAACCTGTAATCGAACTTCTCGAAGTTCTCATCGCTTACCCCTATTATCATCGCTCCTCTCGCCTTGGCTTCCTCGATGTTTCCTTGCATTTCGACGTAGGTGTAATCTCTCGGTGCTATCGCAACTACTGGCGTGCCATCTTCTATCAATGCCAGCGTTCCGTGTTTAAGCTCGCCCGCCGGCATTCCCTCTGCGTGCACGTAGCTTATTTCCTTTAGCTTGAGCGCACCTTCGCAGGCAATTGCAAAGTTTATACCCCTTGCTATGTAATAGAAGTCCTTCTTATGCTTCGTTAGCCCAGCAAGCCGCTGTGCCAGCTCTAGGTTTTCTTTAAGAGTTCGCTCTATCAGCGGTGCCAAGTTCTTGAGCTCTCGCTTACCTTCTCTTAATCTTCCCGCCATCGCAAAGGAGAGTAAGTAGAAAACGGCGAGTTGATTTAGAAAACTCTTAGTAGCAGCAACACATAGCTCTGGCCCGGCGTTTATGTAGATCACGTAATCGCTAAGCCTGGCGAGCGTAGAATCGACCACGTTGATTATGCCGACTATCTTTGCCCCTTTTTGCTTAGCTAGCTTAATGCCCTGAATTACGTCTGCCGTCTCGCCGCTCTGCGAAACTGCAATTACGAGCGTTCCCCTACCCATTGAGTCCGCGAAGTATTGGAGCTCACTTCCTGCTATGACGTCGCAGAACTTGTCTGCAATTCTAGAAAAGAGATAACGCCCTATGAGTGATGCATGTCTCGATGTACCGCAGGCAGTTATTATCACGTCCTTATAGCGCAGTATCTCTAGCGCTATCTTAGTCAAGTACTCTTCGTCTTGCATTAGTGCCTGTCTAAAGCAGCGCGGTTCTTCGAGTATTTCCTTTAGCATGAAGTGCTCATACCCGTTCTTCGAAGCTTCCTCTACGCTCCACTTGATCTCCTTCACTTCCTTCTCCACCGTCTCTCCAGAAGGGAACTTGTAAAACTCTAATCGCATCTTAACACCACCATCTCATCGTCCTCTAGATAAATTACCTTTCTCGTGTAGTCCATGAATGCGATCACGTCGCTAGAGAGGAAAGCCTCCCTATTACCCAGACCGACGATGAGTGGAGAATCTCTTCTCGCACCTATGAGCAGGTCGTGGTCTCTGAATAGTATGGCGAGGGCAAAGCTTCCCTCTAACTTTCTGAACGCATCTCTTGCAGCTAGAACGGGAGATTTTTCACTTCTTAGTCCCTCTTCAATCAGATGTGCAACTACTTCACTATCGGTTTCGCTGCTGAACTCGTGGCCGCTTCTTTCCAAGGACCTTCTGAGATCCTCGAAGTTCTCTATTATTCCGTTATGAACTATGGCAACGCTCCCATCACAACTCAAGTGGGGATGGGCATTTTCCTTAGTAACGCTACCATGGGTAGCCCATCTCACATGTGCTATACCTGCGCGACCAACGAAGCTAAGCTCCTTCAGCTTCTCCACGTCCCCAACGTCTTTTAGAACTTCGATCTCGCCATCCGTCTTAAAGGCAAAGCCAAAGCTATCGTAACCCCTATAGGTGAGGCGTTTTAGACCTCGGAGTAAGATCTCACCAACGTCACACTCTTTCTCACTGATGAAGCCCAATATGCCGCACATGCAATTCTCCTTCGCCTAGCGAAATAAAGCCAATTTTAAAATTTGATTTTGAACGAAAGGTAAAATTTTAAAAGAAGCTTTTGACATATTTTTCGATGGATTTTTTAGTTAGATCTACGCTCAATAGCTATAGAGCACTGCCAACTAAGGTTATAGATCCAACTAAGCTTCGAAAGGCCCTCTCCCCACTTTCCTTGCAGATTCTGAGGCTTCTCGCAAAGGAGCCCATGTATCCAAAACTGATAGCTAAGCGACTGAACGTCGTAGAGCAAAAGGTATACTATCACATGAAAAACCTAGAGAGGGCTGGACTGATTAGGGTAGCGTTTACAGAGCAAAAACGCGGAATAGAGGCGAGGTATTACACGATAGATAAGCCAGCATTTACCATAACCTTTCGCGAAGCAGAAGAAGTCCTGAGATTGCCACTAATGCCGGCTGAGTACGAGGAATTCTTCTATCCCTTCATCGACAACGCTAGACTGAACTGCCTATTCGTTGTAGGCTCTCCAGAGCATCACGGCGAGTTCATGGCTAGATCTAGAGATCTACCACTCCTAGTGGAGCTCGCTATGTTCTTCGCGAGATTCGTGGGAGAATTCGAGCACGGATGTGTTAAATTGGATACAGAGCTAAAGCCGCATGAGCTAAAACAACATAACTTAGTTCTCATAGGAGGACCTGCAGTAAATAGCATCGTAGCCAAGGTGAATAGATATCTGCCAGTGAAGTTCCTTTCTAGGCAGAACTTCTATAGATACGTCTTCTCTAGACCCTCTCACAAGCTCTATAAGGGAGAGGACATAGGCATAATAGTCAAGATGAGATCTCCTTTCGATCCAGAGCACTTCATACTCTTGCTCGCAGGTCGTAGATTCATAGGTACACAAGCCAGCGTACTGGCGTTAATGAAGAACACAGCAGAGGCCACAGCACCCAATCTGAAGGATGGTAAGACACATGCTAAGGTGGTTCGTGGAATAGATGCAGACGGAGATGGAAGGGTGGATCGCGTTTACTTCCTCGAATAGGTAGTTTAAATAGCTATCTTTCGGTAGTAAATACATCGCTTCCCAATAAATTTTGACGAAACGAAAGTGTTAGCATGGTAGAAGACCTCAAGGCTAAGATAGAAGAAAAGAAGGAGAAGCTCGAACACTACGAGAAGCCGGAGGAGAAGGAAAAGGAGGAAGAGAGACTGAGAACGAAGAAAGAAGCCCTAGAGCTTGCACAGCGTTTCACTAGGGAAGTAGTTAAGCGTTTTCGCAAGATAGTGAAGAGCGTCGTCATCTTCGGATCGTTTGCTAGGGGAGATTTCACTAAGAAGAGCGACGTAGATCTCCTAGTAATCTACGACGACGTCGCAGCTAAGTTCACGCCAGAGCTGAAGGAGGCATTCGACGAGAAGCTCCAGGAGATAGCTAAGAGCATATCTCCTAGGCTCAGCGTCCAGCCCGCGTGGAGCTTGAGCGAGTTCTGGGACATGGCGAGAATAGGGCATCCGCTGCTTTATACCATAGTTCGTGATGGCTGGGCGCTATACGATACTGGATTCTTCATCCCAGTTCGTAAGCTACTCGAGGCAGGAAAGATACCCCACACTATAGAGGCAGTTGAGCTCCTGATGCATTCGGCACCAAAAAAGATAGAGAGGGTGGAGAGCGTAAAGCTCTATGCCGTAGCAGAAGATCTATACTATGCGATGCTCAACTCTTCGCAAGCACTACTGATGTTCCTTGGAAAGAACGCACCCATTCCTAAGGAGATAGTCAGAGCAGTGAGGGAATACCTAGTAGACGAAGGTCTACTTCCAGAGCGCTATCTTAAGTGGCTAGAGGAGGTAGTGAAGTTCAGAAAGGACGTAGAGCATAAGAGAGTGAAACGAATTACGGGAAAACAACTTGACGAGTACATAAGTAAGGCTAAGCTCTACGTCAGGCGAATGGAACAATTGCTAGAGCGGGCGAGGAGGGAGAAGAAGACTAAGCAAATAATAAGGAACTACGAGGTCATGGTGAAGGCTGCAATAGCGGCGCTAAAGGCTATGGACAAACTTCCACCAGATCCTAAAGATCTACCCAAGGCCATAAGGGAGCACTTGATCAAGGAGGCAGGCGTTAATCCGTTTTACGAGGAAGTTCTGAGAGAAGTGGCTACCATGCGCAAGCTGGTAGATGAGAAGCGCGTAAACGAGATTCCTGAGCGCGACGTAGAGCTAATGCGAGAGTACGTGCGAAGGTTCGTTAGAGAGATGGCGGAGCTCGTGGAGAAGCTAAAGAAGTAGGTTAGAACATGCACCCGGCCATCGAGATATTGAGAGTTAGCGACTGCACGATGGCAGCAGTTGCAGGTTTAGTCGGCTTGCTCTTGATGGAAAATTACCTTCCACAGAATCTGCTCCTAGCAGCGCTAGTACCCTTCCTCATGGCAGGTGCTGGGATAATAGTTAACGACATCTTCGATCTAGAGGCAGATAGAGTTAACGCCCCACATAGGCCATTACCAAGTGGAAGACTAAGCGTTAGTATGGCGAAGCTAGAAGCTTCGCTACTCTTTCTTGCAGGCCTAATGCTAACTCTCCTAGCTAACATCTACGCATTTCTCCTAGCACTCACGAACCTGATCCTAGAGGTGCTCTATGCCGCGAAGCTCAAGCGCGTAGCACTAGTCGGCAACTTGGTAGACTCTTGGTTCGTGGCGAGTGCATTCGCCTTCGGAGCTTTAGTAGCCCATCCGCTCTCCAATATTCAGATGCTTAATCTCACACTTCTAGCTAGTTTAGCGTTCTTGGCGAACGTAGGAAGGGAAATATATGGAGATCTCGAAGACGTAGAAGGGGATAGGGCAGCAGGAATTACTACGCTCCCTATGTTGATAGGCGAGGGGAAAGCAACGAATCTTGCTAGGGTCTTCATAGTCCTCGCAGTTGTACTATCTCCACTACCTTGGATCCTTAGAACTCTAAGCTGGTACTACTTGCCAATAGTCTTAGTGGCAGATGCCCTATTCCTCTATTCCTTAATACAAACTCCGAGCGATAACCAGAGAACTACTAAGCTAGCAATGTGCATAGCACTCCTAGCCTTCCTCGTTGGGGTGCTAGTTCACTGAATGTACTCGGTCTTCTGTCGGGCTTCTCCTACGCTCTTCTGCTTTTTCATCCCTCCCCTTCGCTTGAGTTCTCTTTCGTAGTTACTCAACACTCTCTCGAGCACCTCCTTTAGGCTATAGGCAGTATACGGCGAGAGAACTATTTGTGCAATTGCCCGCTTCAGTAGCATGTCTACGAAGAAGAGCACTACGTGTCCCTCTTTCTTAGTCTGTTTACCCCGTTTTATGGCCTTCATGGGAGTTACTACTATAACCTCGTCCGCAAACATGGGTTTAGTCTTACTTCGCTTCAGGATCTCCTCTTGAAGATTGCTCATGAAGAATCCTTATACCACATGACTTAAACGCTCTCTCAATCTCGCTATGAACTCGTCTTTTTCACCAATCGGAACTCGTGCACCACATGCCTCGAGATGCCCACCGCCTTCTCCGCCAAGCTCTTGGGCGAGCTCTCGTACTATCTCATTTATCGGTAGTTTGAGCTTATTCCTCACGGAAAACTTGGCCTCCTCACCCTCGCTAGCTACTACTATTACGATCTTTGCTTCGAGGAGTTGGGTAAGAATCGTTGCTATCGGCGATGCTAGATTTACACTCAACTTCCCACACCCATCTACTAGTGCTACATCTCCTTCTAACTCTAGCAGTTGCTGGGCGAGATCAAGCTCTTTAGCCAACCTTCGCTGGTAGTCTCTTAGCACCCCTTCTAGTTGTTCCCTTTGGAACTCCTTTACTATCGATAGGGCTAGCTCATATCGCTCTAATCTACCGATCGCATTGAGGATAGTAGCAAATTCATTCACCTCGTAACCATATTGCCTCAGCAAGATGAGCCAGTCGAATAGCGATTCTGCATCCTTTATACCGTGGGCAGATCTGAGCAACACTAGTTGAGTTCTCAGTTTTTCCTTTTCCTTCTCACTAAGATCTGCAAGGGTTCTGAACTTTCCTTCTTCGTCCTTGAGCCTTATGCCAAGTTCAGCTAGTAGCTGGACTGCTGCACTCTCGTTTCCGCTTATGCCAGGTAAGAAGGGATCGAAGCAGTAGCTAAGCGCTAGATGGAGTGGCCTGCTGCTATAGCCGAAGAGCTTTAGCTCATAGATGCGATCTATTAGACCTTGCCCTTCTGCATCTTCTAGTATAGCTTTTCCTAATTCAGTGCCTAGCATATCTTTGAGCTGCATATCTCCGGCAGCCCCAACTAGGGCGAGATCCGAGCAATCTCTATTACGCTCGTCAAGTAGCTTAGCGAAGTAATATGCCACTGCACTTCCGGAAAGCTCGTGAATACCAAAGTCCTCTGGGTTGGCCCTTACCACCTCTCTACCCAATCCTGCTGGTGCGTGATGATCTAATATGAAAGCAGGCTGCTTGAGCATATTCACCAATTTACTTTCTCCCAAGTCCAAGAAGAGAACAGGTAAGTCGTAATCCCTGAGCTTCGACATGACTTCCTTCGTTAGCTCCTTAGCGATGAACAGCTGGAAGTCCTTACCCCATCTATGAAGGGCCTTAGCAACTATGCAGGCAGAAGATAAACCATCGCAATCGTAGTGCG
>Ga0105154_1000452_pt1 | contig 18016 bp, 19 predicted proteins | sample SSWtaG_FD_89672 | JGI IMG/M metagenome (GOLD analysis project Ga0105154, IMG submission 89672) | Hot spring microbial communities from Sandy's Spring West, USA to study Microbial Dark Matter (Phase II) - SSWsed_matched | ecosystem: Environmental > Aquatic > Thermal springs > Hot (42-90C) >... | reverse complement strand
TTATCGAAGGGTATATTTACTCCTTCCTCAGCTACCCCCTGGTTTCTGATTGAGCACCCACTTCTCTAGAAGTTGGCATTTTAGATGCGATATATCCCCTCCGATACCGCACAGAGAGTTTTTCTCGCATAATATGCACGGTGCAGATCCTATGGATAGATAGCCGGATTCGTCGTCGGTTATCAGAAGTCTATACGTCCATCTACTTGAATGTAATATGCGCTCTCTATGTACCAGTCCTTTCCTCTCTAAACTTGATATGATCTTCGCTCCCTCTTTACTCGGTACCCCCAGCTTCTTCCACAAATCACTTTGAAGTATCCCATCTTTTGAATTCCTTATTATCTCCAAAGCCTTCTCCTCAAGAGATTCCCTGCCCTTCTTAGCCATCCTCCTATCTATATGTTATTATTCAGTAGATCCTAGATAAACATTACATATTTAGCGTTAATGTCGCTTATATATCCCTTTCGAAGTAATCTTTAAAGAGGCTGCCGCTACCTTTTATTCTAGGTTAAAGCTTTGAGCGAGCCGGTGGATGTCGAGCTCGAAAATATAAAGAAACGTATGCTAGCTAAGCTTCAGAGGAAACTTGCATCGAGCGAAAGCAAGCAGTATAGACATGAGTTAGATCCGGAGAAATATGTGGAAAGTAATCTTGAAGGTAAAGCCGTAGAGATACTTGAGTATTTCAAGCAGCAGTATCCAGATAAAGTGTATAGAGCTGTAGTTGAAGCGTTAGCTAAAGCCATGATGAATGGAATTATACCTAAACCCCTCGATGCTATAACCCTATACAGTATACTGTCGAATCTAGGTCTGAAGGTGAGGATTCCCAGTAGGATCTATGTAGTTAAGAGGGGTGAAGTAAAGGATTTCTCCGAGTATCTTAAGGAGAGGTTATTCGAGGAGTGAGAAACATAGGGGGGTTGAAGTACGCTCAAACATAGATAATATTTAAATGAGTGTTCCGCAAATTTCTATATTGCTAATTAAGATTTACGGAGTAGTTTAGGTATGGCTGCTGAAAAATCCTCAAAGGCTGTGAGGAGGGTAATATTAGCCTTCTCAGGCGGGTTAGATACATCCGTAGCTGCCGTATGGCTTAGAGAAAAGTATGGGGCAGAAGTTATAACGGTAACAGTAGATGTAGGTCAAAACGAAGATTTCGGAGATATAGAAGCGAGAGCAGAGAAGCTTGGCGTAGTTAAGCATTACACGTTAGATTGTAAGAAAGAGTTCGTCGAAGGATATGTGTTTAAAGCTATTAAGGCGAACGGATTATACCAGGGGGAATACCCTCTGAGTAGTGCTTTATCAAGACCATTGATCGCATCTAAATGCGTCTATATAGCTTTAGAAGAAGGTGCGGATGCAATTGCTCATGGATGTACCGGTAAAGGTAATGATCAATTAAGATTCGAGGTTACGATAAAATCTCTAGCGCCAGATATCGAGATCTTGGCTCCGGTGAGGGAATGGGGGTTTAATAGGGATTGGGAGATAGACTATGCGTTAAAGCACGGCATACCTATAAAGCCTAAGAGGGAGAAGTACAGCATAGATGTGAATCTATGGGGTAGATCGATCGAGTGCGGTCCATTGGAGGATATATCATCTAATCCTCCTGAAGATGCGTTTGAATGGACTAACCCTCCGTGGAAAGCTCCGGATAATCCTGAAGAGATTTCTATAAGGTTTGAGGGTGGCGTACCAGTAGCTATAAACGGGGAGAAGATGGATGGAGTGAAGCTGATATCATTCTTAAATAGCCTAGCAGGATTGCATGGTATCGGGCGTATCGATCATGTAGAGGAGAGGACTGTAGGTATAAAGACGCGTGAAGTTTACGAAGCTCCAGCGGCTACTTGTATACTTAAAGCGCATAAAGATCTGGAGAAGCTTGTACTAACAGGTCGAGAATTAAGGTTTAAGGAGTTTGTAGATATGGAGTGGAGTAACCTGGTGTATACGGGTTTATGGATGGAGCCTTTGAGAGAAGCTTTAGATGCATTCATAGATGTAGTCGAGGAGAGGGTTTGCGGGGAGGTTACTCTCAGGGTTTATAAGGGCTCTCTAACGATCATGTCAAGGAGATCAGAATACAGCTTGTATGATGAAGAGCTTGCAAGCTATAGTGGTAGTAGTACGTTCGATCAGAGATGGGCTGAAGGATTTGTAACGATATGGGGGCTACCTACGGTTCTCGCACGTAGGATCTACCCGAAAAAGATATCTGATAGGTGTATATATGGGGGTGAGTAGGCTATGCAAGTTAGATGTCCAGAATGTGATGGGGATATACTGGTACCCGAAGATGTGGTTCCAGGAGAAATAGTCCCATGTCCAGATTGCGGCTCTGAGTTTGAAGTATACTTGAATGATGAAGGGGGTATAGAGCTTAAACCTGTAGAGATAGAAGGTGAAGATTGGGGAGAATAGAATTAGCCTGGAGGTTAGTAGGGTAGTTTGAAGATCGTAGTGAAGATAGGTGGAAGCCTGTTAGCTGAAGGGGTTGAAGAGACTGAATTAGCTTCCGATATAGAGCGTATAGCATCCAGCCATAACTTAGTTATAGTTCATGGAGGGGGTAAGGATGTTACACGTATATGTGAACGTATAGGAAAGAAGCCTATTTTCGTAACGTCACCTGAAGGTTTCAGGAGTAGATATACAGACCTCGAAACTTTAGAGATATATGTTATGGTGATGGCGGGGAAGGTTAACAAAGAGCTTGTAGCATACTTAAGGAGGAGAGGGTTGAATGCTATAGGGCTTTCTGGGGTTGATGCAGGGATATTGAAAGCTGAGAGGAAGAAGAAGCTAGTGATAATTGATGAGAGAGGGCGTAAAAGAATTATAGAAGGTGGGTATACTGGAAAGATAACCTCCGTTAATACTAAGCTTCTAGAGGATTTACTCGAATTAGGTTACCTACCCGTGGTCGCCCCTATAGCTCTAGGAACAGAAGGTGAGATGCTTAACGTAGATGGAGATAGAGCTGCGGCATACATAGCTGGGGCTATGAAGGCAGATGTACTTATACTCACAACAGATGTAGATGCACTCTACGTTAAAGGTAAACCTATACCTAAGTTAAGTTTAGAGGAAGCCAAGAAGATCCTCAAAGATATAGGTCCAGGTATGATAACGAAGATCTACGCTTCTACGGAGGCATTAACGATGGGTGTTAAAAAGGTGTGTATATGTTCAGGTAGGGGTGAATCTCCGCTTATAAAAGCCTTAGAAGGAGTAGTTGGGACTACGATAGAACGGTAGATCGCCAGATTAAAGGGATGTGAAGTTTATGGGTAGCTATACTCGTAAGGAGGCTGTAGATATTCTTTCCCGTATGCTAGAAATATACTCACCTACTGGTTATGAAAGAGGGTTAGCAGATTTTATCTACAAGCTACTATTAGATCACGGATTAAACGTTAGGATGGATCCTGTAGGTAATGTCATAGCTACTATAGGGTATGGTGATCCTAAGATATTGCTATGCGGTCATATGGATACCGTACCAGGCTATATTCCTGTTAGGGTTAGAGGCATACGTATATATGGTAGAGGAGCTGTGGATGCTAAAGGCCCTTTAGCATCTATGATATCGGCATCCATAATCGCATCCCACTGCAAGCTTAATGGTACGATCATACTTGCATGCGTAGTAGATGAGGAGGGGGGAAGTAAAGGTGTGTTGAAGCTTATAGAGGATGGGTTTAAAGTAGATTATGCGATCTTCGGTGAACCTAGCGGGACTTCCAACGTTACAGTAGGGTATAAGGGTAGCATGCATATGAAACTGATGGTTAAAGGTATGGGTGGACATGCATCAGCTCCATGGCTCTTCCATAATCCTTTAGAAATAATTTTCGAAGCTTACAGATCGATTAAAGGGGGAATTGAAAGTCTCGTAGATTCTAATGATAAATTTTACAGGTACAGCGTAGCGTTAACCATAGTTAAAGGTGGTGTAGCCGCTAATGTTATACCCTCGGAAGCTGAAGGTTATCTAGATATAAGGCTTCCTCCAGGATCGAATCCTACATCTATCTATGAGATCGTGAAGCAGGAGGTTTTGAAGATTATTAGCAGGTATAGGGGGATTAGGTTGGATATAGAACTCCTCGGTTCGACTCCTCCTTATGAGGAGAAGGTGGATTCGGTATTGGTGAAGGCTTTTCAGGATGCCATAAAATTGGAGCTGAACGTGGAAGCTGGGATCCTCAGGAAGAGTGGAACAAGCGATATGAACATCTATGCTGCTAAGATGGGTGTTCCATCTGTAGCATATGGACCTGGAAATCCTAGGTTATCGCATAGAAATATTGAATGGATAGAGATAAATGACTATCTGTGCTCTATAAGAATACTACTTAAAGTTCTATCGAATTTTATAGGATTAGATCTAAACGAAGTTTATAGAGTGTTTACATAGATTGCTGTTAGCTTATTACTAAGGAGGAAACAGTAACTTCATTCATATCTGAAGTTACGTTTGGATAACTCCTCCTCTATCGATCTAGCTATCAGCTCCGGTTGGATGGGTAACCCTATGAGCGTAGTCTTACCCCTATAACCTACACTGGAGGGTTTGATTTCTAGTAGTCCAACCGTAGATAACGTCTTCACATAGCTCCAAACCTGTGTATGCTTCTTAGGCTCTAAATTGTATTCTTCGCATACGACTCTATAAGCTTCTTCAACCCTCCCTGTCGGGAAGTATGCCTCCTCAGGTGAGAATTGAGATATACGTGCTACGGCTAGCAGTAGGAGTAACTCGTGGTCAGATAAATTTCTAAGACTATCCCTAACTGGGATCATGCTGTATACGACGGATTGCTGAACTGCGCGTATGTGAATCGGTAGAACCATTCTAGAACCTATACTATCAGCATACCTACCTGCTTTGAGTAGAAGTTCGACAGCCCATCTTATATTGCTCGATGATACGCATATGTCCGTTATAAGTTTTAAAGCTTCATCTGATATAGTGCCATGCTTGAACGCCAGATCCGCTCTATATTTAACGATATCATAGATCTCACTTCTGCTATAGTTGTGTAAATCTAGAACGTAGCCTTGAAGCGTCTCTAGCACTGGTGCGCTTAAACTACGTAGAGCCTTAGGATCCCTTACGATAAGGATCATATGAACCCTCTGCTTCAATCCCATGGATACTTCATATAGCCTCGAGAGACTTGCAAGAAGCTTTAAGCCTCTAGGCGATAACAGAGCCTCAACTTCATCCAACGCTAGAAGAAGATGGCAATCCCTATCCTCTAAAGCCTTCAATATGGACGATAGAATTTCTTCAGATGAGAATCCCCTTGACGGAAAGTTGGGTATAATCTTCGATGATATTTCTGTAAGAATAATATGAGGACTTCCCCTAAATTCTTGAGCATTAACGTATATTGAATATAATCTAATACCTCTATCTTTACACATCTTTTCAAGGTCGTTGCAGAATCTACGTACCAATACTGTTTTACCCACTCCCGTCGAACCTATGATAGTAGCTTTAGAAGCCATGCTGCCTGGATCATCGAGTAGTGGACGGAATACTCTAGCTAGAATCTTATATTCATACTCCCTATGAGGAAGATGCGGGGGTATATAGGATAGATCTAACGTACGTTCATCCTTGAATACGCTTTGTATTCTGAGGCCTTCCTTTAGTATATCTTCGCTCATAGAGTCTCATTACGGCTTATATCAGCTTAAACTATTAAGTAATAGAGCTAGATCGATACAAAGCTCGCAGCTTTAAGCAAACCGCTTTTAAGCTCAAAGCTAAACCGCAAGGTTTATCTACCGTGCCAGCGTGATCATAATAACAAAATAGTTATGAGAGAAGATATGATAATAGTTACGACTCAGTGGATTCCAGGGTATGAAATAGAAGAGATTTTAGGGCTCGTATGGGGTTTAAGCGTTAGAACTAGAGGTATGTTGGGAAGGTTCATCTCAGGTATAGAAGCGATGGTGGGAGGCAGAGGATCAGCGTACCTAGAGGAGTTTGATAAAGCTCGTAGGGAAGCTTTAGAAGATCTTAAAAGAAGAGCTGCTGATATAGGTGCTAACGCCGTGTTATCGATAGATTTCGAGACTACGGAGATACTGGAGGGATTTATAATCGTTACAGTATATGGGACGGCTGTTAGGGTTAGGAAAGTAGTGTCTAGCTCTACGCGGTGATACTACTACTGTTAAGGTATCTAACCCTATCGATAAGCATCGAAAGTTTACCTTCATCTAAACGGCTTCGAATCCAGTTCTTCACGTTACATACCGCCCTCCTTACACCTACCACATCGAAACCCAGCCTATACACTGCATCGATATCATCCAACGTTAAACCTCCAGCTAACGCTTTGATCAAACCATTAGATGAAGCCTTCTCTACAAACATACTAAGGTAACTCGGATATAAATAATCGAATACGTTACCCTCACCTTTAGATTTAACATCTATCATCACACCGTCTGCTCCCACCTTAGCTGCGATTTCGATGATCTTCATGGGTTCTATAGATCCTATCTTAGCATAATCCGCATAACCTACCAAAACTACTTTAGCATCTGGTGAGGCTTCTCTTACAGCTATACATACTTCGCGTGCAAGCTTCAACCCATCTCTAATCCTTGATACGCCGTATAAACCTGCCTTAATATAGTCGACGCCTAACGTAGCTGCACCGCGAGCAGCTAGAGAGGCTGTACCAGGTAGATTCGGTAGATCCCCTATAGTAGCACTAACCTCTATATTCTTAGGGACGATTATCCTAACATCTCTTATCACTCTAGGTAGATTTGCGCCTAGAGCCCCTTCCCTAGGATTCTTAACATCCACTATATCAACACCTAGCTTTGAAGCAATTTTAGCTTCTCGTTGATCTACTACGCTTACGAGGAGCTTCAGCGACCGTCACCTCAGCTTTCCTTTTCAGGAATTCTATTTCTGGATTTGTTAGCTCATAACTTTTTAGAAGTTTAATACCATAGTCTGGATTACTTCTAAGTATGAATAATACATATGGGATTACATCGGATATTACAGTTCTTCTAGACGTTAAACATCTAGAAGCTATCTTAGAAGCTATAGACCCCATAATTTCCCTCTCCTCTCTGATCGATGAAAGGAATTTTATTCTTTCAGGAAAGTGAAACGGAGTCCATTTAGGTTTAGTAGCTTCTCTAGCTACAGCTACACCTCCACTCATCATCTCGGTAGCAAAAGCTAGTAAATCCCACCTCTGAAATAGTTTAACTCTTGATCTAACCATATCAGCTCTAGCTAGATTCTCCATAGCTACAGCTAGATCCCGAGGATCTGTAAGCTGCGAAGGAGTGTTCTCATATATCCATTCAAAAATCATATCTGGATCCATATCTATAAGAGAGAGAGCACGTCTGGCGGTTGAGACTGTTTTAGCGTTGAATATCATCGATAGTACATCGAATATCGGCTCTATACGATTCCTGTATGGAAGCCACTTCACATCATCTATAGTTATCCTCTTCCTTCCTTGAGCCACTGTTTGAAGATCATTTATAGCCGATCTCAAATCCCCCTCAGATCTCTTAGCTATGAATTCTAAAGCTTCCTTATCGGCTTCTATACCCTCCCTCTGACATATATCCCTAAGCTTCTTTACAACCTCCCATTGCTTAAGCCTCTTGAATTCTATCATAAGGCATACAGATCTTAAGGATGCAAGCTTAGGATCCCATGCATCATTAGCTGTTAGGACTATAGGTTGACGGGACTTTTCTAAAACCTCCAATATAGCCTTCAATCCACCTCTATCCTCCTCGCTCATCCCATCCACCTCATCTAACAGTATTATACGCTTAGCTGTAACCCCCATCAAAGTGCCTTGAGACGCCGCTATGCCTACGATACGTTTTATGATAGTTTCACTTCTTTGATCGCTTGCGTTTAACTCGACTAGATCGTAGCCGTAGGTTCTCGCCGTAGCTTCTACGAGGCTGGTTTTACCCGTACCCGCTGGACCGTATAGGAGGGCAGCTTTATATGTCGGCTTTCCTTTAACCCAGCTTTCTATCCACTCGATAAACTTCTTCTTAGAATCTTCGTTACCTACGACTTCCTCTATTCTTTTCGGGCGATACTTTATTATCCAAGGTATAGTCAACTCGAACCCCTACCAGCTAATACAAGTCTTGCTAGGAATGCTGAAATCTGAACTTCCTCATCTGCTCCTTGAGCTATCCTAAAATCTACTTCACCTAAATAGTCTATCAGTTCGATCTTCTGCTTCTCGCTTATATCTAGATCGAATATCCTAGAATGTATCCGTTTAACTATATCGCTACCAGCATACCCTCTCTGGTATAGAAGCATCCTTAGTAGAGATCTACTCTTAGAGAATTCGCCCTTAAGCGCGTAATCCATCATCTCCGCTACTTCTTTAGGGTGAACCCATCCGATTACATCGTAAACTATGTCCGCGGTTATAGGTTTACCTAAGGAAGCTGCGGCTTGAAGCGTATTAACGGCTTTCCTAAGATCGCCCTCCGCTATCTCGTATATAGCTTGTGCCCCATCTCTGGTAAGCTCAACCCCTTCAGCATCGCATATACGCCTAAGGTATATGTAGGTATCTTCGAATGATAACGGTGTAAACCTGAATATAGCGGTTCTAGACTGTATAGGCTCTATAATCCTATTACTATAGTTGCAGCTAAGTATGAAGCGGCAGGTATCAGTATATCTCTCCATAGTTCTTCTTAAAGCTTGCTGAGCATCGGCTGTAAGGTTATCGGCTTCATCCAGTACGAGTATCTTAAAGGGTACATCCGTAAGCGTAGCAGATCTTGCAAAGTTCTTAACTGTAGTCCTTATAACGTCTATACCGCGCTCATCTGAAGCATTGAGTTCGAGAAAGTTCTCGCGATAATCCTCGCCAAAGAGATCGTGTGCAAGACAATGAGCAGCTGTAGTTTTACCGGTACCAGGTGGACCTGCGAAAAGACAGTGAGGCATGGTCTTGGTTTCTACAAACCTTTTAAGCCTTTCGACTATCTCCCTTTGATTAACTATTTCATCTAATGTTTTCGGGCGATACTTCTCAACCCAGAGCTCGAACTCTCTAGATAAACTCATAGCCTGATAGACAGATGAATGTTCGGACGATATAAACTGTTAGCCGCCATATACGGAGTAAAAGTAACCTATTCAGTCGATTAGATTTATCCCTATTCAGGCTTAAACACGATCGATATGTAAGGTTTAGAAGCGTTTCAAAAACGGTAAATAAGGGGATCTTCTCTTGTATAGGACTAAAATAGTCGTTAACGATGCGGCGGCTACAGCTACTGTCACTATAGCTATGTATGGAAACCTATACTCAGATACGCTTACCCTAATCTTCTCTGTCTCGTAGATTAAACCTTGAGATGAATAGCGAGCCCAGATATTCAGAGCTCCAGTCTTAACAGCTTTGAAGCTATAGGAGAATGTCCCGTTACCTGCAACTTGGATTTCAGATATAGGTTCTCCATCTACGATTAAGGTAATATTCTCTCCCTTCAACCCTACCTTATGAATGCGAAGCACTCCGGTTATCTTAACTTCATCTCCTATACTTACATCATTCCTATCTGATTCTATCCTGAACTCTGGTTCACCCCATATGATATCTATCGACCCAAAATTAGGTATATAGGATAGGTATATCCAGTATTCATCCAGAGATTTAGATATTTTAGGTTTCATATACACCTCGCTATCCGATGCGCATGCGATAATGCCGCCTATCAAGCTATTAGGTATGGATATATTAAATGCTTCGGTGCACCTTCCTGTACCTTTTAATGTTAGCGTTAAAGAATCGGATCGTAGGATTGGATCTGATAATAGTGTGGAGTTTGTGTAGATATTTAGGATATATAGCTTACCATCTAGTTTGCATCGATATTCGTAGAATGTTAAATCCGATACACCTATAGTATTTCTAACTTTACGTAAAACAACTCTATCTATAGAGTCTAGATTTCTAAACATCCATATAATTCGATGCTTACCCTCTATCTTCATAGGTTTACTAATGTTTTCAAACAGATCTGGCATTGATAATTCAACCATAATCGTAGAATTCGAAGAACCTTCTAGAGATAGTGTGAATTTATCCATAGGTATCTTGTGAGAAAGATCGGAAACTGTTCTTAGCATGTTGTATGGATCTATATCTGCAAGTTTTATTCCAGAAATACATACATTCAATGTATTGTTCCATAAATTTAAATCTATATCTAAATTTTTAATAGATATTTTCGTAGGATATTTCAAAATCTTCAGTAGGATACTATATTCCTGTAAATCTCTGATTAAATAAGATGTAGCCCACATAATCTCCGTAGCATACCTATCTATATCTCCAGAGAAGTCGAAAATACCTGAAACGTTTACCAAGCCATTCTCCGTCTTACAATGTATCCATCCACTCGTTATCCATGCATACCTTAATTCAGATGCTTTATCGATAGTTTCGAAAAATAGCCGTAAAGCAGTATCCCAAGCGGTGGATCTACGTACCTGCCTCCATCCCGGGGTATCGCATACTATGGGGAGCTCTATACCCGATTCGAGAAGTTTTCTAAGCCCTATTAAGCTACCCGAGAGTTTAGAAAAGAAGTAGAGGATGCATCTATCATGCTCTGTAGTATAATATTCGAGCTGTAATCCTAGCGATAGAGCCCCTCCGGATGATGCATCTATAAGCATCTTGAGTAGCTTCATTACAGTAGGTATGGTCCTTATAAATCCCTCCGCTATGGTTTGATTGATCCCCATCGATATATAGCTTAACGATATAGTGATATTGGATTCGACTTCTAGAAAGCGTGAAACCTTTATGTATCTACCTTTACTTACAGACGTTAAGTTAAGTCCTTCAGCCTTAAATATAGATACGTTCGATGAAAATTCGATTTCGTCTCTGCTTCCTTCGAATACCCAGTTTGAACTAAATGAGTAATTCGTGTTTGCTTCATAAACTTTAGAAGGTAGGAGCGAAGCGTTAAACACATATTTATAGTGCTCTCCCTCGGCTTCCGCTCTAATTCTAAGCTTTAAAATATCTAATTCTTCTATACCTAGCTGAATACCTTCAGCTTTAAGTTTAACCCCTACCGATTCATCTGGATAGAATCTAAGAGTTAGATCTCCTACGATATGCTCCGCACTACTGGATGCATAGTAAGGCGATCTAGGTAGATACATGTAGCTAACGTATAGCAGGATTAGTATTATGACCAGCAATTTAGGCGTAATCATGATTAAATTCTCATACCCTCTATACTACGCGTAGATTTTAAGCTTGTAGAACTATACCGATATTAGAAAACTCCCTTTAAAGGGTTGAGAAATATCCATAGATATGCGAATTCCAGTAGACGGTGAATCCTCACTACCATACATCTACCTGACTAAAGAATATGCGTCTAGACTCTAACGTTCTAGATGATCCTATTATTTCGAATTCACCAGTTAGCCGTATATCTTCAGAAGAGCTGCCAACCATCACGGTGTATACTCCGGGTTCTACCGTAAGCTTCATGCGTCGGTCATAAAATGCAAGCTGTTCAGCCCAAAGCTTAAATCTGATAGTTTTAATTTCGCTTGGAGCGATTGAAACCCTTTTAAATCCCCTAAGCTCCTTAATAGGTCTCGCTACGGATGAAACCTCTTTACGTATATATAGCTGAACTACCTCATCACCTGAACGATTACCTATATTCTCTACCTTAAACTTCACTTCTACATGTCCGTTGGGCTGAATCCTAGATGGTGATATCTCTAAATCTCTATAGTTAAAATTAGTATAGCTTAAGCCATGGCCGAATGGGTAAAGGGGTTTAGCATCCATGGATACATAGTTTCTAAACGATGAGGGTCTTCTAGAATAATGTACAGGTATCTGACCTGTATCCTTCGGTATCGATATCGGAAGTCTACCAGCAGGGTTATAGTATCCGAAAAGTATGTCCGCTATAGCATTACCCCCTTCTTCTCCTGGAAACCATGCCTCGATTATAGCTTGGCATTTACCTGCTATGCGATCGAGTATAAGTGGTCTACCATTAACTAGGACTAATACTAGAGGTTTACCCGTACGGTGTAATACTTCCACAAACTCTTCCTGTACGCCTGGAAGCTTTAGGCTTACCCTATCGTTCCCCTCACCTGATAGGCCTGAACCGAAGAGTCCTGAAACTTCGCCTAATACCGCTACTACTATATCCGATTTCTCAGCTAAAGTTACAGCTTCATCGAACCCCTCCGTAGATTCACCTGATATATCACATCCCATAGCATAGCTTATATTGCATGAGGGTGGCGCTCTATTCCTCAACCCCTCAAGTACGCTCACTATACGTACAGCATCCATCGGTGCACGTGTATGCACCGTATAGCTGTAATCCCCTAGAAGGCATCGAGTCGAAGCTGCGTTCGGACCTACCACAGCTATAGATTTAACAGAGCTAGATATCGGTAAAATTCCATCGTTCTTAAGAAGGATTATAGATTCCCTAGCCGATTGGAGAGCTAACATTCGATTATCCCCTGTATCGAATAGAGATGGAGCCTTTTCTACATCCACATATGGATTTTCGAATAACCCTAGAAGGAATTTTACCCGTAGAATCCTTGAAACGGCTATATCTATCAGCTTCTCAGATATAAGACCTTCGCGTACCGCTTGCAGTAACGGATCGCCATAGCATAATCTATCTGGGAGCTCTACATCTATCCCAGCTTCTAACGCTTGGATAGCAGCATCCTTCTCATCTAAAGCTACCATATGAAATGTTTTAAGCATTCTTATAGCCCCGTAATCAGATACGACGTATCCTTGAAATCCCCATTCCCCTCTCAGTATATCCGTAAGTAGTTCTCGTGAAGCCGCGCAGGGTATGCCATCTATATCATGATACGCATTCATAAGTGATAATGCTCCAGCTTCTTTGATAGCAGCTTCAAACGGAAACATGTAAATCTCGCGAAGCTCTCTAAGAGAGACATGTACTGAAGCACAGTTTCTACCTCCCTCAGGTATTCCGTGAGCTACGAAATGTTTAGGTGTAGCTACGACTCCATATCTAAGATCGCAACCTTGTAATCCGCGTATATATGCTACACCTATGCATGCGGTAAGATATGGATCCTCACCGTAAGTCTCTTCTGTTCTACCCCACCTTGGATCCCTAGCTATATCTAGTACAGGAGCTAAACCCTGATGAGCCCCTACAGCTCTCATTTGTATCCTTATAACTTCAGCTACTTTCTGTACAAGCTCTGGATTCCATGTGCTAGCAAGGTTTATGGATTGCGGGAAGCTTGTAGCGTTAACAGCCATAAAACCTGCAAGGCACTCCTCATGTATTATAGCTGGTATACCGAGTCTAGTCTCCTCTCTAAGAAACCTCTGTATGGCGTTCGCTAACTCAGCAGATTCTCGGGGTGTTAAGCCTATCCTACTACCTGAAACCCTGGTTATCTGTCCAGCGCCATGCTTAATCAGCTCTTTAGCCTTCTCTACGGAGAATCTTCTTCCATCGATTAGCTTAGAGACCTCTATAGAGGATAGCTGAGCAATCTTCTCTTCCAATGTCATCCTAGATAATAGATCCTTAACTCTAACTTCTACTGGTAGGCTCGAATCTAAGTACGGAGGTTTAGAAGTATGTTGAGATGACATGTATAAATATAAATATGACTCGTGGTATACTATATAAGATTTCGTCGCTAGTTAACAATGATACTTAGAGGTTGAAGGAGATGAACTGTATAGAAGAATCCGTTGAAGCTCATGGTCAGAAGTATACATTAATCTATCTTAAACTCGAGAATTCTATTATACTCGTATTTAGTGAAGGAGATCCTAAGCTTGGAACCATAGCTATGGCTACTAGTAGAGAGTTATCCTCAGTAATCCTCGGAGGTAGAAGTATCATGCTCGCTAAATCCATGGCGTCCTATGCAGCTTATAGATTCGAGACACCGATACTTCTCTCTACGAATATATCGGAGGAGATTGATGAAATGCAGGTTTTCGATGTATTCCTGAAGCTTCTCGATAAGATTAGTATGAGACAAGCTCAGAAAGTGTAGGACTTCCCAGAATTTTCTTCGACGCTTCGAATACTTTATCTCTAGCTTCTTTATACGTGTATACTCTAACTATATTCATGAAGGATTTAAATACTGAAACTAGCTGCGAAGCCTCAGCTAGCCTATACCTGCTTATAGTTCCATCTAGCCCCACTCTGAACACCGGAATTTGATACGCCTCTACATCCATTATATGAGCGTACGGTACCGATGGAAGAGAAGGGGCATCGACAAACACCATAGATTGCTCCACACCTGCTGTAGACGCTATTTCAGATTCGATCCTCCTCTTAACCGATTCGTTAGCTAAAAGGGAGACGAGAAGCCTATCTTCTATAAAGTAGAGGCGTTCGTAAGCGCACTTTAAGAGCCTACGAGATGCTATATCCCTAATAAGCTTTGAAGCTTCTTCATGCTCAAGTAGAAGAGACCACATCGTATAATCATCTAAAGCTATATATTCATCTATGCTTCTAAAGAACGGAGTCTTCATATCCTCTGCAGCTATCTCTATAGCTTTACCCAGCATTATCTGGACTGCTCTAGATACCTTATGATAATATATCGTTCTGAAAGATTGGATGCGAGCTAGTAAAAACGATTCTAGTGTAGGTAGAGCAGTATAGTCTACGGCAAGCTCCCCGTCGATAATCCCGAACGTATATATCAACCTATAGATATCTATCGATCCGTATCCAGCACCTGTATGATAGGAATCTCTTACGAGAAAATCCAGTTTATCGACGTCTACTGTTCCATGGATAATTTGATTCATGTATGCAGGAGCCTTACTGCATCTACCTACTGCGAGCATTCCTATCTCCTCTGGATTAAATCCGTAATCCTCTATGATATCGGCTACTGATGAATTCTTAACAACCTCTATAGTCATATCCTCATGCGTTTTACCTAGGAATCTGTAGAGTAGAGGCTCGAACACATGAGAGAATGGACCGTGACCTAGATCGTGTAGTAGACCTGCTAGCCTAAGCTTAGCTATATCATCCTCTGAGAGTTGTACAGGTAGATTTTGAGCTGCTAAACCTGCGAGATGCATCACACCTAGTGAATGTTCGAACCTGGTGTGATTAGCGGCAGGGTATACATACTCTGCTCCGCATAGCTGTTTAATACGTCTAAGTCTCTGAACAGCCTCTTGGTCTATGATATCTCTCTCAAATTCTGTAACCTTTATGTATCCGTAGATAGGATCTTTTATGAACCCCCAATACCGATTGTACAAGGTTAAGCACCCAGCTTCTCTTCTTAACCGATATATTCATCTGGATATATGTCTTATAAATGGGTTAAGGTGTAGGTATGTGAACGTGGATGCTACTAGAATTAATGAAGTGCTGTTTGGATTAGAGCAGGTAGTATCGAGATACGATATATCTACGATAGAAATTATGAGTGAACTTAGACAGATTTGCAGAGGGTTGCATCCAATTCTATGTAGATGTATATATGCATCTGTTAGAGAACTACTTACACCGAAACCGAAAATGTATGAAGGCTTGTTCATAACAGTATCCGGGATAGATAAAGCTGGCAAAGAGACTCAATGCTTCAATCCGAATAAGCTAGAAGGCGTGGTATCGATACAGAGTTTATTGAAAGCTTATGGTTATCGCGTATACGCTATAAGCCTGCCGAGTTACGATAGTCTCCTAGGGTCGCTTGTAGGGGCATACTTAGGTAGAAGCGATATTAGGCATAAGATAACGATAACGGGGAAGATCGACGATGATCTCGCTTGGATCCTGTGGAGTTTAGATAGAGGTCAGTATGCGGGAAAGATTTCAAACTGGCTTAAAGATAGAAATGTAGCTATCCTAACTAAAAGATGGACTGAAAGTAATCTAGCTTATCAGGCTGCGAAAGGTATAGATCCATCTAGAATATTACGATTCGAAAGAAATATTCCTCAACCGAGTTTAACTCTAATTATAGATATACCGGTCGAAGAAGTGCTACGTAGAGCTAGTAAGCCTGATCTATACGAGCAGAGTAGAGGGTATCTCGAAGAGGTTCGTAGGATGTATTTTAAGCTTGTTGAAAACGGTTTGATAGGGGCCGCCGTGATTGTTAACGGTTTAGGTAGACCGGAAGATGTTAATCGAAGGTTAAGAGCGATAATTAGTCATGTAGTAGGCAGAAAGTAGCTCCTAGAAATCCTTATATCCTTCTCCAATCCTTTCTATGGAGAGGTATGCAGGTACCTGCGTCTATCAATACCTACTGTCCGAGGTGTAAGAAAAAGACAGAGCATAAAGTATCGATATATAGGCGTGGGAGAGAGAGTGCTCTTAGGAAAGGTGCTAGGCATCATGAATGGCAGTTGCACGGATATGGAGGGCAGAAATTCCCAGAGCAAAGAAAGCATGCTAAAACCACCAAGAAACAGGTGATATTACTAAGCTGTGTTAATTGCGGTTATACGCTTCACCGTTTAGGAGTGAGGCTTAGTAAAATCGAGATTAAACATTAGCGGGAAGGGGTATAAAAATTAATTAAGGCTCTACGAATACTCTATTCTCTAGTCATGCCTAAAGCATTCGTCCTCATAAATGCTGAGATAGGATTCGAAGATGAGGTTCTGAAATCTTTGAAGAAAATCGAGAATGTGAAGGAGGCGTATATGGTGTATGGAATCTACGATATAATAGTCAGGGTAGAAAGGGGTTGCTAACCCCCTACAAGCCGATAGTATGGAAAAACTTAAGGAGATAGTTACGTGGAAGATAAGAAGATTGGAGCATGTTCAAAGCACTTTAACTATGATAGTTATAGAGTAATAGAGTAGATTATAGTCTCTAAATACCGGGAACCTTGATTTTAAACGCTGAAAGGATAAGTCTCAGAAGTGTAGAGGATAGGATGGGTATGCTAGACTCATCTATAAATGATGCCAGTAAACCTATAGTATCTATTCCTTTAATTCTAGCTAAGCCGACTATTAATCCTGTAAGCCCCTCAACCCTACTCTCAAGCATAGCCTTAACGTGATATTCTTTCAGCTTCTCTAGAAGACTCTTTCTAGAGGCGAACGCTACTATCCCTTCACTACTGGATTTAATCCCCTCTAACGTTACTATAAGGTTGCATCCAAATCTACGGGCATTATCCAGCACGAAACCTGCTACTTCATAATAGTGTTCGGGATTGATGGAGCTAGGTTGGCTTCTAGCTTCAACTAGCATTACTTGTGGGTCCGAATCTAAAGTGTAATACCACTCAGAAACGTTGAGCTTAGCTAATCCCAGCTCGTCTATATCGATATAATCAGGATTGTACGGGACGTACATGTAAGCAAATAGTATCCCTCCAGCTATAGATCTCATCCTCTTAAGAGTTAAGGATCCGAGTTCACCGATCCCTATGAATAATATAGGGGGCTTAGCTTCTATATCGCGGAGGATCTTTAAGCTTAACCTAAGCATGACTCGGTAGTTTACGAGTAGTATCTAAATAATAAACTTAGCTTAATCCAAGAAGAGGTTAAACAGATAACGTTAAGCTAGGCATTCTACTGATGGTGAAGAATAGGTTATGATAAAAAATAGGGTGGTTATTGGAGATTAACTTGGAAGCAGTTTTTCTTCGGCTAATCTTTCAGCAATCCATGTAAGATCTAACTTTTTAAGTATCTCGTAGGTTGGTCTACCCTCTATCCAGCCTCGTAGCTCATAGTACTCTCTAAGCATCTCATCTAGCCTGACTACATGGCCTTTAGCAGGCCCCTCAGGCATAGGCTCTTCTAATAATCTTCTGGGTAGCGTATCGTATTGTCTTCCATCACCGAAGGAAAGTATGTTAAAGCATCGTTCAGCATTCCATATCCTTTCACCAACCTCTCTAACCGATTCA
>Ga0105154_1000449_pt1 | contig 18127 bp, 19 predicted proteins | sample SSWtaG_FD_89672 | JGI IMG/M metagenome (GOLD analysis project Ga0105154, IMG submission 89672) | Hot spring microbial communities from Sandy's Spring West, USA to study Microbial Dark Matter (Phase II) - SSWsed_matched | ecosystem: Environmental > Aquatic > Thermal springs > Hot (42-90C) >... | reverse complement strand
TCTCTAGTCTAGGTAGGATTTGCTCAGCTTGAACTACTGAGGGTATTAGCTCGTGGTGAATAGCGGGGTCCGGGCTCACAGCGTAGAAGATCTCTGGAGTGTACACTCCCAGGGCTATCATGAGTATAACTGCGGGTATTTTGTGACCTTGTAAATTAGCGTAGAATATCCCGTCCTTTTTGAGGTCAATTATTAGCTGTGAGCGCCTGCCGCGAGCAGCACTAATAACTTTTGCTGTGTGCGTTATACCTGTGCCTTCCTGCCCGTAGTCCACGATAATCGTGTTGCTCGCGAGATCCTCTTGTGCTACTAGAACTCTCTCGCTTCCGTTGATAATAAAGTAACCGCCCGGATCTCTCGGGTCCTCTCCTATTTCAATCAGCTCTTCAGGGGTCATTTTGCTGAGCGGGTCTATATCTGACCTCAACATCACTGGCAAGTCCATTAGTTTTAACTCGACTTCACGTGTAGTTATCTCTCCCTCTAGCCTCACTGTGACGTACACTGGGATCATGTATGTTAAGTTCCTGATTCTGCACTCAAGCGGGGTTTTGTAACTCGTAGTTCCGTCTATGTCAACCCACTGTGGCTTTGGGCCTATTCTCGGCTTCTCAATAATGAGCTTAGTGTTCTCGGTTATTGGTATTTCCCTGAACTCAGAGATAATTGCTGGCAGGGTTTCTCTTATAAACCTGTTATAGCTGTCAAGGTGCTGCCTTACGAGCCCCTTTTCCTCAAGATACTTGCGCGTAATGACCCAGAGATCTTCTATTGTGAGTATTTCCGCGGAGCTCAAGACTTCTTAGTCACCTCGGGCACTACGTACCTGTACGCAATAGAAACACCAGCTGTGGGGCTCTTCCTAATAATCCTCACAATATCCCCTGGCTTAGCACCAATAGCTCTTATAACAGGGTCACTCACCAGTATCCATGGTAACTGCCAGGGCTCTATTCCTAGCTCCTTGAGAATTTTGCGAGCCTCTTCAGGAGGCACTACTTCGTGTTTAGGTACTAACTCGTGTTCTAGGATATTAATCTCATTCTCCATCTAAGCACAACACCCACAGGGAGTACTTATCTAGCGCCTACTAATAAACTGGAAAAGGGGTTTTTAAATAGTGACTCACAGGGAGATCTCTTAATTTCTCAACGCGAGCTGAGAGTGAGTTTAACTCGATGTAGAGGAGGTTAGGAACATGTAAGAGGGGGTGTGGACCGGCCGGGATTTGAACCCGGGACCTCCCGGATTCTGGCGCGCAGTTGCCAACCGGGCGCTCTTCCAGGCTGAGCTACCGGCCCACTCTGTGTTTGTTAGAATTACTTGTTTGGGTTTTAAAGGTGTTTCTCCGAGAATAAGTGTAGTGAGGTTTACTCGTAATGGTTTTAATTAGTTATTAGGGTTTTGGACTCATGTCTAGTGATATTGACTTGATCGAGGAGGTGCTTAGAAAGCGCGGACTGGTCTCGAGAATATTTGCTAATAGAGAGGTATTACACCCGGATTATATACCGGAGACTCTTCCTCACAGAGAGCGGGAGATAGCTAAGTTAGCGGAGATACTCGTTATCTCGGCTAAGGGTGAGAGGCCTAGTAATGTCTTTCTCTACGGGCTCACGGGCACGGGTAAGACGGCTGTTGCCAAGTACGTTGTTAAAAAACTAGTCGAGAAGGCCTCTTCTTACGGTGTGAAGCTGAATTACGCCTACGTGAACACGAGAAAAGTCGACACGGCTTACAAAGTCCTAGCCTCAATAGCCTCTAGTCTAGGTCTCCGCGTACCTCACACAGGGCTCGCTGTTAGCGAGATATACAGGCGTTACGTGAGCGCTCTTGACAGCTGGGGTGGTCTACACATAGTAATACTAGACGAGATAGACTTCTTCGTTAAGAAGAACGGTGACGACTTGCTGTACAAGCTTCTCCGCGTGAACGAGGACTTGCTAAACGCGCGCGTCTCTATCATTGGCATAACAAATGACTTGAACTTCGTGGAGGAGTTAGATCCCAGGGTGAGATCTAGTCTGGGGGAGGAAGAGATAGTCTTTCAGCCCTATAATGCAGATCAGCTGTTCACTATTCTAAAACAGCGTGCAGAGTTGGCCTTTAAGCCCGGGGTTATAGATGACAGCGTGATCTCCTACTGTGCGGCTCTAGCTGCCAGAGAGCACGGTGATGCGAGAAGAGCACTGGACTTGCTGAGAGTTTCTGGTGAAATAGCTGAGAGAGAGGGTGCTGATAGAGTTACCGTTGAGCACGTGAAGAAGGCCTCTGTTGAGCTAGAAGAGAACAGAGTGTACCAGAGCGTAGTCTCTCTACCACTTCACCAGAAACTAGTTCTCAAAACTATACTCGAGATAGCGATGTCTAGAGGTCAAGCAACAACAGGAGAGGTCTACACCAGGTACGTGGAGAGGGCAAAGCAACACTCACTGGAACCTCTAACTATGAGGAGAGTGAGTGATATAATATCGCAACTAGACATGATGGGGCTCATAGTGGCGGAGGTCGTGAACAGGGGCAGGCACGGTGTCACCAAGGTGATCAGGATTAGAAGCGACATTGTGCCGATTATTGAGAGAGCTCTCAGGGAGTTAGATTGAGAGCTCTACTACTAGAGGCCTATGATGACGGATTTTTCCCCTACTACTTCAAGGCTCGTAGAGGTAAGACCTACGTAGTCGGCGTTGAAGTGGAGGGGCCTTCTCTTCTCCGTAAAGTAGTAGTGGGAGTTGTCAAAGTCGATGGTAGGGATACTCTAGGGGTCATCAAAGACATTTCTAAGAGCATGAGTGGCCAGGTAATATTACTTGATGGGGTGATATATGCGGGTTTCGACGTGATCGATCCTCACGAGCTGCACAGTAGTACTGGTAAGGGTGTTATTGTGGTTCAACTATATCCACTTAATCTCAACAGTATTCAGAGAGCCCTGCAAGAACACTTCGAGGACTGGTCTGAGAGATTTAGCGTGATTAGAGACGTCTACAGTAAGATGGTTAGAGTTGAGACTCCGTGGAGAATTCTAGAGGTGTACAGTACTGGGCTGAGTTTCAGCGAAGCATTATCTATTCTCAAAGAGAGCTGTATTTACAGCCCTGTTCCTGAGCCACTGAGAATAGCTGATAAAATAGCCTCGGCTCTCTCAAAAATACACATGAATAAATTGCACTAATGGAAAGTAGTGGCGAGAATGCAACTGTAATTCTATTTTTAACCAATTCAGGGATTTTGACTATTGGCCGTTAGAGTAGTAGCATTTACTCAGGGGTTTTACTGTGAATGCGGAGACGAGTACGCGTGAAGAAGTGCTCAGAGCGCTTTCCCGCTACACAGACTCCGCTAACTTGGAGAAGTTGAGTAGAGTAAAGCAGACTTCTCTGTTAAAGTGGATAAGCGAAGTGGCTGAGCTAGCTAAGCCGAGTAGAATTTTTGTTGTGACTAATAGGCCCGAGGACGTGGACTATGTTCGTAGAAAGGCTATTGAGAATAGAGAGGAAATACCAACTAGTTACAGTCCTCTCCACACAGCGCACTTCGACGGGCCTAGAGATCTCGCCAGGGATAGAGAGAACACTAGAATACTCGTTAAAGGAGGCACTGGAATAGCCATGGTTAACACTAAGGAGAGAGAAGAGGGGTTAAGAGAAGTACTCGACCTCTTTAATGGAGTTATGAGAGGCAGAGAGATGTATATTGGCTTCTACTGTTTCGGCCCAAAGGACTCGCCTTTCACGCTCTACGGGGTCCAGGTAACAGATTCCGCGTATGTAATACACAGTAGCAATATACTCTACAGAATATGCTACGACGTGTTCACACAGAGAGAAGACTTGGAGTACATGAGGTTTTTACACGGTACTGGTGAGAGAGACGAGAACGGGTGGTCTGTGAATCTTAACGCGCGGAGAATATACATTGACGTGGAAGACCAGATCACGTACAGCGTGAACACGCAGTACGCTGGAAATACAGTGGGTTTGAAGAAGCTGTCACTTCGCCTCTGTGTATACAGGGGCTACAAGGAGGGCTGGCTCTGCGAGCACATGTTCATTATTGGAGTGAGAGGTCCTGGAGGTAGAGTGACGTACTTCACTGGTGCGTATCCAGCTGGGTGCGGCAAGACCTCTACCGCTCTGATCGCCGACACAATTGTCGGCGACGACCTCGCAATTATAAAGAACAGTAATGGAGAGGCGAGAGCAGTGAACCCTGAAGTGGGAATGTTCGGGATTATTGACGGTGTTAACCCCGATGACGACCCGGAGATCTACGAGATACTGACACGCAGAGACACGGAGGTGATATTCTCAAACATCCTGTTAACAGAGGATGGAGAGGTGTGGTGGAATGGAAAGCCTGAGCCTCCAAAGCCTGGAGTGAACTACGCGGGAGTGTGGTATCCTGGTAAGCGTGATGAGCGAGGTAACGAGATCCGGCCTTCACACCCCAATGCTAGGTTTACAACTAGTATTTTCTACCTTGACAAGCTTGACCCCAGAATAGATGATCCAGGCGGAGTGCCCCTGGGTGGTATGATTTTCGGTGGCAGGGACCCCGACACGTGGGTGCCTGTGGAGGAGGCTTTTGACTGGGATCACGGCGTGGTAACTAAGGGTGCCTCGCTGGAGTCAGAGAGGACAACGGCTGTTCTGGGTCAAGCAGGTATTCGCGAGTTTAACCCATATGCTATATTGGATTTCTTGCCAATATCACCAGGAGCTTTCACGGAGCTTCACTTCAAATTTGGAGAGTCCCTAAACTGGAAGCCACGTATTTTCGGAGTAAACTACTTCCTGAGAGATGAGAGTGGGCGCTATCTCACTGAGAAGCGAGACAAGTATGTGTGGTTAAAGTGGATGGAGCTGAGGGTTAATGGGGATGTCAACGCGCTTGAAACCCCAACGGGCTACATACCACTATACACTGATCTCGCGAGGCTCTTCGAGAAGGAACTGGGTAAGGAGTTTAGAGAGGATCTCTACGAGAAGCTCTTCTCCACGAGAGTAGCTAAGCACCTCGAGAAGATCGAGAGAGTGTGGAGCGTTTACAGCACAATACCAGACACGCCGAAAAAACTCTTCGATATCCTACTCGAGCAGAAGAGAAGACTTGAAGAAGCGAAGTGGCGTTACGGCACAGTGATCAGCCCGTTTAAACTAGATAGGAAGTGAGTAGCCGGGCGGGGATTCGAACCCCGGTCACGGGGGCCAGAGCCCCGCATCCTTGGCCGCTAGACGACCCGGCTGTCTACACTCAGAGACTACTATTTATTAATGCGGGGTTATAAAGGCGCCGGGTGGTTCTTAACTAGATGAGAGCGCATGAAACTAAATACGTAGCTTTTTAAGTGCTTTTCTAAGTAGTATTTCATGCGGGGAAATGGGCCCGTAGCTCAGCCTGGTAGAGCGGCGGGCTTTTAACCCGTAGGTCCCGGGTTCAAATCCCGGCGGGCCCGCAGCTTCTACAGATCTCTCCCGTTGAGCCGGTGATGTCTTCTAGCTTTCCTACTAGGAGTGAGTGGTGATCAGTGTTGAGAGTGTTCTTGAAGTTAAAAGATGGTTCATAGTTCACTGTATTTACTGTGCTGGACTAGTCGTCTAGTACTACCTTTTTGTGACTAGTTCTATTATTCCCTCGTAGGCCTTCTTGTATATCTCCGAGGATTCGAGTAACTTCCTGTTCCTAATGTACTTGGGTGTGGGTTTTGAGATCTCTACGCTGTATTCTCTCTGTATCTTGTCTCTGTACAAGTCGTCGAAGATGTTGAATGCGCAGAACGGTATTAACCTGCCATCTGGTACTGTGTAGTGTATGTTACATCTCTGTACTCTCTGTACGTCATAGTTGTAGAGGTCCATGAAGTGCATTTGCCCAATAAATAGGAGTTTGTAGTGTAGTTCTCCTAGGGCATCGTAACTTCTCTTCAATATTACATTTACGAGTATCTTGAAAATGTCAAATTCCTTTGGAGCTCTCTCCCGGTCTATGAACTTCCTGATAGAGTAGAGGAGTTTGAGTCCAGTTATTATTCTGCTACCTCCACTCAAGAGGTCTCTCCACTTGTCTTTCAAGTACTCGAGAAGACCCTCCACGTCTATAAACCTCGTTATTGGAATTAGCTTAGCCTTACCCTCGCTCTTTTCTACATACACGTATGTTCCAACGCCGCAAATAGGGTGATTAGCCATTTCAAACTTGAACTCTCCACTAAAGCCCTCAATAAACCTCGAGAACACCACGCTGGCGTTTACCGGGAACCAGGCATCCCTGGAGATCTCGCCGTCTGTCTGCTCCTCAATGAGCTTTGCTATCTCGGGTATAGTTATCCTGTACTTTTCGCGCTCATGTCTCTTCATGAGGCCTGTTAGACTCACAGGCTGGAAGTTAACAGACCTCACGATGTCTATGTGCTTAGCGGCAAACCTGATTATTGCGCCAAGCTCGTGGGTGTTTACACCTCTAATAACAGTTGGAACTAGAACTACACTTGTAATCCCAGCTCTCCTGAAGACTTCGAAGATGTAGGGTACTTCCCAGTGGTTTTTCCAGTTAGTTTTGGGTGTCACACCGTCGAAACTCAAGTAAACAGTGTTTAAACCACTAGTTCTCAGGCTTCTCGCGTACTCGACAGCCTCTTCGGGGTTCTTAATGAACTTCTCCGCGAACTTCAAGCCGTTGGTGTTTAGCTGGATGTGCCTAACACCCTCGTCTCTCAGGAGCTTGACTATATCCACTAGGTCGTCACGCAGGAGTGGCTCACCTCCAGTTAGCTGGACGGCTACGGTAACACCCTGTTTCTTGACGCTCCTGATCATGTCTCTGATCTGGTCTAGTGTGGGCTCGTACATGTAGCCAGCGGCTTCAGCGTAGAAGAAGCAGTACCAGCAGCTGAGGTCACATCTATTTGTCACTACGAGGTTTATTAGCGCGCTGTGCTGTTTGTGCATAGCGCAGAGGCCGCAGTTGAATGGACAGGGCTTTGTCGCAGGCGTGTAGACATGTCTTGATCCTCTCCCCTCATCCCAGAACTCCTGGACTCTCTTGTAGAACTCCACGTCACCGTAGTAGATCTCCTCTATTACGCCGTGCTCCGGGCAGATCCGCCTAATATAGACTTTCCCGCCTCTCTCAATTATTGTTGCTGGAAGCACCCTGTAGCAGTACGGACACACACTCATAGTTAGTGAGAGTACTTCCTCGCCTTCACGTAAACCAGGCAAAGTATATGCGATCTCGCCAACTCGCTTCTCGTAACTCAAACTTCAAGCACCAACTATAAGCTTGTTATAGGATAGTCTTGAAGGGGTATAAAAGTATTGGAATCGAGGTGTTCTTAATTGGCTAGCGTGTACGTCTTGGCGGGGACGCCGGGTACTGGTAAGAAGAGCGTTGCAGCTAAATTAGCAGAGCAGTGCGGTGTGTTAGTGGTAAATCTAAGTAGCCTGGTACTAGAGCGCGGTATGGTGATCGCGTATGACCAGGAAAGAGACAGCTACATCATAGACGAAGAGAGAGTAGTGGGCTTTATAGAAGAGTATGTTTCAAGACTCAGCGGTGAAGTTGTCTTCACAACTCACTACCCTGAGATCCTACCCAAGAATATTGTCCACGCAGTGTTCATTCTTAGGACACACCCTCTTGTACTAGAGGAGAGGCTTCTAAATCGCGGGTGGAGCAGGCGTAAAGTAGACGAGAACGTCATGGCGGAGATACTGGGAGTTGTGGCTTACAGCGCTCTCGAGGTGTTTGGCGAGGAGAGAGTATACGAAATTGACACTACAACTAAGCGCCCAGAGGAAGTTGCGGAGGCTATTTGCAGGGCTATTAGAGGCGAGATGGCACTAGAGCCAGGGGTGAGAATTGACTGGCTTTCTCAGCTACCTCTTGACGTGATAAAGAGGTTTGAGAGCTATGAAGGGAGCAGTGACTAGCCCAGGCGGTATTATTCTCGCGTCGTGGGGTCAAATATGGAACTTAGTCTCGAAAGCCGACGTGATCCTCCACGTACTGGACGCCAGAGACCCTCTCAGTACTTTTAGCAGGAAATTGGCGAGTATTGTGGAGAGGAGGGGCAAGAAGCTCATTGTGGTCATTAACAAGGCAGATCTAATTCCGAGACCCATTGCAGAGGAGTGGAAAGAGTACTTCGAGAAGCAGGGGTACCCAGCAGTATACATGGCGGCGTCAAGGCACATGGGTACGTTAAAGCTGAGAAGAGCTATAAAGAGAAACGCGCCTGTACTCCCAGTTGTAGTCGCCGTTGCAGGCTACCCCAAAGTGGGCAAGTCCTCTATTATCAACGCGCTTAAAGGAAAGCACTCCGCGTCTACGAGTCCATATCCGGGAAGCCCGGGTTACACGAGGCACTTCCAGCTCTATCGCGTTGACAGCAAAATACTAATGATCGACACGCCGGGTATTCTTCCAGTTGAGGGTGACGAGGTGGAGAGGCTAATTAGGGGTTATCCCCCGGAGAAGCTAGAAGACCCTGTGAAACCAGCTGTTATGTTAATAGAGAAAATTCTCAAGTACAATCCCCACGCATTTCTCCACGCCTATAGTGTAGAGACGAGAGATCCGCTGAAAATACTCGAGGAGATCGCCGTTAGGAGAGGGTGGTTTTACAGGACCACTAAAGAGCCTCTCATAGAGGAAGCGGCGAGGGCTGTTATTCGCGACTACCACGACGGCAAGATCAGGTTTTATATTAAACCTCCAAGCACACTGAGTACCAGTGGTGGTGGAAGTGGTGGTGAGAGTTAAGATCCTCGAGACTAACAGGGAAGTAAAGCTCGACGTGAAGCAGATCACTGTGAGAGAGCTCCTCTCAATGCTCGGGCTCGCCGTCTCAGAGCACATAGTGCTGAAAAACAGTGAAGTAGTCACTGAGGATGATATCGTGGAGGATAACTCCGAAGTAGTTGTCTTCACGGTTAAGTCTGGTGGGTAGTTTTGAGTGTGGAGTGCAAGGACCTGTCTAGTGAGGAGTTTGAGAGGTATAGTCGTCAAATACCAGTTATTGGCTGTGAGGGGCAGTTGAGACTTAAAAAGTCACGTGTACTGGTTGTGGGTGCTGGTGGGCTGGGCTCAGCAGTTCTCTACTACTTAGTTGCGGCTGGTGTCGGCGAGGTTGTGTTTATAGATGACGGTGTGGTCGAGCTGAGTAATTTGCAGAGACAAGTGCTCTACACTACAGAGGATATTGGAGAACCCAAAGTACTCGTGGCTGAGAAGAGGCTTAGAGCTCTTAATCCACACGTTAAACTAATACCAGTTAAGGCTACTGTAACAGAGGATGTTCTAGAGAAGTACGTGAGAGAAGTAGATGTAGTAGTTGATGCTCTGGATAACTGGGAGACAAGATTTATTCTGGATAAAGTTGCGTGGAGGTACTGGAAACCACTAGTACACGCGGGTGTTGGCGAGTACTATGGCCAGTTAACTGTCGTCAAGCGCGGTGTAACTCCATGTTTAAGGTGCTTATTCAAAGGAGTTGAGAGTGGTGGGAGAGGTAGAGTAGTAGTTCTAGCTACTACTCCAGGGTTACTCGGCCTTCTCGAAGTGAACGAGGTCTTCAAGATACTACTGGGTGTGGGAGAGCCTCTTTACAATAAAATTCTCGTGTTTAATGGGAGAAAACCCTCACTCGACATTATCGAGGTTAAGGTCTCTGAGTGCAGAGATGTCTGCGAGGACTAACCACCCATTTCCGGGGTTACAAGCACTACTCTGTCTCCATCACGGAGAGTGTAGTTGGGATCGTCAACGGCAACTCCGTTAACGTGTACTACGTAAATGTAGTGCCCCTCAAAGTATCTCTTAGCGAGAACAGGGCTTACTCTCTCCCCCAGAGCTCTAATGAGATCCGCGAGTTTACTGTTTTCCGGTAAGTCCAGCACTAGGTGAGTTACCCCTGCGAGATCACCTGCTCTTCCAAGAAGTACAACGTAAACCCTCATAGGGGTACCACAGCCTCCTGAACACAAGCCTCTCTGAATAGTATTATGTCTATTGTTAGAGCGTAATATAAGCGAGGTATATTAAGGTGGTTAGCGCTTGCGTGTGAGAGGAGGCTTAGCGTGGAGTGCTGGCAATGATATGCTTTAAGATACTTCCACGAGGTATTGTCAAGTGCGTTGACCGCGAGAGGGCTACTCTAAGAGAACTTGTAGAGGAGGTCAAGGACTACTTAGAGGGCAGCGACTACCTAGTATTGGTGAACGGGAGAATTGCTAAGAACCTCGAGCACACAGTTAGTAGCGAGGACAGCGTGATTCTGGTAGAGGAGTTTATGGGAGGCTAACTCCCTAAGCAAAATAGGCTCGTTCTAGAGTTTCTACACTGCTATTTACGAGGCCACACGCGGTCAAAGTATATGTTTTTTGATCTAACCGAGAGTGGTATGCCGTAGGCGATATCAGCGTCTAGTAGTTTCAGTTCTAGTGCCGCTACTCCAACACTGTACATGATTCTGTTGTCAACGTTGAGTAGTGAAGCGGTCTTAACCGCCGAGCCCAGTGCTATTCCGAGATTTACTACTGAGTTCACGTAGTCGGGGTCGAATTTAAGGGTCTCTGGCTTTCTGAGACCTAAACTAGTGATCTTGCACCCTATAATCACCACGGCGTCGCTGTTACGGACACTCTCGGCGTCTCTCCTGAAGAAGTCTCCGTGTATCTCGGCAAGCTCCTCCATTCTCCTTGCCAGTGCCTCGATCTCTTCTCTGCTCGTGAGCACTACGGAGACGACATTGTCTACTCCACGCGCTTTAGGAGCGGTCTTCGCTGATGCCACCATCAACTCAGCCACTACTCTGACAGCTTCACTAATAGCGCTCTTCTCGTCTATCAAGCTCCCACCATTTTACAGTTGCCAGGCGCTAGTCCTCTTTAACTATAAATCTCGCGTCAACTACAAGTGCTCCATCAGAGTACGCTATAACGGGGTTTAAGTCGGCTGAGTGAAGTGCGAGATGGTCCTCGAAGATCTCTCCTAGCCTCACTATTATCCTGGCCAGGCTTTTCACGTCTACTGGCGGTGTAGTGCGGTAGCCTCTCAATAGCTGATTGCTCTGTATCTCCGTGATCATCTCTAAGGCCTCCCTCTCTGTTATGGGCCACACGCGGAAGGAGACGTCGTGCAGTATTTCAGTGAAGACTCCCCCTAGGCCAAACATTAAAGTGATGTTGAAAATCGGGTCTCTTAAACCGCCAATAATAACCTCTACTCCTGGTCTCGCCATTTTCTGCACCATTATACCGGTAATTCTCGCAGTGGGAGCTCTAGTCTCTACTCTCTCGAGCATTTCTCGCGCAGCTTTAACAACCTCGTAGGTGTTGTTCAGCCCGAGAACTACTCCCCCAACATCGCTCTTGTGGCTGATATCCGGCGAGACTACTTTGATCACTACGGGGAAGCCCAGTTTCTCCGCCGCGAGACCGGCCTCCTCGGGGGACTTCACAATAGCGTGTGGCGGGTGTGGTATAGAGTACTTCTCTAGGAGCTTAAAGGCCTCGTCATCAGGTAGCTTTACGAGCCTACTCATAAGCCCTTGAGTAAATATCTTCAATGCAACCTTATTAAACATTTTGGCTCAAAAACCCTGGACACTGGTCAGGAGAGCCCTGCATGTCGAAGCGGTGTTCAGGCTCAGCGGTGTCTTGGTTATAGCGTTAAATAACTCATTAACGGGTGTAGTCAGCCGTGATAACTAGACATGTGTTTTAACACAATATACATGAGCAGTGGTTAAGTTAATCGCGAATTAACTATGCCGGTGTATAGTTAACACCGATCCCCACTGTGGAGCCATTGATCACAATGCGCCAGTGTAGATCCACGCGAGTGGGGTGCGGAGACACCTGCTCATTATACAAACACACATGTGTATATGTGTAAGTACTGGAAACACTTGGAATGAAGCAGTGTACATGGATCAATACTGTAATACCCGACATAACTGATCTACTGGAGACACTTCGACAAGACCTAGCAAACGCGCAGAGTTGATCACTAGAACACTCAATAAGGTTAACACGTACAAGTAGACATTACAACCAGCACTAACAATAAACAAATACTTAAAGTAAAAAACAATCAGTCAAAGCTCAACTACTGTGCCCTATATCAATTAACTAGAACATCACTTCATTAGAGAGTACTTAATTCACACACGTAGATATTATAATAGCAACACTAAACTCTCGAAAAACACTACTAGTAATAAGAATATAAGTGGTCCCAGATACCAAGACAAATCACAATTCAACACTACGCTTTCACGGAGCAATACTCATAACGCTGTGTCTTGTAAGCCGTGTAAAGGAGAAATACACTCGTGCTGTGGCCACGTAACTGTATTACTCATGAAGAGTGTTCACATGACTCTGCACTGATTCGGGCTAGGTATATTCAACTGTGTTTAATGAAGTGGGGTCTCAAAGGTGTTACTGAGTATTTTACAAGTATTTCTGTGTTTTCGTAGTACTTGTTTCTCATTATCTCTTCTCAGTGTTTTCTAATGTGTTCTCGTGTTTTTCACTACTCTACTTGGAATCTTAGTTTAAAGTGCAGTGTTTTAAATTAGTTCTCTTGTTTTTAGTATTAGTTGTCGAGCTTTTTTAGGGTCTGTGGGGTTTCCAGCGCGACCCTGTATTTTAATATATGACCCCACAATGACGCCGTCAACTAGTTTTAGTACTCTGTTAATGTTCTCTGCAGTCACGCCACTACCAGCTAGTACTGGTACTCGTGAGTACTTCTTTGTTAACTCTAGTAGTCTTAGTAGTGGTGGCTCACCAGTCTTCAGGCCCGTTACTATGATCGCGTCTGCTCCACCCCTCTCCACGTACTCCTCCACGAGCTCTCTGTAGTAGTCCTCCAGGTTACTGCTCCTACTCGCAATAGGGCTCCCGGCCTCGAGGAGGCTCAGCGAGGCTGTTACAGATTTAACGATAAGTTTAAATACCTGTGAATACCTGTAAATACTTGGAGTCGTGCAGTGGAGGAGCGTTATCTTAGCACTAGGGAGTTTGCTGGAATTCTCGGAGTCTCAAGAGTTACAGTGATTAAGTGGATTAAGAGCGGTAAGATTGTAGCATACAATGTTCACGGTAAGTGGAGGATTCCTGTTGGTGAAGTTGAGAGATTGCTTAGAGGAGTTCAGAGAGTTAGAAGAGTAGCAATATATGCTAGAGTCTCTTCGAATACTCAGAAAAACGACCTGGAAAGACAGGTTGAAGCTCTAAAACTCTGGATCTCTAAAAACTTTCCTCACGCTGAGTACGTGGTCGTAACGGACGTTGCTAGCGGGTTGAAAGAAGATAGGAGAGGCCTAAAAAAGCTCATTGACATGAGTAAGAGGAGAGAAGTGCAGGTAGTCGTAGTTGCGTATAGGGATAGGCTGACTAGGTTTGGCTTCGAGTACCTCAAAACACTATTCAACACTCTCGGCGTAGACGTCTACGTGGTGTTTCAAGAAGAGCCAAAAGACTATGTTCAAGAGCTCGTAGAGGACTTCGTGGAAATAGTGTCATCGTTTGCTGCTAGAATCTACGGTAAGGGGTCGAGCAAGTACAAACAGGTGGTGAAGTGTATTGGAGAAACTGTTAAAGACTCTGACTAGGACTGTAGCTGTTGAGTGCTACGCTAACAGGTATGCTAGAAGAGCATTGAGAGAGATTGAAACAGCGTACAAAGATATGCTGAAAGAGATAGTGGAGTATGCAGTTGAGCACAAGGCTTCGCAGAGCACTCTCCACAGAGTCTTCTACTCAAGGTTTAGGGAGAGGTATCCCTGGTTACCGACAAGAGTGGTTAAGGGAGCGTATAGAGATGCAGTTAGACGTGCAAAGTCTTTTAGAGAGCTGAAGAAGCGTGGCAGAGCGTACACTGATAAACCGGAGGTAAGGAGGGTGACAGTAACTTACTCCGATTCGCAGGACTGGAGAATAGAGAATGGAGTCATCAAGCTTAGAACACATGTTGGGTGGATAGAGCTCCACTACGGGAATCACAAGCAGTTGCACAGGTACCTCTACGGTGGGTGGAAGCTTGCTGAAGAGCTGAAGTTCAAGCTCGTTGGTAGGAGAGTAATGGTGTACCTAACGTTCATTAAGCACTTCGAGGTTGAGTGCGACCCAGGGAACGCTGTCGCAGTAGATGTTAACGAGAACAACGTCACGGTTGCCCTGTTCAGAAACAGCACTCTTACTGAAGCGTATAGGGTTGAGACGGGTCTAGGCAGACTTGTCATTGCATATTCTGAGAGGATGAAGAGGGTCACTAAGGGTAAGTCAACCAAGACTAGAGAGGTGAGGAAGAAGCTCAGTAAGCTGCGAGAGAGGAAGAGGAAGCTGGATGTCTTGAGGAAGACAGCTGGGTTCATTGAGAAGCTAGCTACTGAAAACAGAGCAGTAGCCGTCATAGGCAACATAGATAGAAAGGCGAAGGAAAAGATGGAGAGGGATAAGAGTAGTAAGCTCAGGCACAGAATACATCAGTGGAGCGTCTCTACGCTGATTAAGCTACTAGAGGAGAAGCCAGTACACGTTGTTAGGGTGTCTGAGAGGAGTTCTTCATCTACAGAGCCCTTCACAGGTGCGAAGGTTAAGAGCTACACTCCCCTGATGATCCGCATTGCGGTGAAGGGGGTGAAGAGAGTGAGAGTAGTAAAGCTAGTGCTGAGAGTAACAAGAGTGAGTGAAAGAGCTCTTGAAAGAGACGTTGTAGGCGCAATCAACGTCGGGTTAAGGTACCTCAACTCAGATGGGAGCCCAGTGGCGTTGGGCTCGACGGGGACCCATGAAGTGCGGGTGAAGCTAGTGAACCCGCACCGAGGGCCAACCCCGCTAACGGAATTACAAGTATTTACAAATACCACCAAATACCGTTAGCGGGGAAACGCTCTAAGACTCGACCCGTGTTTGACTAGTATGTCGGCGTAGACCTCAACTCAGGGTAGTTGGCTCTCAGCGGCTTTAGCCGAGGGGCCTCTGGCTCGATCACGCCGGAATCTGACACTACGGTCTCCACGAGCGCGTTAACTCTAATAAACCTCGCACCACTAGCAACAGCTACGCTGTAAGCCTCTCTCCCAGAGTTTCTCAGCAAGTTTACACCTACTTTTAAACTCGTAGTTCTCACAACCTCTCTCACAATACTAGTCATAGAGCACAGAGTTAGGGGATCCCTTACTCTCTTGTAGTAAGGTGCGTCACCGTAATTCTCTACGATAACACCACTGTAACCAAGCTCTTCTAGAAGCCTCGCCTCTTTCACAGCGTAATCTATAATACTGTTCAAGTCAGCGTATATAGAAATAGAGGGTAATCTGGGAAGATGTATAACAGCAATGATCTCCTTGGGCAATTCAAGTACACCTAGAATGTCTATTCCAGAACTCTAGCTAATTTAGATTAGCGTCACTCAGCCTTCTCGCTACTTCTAATTCTGAGTAGTGCTTTCTTGAGGATCTCTATGAGATACCCTTCTTCTCCAGGAATACCCTCGCCGACAACCTTCCCCTCTACTATTAACTCCGGGTACTCACTATCGCCATCTAAAACAGCTATTTCCAGGGGCTCTCCGAGCTCGTGTTCTAGTACACTCTTGACTTCTAGTAGCCACAAGTAGAGAGTGTATCTCCAGTAGTTATCCCTACCACGCACAGCTACTCTAACCACGCACACCCGCCTACTCCACAGTCACCGTCTTTGCGAGATTCCGCGGTCGATCAGGGTTGTGTCCTCTCCTCGTCGCGGTGTGGTAAGCGAGTAGTTGTAGAGGTGGAGTGTGAGATATTGGTGTGAGAAGCCAGTGTGGACAAGAAACCTCGAAGACGTGGTCTACCATGTCTCTGAGAGGGCTCTCCTCGCAGATAACACCCACAGTCTCGGCGCCGCGAGCTCTCATTTCCTCGACATTTCCCTTAATAGCTCGCTCAACTCCACTAATTCCCGGGACAACAAAGACTACTGGAAAGCCCCTCTCAACTAGTGCTATGGGGCCGTGTTTAGACTCACCCGCAGGATAAGCCTCTGCGTGTATGTACGCTATCTCCTTGATTTTGAGCGCGCCTTCTCTCGCTACTGGAACACCAATGTGCCTGCTCAGGTAGTACATGCTGGTCTTACTGGCATACGCTGCAGAGAGATCGTGGGCTAGTTTCTCGCTCCTCTCAATGCTGATCTCAGCTATTCTGGGGGAATTCTCGAGAGCCCTCACTATCTCCTCACACTCGCCAGTAGAGAAAACACCTGTGTACTTAGCTATCTCCGCGATTAGCCAGGCTAGTAGCAGTGTCTGTGTGAGGAAAGTCTTAGTTGCAGCCACGCCTATTTCAGGACCGGCTCTAGTGTACAGCGCTATGTGGCTCTCTCTGGGAATAGCAGAGTCCACGACATTGGAGACAGCTATGACTCTTGCCCCCTGCTTCTTAAAACTCCTCACTGCTTTTAACACGTCCATTGTCTCGCCGCTCTGACTAATAGCTACTAGGACATCTCCCTCATTCGCAGCGCTGCTGTAGACCTCGTACTCGCTGGCTATGAATGGCACTGTGAGTAGTCTAGCCAGGGTATTTGAGGCTAGAGCGTAGAACTCAGCGGCGTGGTAACTAGTACCAGCACCAGTCACGAAGACTCTTCTAGCCTCAACTATGGCCTTAACGGCGTGTAGAAGCTCCTGGGAGCTTCTTAACCCTGCAATTGTGCTCTTGAGAGCTAGTGATTGCTCGTAGATCTCCTTGATCATGAAGTGCGGGTACCCTCCCTTCGAAGCCTCCTCTACACTCCACTCGACAATTCTAATGTATGTGGTGTAGTCAACAGGCTTCTCGGCGAGGAGATCCTCTATGAAAATGCTCGTTGGAGTCACGTAGCCTACCCAGTGATCTCTGAGCACTATGACGCGGCGCGTGTGATCCAGCACTGCTGGTATGTCGCTTGCCAGGACATTATAACCGTCTCCTACTCCAACTACTAGCGGGCTGTCCTTCTTAGCGAAGAATATCTTGCTCTCCTCGAGAGGAGTGATCACCAGTATGGCGTAAGCCCCCCTTAGCTCTCTCACGGCTCTCTTAAAAGCCTCGTAGACGTCACCAAGTTCACTGTAGTACTCCTCAACTAGGTGAACAATGACTTCAGTATCAGTCTCACTTCTAAAAATATGCCCTTTACCGACAAGCCTCTTCTTGAGCTCATCGTAGTTCTCTATAATACCATTGTGGACAACTGCGAAAAGTCCTTTGCAGTCTATGTGGGGGTGAGCGTTAATATCTGAAGGTGCTCCATGTGTAGCCCACCTCGTGTGACCTATACCCGTAGAGCCCGTGTACTTTGTAAAGCCTAATCTCTCCTCGAGCTCTCTCAGCATCCCCTTACCCTTAGCGACAACGAGCCTGCTAGAGCTGATCACAGCTATTCCGGCCGAGTCGTACCCTCTATATTCTAGTCTCTGTAGACCAGTGTAGAGCATCTTGCCTATTTCGCGTGGACTGCTAAAACATAGACCAATAATTCCGCACACAAGTAGAACCCTGTAACTCTGCTGGGCTTGACCTTGTACCTATAGTGTACTGGGAATAATAAACATGTTCTATTTAGGGGATAGTTTAGGTTTAAATAAGCTGATTAACTAGGTACTCGTGGTGCTGAGAATTGGAGTTCACAGTCCTAAAGATAACGGGCAAGGCTTTCACTAGTGGTGATCTCCTGTTTAAGTACGTGAGCGTGATTAAGGAGCTCTCTAAATCACGTAGAGTTGTCGTGGTTACTGGTGGTGGTGAGACAGCGCGAAAGTACATTGAGCTGGCGCGGAGTATTGGTGTTAACTCGAATTACTGGCTAGATGAGATCGGAATATGGGTTTCCAGGCTAAATGCGCTGGTGCTAATAAGTGCTCTAAGTCCTCTGGCAGCTCCAGCTCCACCACAGACTCTCGGGGAAGTGGTCAGGTCAGCTCTACTATACCCTATCACGGTTACTGGTGGACTGATACCAGGTCAGTCCACGGCTTCAGTGCTACTGCAAGTTGCTGAGGCTCTCGGAGTTAAGAGAGTGTACTACTTCTCAGCGGTGGGCAAGGTCTACACTAAAGACCCCACTAAACACCCAGATGCAAAGCC
>Ga0105154_1000447_pt1 | contig 18181 bp, 12 predicted proteins | sample SSWtaG_FD_89672 | JGI IMG/M metagenome (GOLD analysis project Ga0105154, IMG submission 89672) | Hot spring microbial communities from Sandy's Spring West, USA to study Microbial Dark Matter (Phase II) - SSWsed_matched | ecosystem: Environmental > Aquatic > Thermal springs > Hot (42-90C) >... | reverse complement strand
GCCGCCCGGAATCGGAGTGAAAGGGTTCAGGTACGAGCTGAAGGACGAGTTCAGCGTGCCCGTATTAGTCCTGTTCAGAAGGTGAGAGCGTGGAGAGGCTGCTGGTCTACCTGGCTGTGGTTGCGGCTGTCTCAGCCGCGCTTTACGGCATCTCGCGCTTGAGGCCGCAGCCGGACTACTGCGCGGAAGCGAGGCGGCTGGCGGGCGACATCCTAGCGGTTTACCAGTCGGAGGGCAGAGTGGTCGGCGAGTACAGGCTGAGTAAAACGATCGTAAATGGAAGCGGCATCTTCTGCGACGAGTGCGGTGTTAACCTTCGGGTGCCTACAGTGAATAGTACTGTGATCGAAGGGAGGGCGCGACTAAAGATAGCATACATTCGCGAGAAGACATCCGTTGGTGTGTATAAGGCGAGAGATTGAGGGAAAACTATAAGAATACTTTTAGTGTACTAATTTACAAGGTAAATAATAAATATTGATGGCCAAATTTTTCCTCGATGAAGCGAAGAAGATGTAGAGGTTGGCTTGAAAAAATGTACTTGGTAGCTGTTGCTCTAACTGCGGTTATGGCTTGCCCAACAAAGGCCGAAGGCCCGGTTGTCAATTGGGAGGCTCTTCAGAGCTATGCGCTCTTGGCTGTTAAGCTGACAGTAACAGCTACCGGTATTCTCATTTTTGTAACAGCCTTTATAAGAGCTGCCATTGCCGCCCTTAGGAAGCACGTTAGCGGGAGCATCGCAGCGGCTGCGGCTCAAAGGGAGCTTTACGAGGCGATCGAGGGACCAGTTCTCTGGCTAATAGCACTGGCGCTAGCTGCTTGGCTTCCAGATATCCTTGTAGCGCTTGGTTTGCTGCCTCAGGGGACGCCGTTTGCCGTTAAATGGAGCGACATCTTCGCTAAACCGTAGCGCGCAGTATGAACGTGGATTTGGCGTTTTACACTGTAGCAATGGCTGCGGTGGCAGCTGAATTAGCCTACGGTGCGTGGCTGCTAAACAACCCCTCCTCCCAGCTGAAGTCTAGGGGTTATGAAATGATTTACAATGCTCTCGAATCCTGTGTGTCGGGGATTTTGCTGGCTGCGGTGCTCGTTGGTGCACCAAGCCTGCTCGGACTATTCGGAATTGCCTACTTACCCCCAAGTTCAGCTGCTGGGTTATACTTAGCGGCACGCGACAGGTACGTTAGCTACATCATGGACCTATCGAATGTAGCTCGTGATTTGACATTAACCGGAATACTTTCCCCGCTGGCTACCACGTGGTACGCTGCTAGCGGCTTAGCAAATATTTTCTCGAACTACCTAGTGGCTCTCTCCAGCGCGCTTTTAGTAGCCTCTAGGTTCTGCCAGTTCTTTGGGGCATCGCTAGTAAGCTTGGGTGTCGTCTTAACAGGTACCACGAGGTTTAGGAGGCTTGGCCCGGCGCTAGCGGTAGGTGTGGCCTGCCTGGAGCTGTTCGCGGGGGTTGCAGCCCCTTACTTTTACGAGAACGCGGCTGGACTAAAGTTTAAGTATCTGGAGATCCCCCTTTCCGGTATCGCGCAGTACTTTGCGGGTGCTGTAGGCGAGGTCGTGGAGGACGCCAAGAGCATGGGGGAGTTCTCGGCGTGGATCTCCCTTTCGCTCGGGGTTGCAGCCGCGGTCAGCGCTGGAGCTTCCGCGGCTGCCGGGGGACTCTCTGAATCTCTGATCTCCAGGCTGCGGCTATGAGCTACGGGGTTTTCGCCACCTCGATGTTAGTCGTAGAAGCCGCTCTCTCGCTGGTTACCGCGAAGCGCCGCGGTGAGCGCTTAGCCGAAGCGATAGCGTTCTTCGTATTGGCCGCGTTGCTGAACATTATAGATTACTTAGAGCTGGTATCCGCGCTAGCGGGCGCACCGTCCCACATTTTCTCTCTAGATCTTAGTGAGCGGCTGGGCTTCAACATGCTAGTCGAAGCTGAGAAAACCGTCTTGAGCGCACTTGCGTGGTCTCAGGCTGCAGCTGTTGCAGGCTCGATAGCTTTCACGATCCTGCTCGCGGCCTCGGTTTTAACTGGCGGTGTCATCGTGGTTGCCGCCTCCTTGGCGCACGCTGGTTTCGGTTTCGTCCAAGCCCTGGTTAACTCGGTTCTGGTTGTCGCTATGGTGTATAGGTTCGTGGGGCAGATTTACCTGGCGGTCGCAAAGGTGGGTAGAGCTGCAAAGGCTTTCATGCCTTTAAGTGGTGCGCTAATGGTGCCTAGATCGACGCGAAAGCTTGGAGCGACGTTGATTGCTCTCTGCCTTGGCTTGTCCCTCGCTCTACCAGCTGCCCTCAACGCTGTAGCAGGCTCGGTGAGACCTTGGGAAAGCAGATTGGATGTAGGCGAACTGGGACTCGTAGAGTTCGAGCCTTTAATGCGCGTCCCTTTCGCTAGAACGCGCGACACTGAGCAGGGGGTTTTAAGTTTCGAGGAGGTCAGCATCCCAGCCCCGCCCGGATCGCTAGTGGTGTACGGCGACACGGCAGGAAGGGTTGTCGTCAGGCAAGCGGGTCGCTGGTTTGCCGAACGCGCTTCAAGGTACAGGATAGAGGGGGCAGTTTATGGCGTCTATTGGCTGCCGGTAAAAGCCGAAATCTTCGATGTGAAAGCGGGTATTTACGCTAATCTGTCGTGCCGAGAAGGCGTCGACCCGCAAATTGCGCCAACATGCGTGCCTGTTGCGTGGAACATTACGCGTGTTCGCTTCAGCATATCTTCTGTAAACGCACCCCTTGTTCTCTTCCGTGACGCTTCAGATAGTGGAGAACAGCCTAGGGGTTGGGGGCTATGGATGGGTAAGGGCTTTTTTGTGCTGGAAGGTTCTGAAAGAAAGGGGTCGCGCCTTTGGTGGTACGATGTCGAGGGGTACCTGGAGAATCACGAGGTAATAGGAGTCCTCGAACCCTTTTTCTGCGACGCGCGAAAGGGCTTTGGTAGGCCGCCACCCGAGCTAGGGCTCGACGGTCCAGCGCCAAACGCGATTGTAGAGTACGTGGAGGTTACAGCGTGGATAATAGGCGACATAGATTACGAGACCTTGTGCGTTGACGGCAGACCGAGAGTCGTTGACGCTGGAGAAAGTCTCGTAGTGATCAACGGCACGGTATACAAGTTGCGTCCAGAGCTACGGTGCGATGTTTCGTTTGAACATATACCTTTACCCAGCGCCCGAGATAGCTTGAGTCTCTGGTTCGACCAGTTTGCTCGCACGGTTAACGCGTCTTTACCGCCCAACGCTAAGGTATCTGGCTCTCAAAGATGCCTCTACGGCAATGGTTCACGCATTTACGCCATCGCGTGGAACGGTAAAGTCTTCTATTCGCAAGCCTTGTGGTCGGAAAGCCAGCTACCACGCGTCTCCGTTACCGCGAGGTACTACGGCAATGTAACGAGGCCAGCAACCGTGGGGCCAGCGCTAGCTCGCGCTAAAGCGCGCAGCTTTGCAGCTTCCCTCGATCTAATGGAGGGAGTCGGTTGGTGCGATAGTGTGCTTTCAGTTCGAGGTACCGACGCGATGAACGAATCGGTGGTCCTTGGGCTCGCCTACGATAGTTCGCTGGAGGGTTTCCTGAACGGAGAAATTATGAATAAGGTAAGGGGATCCGTGCACGATATTCTAGGTAGCGTTAGCACGCTAGCACTCGTTGCTACCTCGATGCTCGCGGTCGCGCTGGGAGTGGGCATGCTGAGCTCTGTGCTCGGCGGAGTCTCGGTGTTTTTCCTCCCTCCTCTAGGGCCTCTGAAGTATCCGCTCGCAACTCTGCGTGAGATGGGATCGGCGTTTGTATCGATCGCCAGGAGCGCAGTTGAAGTGCTTGTTTTCAAGGGGGCGCAGACTCGAATAGCTCGAGGGTCCTTCGCAGAGGAGGCTTACAACGTCCTTATGCAAATTCGAAGGGAAATAGAGTCGCTAGGGAAGCAGCCGGGACCCAAAACCCGCAAAGAGGAGATAGCGAGAAGTGCGAAGCGAGCTCTGGGTTTCGCTCTCGGTTACAGCAGCTCGCACCCTCTCCCGCTAACTCTGAGGTTAGCCAGCGAAGTAGCCCGATGGAGAGCCTTGAAAGTTGCGCCTAAAGATCTACCCTACGACGAGAGACTCCGTTTAGCCTTCACCCATCATGTCTCCGCCCGCTTGCTGCTCGCAAGTGATGTGCTCTACGCTCTTTCTTGGATACTCGATGCGAAGCCACTTACGACTCCTTTCGCATTAAGGTTCACAAAGACCGTTTGGAAGGAGTTCAGGCTTATCTACCCCAAGCAGCTGAAACTGGATGACTTGCTGGAGGGGTCAAAAAGCAGGTCTAGAGCCGAACTTGAGAAAACTCTTGCTAAACTATCCCGCGAACTCCTGAAAGGTCGCGTGAGAGAAAAGACCCTTAAGAGGGTCGCTGAAGCGCTAGCCACTAGCGTGCTCCCGCCTGGCACTTTCGAGTTGCTTGAAGGCGGTTTAATAGGGTCTGGAGACGATCTTGGTTGGAGGATTGCTACCCTGGCTGCGCGTCTCGATTTTCGCGGACCTGAGCTGTTGAACCTGGTCAGCAGCAGAGCATCTGTAGCGCTCCGCCTTGCGGACTTGGCGGCTCTAGGCCACCTGACACTAAGCCGACCGTGGAAGGTCGCTGTTTTCGAGGGGTTATCGAAGCTCGAGCACGGGGGAGCAGAGCTTGCGAGTGTTTGGCTCTCGTCTGTGGAAAGGGGGGAAGGATGGAGGTACTTAGCGCACAGGCTCGCATCCGAGCCAAGCGGGCAGCTATGGTTTTCACCCAACCTCCCGGTTCAAGTGAAAGAGCTGGTGGGTACTCTATTGGAGATCCGGCGCGAGAGCGCAAATGCACAGACTCAAAGGCTTCTGGAAGGGAGTTCGAGGGGCGAACTCGAAGATAGAATGACTAGAGGTTTCGCCGATGCTTTAAAGGGCATCGGGGTGGATTTACGGACAGCAGCCGAAGCTCTCGTGTTAAGCGGCGACCCATATTGGGCTGGTTACGCTGTAGCTTTGGCGGTCGAGAATGGCGCCGTAGACGAGCTTATCAAGGCGTTATCCGAGATTTCAGCTGCTAGTGGTCTAGTCCGGGAGAGTGTTTTTAGCGAGGAGCTCGCAGCGGTGAAGGGGTTTCTAGAGAGAGCCTACAGGGAGCTGGCGCGCACATTGGCTCTTGTGGAAGAGGGTTTGATGAGCCTCCCTAAGCCACTTCCACCGCTCAACTCAGGGTTATCTATCGCGATGGCGGTGGAGGCTGACGCTAAAGCATCGAGAGAAAGAGAGCTCCTGGAGGACCTGATAGGTAGAGTCGATGATGCTTTGCATACTATCTCAGCGCTTACAGCAGAGGTTAATGAAGTCAAACTAAAAGCAAAGGTTCTGGGAGGCACGAGTCTTAAAGAGTGGCAGGAGTCTTTAATGAAGCTTGAGAAGATCCTAGCTAGCGCAAGGGCCGAACTGGAAGAGTTGAGAATGCAGGCGAGGTTCACGCTCAAAATTATAAATAAATATGCATGAACAGAGGGGTAGTCAATGTACCTGCCGGGAGTCGAAACAATCGTGCTCTTTTTCGGGTTCATGGCTGCACTGATAATCGCTTTAGCGGGCGGTACTCCTTTACCCCCTGTCATCCTAGCAGCTGTTCTGGGTTTTGCGCTAACTCTCAAGCATAGAGTAAAGCTCCTGGAGGCAATTTACGGTGATAGATGCGCGCTTTTAGATCCGGTTATCGGCTTGGACGTGAAAAAGGACTACGCAGTTTTAAAGCTGAAAGTTAAGTTTATTGTTGGTGCTTTTCTTAAAATTATCGATGCTGAAAATATAGAAAATGAAACTAGATTGGGCGAAGTGGCATCCAACTTCATTTCCTTCTTGCACGCGCCCCCGGCGACTGTGAACGTGATCGCAGCTCCAAGGCACGGGCGTTACGACTACTACTTGAAAATTAACTTAGAGGTAGCCGGGAACCGTCTTCCGGAGACCATAAAGGGGTTCTCTCAGCTTCTCTCTGAAATCCAGCGTCGCCTCCTTTCAGCAGGAGTCTATGCGCAGCCAGTTAATCCGATGGAGGTCCTACCGATTCTCGCAGACTTAAGCCCGAAAAACTACACTTTCACGCTTCCGAGAGTGACGCTCACAGCAGCCGCTCTCGTCGCCGCTCTCGCTTACATCTACCCAGGGTTGTTACCTATGGCGCTTGCGCTTGCCCCTCTGATACCCTTGGAGCTTCGTATAGTGAAAAGCGGAAATTTGAGGATCTTTCCCAGAGACTTCACCCCCCTGACTTATACTGTGGGAGAGGTCCCGGATGCGGCTAAGGCTGGCGCTTTCCTGCGCAGCTTCAGGGGGGCTGTAGCGTGGGGTAACGAAGTCGTCATGGCGTTTCTAGCGCCGGAAGACCCAGCTGTACTCGGCGCTAAAGCGCGAAAAGCCATGGAGGTGCTAGAGGCGGGTCGCGCCGGTGTTAGCAAGCTTAAGGACGAGTTCGAGGCGGTCAACGTCATAAACCTTTATCGAGCGCTCGAGTCCGGGGCGATGCCCTTTAGGCTCAAGCTGTTTGCTAATGGAGAAGCCTGGAGGCTCGAACCCCTTGGTTTCGAGCGTAAGCTGCCCTTGTACTCTATTTTCGGCAGGAAACCCCTCTACGACGTATACAGAGCGGTTATCGGCTTACCGACATCGAGTAGCGGGCAGCTCAGGGTTAGCAACCAGCTGGTCTGGCTTTCGCCTTATGCTTTCTTTAGACCCCGCACCCGCCGAACGCCCAAAGCCATCTACTTGGGTCGCGGGTTGCGGAGGGACGAGGAGGTCTGGCTCGAGCTCGACCTGCTCGAGAACGTGCACGGGCTCATCGTCGGCCCCATGGGCTCGGGTAAGAGCACGACCGCGAGAACCGTGGCCCTAAGAGCTCTCGAAAGAGGCATAGTGCCGATAATCGTGGACCCCTCGGGCGAGTACAGAGCTTTCGCTAAACGCTTCTCCTTCGAGATCGTCGATCTAGCGGACAGACCCTTCAACATCTTCGAGAGCAAGGTAGAAGACTTAGAAAGGGCTCTAACCTACATTTCGCCCCTAAGCGAGTACGAAACCCACCTACTGAGGGAGTGCTTAGGGAGGGGGGCGCGCTCTTGGAACGAGGTGTTCCAGCTGCTTGAGGGCACTAGCGCGGCTTGGAAGCTGGAGAGGCTTGAACCCTACTTTGGCGGACCAGCGGCTTCTCTTTCCAGCCTGCTTTCCAGCGGGAGACCTTTGCTGCTGTGCATGGGCAGCACAGCTAGCGGGCAATACGTACCGATGCCCATCGAAGTGCAACGGCTTGCCGTCGACCTGCTTCTAGCCCAACTGAGGGATCACGCCCTCGCGGAAGGGTTGAGCGAGCCACGCTGGATGCTTATCGTGGACGAGGGGCACCTATTCATGCAACCACCCCGCGGGCTGCAGGAACCGCTCATAGCGACAGTAGCCAGGATGCTCAGGAAGTTCGGGCTAGCCGTTGTCGTGCTAACTCATGAGTGGGGTGACGTGCCAGAAATCTTCAGGCGGACAGCCGGTTGGCGCCTAGCGTTGGCGCACTCCGACCCTGACTACGTGGCAATGACCAGAGTCTACATGGGTTTGACGCCGAGCGAGCTGGCCTGGTTCCAACGGGGCATTAGGGGGCGGGCGGTGTTGCGTAGGGGCCATGAGCCGCACAACATCCTAGTAGAGGTAGAACCCGTAGAGGAGGCTAGAACCGATTGGATTCAGCGAACGTAACAAGGTACCGGAGTAACGGGAATAACTCCGCAAATCGCGCACAGCTGCAAGCTGGCTCGTAAATCCCACGCTGCGCGAGCTCTCCTTAGGAGTACTACGCTGTTGTGGGCGCGCACTCATTTCGCTAACTTACTGGGGCATAAAACCGCGAAGGGGCAGTACTTGCACTCCCAGGCGTACCTGGGAGCCTTAGCTTCCAGTATCCTCTTTGCTAACTCCCCCTCGCTCGCCCTCTCTGCTACCTCGAACTGAGCAATCCTTTCCGGGGTCACATAGAGCAAATAGCTCTTCTCCAGGTTGAAGAGAAGGTTGTAGACGCGAACCTGGTCGACGTGGTGTTCCATCGGGAGGGACAGGTCCGACCTGGACGTCTTAACCTCGATCCCGTAGCGAGCCCCGTCGCGCGTTACGACGATGGCGTCAGCTCTCCCCTTCACCACAGCTGTCCCCGAGCCCGGAACAATTGGCTCTAGGTTCACCATCAAGCTCGATTCGACCTCTAACTCTACGCGAGCTCCTTCGTTCTCTAAGACTCTGCTGAGCAGCTGACCTAAGCCAGAGTGGACGAAAGAGCCCAACACAGCCACCGGGTTGAAGAGCTCTGCGAGCTCTAGCTCTGGGTACTTCAGCGCGAAACCCCTCTTCAAACTGCAGGAGACTAAGTCCGTGACCCAGTAAATGCCAGGTTCCCTAGCGTGCTTGGCTCGTTCCTGCTTGAAAAACGCGTACAGCAACCCGATAAGATCCAAGCCGTTCACGCTTAGATGGTTTAAGGGAAGCTTTTATCATTTAGCTGCTTCACCCCCTCCCTATGGTCGGCTTTGAGGATCTCGTGAAGCGCTTGAACGTGTTGGGTTTGAGGTTCGATGTCGTCGGGCCCGCTGCTGCCAACGTCCAGCGCGGGCTCGAGTTGGTGAAACCACCTTGTGAAGTTAGCGGCGAAGTCGCGGTTGCGGTTCCCGACCACACTAGACCTGTACCTTTGCAGCGCGTGTTGGAGCTTTTGACCCCGCTGCTGCAGGCGCGATCCCGGTTGATCTTCGCAACGGGTAGCCATCCGATGAGCGTAGGGGATGCCTTCCGGTTGCTTGGGGGGTGGAGCTCGAGGGTGAAGCACGAAATACACGATAGCCTAGGCCCCCACGTCCACGTAGGGACTACCAGCAGGGGACTTAGCGTAGAGGTAGACGAGCGCTTCGTCTCAGCGGACTTCAAGGTCACGGTGGGCGTTGTGGCGCCCCACCCGTGGGCCGGCTTCTCCGGCGGCAGTAAGGTCATACTGCCCGGTCTCTCGAGCTTGAGGACTATTGTGGAGCACCACCTGAAGTGGTACAGCGCTGGGAAGCCGGGCGTGGTAGAAGGGAACCCGTTCCGCGAGGAGATCGAGGAAGCGGGGAAGCTAGCTGGAGTCGATTGGGCCTTGAACATCGTCTTGGACGAAGAGGGAAAGGTCGCGCACGCCGAGGGGGGAGAGCCGAGCGAGTCGTTCCGCAAGTGCATAGAGGTTGCTCGCAGCATGTACGTTAGGCCCGTGGATGGGCTTTACGACTCGGCGCTTGTCTTCGCCGATCCGCTGGATCTGGACCTCTACCAAGCGACGAAGGCGCTGGAGCACGCGGCACCGGTGGTGGAGAAGGGGGGTTCGCTGGTTCTCGTAGCATCTTGCCCGCGCGGCTACGGTAGCGAGGAGTTCAGGCGTCTCGCCTCAATGGAGAGCGAGGCCATTGAAGAGTTCCTCCGCTCCGGGTGGAAGGGGAACATCGTCCCAGCGATCGTTGCACTCAGGATGAAGGAGATCTTCGAGAGATACAGCGTAACTGTTCTCACTGAGAGTTCGCTTGAAGGGTTGAAAGGAGCGGAGCTGGCTCGGAGCGCTCAAGAAGCCCTAAGCCGTTTGAGAGGTAGGGTTCTCGTGGTCAAACGAGGCGGCTTCACGGTGCCCCAAGCGCGTTAGCCATTTTTACCGCTGCGCCTGCGATCAGCGCGTGGAGAAGGCCCGTAGGGTTTTCGAGCTAATACCCTACCCTAGGTCTGGCTCCTTCGAACCCAACTGGGAATCCTTAAGGAATTACAGGGTTCCGAAGTGGTACGCGGACGCGAAGCTCGGCATATTCATCCACTGGGGGGCGTACTCAGTTCCCGCCTTCGGGAGCGAATGGTACCCTCGCAACATGTACGTTAAGGGTAGCCCCGAGTACGAGTTCCACCTGAAGAGCTACGGGCCCCACAGGGAGTTCGGCTACAAGGACTTCATACCGATGTTCACGGCCGAGGACTGGGATCCCGACTCGTGGGCCCGGCTCTTCGAGAAGGCTGGCGCGAAGTACGTCGTGCTGGTAGCCGAGCACCACGATGGTTTCGCCCTGTGGGACTGCAGCTACACGCGCTGGTGCGCGACGAGGATGGGGCCGAAGCGGGATTTGGTCAGCGAGCTGGCCGAAGCCATCAGGGATAGGGGGCTAGTTTTCGGCGTATCGTACCACCGTGCGGAGCACTGGTTCTTCTTCGAGCCCGGCACACGTATCGAGTCGGACGTGGGGGACGAGCGCTACCTAGACCTTTATGGGCCGGCGATGCCTGCTTCGCTGAACCCGCGGGATCCCCCAGGGCCTAACAACATCCCGCCCGACGACGATTTCCTCACAGACTGGCTCCTTCGCGCCGCCGAGCTCGTGGAGAAGTACAGGCCGCAGGTGTTCTACTTTGACTGGTGGATCGAGAACCCAGCCTTCGAGCCCTACCTACTGGCTTTCGCAGCCTACTACTACAACCGGATGGAGCGGTGGGGGTTCGAGGGGGTCATCAACTACAAGCACGGCGCGTTCCGCGAGGGGACGGCGGTGCTGGATGTGGAGCGGGGGACGCTCGACGACATCCGCCGCGAGCCTTGGCAAGCTGACACCTCCGTGTGCTACAAGTCGTGGGGCTACATCAGGGATCACGAGTACAAGCCGCTCGAGGCGATTATCGGGCACTTCGCTGACATAGTAAGCAAGGGTGGGAACCTGCTGCTCAACATAGGCCCCAAACCTAACGGGGAAATCCCCGAAGATCAGAGGAAGATCCTCGAAGGGTTAGGCTCTTGGCTCGCCGTTCACGGCGAGGCGATTTATGCTTCCAGACCGTGGAAGGCGTATGGCGAGGGACCGACCCGAATAAGCGGAAGGGAGTTCGGCGAGAGAGAGTTTAAGTTCGAGCGCGGGGACGTGCGATACACGGTACGCCGCACCTACCCGTACAGCGAAGTCGTCTACGCGATCCTGGTCGGCGGAGTGGATAAGACGGTGAAGCTGAAGTCTTTCAGCCCCGAGCTCAGGCTAGCTGCAGATCTGGTAGACGTGGAGCTGCTCGGGCACAAAGGCAGGTTGAGGTGGCGCGCGGAGCCTGACGGTTTAGCGGTCGAGCTCCCCGAGGGCGCTCGCTCCGGCCCCGCCCCCGTGCTACGGATTACGTTGTGGAGGGCGGAGGAGGCTAGGAGGATTTTGGACCACGTACTGGCTGCGAGGGAGGGGAGGGCCCAGCGGTAACCGAAGCTTCCTGTATGACACCGGAAAGCATTTAAAGTCGTTTTCCAAGGGGTTACCGTGGAGTACACAAAATTGGGTAAAACGGGGGAGAGAATTTCGAGGATAGGGTTAGGGGCGTGGCAGTTCTCCGAGGCGTGGGGCGTCACGGAGTACGAGAAAGCGAAGGCCGTTGTAGCGAAAGCACTGGAGCTGGGGATAAACTTTTTCGACACGGCGATGGTGTATGGCAACGGCTTAAGCGAGTACGCTCTCGGAAGGGCGCTGAGAGAGCTAGGCGTGAAGCGCGACGAGATCTTCGTCACGACGAAAATTCCGGGCGATTTCCTTAACCCCTTAGACATCTCCAGAGCTGTCGAGCGCTCGGTCCGAGTGCTCGGTTTGGGGTACATCGATGGTTTGTTGGCGCATTGGCCGCCCGCGTGGCACAACTTCCCCACGAAGGTTTACGCTCGCGCGCTCGAGCGGCTTGTTAACGCCGGCTTAGTCAGGTACTTGGGGCTGAGCAACTTCCCAGTAGAGCTGGTGGAGAGCTTCAGGAGCTCGCTTTCTAGAACTGACGTGGAAATATTCCAGCACAGGTACAACCTAGTGGAAAGGTGGGCCGAAGAGGAGATCATCCCCTACGCTGAGAAGAACAACATAACAGTGCAAGCATGGAGCCCCATCTCTAAGGGAGCGTTAACCGGAAAGTACACACCGGATAATCTTCCCAAGTTCGCGGACGTGAGAGCGGGAGACCCTGTCTTCCACCCTGAGAACTTCGAAAAAGTATGGCGCGTTGTCCAGCTTCTAAAGAGCGTCGGGGAGAAGTACGGCAAGGCTCCCACTCAGGTCGCTCTCAACTGGCTAATCACCAATAGCCCTGTTGTAGTGCCGATACCCGGCGCCAAAACACCAGAGCAGGTTGAGGACTTCGCGGGGGCCGTCGGCTGGAGGCTGAAAGCGGAGGATTGGCGCGCCATCGACGAAGTCAGCCGCAGCGTCACCATAGTGTACTCGGTCCACTACCCTAGAGCCGATCTACCACCTTAAAGCATCAGCCCAAGCTAGAAACTAAAAGTATATTTTTCTTTTAGTTACCGAAGTTCTTTTCGCAACCCATTTTAACCTGGAATTGGGCGCGCGGGTGTGCAAAAACTCCGCATAGGTTTTATCGGGTGTGGAGGCATCGCGCAGGCTCACGCAGCGAGGCTCTCTTCCATGAACGAGGTCGAGCTGGCGGCTTTCAGCGATGTTCAAGCCGATCGGGCGAAAGCAATGGCGGCGAGGTACGGGGGGAAGGCTTACGGGAGCTGGCGTGAAATGCTCGATAGGGAGAAGCTGGACGCAGTCTTCATATGCCTACCCCCCTTCGCGCACGAGAATGAAGTTGAGGTAGCGGCTGAGAAAGGGGTTCACATATACATCGAGAAGCCGATAGCCCTCAGCAGCGAGTTGGGGGAGAGGATGGTTAAGGCTGTGGAGAAGCACGGCGTTAAGAGCCAGGTGGGCTATCAGCTCCGCTTCAGCTTCGCAGCTGAGGAGGCTAAGCGCCTCATCGAGTCTGGCGCGGTTGGTAGCGTGGGTCTCGTGGTTGGAGCCTACTGGTGCCGCTTCATCAGGACGGACTGGTGGATCGACAGGAGCAAAAGCGGCGGGCAGCTAGTGGAGCAGGCCACGCACCTCTACGACCTGCTGAGGTGGTTGTGCGGCGACGTGGAGCTCGTGTACGCAGAGATGGACCGCCTGTTCTATAGGGAAGTGGAAGGGATGACGATAGAGGATACGAGCGGCGTGGTGATGAGGTTCAAAAACGGCGCCATCGGCGTTGTGTCATCGACGATAGGTGCGGTTCCCAACCACTGGTGGGTCAAGTGGTCAATCATCGGGCGGGACGCGACACTGGAGTCGGACGACGCAGAAACCCTGCGGGTGTACCACAGTTCTCGCATGCCTCTCACGATGGAGGTTCGCAGAGAGTACGGCCGCGATCCCATGATGCTCGCTGAGCGAGACTTCATCGAAGCTGTACTGCGAGACAGGGAGACGAGAACCCCCATTAGGGAGGGCTTGAAAACTCTCAAACTGACTCTCGCAGCCGTCCAAGCAGCCGCGAAGAGGGCGCCAGTCCGCGTGGAGTAAGTTTAAAACGATAAAAATATCGTAAACTTTTCGATTTCTAAGCGCACAGCTCTTACCGCGATAGAGCAGCGATAAATAAGGGAAGCCGCCGCCGTTTAAGCCGGTGAGGGTTGTGGACGCGTTCGAGCTGAACAGGAAGCTGGGTAGAGGTGTGAACGTGTTGGGCTACGATCCCGTGTGGAAATCCCGGGAAAAAGCCCGTATGAAGGACCACCACTTCGCGCTGATAAAGGAAGCTGGTTTCAACAGCGTTCGGGTGAACCTCCACCCGCTCCGCGACGGCGGGATGACCCCTGAAGGGCGGCTCACCGGCTACTGGCTGAGCGTGCTCGATTGGGCTGTCGAGCTGAGCCTCGAGGAGGGCTTGGCGGTCGTGCTCGACTTCCACGAGTTCACCGCAATGGGTAAGGCTCCGCTGGAGCTGAAGGACAAGTTCCTGGCTTTCTGGCGGCAGATCGGCGACCGGTACAGCGGCTACCCCGAGGTAGTGCTCTTCGAGCTCTTGAACGAGCCTCACGGCCAGCTGACCCCCGAGCTGTGGAACCTCTTCCTCAAGGAGGCTCTCCAAATCGTTAGGGAGCCGAACCCCAACCGGGTCGTGGTGATCGGACCGGCAAACTGGAACAGCATTCACTACCTCGAGAAGCTCGACTTGCCGTCTGAGGACCGGCAAATCATCGTGACCGTGCACTACTACGAGCCTTTCCAGTTCACGCACCAAGGCGCGAAGTGGGCTGGTCTCGAGGGTAAAGTCGGCGTGGAGTGGAGGGGGACCGAGGACGAGAAGAGGAAGATAATCGAGGATTTCGGGAAAGCTCGATCGTGGGCCGAAGCTCGCGGGAGGCCGATCTTTCTGGGGGAGTTCGGGGTTTACGACAAAGCCCCCATGGACTCGCGGGTCCGTTACCTGAACTTCGTCGCCAGGTTAGCCGAAAGCTTAGGGTGGAGCTGGGCTTACTGGCAATTCGACAGCGATTTCATACTCTACGACATCGACAGTGAACGATGGGTAGAGCCGGTGCTAAAAGCGCTAATACCCTCTGGTTCGCCCTGAACCCGCACGAAGGAGGCAACGCACAACGGAAAATGCGAGCAAAGAGCGAAATCACCGCAAGAAGATATCCTCGTTAAGCGCCGCCTCTGCTAGCGTGCTCTATAAAAAGCTAGGGAATGCCGAACAGTGAGAAGTTCGGGGTCGGGGATAGCGGATGGTGCATACGCAGCGGTGGCGTGTGGACGCCGAGAATCCGGATCGCCGCTTGATTAGGGAGGCAGCTGAAGTGCTAAAGAGAGGGGGGTTGGTGGCTTTCCCCACCGAGACGGTGTACGGTTTAGGAGCGTTGATCTACTTGCGCGATGCCGTGAAAAGGATTTTCGAGGTCAAGGAGAGGCCGCCCGATAACCCTCTCATAGTGCACATATGCGGTCTAGATCAGCTGTACGAAGTTGCGAGGAAGGTTCCGGAGAGAGCGTTAAAGCTCGCAGAGGTGTTCTGGCCGGGCCCCTTAACCGTCGTGCTCCCGAAGAGCGACAGCGTACCGGATGAGGTGACTGCTGGGCTTCCGAAAGTCGCTGTGCGGATGCCAGCGCACGCGGTGGCCTTAGCTCTCATCGAGGAATCTGGGGCTCCGGTGGCAGCACCGAGCGCAAACCTTTCGGGAAGACCGTCGCCAACCTCGGCGGAGCACGTCTTGAAGGACCTCGGCGGCAGGATAGAGGGTCTGCTCGACGCGGGCGAAACGCTGTACGGTGTGGAATCGACGATCGTCGACTTGACGGCGAGCCCACCCGTTTTGCTGAGACCAGGAGCGATGCCGATCGAAAAGGTGGAGGAAGTTTTGGGGGAGAGAGTGGTAATCCCCAACTTCGCTAGGGGTTTAGGGGAGGCGGAGCAAGCGCTAGCTCCCGGCACGAAGCACCGCCACTACGCTCCCCGCGCTACACTGCTCGTAGTCGAAGCCGGCGATTACGCCGACCTGGGGAAGTTGATTGAAGCGGTTAAGAGGGTTGCGGTGGCGAAGGCGACCGAGGGTTTGAAGGTTTGCGTCCTCTGCACCGAGGAGGCTTTACCTCTTTACGAGGGCCTCGAGGCGAGTGTAGCGCTGAAGTGCTTAGGCTCGCGGAGGAACATCTTCACCGTGGCGCGCAACCTTTTCAAGATGTTGCGGAGTATCGACGACGAAGGTTTCGAGTTCGCAATTGTGGAGGGCTTCGAGGAGCGGGGGCTTGGCTTGGCTATAATGAACCGCTTGAGGAGGGCGTCCGGGTTCAACATCATAAGAGTGTGATGTAGCCCCGCCACCGGCACCCCTTCTCACGCGCGGCACCGCCGCGTCCGGGGGTGTGCGCGAGCGGGGCCAATCAATATTTAAGTTTGGAGAGTTAAAGGTTTCGCGGAGAGGCGCAAGCTCTCCGAGAGCTCGAGAGGTTTTTCGATGCGGGTACTTTTCGGACAGACACTCTCCTCTCGGCGAGTTACTCCAGGCCTTTTCCCGCCGCGCGTACGCCGGTAACAGGATCTGCATCGGGCGTTCCAGCTAGCAGCGCGTGGTCAGCCTACCTGTCACTCGTCACGGTTCCGTCAACAAGGGGAACGTTCATCATCCCAATTGTAGACGCTCAACTTCTCTTTTTAAAGTTGGCTTAGAGGGTGTTTAGAGCAAGGTTTTGAACGCGAGCCTGAGGAAGAACTATCTGAACGCTTCTTCAGAGAGTGGCAGCTAGCGCGCTAAGATTTTATATGAGTGGATGCGGGCGAAGCTAATTGTGAAGAAGCGCGCATTGGCCGCAGCTTTGGCACTGTTCTTAATAACGTTTGCAGCAGCCGCCTACCGGTGGAACGTTACGAGGGTTGAGGAGCAGGAGCGTAAGGTGGAGCAAGAGCGTAAGGTAATGTTTGCCTTCTACCTGCCTTGGGATGATTCGAGTGAGACTGTCACTAGCCTCGCCGGACAGCTGGATAAGCCGGCCGGCAAGTACGGGTACGTCTACGTGGGGCCTGACGGTCACCTTTACGTTGGCGGGAAGCGGATCAGATTTCTCGGCGTGAACGTATGCGGCAGCGCCGCTTTCCCTTCGAAGCAGGAAGCTGAGGGTATCGCGGCGCGCCTGGCGAAGTTCGGCGTAAACATAGTCAGGTTCCACCACATGGACGCGCCCTGGGAAAGCTTCAACATCTTCGACAAGAGGTACGGCACGAGGAAGCTGAACGACGCTGCGCTGGAGCGCTTGGACTATTTCATCGCGAAGCTGAAGGAGAACGGGATCTACGTCGACCTGAACCTGCTCGTGTCGAGACGCTTGACCGCGGCGGATGGTCTGCCGCCCGAAATCGAGCAAATCGAGTGGAAGGACCAGCAGGCGCTCGGCTTCTTCGTAGACGCTGTGAGGGATTTGCACAAAGAGTACGCGAGGCAGCTCCTCCACCACAAGAACCCGTACACGAACACGACGTACGCCGAGGAGCCGGCCGTGGCGTTCGTGGAGATCGTGAACGAACAGGGCCTCATCCACTCGTGGCTGGGCGGCGTTATCGACCAACTGCCCGAGGTTTTCAAGGAGGAGTTAAGGGCCAAGTGGAACGAGTGGCTGAGGGCTAAGTACGGCTCGACAGAGAAGCTCGAGGAAGCCTGGGGCGGCCCCACAAGGCTTGGCGAAGAGGTGCTCGCCAACCCCTCCTTCGAGCGGGGGCTCGAAGGCTGGGTCGTGGAAGTGCACGACGGCGCTCAAGCCTCCTACGGTGTGGTAAGCGAGAACGGAACGAGAACCTTGAGGATCAGAGTGGTTAAACGCGGTACCGCCAACTGGCACGTTCAGTTCAACTATCCGAGGATCCGCGTCAGGGAGGGCGAAACGTACCTGGTTCGCTTCGCCGCGAGGGCCGAAAGCGAAGCCTACATCACAGTCTGCTTCCTTCAGGCCCACGAACCCTGGTCCGCTCTCTCGAACGTAGTCACTCTGAAGCTCACGCCGGAGTGGAAGGTCTACGAAGTGGCGCTAGGCGTTTCAGCTTCCGATGACAACGCCCGTTTCGATATATCCAACCTCGGCGCTCTAGAAACGACGTACTACTTCGCCAATTTTTCCGTGAGGCCCTTCCAGGGCTCCGGCTTGATAGAGGGGGAGAGCTTAGAGGCGGGCTCGGTCGAGACGCTCCCGTTAAGCGAGTTCTTCAGCCGCTCGCCTCAAGCGCGTAGAGACTGGATCGAGTTCTTGTGGGAGCTCGAGCGCGGCTACTTCCTCGACATGTACAGGTACCTTAAGGAGGAGTTGGGAGTGAAGGCACTGGTCATCGGCACGATCGTCGGCTGCAGCACGCCCAACATCATGGCGGAGCTTGACGTCGTTGACGCGCACGCTTACTGGCAGCACCCTATCTTCCCGGGCACGCCGTGGGACCCCCAGAACTGGTACGTGGTCAACGAGCCGATGGTCAACCACCCGCTCGACAGCACGATACAGTGGATCGCCGCTCGGAGGGTATTGGGCAAGCCGTACACGGTCAGCGAGTACAACCACCCGGCCCCCAACATGTACGATGCTGAAGCGTTCCCCATACTGGCGGCGTACGCCGCGCTCCAGGATTGGGACGCGATCTTCGCCTTCGACTACGGCTCCTCGCCGAGGGATGCAAGGAGGATCAGAGGGTACTTCGATGTCGACCAGCACCCGACAAAGATGGCTTCGCTACTGCTCGCTCACAACATCTTCGTTAGAGGCGACATCGAGCCCGCACGCACGCTCGTAACCTACCGTCTCAGCCCAGAGGACGAGGTGGACCTCATTGTG
>Ga0105154_1000443_pt1 | contig 18244 bp, 23 predicted proteins | sample SSWtaG_FD_89672 | JGI IMG/M metagenome (GOLD analysis project Ga0105154, IMG submission 89672) | Hot spring microbial communities from Sandy's Spring West, USA to study Microbial Dark Matter (Phase II) - SSWsed_matched | ecosystem: Environmental > Aquatic > Thermal springs > Hot (42-90C) >... | reverse complement strand
GTCTTTAAACCTACAGCAATGAGATAGCTTATAAACAATTCTGATTTAACATAAATATTAACTCTACATTTCTCGAAGCTATCTTAAAAGAGTCATTTGGTAATAAAGTTATTAAATATGTTGTTTTTTATTTTTCTATAGTACGGCAGTATATTAATCAATATATTTTACTTTTTAATTTTCTCTATATCGAATTCTATATTTAATTGTTGTGCTATTGATTTAAGGCTATTTAAAAGATTTTGATGTATAGGTATACCTATTTTCAGCCTTGTCTGCATTGTTAGCCATGCCTTTTCTCCAGGTATCCATATGTTATCAGCCCATGGAGCTTTTCTCAAAGATTTTATTTCTTTAACCATAGCTTCTACTCTATTTAGAAACTCCTCTAAATCTATAAACTTAGATATATCTATTGCTATAAGTGTATGCCCTACATTTGCAGGTTTATCAGATAATGTATGAAGTACATGGTGCCCCCATGCAGCACCTGATAATATACCAGATAATATATCTACTATCAATGCTAATCCAGAGCCTTTATGTCCACCATAATCCTCTAGATATCCACCTATTGGAAGTATTGCAGCTTCTTTTCTTCTAATGCTACTTAAAATCTTTTTTGCATCTCCGTGGAGAAGCGATCCATCTACGCCTATAACCCATCCCATAGGTATGTCCCTGCCTATCTTCCCATATATCTCTATCTTTCCAATGGGAACAATAGACATAGCTGCATCAAATAGTATTGGCGGTGGTGTTTTCCTTGGAGCTGCAAATGCTATAGGGTTTGTGCCAAGATACCTCTCAACACTATTTATATAAGCTATAAGAGGCTCTGAATTCGTCATACATATCCCTATCATATTTCTCTCAACAGCTTTCAAAACATAGTACCCAGCTATGCCAAAGTGATGGCTATGCTTTACAAGAACCATACCAATACCAAATCTATTAGCCTTATCAATAGCATATTCAATAGCTTTTAAAGCAGCTATTTGTCCAAACCCGTTATCAGCATTGAGAATAGCTATAGCACCAAAATCTACATCAAACCTCATATTGGGTTTAAGATTAATAACACCTCTTTTCACACCACCAACATATCTCTCAAGCCTTTGAACACCATGGCTAGAAATACCCATGAGATCAGCAGCTACAAGAACATCAGCAACAATCTCAGCATCTCCACTAGAAACACCTAAAGCAATAAAAACCCTTTTCACAAAATCCTTAAGGCTAGAAGCATCAACCCTTACATATTCATTAGAAGGTATAGGCATCTCTTTTTCATATATATTAAACCCTAAGGTTTCTAGGTCTTTGCTATGGCTATTCAGCTTCATCTCCATTCCATTAAACACCTTATATTATTGCTATAGCATTATATAGAGTTAAAAACTATACCGTCTTTGAAATCTATCAACTATTTAATGAATTGATATAAGTCTATTCTTTCTTTTTATAGCTTCATTCACAATCTCGTCAATAAGATTTTTACCGAAGCTATCGATAGCAACAATTAAAGGTCCAAAATCCATGACCTCTAAAACCCATATAGCTTCAGGTATACCTAGATCAAGCCAATAAACATCTATAACACGTTTAATAAACTGTGCAGCTAGAACCCCTACACCACCAGTAAATGTAACATAAACAGCACCATGTTTTACACATGCCTCAGCTGTTTTAGTACCCATACCACCCTTACCAATAACCATCCTAACACCAAGTTTCTCTATAACCTCATATTCGTATAGCTCCATTCTCATACTTGTTGTTGGGCCACCTGCTACAATAACCCATTGACTATCTTTTTTGATAGCCACAGGTCCACAGTGATATATAACGCCTCCTTGTAGGTTAAATGGCAGAGCTTTTCCCTCTCTTAAATGCTCTATAATTCTTTTATGAGCAGCATCTCTAGCTGTGTATATCACGCCAGATAAGTATACTATGTCTCCAACACGCAACCTTCTAATATCCTCTTCAGACAAAGGTGTTTTGAGTTTATACTCATTCAATTTAACCATCTATTGCATCACATCATATTCTCCATTCGATTTTATAACTATGGTCGCTCTTCTAGCTGCCCAGCACTGAAAAGCTATGGCTACACAGTATGTTGCTGGGTGTCTATATGCATAATCGATATGAATAGCTAACGCTGTTGTTTTGCCACCCATACCCATAGTACCTATACCAAGCTGGTTTACCATTTCAAGAAGACTTCTCTCTAAATCTGCAATAACTGGATCTGGATGCCTTGAACCTATCTTTCTAACCGTTGCAGCCTTTTTAGCGAGATACATAGCAAAGTCTGCTGTACCACCAATACCAACACCTATAATTGTTGGTGGACATGGCATTGCACCAGCTTTAATAACTGTATCTAAAATAAACTCTTTCACACCATCAAAACCCTTACCTGGAGGCACCATATTGAATGATGTAACATATTCTGAGCCTCCACCCTTTGGAACAACAACTATTTCAAGAGAATCGCTATTAGAGTCAAAGCCATCCCAAATAACTATAGGGACATTTCTACCTGTATTATCACCAGGATTGTACCCACTAATAGGATCCACGGCATTTGGTCTTAAAGGAATAGCCTTGGTTGCTATTCGAACAGCTTCAACCAAAGCCTTCTCAATATAAGATATCTCTGGAAATTTTAAACCAACCTTGACATAGAATGATATAAGACCTGTGTCTTGGCATATAGGAGCCTTAAGCTTTTCAGCAAGCTCAACATTTTTAAGAATAGCTCGAAGCTGTGCTTTAGCAACTGGATATGTTTCTTCTTCATAAGCTTTCTGAATAGCTTGTTTAACATCTGGTGGCAGATATATCGAAGCTTTTGCTATCCCATCCACCACAGCTTTGATAATTATCTTCTTTAAATCCATATAACAACCCATTAAATACTCTATGAAGTCATATATACTTAGATTTAGATATTAGATAAATGCTTTTATAGCCTATCTATCTCTAATAGAACAAACAGCTAAAACATCTATAAATCCAACAATCTATGTTTCCTAAATAAAACAGATTTTAACTTGGTTTAAATAACTAATGCTATACAGAGATTTTAGCTAATGATATACCTCATGAACTAGCTTCAATGCCTCTTCCCTAAGCCTCTCACCTTCACCAGGCTCTATAATTGATATAGGTGTTTTTACTTCATATCCATTTTCAGAAAAAGCTTCTATTGTTGGTATATACATCCAGTAAGAATTAAAATAGCATGCAACTATGGTATATTTAAATGGGCTTCTACTCTTTATATATAGCTGATGTTCCACAAAGACTTCAGCTGGAAGAAACACCATAGCTATGTCGCTACATATCTTTAGCACTGCAATAGGTGTTGGTAAAAATTCTCTTTTATTTATCTCATTAATAAGCATTTTAACGAGTTTAAGCCTCCAAACATCGTATACTTTACCCTGTTTTTCTAACTCAAGTATTGTTCTATCTATATCAAAACTTTCTATAGATTCTATAACTTCTTTTCTAAGTCTAAGATTGACGGTGGATGATCTATAGCTAGCTATACATTTATCTAAATCTATTTTCTCTCCTAGTTCAATAGACTTTAAAGCCTCTAAAGCCAATATCTTTCCATATCTTTCAACCTCGTAATACCTACCACCTCTTCTCTCATAGGGCTTGTTAAAATCTGTAGAAGTTGTATATGGATTAACATTGCCGCAGCAACCATTTAGAAAAACAGCTTCTTTTCCCGTTAAATATCTAAAGAATTTCTCTGTAGAGCCAGGATAGTCAGAAGATATACAGAGGTTATCAGGACCTAGAATAACTGGATGAGATGTAAAGTTTATTATAAATGCTATACCAGTGTCTAAAACAATGATTTCCGGATCTATAACACCACCTACAGGTCTTCTACGATTATATACAAGCTGTGGTACAGAACCTCTGCCAACAACAATATAGGGCACATCCCTAACACTATTTATAGAAGCTTTAACACAACCAACAACACTTCTCACAAAATAATCCCTATAAAAACTATCTGTAATTGGCGATGGTGTTGAATGACTATGCGTCGAACCTAAAAGAACCTCTACATCGCCAAACTCTCTAGCCATATTAGCAACATCTACATAGACACTATATGGAATACCAATGAGATCAGCAGAAACAATACTAACAAATCTATTATCACCAAGTTCAAAAGATAGACACTTTATATAGAGATCATCATATATACATCTAGATGGTTCTAAGCGATCTGCATACCCCTCTAACCCAATACCTATAGGAGGTGTTATAGCAGATCTTACATATCCTATCCTCAAAGCCATACCCATTAACTACATCGCTAAAAACCCTAAAAAGCTAAACTGCTAAGATAAGAAAATCCCAAAACACAAAACCATTCAATTAACCTATCTCCCGCTTAGCTTTTCTGACAATAAGAAATATACCTAAAACTGTGATGAGAAACATTATAAAGGTCACTACAAACTCTACGCCAAATCTCTTTCCAGGAATATAGTATATAAATACTATTAATTCTAATATTAATGCCCAAATCAATAAAGTTAGAAAATATCTATATGTTATTAAATCCATTATCCCATCCCTTAACCACTACACTTCACATCTATATCTCACAAACTATTTTAATTTTATAGAATTTTGCATCCTATTTATTTATCCAAGACAAGATTTTCAAATAAGATTTTCGAATCGGTAACACATAAATGTTTAAAAAACTAAATTTAGAAACATTGCTATCTAGAGATATATAGATGTTGTTTTGCTTACCGATTCGCAAAATTACTAACATTAAACTTATTTTTGTTAGCTATAATGATTAGTGATAGTGTTTTGGTAGAGAGGGATGGATAGCTCATCTATAGAGGGTTATAGGGAGAGGATTGTTGCTGGACCTATTCTATCTTCTATGGTGAGGCTTGGACTTCCATTAATGCTAACCGATATAGTTTTTCTTATCTATAACCTTACAGATGCTTTTTGGCTTAGTAGGTTTAGCCCATATGCTTTAGCAGTTCCTAGGCAGAACTGGCCTGTTTTTCTAACCTTTTTCTCTATATTGTTTGGAGTTTCAGCTGCTGCTCTTGCTATGCTTTCTCAATATGTTGGTGCCAAGATGTATGATAAGGTTAATGAGTCATTCTCTAAATTTCTAACTCTATTTCTATTGATTTCATCTACCCTTTTCCTAATATATAGATTTTCCAAAGACTTTATATTTATATATATGGTTAGAGTCCCTTCTGAAATCCTTGAAGACGTTCTAGGCTATGCAGAAATAATATCCTTTGACTTAATAGCAATTGGGTTAGGTATAGCTATAAACACATTGATGCAGTCTCTTGGAGATACAAAAACCCCTGCAACAATAGGAGCTATAGGAGCATTGATAAATGCCGTTCTCGACCCATTATTTATATTAGGCTATGGATTGATCCCAGCTATGGGTGCACGTGGAGCAGCTTTAGCAACTGTTTTAACTAGGCTTCTATCAGCTTTCATTGTTCTATACTTTCTATATGCAAGGTATCGATATATAAGGTTTAAGTTAACTAAGCACTTTGATATCGAATGGCTTAGAACGGTATTTAAAGTGGGTTTACCTGTATCTATTATGACTATAGCAGATGGGTTTGCATTCACATTTCATCTCTCTCTTGTAAACCTGTTTGGAGCTGTTGTAGTAACAGCTTTTACTATAGGCTTCATGGTTCTCGATATAGCGAATAGTATTTTCAGAGGATTTACAATGTCTATCAGTATAATGGTTGGGCAAAACCTTGGCGCTGGTAATAAGGATAGAGCTAGGAAAATAGCTTTAACAGCCTCTCACATCCTCTTGCTATTCATCTATTGTGGAGCAGCTATAATCCTGTCTATGAGAAGCTACATAACATCTATATTTACATCAGATTACCTGGTGATGCAGGAAGCCGATAGATTTATCTCGATAATAGCTTGGGTTCTTCCTCTACTCATGTTATCATTTCTAGGTATGTCTGTTGGAAGAGGCTCGGGCCACACCACATTTCCCACAATAGTTAATATAATAAGGTTTTGGGTTATAAGAATAGGCCTTGGATATATATTAGCATTTGTATTAAATATAGGTGTTTTAGGGTTATGGATAGCACTAGCAGTAGCGGAAGCTTTTGGTGGCACAGCTTCATATCTGTGGATCAGATTTGGAAGATGGGTAAAACCCATAATAAAACCAAAGCCTATTGCTGAAACAATGCCTGAGACTCTATCCAGGGCCATCACAAAATTAGATAATAAAAATGTTTAGATAAAAATATTTAATGTTTTGCTATGCTAGTGATGCTTTTAGCTATTTTCTAGCATCTTTAGTGATATGTTTTTAATAAAGTTGTATATGCTTTAATGGTTCAATATATCTATTATAACTATTTATGTTCGCTATATCTATCGCAATTTAAAATAGAATGCTAATGTATCTTCAATACAGGTGCACCTTTTGTTTTTGCAGCTTTTAGGTCTCTAAGAGCCTTATTTGCTTCTTCTAATCTATAGCTCTGTATATGTATCTCTATGCTATGTCTTTTAATAAACTCTATAAACTCTCTAACATCGCTTCTCGACACATTTGCTACGCTTTTAACTTCTTTTTCTTCCCATAGATGCTTTGCATAGTCTAGTGTGATAGGTGTTTGCTTTCTTATTGCATTAATTATTAGTTTTCCTCCTCTATCTAGTAGCTCCATAGCCCTTGCGACTGTTTCGCCAATAGGTGTAAAGTCTATTGCTCTATTTATTTTCTTTGGAGGATCTTCAGATGGATGCCCCACCCAATCCGCTCCAAGCCTTTTTGCAAGTTCTCTATGCTCTAAACCCCTGCTAAATACATAGATCTCTACAGATGGCTTCAATGCCCTGATTATCTGTATTACTATATGGGCTGAAGATCCAAAGCCGAAAAGCCCAACTCTAGCACCATCTGGGATATCGGCTAATCTATATGCTCTATAACCAATAGAGCCTGCACACATAAGTGGTGCAAGTTTCTCAGCTTCAACATTATTTGGAAGCCTATAGATATAGCTTGCAAAAGCCACTGTATACTCTGCATAGCCTCCATCTAAATCACATCCAGTAGCTTTAAACCCATAACATAGATTTTCAAAACCATTTAAACAATAGCTGCATCTACCACAGCTCCATCCAATCCAAGCAACACCAACTCTATCACCTATAGATACACCATATACATCCCTACCAACTTCAGCAACCCTTCCAACTATTTGATGCCCTAACACTATAGGCAACCTACATTTAACCCTGCCCTCAACAATATCTATATCAGTATAGCAAACACCACAACTCTCAACATTTATAAGAACTTGACTGTTTAACACCATAGGAATAGATATATCAACTATATCAAGAGGTTCTTCTCTCCATTGCAACTCAGGGTATTTTCTAGATACACCCTCGATTTTAATCTCAGCGATTTCCCTAAGTAGAGCAGCTTTCAAAACAACCACCAAAAATCTTTATTAGATATATGTTTTTAAATTGCAATAACCGTGGTAATTGCTATCTACCTCATTTTTAATAGCTATGGACAGTAAATCGAGATAATGGCGATCTATGCATTGGTTTTGCTTTTAAAAACAATTTGTTGAACTAGCTTTATATTTTTAAAACGCTTTAGCTATATGGTGGTTGTTTTGGATAGCTATATAAAGTTTAGAGATATTGTTTTTAGCACTATAAATAGTATTATTGGTGAAGAGAGGAATAATATTGAGAAGGCAGCAGATTTTTTAGCAGATTCTATACTTTCAAATGGATTTATATATGTTTTTGGCACTGGCCATTCAATGCTATTAGCTCTAGAGGCTTTCTATAGAGCTGGTGGATTAGCAAACATATATCCGCTTCTCGACCTATCTCTACTTGGTTTAAGCAGCTTTCTTAGAAGCACTTTCTTAGAGAGACTACCTGGATATGCTAAAGCCATAATAGATTCAATTAATATAAAGCCTGGCTCATCAATTATAATAATTTCAAACTCTGGTAAAAATGCTGTACCTGTTGAAATGGCTTTTGAAGCAAGGAGGAGAGGTTTAAAGGTAATAGCTATAACATCTGTAGAGTACTCTAAAAAACTAGATCCTGAGAACCCATTAGGTAAAAAGCTATATGAATTAGCAGATATTGTTATAGACAACAAGATTCCTTTAGGTGATGCCTCATATGAGGTTAAAGGTTTTAAACAAAGAATTGCACCTATATCAACAATTATCAATGCATTTATTCTACAGCTATTAATTATAAGGGTTGTTGAGAAGCTTTTAGAAAGGGGTATAGAGCCTGAGATATGGATGAGTGCCAATGTACCAGGTGGTGTTGAGAGAAATGCAAAGCTTATTGAGAAATACATGCAATTATTAAAGTATTTGTAACACCAGCTATATCCTAAAATAGATATTTCAAGATATTAAAATATAAATACATTATCAGCTTTCTATAGTCTGTATAATGCCTGGTGTTTTACATGTCTAGAAAGATACCTGTTGCCTTAACTATTGCAGGTAGTGACTCTGGTGGTGGTGCTGGTATCCAAGCTGATTTAAAGACCTTTGCAGCTATGGGTGTACATGGGGCTTCAGCTATCACAAGTATAACTGCTCAAAATACTAAAGAGGTTAGAGCCATATATGATCTCCCTCCAGATATTGTTGCTATGCAGATTGAAGCTGTTGCTGATGATATTGGTGTCGATGCTGCTAAAACTGGTATGCTAAGCAATGCTGCTATTATATCAAAGGTTTCAAATGTTATTAAGAGATATGGTTTTCCAGTTGTTGTAGACCCTGTTATAGTTGCTAAATCTGGTGCTAAGCTTCTAAAAGATGATGCTATAGATGTTCTTAAGAAAGAGCTTATACCGTTGGCAAAGATTATAACACCAAATAGAATGGAAGCTGAAACACTTCTTGGTGTAGAGATAAAAGATTTGAAAAGTGCTAGAGAAGCTGCACAGATGCTTGTTGATATATATGGATGTGAAGCAGCTATTGTAAAGGGTGGCCATATAGAGGGTGAGTACTCTATAGATATTATGTATTATAAAGGTTTGTTATATGAATTTAAATCAAAGAGAATAGCAACCAGAAATACACATGGAACTGGTTGTAGCTTTTCAGCTGCTATAGCTGCAGGTATTGCTAAAGGGAAGAGCATAGTTGATGCTGTGGAATCTGCAAAGCAGTTTATCACAACAGCGATAGAGTATGGTCTAGATATAGGGTTTGGATATGGACCTGTAAACCCTATAGCCTATATCTATATACCTGCAGAGAGGTATAGAGTTTTAGAAAATCTTGAAAAAGCTATTGAGATTCTTAACGAGAATAGCAAAGCTGTTGCAAAGGTTATACCTGAAGTAGGTATGAATATAGGTATGGCAATAGATCCGATATATGCTAAAACACCTCTTGATGTAGCAGCTATACCAGGGAGAATAACAAGGTATAGAGATGGTATACTGATTAAAGGGAAACCGGAGTTCGGGGTTTCGAGACACATAGCAAATGCTATACTTACAATGATTAAGATATATCCAGAGTATAGAGCAGCTGCAAATATAGCATATAGTGAAAAGATTATTGAGATTGCAAATAGCCTAGGTTTCTCAACAGCGTATTTTGATAGAAAGGAAGAGCCAGAAGATATAAAGATTGTTGAGGGGGCTACGATAAAATGGGGAATAGAATATGCTGTTAAAAAAGCTGGAAAACCTGTTGATATAATCTATGATCTTGGAGATGTTGGGAAAGAGCCAATGATAAGGATATTTGGTATAGATGCCATAGATGTAGCGAGAAAGATTGTTTCAATAGCTCTAAAGATATAGTATATGAGATGTGTTTTGAATTAACTACTTTATATAAGCTTTATCCAGAGCTCCGAGAGGGATAGGGGTAATGGGTTGGAGATCAGGCCTGGAATCGAATCCCCGGCAAGGGAAGATGTAGCTTCAAATCCCACCTTATCAGGAACCCTCACCCTTTATGGTGGGGAGGAGGTCAACGTATATCCAGCTCTATAATAGTGTCTCTAGAATGATCAGGAATACGATAATTCTATAAACATTTATCTCAAGTTATTTAGCATAGATGAAATATTTAAAACCTTTAAGTAATTCATAACTTGGTGAGATATTTGTTTGAATCTATAGATCTAGAGACTAAGCTTAGAGAGTGGATTGAATATTTTAAAGAAGCTAGGGAAATTAGGAGGAGATATGCTAATTGGGAATTCATAAAATCTCAACCAGTAAAGATAAGGATAGCACTAGAGTATTACATAGAGACAGGGGATCTATATAATGCTGCTAAACTAGCTGGAATAACTATGGAGGAGTTTAATGAGTTAAGGATTAAAGCAGGGATTCCAAGCATTGGTTAGTGCTATAGTCGATACCTCGTTTCTAATAGACTGGATTAAATATTCGAAGAGTAGGTTTATATTTAAACTCTTTGACGTTATCTACATACCTGAAAGCGTTTTAGCTGAGATTAGAAGTGAACGATCATTGTTATGGATTGCTGAGAGCTTGGAGAAAGGAGAGTTAGCAATACTTCCCGAACTACCAGACATCTCTAGAGAAGCTCTAAACATTGTTGCAAGAAGTAGGAGGCTTCCAATAAGACCTGTGGACTATCCCGAAGCATTTTGCTTAGTAGCAGGTAAAAGACTTGGTCTAGTGGTTCTGACAGAGAACGGGGGTGCAATAGCTTTAAGAAGTTATGACCCTGAATACTCTAGTGTTGAGATTTGGAGAGGTATCGATATTCTCTACAAGCTATGGAAATTTGGCTACATAAACAGTTTCAAAGATGAGTTAGAACTTTATCAACAAGAAACAAAACATATTTACTCTAGACGCGACCTAGCTAAATACGGTGACTACTTGAAATGAATGAGAATATATTAAAAGAGTGGGTAGAGCGCTTTAGAGAAGCTAGGGAAATTAGGAGGAGATATGCTAATTGGGAATTCATAAAATCTCAACCGCCAAGAATAAGAGTGGCCTTAGAATATTATATAGAGACAGGAGATTTTAGAACAGCTGCCAAGATTGCTGATATGGGTGTAGACGAATTCGTTTATATGGCCAAGGATCTAGCAAACATACCTACTGTTGACTAATTGAATTAAATAGTTTCTATTCCCAATACTTTAACTATTTCTGCTTGTTTTTACCATATTTTGATGGCCTTCTGTATCTCCACCTAAGTAGTGTAGGGGGCTGTATCGATGTATGTAACGCTTCAAAGTATTTTCCATGGCTTTCTCCATACACTATTTTGTTTTCAATAATTATGAAGTCCACATCTAATAATTCATTCAAATAGAATTAAGGATTGAGATGGTTAGATTTTTAAACCCTGGCAACTTTATATATTATGAATTCAATAAATGGAATTGAAAATTAGAACGGTTTGAGTGTAATGGTTTTAGATGTTGCTGAGCTTAAGAAGAGGATTCTTAGCCTGCTTAAAGAGGATGAAGAGTTTAGGCTAGTTGTTGTAGGTCTTCTTAGACTAGATAATGTATTGCTTGAACTTAAGAAGCTTAGAGAAGAGACAAAAAGGCTTAGAGAGGATTTCAATAAACTTTATGAAAGTATTATGAGAAGAATGGATTTGTTTGAAATGAGAATGAATGCATTTGAGAGAAGAGTTATTGCTCTCGGTACTAGATGGGATCTTGAATCCGAGAAGGCTTTTAGAAATGCTATGAAGGGTATTGACTTAGACTACCTAAACACAACTTTCTAGTGAGTAGATTTTGTTGCATGTTATCTTTTTATAGCCTCTTTCCATCTTTTTATAGCATGGTTTATTTGAAGTAGAATGTTATGTAGAGTAATAGCTATATGTTATTCCAAGTACTATTGATATAACGGCTATTGATAATGTTGTTGGTATGCTATGTTTTGATGCAAGTTTTATTAGTATGTCTATTGTTGCAATGCCTATTATAGCTGATGTTGCTAAGGCTATTGCAAGGCTTTCTATTGGTAGTATATCTAGAGCTTCACCACAAAGTATAAATGTGGTTATTGTTGCTCCTATGTTTGCTGGTATAGATGCTATAAAGCTTAGTTTCAATGCATCTTCTACTCTATATCCTAGATAAAGCAAAGCTGCTATTGTTATACCGGATCTGCTTACCCCTGGGAAAACTGAGAGTGCTTGTATACATCCAAATATTATTGAATCAATTAAATTGATATCATCTATATCTTTAACCCTATATCTTTTCACAGTTTTTCTAAACAGAATTTGCATCAATAGGAGTAGCCCTATTAGAAAGGCAGAGCCCCCTAAATCTAGCTTCCTCACCAACACCTTCTCTACAAATATATAGAGTGGAACACCTACAGCACCAGTAACAGCTGTTGCAACCACTAGAAACTTCAACATGTATCTATATCTAGGTCTCAAAACATCTAGTAGATCTCTATAGAAATACATAGACGCAGAAACCACTGTACCTCCTTGAAGAGCCATAGCTATAGCATAGGAAAGCTGAGTTGTATAGCCAAGAAATATAGATGAGAAAAGCATTAACATAGATTTACTTGATACTGGAAGCCACTCAAAAAAACCCTGGATAACACCCAAAGCCACTAAATACCACACCAAAGACACCTCATCAAATAACGTATCTAAGTGTTGTGTTTCATGAATATTTATATATATTTCCCTAGATTATATAAAGGGATATGATAGCCATGTCAAGAGACCAGCTAATAGGTACTTTACTCATAGCTGTTTCAATCATAGCTATAGCTGTATATCTATGGCTGTTGTTTTTCCCACCAATAATAGGTATAGACTTTATCTTAATAAAGATAACAGCAGCCATAGCTATAGCAACAATCTTTGGTATACTTGGATGGATAGGATACACACTTGCCACAACACCACCACCAAAACCTATAGAAGAGATTGAGAAAGAGATTGAAGAAGAGCTTAAAAAGCTAGAACAAAGCCCTACAACAACACAACCAACAAAGTAAAACCATCGCAAACATTATAGCATATATCTATGATATAGAATAGAGATAAGCCATAGTTTTCAACATTTATTTTAAATTTCTCAAGAACCTTTAAAAACCTCCATAAGCACAAGCAATGTAGATGACTACTCTAGGTCTAACTTTACAAACTTTTGAATTAAGGTTTTCAACTCTATATTCATACTTAATAAAACCATCCTTTATATTTACAACCTTTGTGAAGTGATATTTATGTGTAAGTACTCAGCTATAAAACAATCATCTTTCAACTCAACAAATCTTCAACCACTGCAAAACTCTAGCTCAATCCCAACAATACCCATTCCAAGAACCTTTAACTCAAGCTCTGGTCTCCTTAAGAATATGTGTCTAGACCTTTGTAACTCTGTTAATGAGCTGTATAACTGAAGCTGATCTAAATCAACTTGAAGCTCTATTAAACCTTTAGAAACATATAAATTTTCAAGATCTTGGCACCTTATTATAGCTAGCTGTATTGACACAGAAACAAAAAGTTTCTTTTACTCTTCTACATAACCTCTCTTATCAAATCAATTATTCTACTCCTAATTAAAGGTTCTGCCTTCCGATCAACAATACTCCACAATGCTGTTCTAGCTTCATACTTGCTATTATCAAAGAACTTTTCTGTAGGTACATAACCAATATAGTCATTCGTATACGTCGAGAAAACAGTGTTTATCTCTGGTAATGCTCTCTTAATTAGTAACGAGGTTTCCGAAACCATTTCACCTGGGAAACTAACTAGATTAATACCTCCAACTCTAAAGACTTGAAGCTCTGTCACAATACCTCTTATTAAACCTAATTTAGCAACCTCAAGTTCTTGATCAGCATACAGAGGCTCTTCAAACATTGTAAAGTACCTCTCATCAACAATTCCCTTAGCTCTCTCAGCCATAAACACATCAATGTATTTACTATATGCTTCTCTAAACCTCTTTAACGCATGTTCATATTCTACTCTTCTTAAAGGAATCTCTACTTCAGTGCTACCCAAAGATATAACAGGGTTCAAACACTTACAAGTCGTAAGTGAATTAATGATTCTCTTAGCAAGTTCAGAGCCCATAGACTTAGCATAATAGTACCCTTTCCTCATCGAGCTAACATTACCAGCTGCACCTGTTAATGGAACTGCCTTGATTCTATTGCTATTTAGCGTGCTAACAACATAAGCATGGTAATCAGCTGAGTAGTAAAGATCTGTATTACATACTGGGTGACATGGGGATGAGTACACTACAGTTTTTCCACCTGTAGTACGAATCATTATTATAGGGGTCTCAGAGTCAAATATTTCCCCTGGAAAAGACCTGTTATAGCAAAGCCCTTCTACATTGGTATAACTTACGCAAATGTCTTCTACAGTCTCTAAACTAAGAGTTCCGGCAGCTTCTTTTATCTTCTCGACAATACTTTTCATCCACAAATCTAAAAGTGCTCTCTCCTCATCTGTATAAGGTAGGGTGTTAGGCCACATCGGAATGACTGTTTCTGGGGCTGAGTGTGTATGTGTTGTTGCAACCATAACACTTTTCACGCCTAGAGCTTTACGAATAGCATCTCTTATGGTGTTGGCATAAGATCTGTAAACTCCTAGAAGGTCTAGCTGAATAATAGCAAACTCCTCTTTTCCACTACTCAATACAAGAATTCTTGCATAGAGGGGATCTTTAAACCCTCTCGAAGGTAGCCCAAGTCTATGCATGAAGCCTCCTAGCCTTAGTCCTGGAGGAGGAGTTATATCAACCTCGATATAGCCAGCGTTGAGCATATCCAGTCACTGTAAAGCATAGATAGGCTCGAATAATTCCTCTGAGTTTAAAAATCTATACTCGAAACCTATGCACTTATCCTCAAGCCAAGCATCTCTACATTGTGCAACAATAGCTACACCACTGAGTATAAGTGTAATATGCATCCTTTTCAGGTAATGAGAAACTCGCTTAAGATACACCTGTCCTAACTTCAAAATGTGTGGAGAGGTTATAAACAGATAACCACAGGTGTTCCAAATTTCACCCCAACCATAGATATTACGTTCACAATACCAGCTAAATTTTCAATAGCTTTTTCATCGCTAAGATCAGCTTCTACAACTTCAACACCATTCTCTCTAAGTTTTTCAGCAACATCTCTTCTAGTAAACCTTGAAACAGCGATAACCTTCTTATCAAGATCTCCACAATTAATAGCTCTTATAGCTGTTAAAACTAGACTAGGACCTATCTTACCTCCAGCACCAAGAATAATTATATCTCCTTTAATTGATGCTAAATCCTCTATAGTTTCTGTGTACGGGGTTGAAAGTATATTCTCAAGTTCTTCAACACTATCAATAACTTCAAGTAACTTAATCTGTGTTGGGTACTCCAAGTTCATTTAAGTATCTCCTTAACAGCACTCTTAATAACATTAACGTATTTCGATGTGTATTCTTCTCCATGTATAAGTTCATAGTGTGGAATCCACATAACTCTTCTACAAGCCTCTTCAGAATTCTTTAGATATAGCTTTGAGTACTCCTCTACAGGAAGTTTCCATCTAGGTTCTCTCAATGCTTGTTGTTTGTAGAGAGGCATCATATACCCCTCTATTAAGCTATAACCTTTCTCACTTACAAGTTTAGCAAGTTTCTCTTTACCACCATGCTTAAGAATTTCATTGTCTATAGATATCGGTATAAAGTAATGGTTTGGCTCAACATAGCTAGGAACTCTATGTACATGTATATGCTCTTCTTTACCAAGCTCTTCAAAAATTATTCTCGCTGATGTTCTAATAGTCTTTAACATATCATCAAACCTCTTTAACTGTGCAAGTATTATTGCTGCTTGAATCTCTGTCATTCTAAAGTTCCACCCTATCCTAACATGCTCATACCATGCGCCATCAAACTTTCTACCAACATTATGATAAGACCACACTTTTTCGTAAACCTCATAGTTATTCGTAGCAACTATCCCTCCTTCACCAGCAGTAATAATCTTACCTGTTTGAAAGCTAAAGACACCTGCATCACCAATACCCCCAACTTTCCTCCCTTTATAGATAGAGCCATGTGCTTGAGCTGCATCCTCAACTACATAAGCACTATGTTTACGGGCAAGATTTAGAATTTTATCCATCTCAGCTGGTATACCAGCAAAGTGCACTGGTACTACAAGCCTTACCTTGTTCTCTTTATCTTTTTCAAGAACTTCTGCTAAGTGATTAACATCAATGTTTAGGGTTTCGTAATCAACATCTACAAATACTGGTATAAGACCAAGTACTATACCCGCATTAATAGTAGCTATAAAGGTGTATGCAGGTGAGACGAAGTAGGATCCAATAGGTATCTCAAGGGATAGATAGGAGAGCATTAATCCAACAGTAGCATTATTTACTGCAACAGCATATTTAGCGTCATGGTACTTTGCAAAATCTTTCTCGAGAGTCTCAACAAATCCTCCTGGCACTCTACCCCAATTACCCTCCCTATAAGCAGTAATTAGGTATGCTTCCCCAAGAGGGTTTGGTATAGGCCATTTTCTAACCAAAATCCGCACCTTACAAAATATGCCTTCCTAAATAATAAAATTTAAACTAGAAATTTATTTAAAACTTTAATATGTTATAAATAGCACAAACAAACAATATAGTGATCTTTCCCAAACTCTATCATCTTAGGCTTGGCTTTAATGCACTAAGACATTGCTAGTAGAAATATTGCTTGTGGGCACCTCAGTGCAAATGGGCATCTTTTCAATGCCTCAAGTATGCTCCCAGATCTCTGTATCTCAATAGCCTTCTCTAATATCTTTCTCTCCTTCCTACCTTCAATACCCAGTAACGCTTTTATTAGTAGCTGTGTGTACGAGTGTAACGGATTCCTGAGAATTTTCTTAGTGTCTCCTTGCTCAACAATTGCACCTTTAAATAAAACTGCTATATCTAATGCATATAACGCTAACTTCACTTCATGTACTATCATTTATAACATTCATGTTGTATGTATCGACAAGTTCTCTTGTAAGATTAATTATGTCTATTCTTGTTGACATATCAACCATGCTTATATACTCACCGGCTATAAGGGGCCTTAGTCTTGGTATAAGTACTCTAGCAATAATATTCTCTGAAGCTGTTCACATTATAACTGATATAGGTATCTATCTAGAAATTCATCTGGATTAAGTCTAACAGTTATAAGAACCTCCCTAACTACATTATCTTCATCAATACCTTTACCAAGAAACTTTCTTACGGCTACTTTTAAAGCTCTATCCTTTAAAATATTCATTACGGTTTCGAAACCCATATCCAATTCTCTCTAGTTTTATGAAAAATCTCTATGCTTATCTACATAGAGTTATTATAGCTTCTATTCTTAACCTTGTTAAGTATAGCCTCTACATCTTCTACATATTTTTTAGCTTTCTCAAGCTCTTCTACAACCTCTTCTTCAGATAGCAAACCTTCGTGATACCCAAGTATATGAAGATAGTAACCCCTTGCCCCAAACCTATCTCTTAAACCAAGTTCTGCAAATCTAGGAAACTTTTTCTCAAGTTCTCTCAGAAGAGCTCTTCTCTCTGCATAACTCTCAGGTTTTTTAAAACCAAGTTCAACTAGAAGAGCATCAATTGCTAAAACAATTGCTAACCATCCTTTCTCACAAGCATCTCTAAGTCTAAGAGACTCTCTATCCTTTCTAAACTCCTTAACCTCTTTAAAAGCCATGTCTAAAGCCTTCTTAGCCTCCTCAATAAAACTTCTATACATAGCTTCAAACACTTGAACTAGGTTATTACAAATACTATCTCCACTACACTATATTTAAATCTATTGTGTTAATAGAGATAAAGATTAGTAAACCTATGGCACTCTTAACTATTATAGGAAGTTCTCCATTCCATTGTTGAAATGATATAGGGAATTATTAAAAGTACCCTCTAGATTTTACAGATAAGCTTAGAATTGAGAGTTGTGATACAGAGCTACAATTGTTACAGTATCAATGAATAGATGCAAAGAATCAGTAAACCTTCTAAAGGGTGAGGGTTCTTTTCAAGACAGAGAGGAGGTCAAGTATTGAGTTGGTGTTAGCATTTAATTGATTTTGATGAGTGTCTCAGTATT
>Ga0105154_1000442_pt1 | contig 18245 bp, 15 predicted proteins | sample SSWtaG_FD_89672 | JGI IMG/M metagenome (GOLD analysis project Ga0105154, IMG submission 89672) | Hot spring microbial communities from Sandy's Spring West, USA to study Microbial Dark Matter (Phase II) - SSWsed_matched | ecosystem: Environmental > Aquatic > Thermal springs > Hot (42-90C) >... | reverse complement strand
TTCGCTAGAAGACGCTAGGATAGTTTTTAATAGATTTTTGTGGGCAAATCTGATTAAAAACATTGGAAACTACCCTCAGAACTCTATTACACAGCTAGGGTATGCAAATCCTAACCTATTTGTTCCAGATTACAATCTTAGAATATCTCTTAGGATAGAAGGACTAGCGTTGTACGACTCAAATAACATCTTAAAGAGTTTTAATGGCACTATAACTACTAACACTATAGTAGTGATCCCATCACTATTTGCTGTAAGGGTTGCTAAGGGTGATTTAGTAGTATTTCATTGCAAAATAGTTGGCAAAGATGTTGCCGGTTCTATGGGTTCTACAGTGATCTTTTCATTTGCCTCAGTAGCTACAGTAGTTTCAATTGTGGCACTCTATGTCATTGTTTATAAGGATAGAGAGATTGCTGAAGAGGAGCCTCTGTTCTTTATTCCAGCTCATCTATGAAGATGGTCCTCCATGCCTGAGCGCGAACATGAGACTGTGAGGCCGTTTTCACTGTGTTTTATTGTGACTAGTGATAGTGTGGTTAAGGGGCTTAAACCTGATGAGATAAAGCCTGTGGCTGAGTCCACTAGTAGCCTCTGCCCAGATGCAGTATTACGTAGCTATGCTGTTGTTGGGAATAGTATCGAGGAGATAAGGTCCCTTGTTCTTGAGGTTATCAACAGATGCGATGTGGTTATGGTAACTGGTGGTACTGGGTTAAGTAGAAGGGATGTTAGTATAGAGGCTGTAAAGCCTATTGCGTCAAAGGTGATGCCGGGTTTTGGCGAACTATTTAGGCATCTCAGCTATAGGCATGTGGGTATTAGAGCCTATCTCTCTCGCGCTACAGCATATGTTGTGGGAAGAGCACTAGTATTTATAGTGCCAGGAAATCCCAATGCTGTAAGACTGGCTTTAAAAGACATAATCTGCGAACTGTCTCCTCATGCCCTATATGAGATCAGAAGATGACCAACACTCATGGATGATGTTATTTGCCGAACTCAGAGAGCTATGAGTACCACATCTTAAAGTACATTGAAAGCGCTGCTAAGGGTAGCTTCATTCTGTTCCTGGGAGAGTTTACGTATAATTTAACCTTGGCTTTGGGCTCTATAGTTATAGCTAGGGTTTTGACAAGCGAAGGCTATGGGGCTTTCTCATTAGCACTAGTACCTCCCTTAATAGTAGCCTCACTACTGTCGCTAGGAATAGACACTGCTGCTTCAAGATACAGTCAGATGTTTCTCATGAGAAATAGTGAAAAAGGTGTAAGGGCTGTTATAAAAGCCTCACTTCTTGTAAAAACTGTAACAGGTCTTGTGGGCTTCGCACTATGTTTCATCTTCGCAGAACCGCTAGCTCGGTTCTTCATAAATAGGCCTGACCTTGCACCATATGTGAGAGTCACTGCGGTTGTTGTACTACTTCAAAACATATATAACCTGCTGCTCTCAATATTCATAGGTTTAGAAAGAGTAACAGGAACAACTTTTGCAAAGATTGCTTATAGTGTTGTAAAAACTGTTGCATCTATATACATGCTATTATTATTACAGCTCAGTGTTCTAGGGGCTTTGCTAGGAAACATCATTGGCTATACATTTGCCCTAGTTGCAGCATTTCTATTCCTAATGCAAGCCCTAAGAGGATCTGGCAAAAATGATGATAGTGTAGTAGGTATTGCTGCTATAGCTAAGGACATGCTCAGATACGGTCTACCACTATATGTTGCTTCACTAATACCAATAATTGTTTCTGGTGCATATCAAAACGCATTACTAGCTTACAACCTCCCTGATAAAGAGATCGGGGGGTACAGGGCTATGGCAAACCTAGGTGTACTTGTCTCTGTTGTTACAGCCCCTATATCAGCAACACTTCTTCCTTTATTCACAAAATTTCATAGTAATTCAAATGAGCTCAGCAAGGTAGCTCGCATGACAAATAAGTACATAGCATTTGTTACCACACCTGTGACTGTTGCAGCCATGATCTTTTCAAGGGAAATTATGTACCTCTTTTACGGAGCAGATTACTTATTTGCATATCCACTCTTACCACTCTTACTAGCCCCAAACCTGCTAGCAAGTTTAGGAAGCCTTACTATTCCCACTATACTGAATGCCATTGGCGATACCAGGGCAAACATGTACTCCACAATAATCTCAACAGCTGTATTTGTACCTGCATCCTATGTGCTGACAATTAGTGCAAAGCTCTGGGGATTTCTCATAGCCTCTCTGCTCTCTTCTATAGTTGGGCTCATCTTCCTATCAATCTACGTAGAGAAGTATATTGCAAAGCCCGTGGACTACATCCACGCTTGTAAAACCTATTTCGCTTCTGCTTTATCAGCAATTCTTACGCTACTCGTGTTTCTAATCCCTGTACCAAGATTTGTAAGTGTAGTGAGAATAGTGCTCGGCTTTATCATCTTTCTTGCAACCTATATTCCAATGGCGTTAGTTCTAGGAGTAGTTAGTGAAGATGATGTCAACTTCATTGTCAAAGCATTTGAGAAGTTCCCCATAGTAAATATGGTTATCGCCTTGCTTGGAGGCTACGCAAAAGCCGTTGCAAAGCTTATTTCAAGAGGGGGCTAAGTAAATGCATATCTCCTCAGCACTTGAATAATCCTGTTAACAATAGTTTTTACAGCGTAGCTAGGCTTCACACTTTCCAAGCTAGGCCTGCTATAGCCAGGCTCTGCAAATCCTTTAAGCATTGCAGGTAGACCATTTCTTAACCCAATGCTATAACCGCCTTCAAGCACTGCTACAGCCCCAATTCTAAGAGCTTGCAACACCTCATGCAACATTCTACCGAAGAACCTATAGAAGTTTTCCGTTAACCTCATACTCGCCAAACCATCATTTGAGTAAGCATCAAATCCTGCTGAAATAGCTATGAGCCTAGGCTTTACTGCGTAAATAAGTGGTTCTACAAGCCTTAGAAAAGCGTAGATATAGTCCTCATCATCTGAGTGTGGAGGTAGGGGAATATTTATCTTCGTTCCCTCAGCTTCACCTCCACCAGCATCATAAATATCGCCAGTGCCTGGGTATATCCCCTGCTCATGTACATCCACGTGAACAACTCCAGGATTGCTCCAGAAGATTTCCTGGGTCCCATTCCCATGATGTACATCGATATCTATTATTAGAACAGGTTTAATGCCCTTTGACAAGGCGTAGGTGGTAGCAACTGCAACATTGTTAAATATACAAAACCCTTGAGTGGGCGCATTCATGGCTCTTCCACTCACACCTGCATGGTGTCCTGGAGGCCTTACCAAGGCTAGCACAAAGTTGTACTGATTCTTTAATACACGCTCTAAGGCCATTACCGAAACTTCAACGGCTTTTTGAGCAGCTATACAAGTACCTCTGGAGATATATGTATCGCTATCTATATAACCCTCAAACTCCTGGCTACATAACTTAAATATGTACTTTACATAAGCACTGTCATGGGTTTTTAAAAGCAGTTCACGTACATTGACACTGTTTTCACCACCTTGTACCTCAACAACGCTTTCCCCAAATCCGCTGTTGTAAAGTGCACTAAGAGCTATCTCAAGTCTTGATGGATTTTCGGGGTGGTATAAGCCTTTAAGTGGTGCGTGAAGGTAAAACTCCCTACTAAAGTATATCACTACTATAGCTCATCACCTGAAAATATTTAAGCTGTGTCAATAGAAAAGTTTTACTGGATGAGAAAATGAGGGATCTTGATAAATATGCTAAGCTTATTGCTGATTACTGTACATCCATAAGGAAATTCGATGAGGTGCTAATTTCTGGGTCTACTGAGGCTATGCCGCTAATAAGAGAGCTGTGGAGAGAGGTTGTTATAAGAGGTGCTTACCCAAGGCTTGTTATAGCTGACGATATGCTAGCAGAGCTCTTCTATAGGTACGCCTCTCAAGAACTTCTTGAATACGTCTCACCCATAGATAGGTTCATAGCTGAGAAGATAACTGTGAGAATAAGTATTTTGTCTCCTCAGCACACAAAGCCTCTTATAAGCATAGACCCGGAGAGAGTCAGGGTAAGGTCCAAAGCTAATAAAGTGTTCACAGAGATTTTTATGAAGAGAGATGCTGCTGGAGATCTGAGGTGGGTTGTAGCACCCTATCCAACTAGAGCGCTTGCACAAGAAGCCGGCATGTCTACAATAGAATTCGAGGAGTTTGTCTACAGAGCATTAAAGCTATATGAAGTAGACCCTACTAGTGCATGGGTTATTCAAGCGAAAAAACAAGAAAAAATAATTGCCTTTTTATCAAAAGTTGACGAGTTACATATAGTTTCTGAGAATGCTGATCTCCTGGTTAAGGTTGGGGGAGGACATGGATTAACGATGATGGCAAAAACAACATGCCTGGCGGGGAGGTGTTCACAGCACCACATGAAGATAGCGTTGAAGGGTTTGTAGCATTTGAATATCCAGCTGTGTACGGAGGTTATGAAGTTGAGGGTGTAAAGTTGGTTTTTAAACGAGGAGAAGTTGTTGAGGCATCGGCAACTAGAGGTGCGGAGTTTTTAAAGAAAATGCTTGATGTTGACGAAGGTGCTAAAAGAGTGGGTGAAATTGCTTTTGGATTAAACTATGATATAACTAGGTTTACGAAAGAGATACTGTTTGATGAAAAAATTGGGGGCACAATACACATGGCTCTTGGAGCAGCATACCTTAAGACAGGTGGTAAAAACGTTTCATCTATACACTGGGACATGGTTAAAGATATGAGAAAAGGAAAGGTGTTTGCAGATAAAGATCTAGTGTATGAAAATGGGCAGTTCTTGAAAGACCTCGCTTAGGTCCTTTTCAAAATGCTTGTGATAGAGCTCAAAAAAGATGACATTATAGTGCGAAAGTGGAGCATATTTGACATAGAGGAGGCTGTGTATACCCTTACACAACTAGTGCCAATAGGCTGTACAACAACATATAAGGATCTCGCAAAAGTACTTGGCATAAGCCCTAGGCTTGTTGCAAAGATACTGAGTAGAAATAAGAGCCCCATTGCTATACCTTGTCACAGAGTTGTAAAAGCTGACGGCAGTCTTGGTGGATATACATTGTATGGCAAGAGAGCGCTAGAATTCAAAGGGAGGCTCTTAAGCCTTGAAAATCTGCACAAACTATGCAAATACAGCATCTCAGAGCTCTTGGAGATAGGATAGCAAGTGAACTTCCTAATGTATTTATTAACTCTCTTATTATAAGTGTGTACTGTAACTCTGCAGCGCGAGACTATGAAAAGGCTTAGACTAAGTGCAGAGATGTTTAGGAACTTCACACCAGAATTTGTGCTTAGCTTGTTTTCTGCACAGAACATCCAAGTAGATGCCATAGATGGTAGCATAACTCTACATATTGAAAAAGGTGTATTGAAAAAGACTAGGGAACTCTACAAAGTGTATGTGTGGATGGTTGGAAAAAGCGTGGTGTTTGGAGTTTATAGTGAAAGTGGTCTAAAGACTATTGCAAAGCTGTTTCCTGAAGAAGATACTGTGGTATTTGAATGCTTAGAGAGTGCTTATGAAGAGCTGTGTAAAGCTATATTTAACTCTTTAAAGAGGGGGCTTGCCATAGGTAGGGAAAGGGTGCCTCAAATCAGTGCTCCAGTAGTAGGCTTAGAGAAGAGCAGCTTCAAGCTGAGTAAAGCTTATGAAAACATCCTCGACGGCTTTGCAGAGGTTACAATAGCTTCAGCGACAGTTAAGTACCCGCTTATAGAGAGAAGAATATTGAATAGAGTTAGCGATGTGGGTAGCATTGAAGAGGTAATTGATTATATAAGCAGTAGGTTTAACAAAGGCGTATATGTAGTAGTCATACTTGCCCAAACCTGGCTGTTTTCTATAGCAGTAGATGTTAATAAGAAAGAGTACACACCATCATACATTAACTGGGAGAGCAACACAAGAGTTGTAGGAAAGGAGGCGCTTCAAGCTTTGAAAAAGCACGAAAATGAGGGGAGAGTTAATTTCATAGTATACCAGTTACAGCAGTAAGGGATTTCAACAGCTATTCAAAGAAATAAAAATTCTTCCCAAACCTAACCCCACAACTCCTTAAGGCACTAAGCCTCTAACATGTGAAAAATACATTAACACAAAAATTGAAGTGGTAATTATAACAGTAGCAACTCTTAGCTACATTAACACTAGAGGCAGTCAGCAAGCTTAGTGTAGCCTTAGCCTTCACATATCTTAAGCAAGAAAAGCAGTTAAGCTGGTATCGCTTGAAAGATCGGTGAGCATCCCCCAATATCGTCAAGCCTCTCAGTCACAAGTGCATCATCAGGAGTAGCTGTGTAGCTAGTACTAGAGCTAGGGGTATAAGAGCCCTCTCAATTTATTTCTTTTGTATTGTATTATAACGTCACCAATGTGTCATTTTAATAAACATTTATCCTGTTAAAGCTCTACAATATTTGTACTAAGGCTAGGTTAAAGCTTGTGTGCCTCTATGCCCCCTAGACACCTTGTTTGTCCCTTGTGTAAGACCTTGTACGAGTTCACTGTTAGTGCTAAGACTTGTGTGAGGTGTGGTGCTCCGCTCTTCACTATATACGAGAACCTTGAGCATATCTTGAAAAGCACTCTCATAAAAGCTAAGGAGAGAGCTATTCAGGGTTTGGGTGTGTGGAGCTTTAGTGAATTACTGCCAGTAAGATTTATTGGGAGGTCTCTTGGTGAAGGTTGGACGCCTGTCGTTAAGCTTGAAAAGCTTAGCAATGCTCTTGGTGTAGACATTGTAGTTAAGAATGAGTCTAGAAATCCTAGTGGCACTTTCATCGATCGAGGTACAGCTATAGATGTGCAAGCAGCTTATGAAAGTGAATTCAATAGTATTATTTCCGCTTCCCTTGGGGATTACGCAATTTCACTGTCTATGTACGCAAAGCGTTATGGAATACGCGTAACGCATTATATACCAGAGTTTGTAGAGCCATGGAAGCTGTACATGCTTACACTCTTGGGAGACGCTGTTATAGAAGTAGAGGACTATTTGAGTGCTATTAAGAAGGCTTCAAAATTGGCTGCAAAACATTCTCACTACCTGTCCATACCCTGCTCCCCTACTGTAATAGATGGCTATAGGACAATTGTTTTCGAAGTTGTAGAAACCCTGCAAAAAATTGACTGGATAGCAGTGCCTGTGGGGGATGGGGTACTAGCCACAGCTATTTTTAAAGGGCTTAATGAAATTAAAGAGGCTCTGAATGTAGATACACCTAGAATCTTAACTGTAAAACTTGAGGAAAACTATGGAAAAAAACAAAAATCCATTGAGACAGTATTAGTTGAGCTGAGTGGGGGAATAACTAAAAACATTATTGCCAATATTCTTAAGGATAGCGTAAAATATGTCAGTATAGAGAAGAATGCTGTATTCGCTTTTGCTGCACAGCTAGCAGAGCTAGAGGGTGTTGTTGTAGACCCTGTTGGCGTAGCAAGTCTTGCAGGCGTTAAGGTGGCTACAGAGCTTGGAGTTATGGGGAAAGGAGAGAGAGTACTAGGTGTGATTAGTGGTAGCCCATCTAAGGATAGCTATGTGCTTTACAAAGTTATTGCTCACAGTGGGAGGAGTACTCCTATTTATAGAATTTACAACAATAGAGACATTGTGTATGTTTCAAATGTGCAAAAGGAAATTCTAAAAATTCTCTATGAGGCTAGGCAGTGCCATGCCTACGGCATCTGGAAAAAATTAGTGAGCCTAGGCTACAGCATAACCCTTCAGACTGTTCACCACCACCTAAAGAGCCTTGTAGAAAAGGGCTATGTAAGGGTACTGAGTTCTAATGGAAGAAGAGTGCTTTATACAATTTCAGAGCTTGGTGAAGAGTACCTTGACAGAGAGCTCGGTATTTAGCTCCTAAGCAGACTTTTAAGCCAAGCCCTTTCATGCTCCTAGCGGGGTCTCCTTGACAGCCTTAAACATAAAAACTGCTAGAATATGGATCAAAAGCCCTGGCTATACTGCTGAAGATATAACGAATTACGTTGCTTCGGTACTTAAAGAAATGAGATTTAGAAGAGGTATTGCAGTAGTATACACACCAGAGAGGGACTGTAATATTATTGAGATAGAGTATGAGCCAAATCTCCTTAAGGATCTCGAATCACTACTCAAAAACAGTGGTTGCATGGATTCCTCCATTTGCAGTGCACTACTAAGTAAGAGTATCATTATACCTGTTCACAATGGTTCAATGCTCTTAGGGCAATTTAAGAAAGTTGTTTTTGTAGATTTATCAAGAGATGAGGGTTTAAAGGAGGTGATAGTTGTTGGTGAAGGTGTTTTCGAAGTTAGTTGAGATTAAGACGTTTGGCCCCATGGTTTTGCACCCCCTTCGAAACATACTTGAAAGATGCATTAAGGAGTCTGACATTGAAAATGGTGTTCTGTATGCTTCTGTTGAAGGAGCGACCCCCGCCTTAGTGATCTTAGAAAGAGGCTTAGAGAGCTTGTTTATAAATTTCTTAACTAAATTCATTCCGTTTACAGGCTGGGAACACGGGAATGCATATGCACACCTTATTTCAACACTTTTATCAACAAACCTTGTCATACCTATAGAAAATTACTCACTTGCACTAAATAGCAGCACTGAGGTGTATTTGTTAGAGACAAGGAGTGTCCATAACCACAGCAGAAGTGTAACTGTAGAGATTCATGGTGTCTAAGAGAATGGTGCACGCAATTCTGATGCACTATAGTACGCCCACACCGTGCTTTGCTATCAACATGCTCTCTATAAACAGCTCAAGCATTGTGTACATCGAGAAACTTGCAATCTACTTATATTCTGGTAACTTTTATAGAGCCTTTTCATCAGAGACTTCTGAAGGGTTTTGTGAGTGGTTGATAAGATAACTAAACTGCTTATCGCGAATAGGGGAGAGATAGCGGTTAGAATTATAAGGACTTGTAGAAGGCTTGGCATAAAGACTATAGCTATATATACACAAGTGGATAGTGGTGCTATGCACGTTAGGCTAGCTGATGAAGCGTACTCCCTGGGTTCTGATCCATACTCTTATCTCAATATATACAAGATTGTTGAAATTGCTAAGAGAAGTGGTGCTGATGCTGTTCATCCAGGGTATGGCTTTCTCTCTGAAAAAGCTGCATTTGCTAAAGCTGTAGAAGATGCTGGAATAATCTGGGTTGGACCAAGGTGGAGCATTATAGATATGCTGGAGTCTAAGTCTGTTACAAGGTCTATTGCTCATAGCATTGGCGTACCAGTGGTGCCGGGCGCGCTAAGCCCAGTTACACTAGCAGAGGCTAAGAAGATAGCTGAAGAACTGGGCTTTCCCATTTTGCTAAAAGCTGATAGGGGTGGTGGTGGTAGAGGGATAAGGATTATAAAAAGTTTTGAAGAACTAGAGAAACTTTTTAATGTAGCTGTAGAGGAGATGAAGACTTCTTTTGGATCTGACAAGGTGTATGTGGAGAAGTTCATCCCTAGGGCTAGGCACATAGAGGTGCAAATCCTGGCTGACCACTATGGAAATGTTGTTGCACTTGGTGAAAGAGAGTGTAGTATTCAGAGGCGTTACCAAAAAGTTGTAGAAGAGGCGCCATCACCCATCGTTACAGAGCTTGAACGTGCAAAAATGTACGATTACGCGGTGAGGTTCATGAAGCATGTTAAGTATAGCAATGCGGGGACAATAGAGTTCATTAGGGATGAGTATGGGAATTTCTACCTCATTGAAGTAAATAAGAGAATACAAGTAGAACACCCAGTAACAGAAATGATTACAGGTATAGATATTGTAGAGCAGCAGATAAAAATTGCAGAGGGTAGAGAGCTAGAGATAAGAGAAAGCGTACGTAAGTTCAATGGGCATGCCATAGAGGCCAGAATTTATGCTGAAGACCCGAATACAATGCTTCCATCTCCAGGCATTATCACATGGGTGGAGTTCCCAAGAGTTGAGTATGTGAGAATAGACCACGCTATTGCACCAGGTATAGAAATAACGCATTTCTATGATCCAATGATAGCAAAGGTGATTGCACAGGGCAGTACAAGAGAGGAAGCTAGGGTAAGGTTAGTGAAAGCACTTTCAGAATTTAGAATTGATGGCATAAAAACCTCCATACCTTTACTCATAGAGGTTCTAAATACACGTGAATTTATTGAAGGGAGGTTTGATATACAGTTCTTAGTAGAATTTTTCAAACAAAGAAAAATCACTTAGTAAAATCATTAGCATGAGCTTGGCTGACAGCACTACTGCTACCCTAGAGCTAGCTGTGCCTACAATTTAAGTACTTAAATGGATGTAGTTATGTAATTCAAAGTTGTATTAGTTTTAGTACTTGTAGGAGTGGCTAGTTAAATAATGTACACCTAGCAACCATGCCTCCTCCAAAACTGATTAAGGAAGTTATTAAGAGAAAAGAGCTGAAGGAATCTGAAGTAAAACAGGCAGGGTAGGCAGTCAATGCATTTACTTGATTGAACACATTTATATCTCTTTAGGAAAAGTAGTTTTCTAGATCTTTATGAGCAAGGAAGTTATTAGCGTATATGTTTTAGATGCTAGCTATGAAGTTGTAGGTTCAGAGCCTCAAGTAATAATATGGGGTGTAGACGAGAATGGTAGGAGAGTTCTGCTTAGGGATAAGAAGTTTAGACCCTATTTCTATGCAGTGGTAGATTCAAAATACTTAGATAGACTAGATGTAATAAAATCTTCTATAAAGAGGTTAAGTAGAGCTAAATCACCCATTCTATCAATTCAAGAAGTTGATAAACTGTTCATAGGAAAGCCTGTCAAGGCTCTGAGAATTGAAACATCCGTACCAGAATTTGTTAGAGAGTATAGAAGTGATGTAGCGAAAATACCGGGAGTTAGAGTTGTTGTAGAGGCTGATATAAGATTCTCGATAAGGTACCTCATAGATCATGACATAAGCCCTTGTACGTGGCACAGATTTAAGGTTATTGAAAAGCAGAAGCTTGGTGAGTATAGAGTTGATGAGGAACTGGAGATAGTAGAGGTTTTGGAAAGGGATGACTCAAGAATCCTGCCACCAAAGCTTAGGACACTGTCCTTTGATATAGAGGTTTACAATCCTCATGGCGTTCCAAAACCTGATAGAGATCCCATCATAATAATTTCTATTATGAATTCTGAAGGCGAGATAATACAACTACAAGCACAAGATAAAGATGATAGAAAGCTTCTAAGAGATTTTGTGGATTACATGAATAAATATGACCCTGATATAGTTGTGGGTTACAACTCAAATAACTTTGACTGGCCATACCTAGTGGAAAGGTCTAGGAAACTTGGTATAAAACTTGATGTGTCTCGAAGAAAGGGTGTGGAGCCTTCGAAGAGCGTCTATGGTCATGTTTCAATTCCTGGTAGGCTACATGTGGATCTCTACGACTTTGCCGAGGAGATTGCAGAAATTAAGGTTAAGAGCCTTGATGAGGTTGCAGAGTACTTTGGTGTGATGAAGAAGAGTGAGAGGACTAACGTACCTTGGTACGATATATATAAGTACTGGGATGATGAGAGGCTTAGACCCATATTGCTAAGGTACGCTAAAGATGATGTTATTTCAACGCATGGAATAGCTGAGAAGATACTGCCGTTTGCTATGCAACTCTCAAGCATTACAGGTCTCCCCTTAGATCAAGTTGGCTCTGCTAGCGTTGGTTTTCGCCTTGAATGGTTCTTACTCAGGGTTGCTAGGGCTAGGAGAGAGCTAGTTCCTAATAGAGTTGAGAAGGAGTATGAGAGTTATAGGGGAGCTATAGTATTAGAGCCAAAAAGAGGTGTACATGAAGGTGTTGCCGTACTGGACTTCTCAGCAATGTATCCCAGCATAATGATGAAGTATAATATAGGCCCAGACACTCTCATAGTTGGAGAGGAGTGTTTAGACTGCTTTGAAGCTCCAGAAACTAATTACATGTTTAGAAAGGATAGAGATTCCTTTCTTAAAGTAGCTCTCATCACGCTAGTGAGCGCTAGAAGACAAGTAAGAGACCTTCTAAAGAAGTATAGCCCTGATACAGCTGAGTACAGAATACTAGACGCAAGGCAGAGAGCGCTAAAGGTTTTAGCAAATGCATGCTATGGTTACATGGCGTGGACTGGGGCTAGGTGGTACTGCAAGGAATGTGCTGAGGCTGTAGCGGACTTTGGTAGAGAGACTATTAAGAAGGCTATCTCACTAGCAAAGAGCCTGGGTTTAGAGGTAATATATGGCGATACTGACTCGCTATTTGTTAAATACAGTAAGGAGGCTGTGGAGAAGCTTATTGATGCAGTTGAAAAAGAACTTGGTCTAGAAATAAAGGTTGATAAGATTTATCAAAAGGTGTTCTTTACAGAAGCCAAAAAGAGGTATATAGGGCTCACAGTAGATGGTAGAATAGATGTTGTAGGGTTTGAGGCTGTTAGGGGAGACTGGGCTGAAATAGCAAAAGAAATACAAGAGCGAGTAGCTGAAATAGTGCTCAAGACAGCTGACTATCGAAAAGCAGTTGAGTTTGTTAAGAATGAGATTGAGAAAATTAGAAAACTTGTTGCAAGTAACGCTATAGACATAAACAAATTCGTTATATGGAAGACCATCGCTAAGCCTTTAAATGAGTACGAGGTTGAGGCCCCGCACGTCACAGCAGCTAAACACCTAATTAAGTTAGGGTACAGCATTGAGGTAGGGGATAAGATAGGCTATGTAATAATTAAAGGCAGTGGAAAGATATCAGAGCGTGCAAGACCATACATAGCTGTCGATCCTAAGGACCTCGACATAGATTATTACGTAGAGCATCAAATTATCCCAGCAACGCTTAGAATACTTGAGTACTTTGGTGTTAGTGAAAAACAGTTAAAGGGTATTGGGAGAAGTGGAAAAACACTATTTGAATACTCCAAGAAGTGACTACGAAAGTGCTCCAAAGATGTCTTGAAAAGTCATTACGTAGATTTCCTCAGGTTTTTTAGTGACATTCCCTATTCTAACACCTAAAACCAGCTTTACACCTTTTTCTGAGGCAGCGTCTAAAAGCCTTTGAGTTATAACACCATCAAAAACTATTGCCTGGACTTTGCCGGGTTCCATGCTCTGAAGCTTGTCGACAAGGTCTCTTACAGGAATTTTTTCTATGATATTCCAGCTAGAATCATATAACATTGCTTCAAGAGTTCCAATAACTTTCTTACCCTCTTCAACGACCTTGGCGGGCATTTCAAACCCACTAAGGGGTTGAATTTCAGCAAGTGGTTTTTGTGTAGGTGGTGCTTCTGTTGCTGGAGCCGTTACTACTTGTTGTGGCTGTAAAGGTTTTGCCTCAGCTTCTACAACTTTTTGTGCACCTTTTACCTCAGCCTCAATTTTCCTCTCAACACTTTCTAAAAACTGCTTAGCTGGGATAGCATTTTTAAGAGACTTCGTAATTTCCTTGCCTGTAAGCTCTTCAACTTCTTTTCCAGGCGGAGCTCTTGCTACATAGTCTATGTCAGCTACCTTACATACATCCCTAGCTATGAGTTCGCCCATTCTATCTCCATCAACAAAAAGTATTGCTGTTTTCTTTGAAGCTAACTTTATGATGCTCTCTGGGACTTTAGATCCATGCGCTCCTTCTAGAGCTATTACATTTCTGTAGCCATACCTCAACATGTTGATAACATCAGCACGCCCTTCAACAATGATTACTGTGTCAGACGCCTCGACATCAGGTCCTGCTGGCAGATTCTCAGGACCATAGTACACTATTTCAGCTACTCTAATGGTTTCGCTAATCTTATTTAGCAATTCTTTGATATCGGGTGCCTTCTCAACGAAGTACTTCTTAGCGATCTCAGCTGCTCTATCCATTATCTTTTTAAGTCTCTCAGCCCTTACATCAACTATATCAATTACTTGTATCTTTGCTTGATACGGCCCCACCTTCTCTACGTTCTCTATTAGTGCAGCTAGAAGTGCTGTTTCTATCCTATCTAGGTTTGATGGTACCAGTATCTCACCAACAGTCTTCCCCTTGTCTGTTTTCACCTCTACACTTATCCTACCTATTCTACCCTTATCCTGCAGATCCCTTAGGTCAAATTCGTCACCAAATAATCCTTCTGTAAAGCCAAATATCGCCCCTATTATATCAGACTTCTCAACTTCCCCATCAACTTCTATCTTTACTCTAATAACATACTTTGCCATGACTTACACCAGGCCTCTACCTTGTAACACTCTGCATAACTTTTTCAAGTTCTAACCACAAATCTCTTTCAGCTTGTAACACAGACCTAATTGGTTTAACAATCTTTATAAGTTCATTTGCTACAGCATTCTTGAGGTCTAGTGGATGTATTAAGCTTTCTCTATATAGCTTTTCTAGCTCGTCATAGCTGTACACCTCTATAGTACCGCCATGCTCAGGCTTCCTCTCTACAACAAACCTTCTATTTCCTTGAGCAAATATTATGTACTTGGCTAAAGCCATAACAGGATTCGCGTCAACTTCCCTTGGCGGGCAAAATGCTCCACGAACCTTCTTCATAATCTCCTCATCGCTATCAGTTATAAATATCGCTTCTTCTGGCTTAGACTTGCTCATCTTTATCTCTGAAAGATACTCATCTATTTCCAAGGAGACCTCCATCTTCGCTACACCCTTTAGCGATGGAAGTAGTGGGGTGTGTATTGCTATAGGCTTTTTATAGCCCAGCTTCTCAGCTATATCTCTTGCAAGCATGTGAGCCTTTCTCTGATCCATCCCCCCAAGAGCTATGTCTAAATCCATTTGAAATATGTCAGCAACTTGCATCAATGGATACACAAGTTTAGAGAAATCAAGCTCAGCTTCGCTAGCCTTTCTACCCATTATTGTCAAAGCCCTCTTAACTCTGCTAAGACTCACATTCTTAGCTATTCTCAGCACCTTCTCCCAATACTCACTATTGCTAACAAGTTCTTCTGCGTAGGTGATCTTCACCCTACTCATGTTAACACCGATAGTTTCTAGAACCTTTACAACATGCTTTGCTGCAGCCTTTATGAGTTCCAATTTTCCACCAAGCTTATCATTTATCCACGCATGCCACGTAGCTGCAAATAGTATCATTTCTACACCTACATCTACAAGGTCCTTGAATTTGTATGCCCATATAAGCCACCCTATGTGGAATACCCCACTCGGCTCAAACCCTATGTAACCCTTTAACTTTCTACCATCTTCAAAAGCCTTCCTAAGCTCTTCTTCAGTTACTATCTCCATTGTGTTTCTCTTAACGATGACAAGCTTGCTTTCCGCGTCCATTGCATAGGCACCCTTAGAAGCTTTTACCTAAATTTATTACTCAAAATAGTGTATAATATGTTTATTGAGAGCTCGGCCAGAGTTACTGGATAGAGTATGCCCAGCCTCTCGAGTTTCTCAGGGTGCACTTCACCCATTACACCAACAACTCTATCACCTAGGTAAATGTCAGCACATCTCCCTTCAGAAAATACTTCTGCTTTGCATGGACGCATCTTGAGCATGCCTTCTAACCCTAGTTCTCTCAAGACGGAGTAGAGAGTTGCATGTATATCCTCAAACCTAGTTTCGCTGTCCATGATCGCCCAGCACACCCTTAGCTCATTCCTCCATTTATTATAGCAACTCGGACAATTTAAGACCACTTCTCCTATTTCAAATACTTTTACTGGTTGTGGTATGTATTGAGAGTTCTTAAGCGCAACTATAATAGATTGTAAGAGTGTTGATCTAAGTGCATTTATTTCATTAGAAGGTGCGTTAACTACTAGTGCAAAATCTTTGAAACCAAGCTCTTCAACAACTTGACTAGGTATTAAAGTGAGTGTGTTTAACTCTGTATATCCAAGCCCAACTAGGACATCCCTAATTACACTAACAATAGTCTTTAAGTTTAGTCCTTTTGAAACTCTGAGCCTTGGCTCAACTTCCTCAAAACCTATGTTATCATACCCCACCCCCATAGCTATATCTTCAACCACATCCACTTGGTGCAAAATATCACTTCTATAATACGGTACCTCTACCTCTATGTATCCATCAGACACAGATGCTATTCTGTACCCCATTTTATTTAAAGCGCTTTCCACAATCAGGAATGGCACCCTCCCTATACCAAGCCATTCAAAAACGAACTTCAAATCTACCTTAACTCTCCTTGGCCTAACGTCTGGTACAACCATAGCAGTGTCAGGATATATAACCTCTGCGCCAAGTACCTCACCTCCATAGAAAGTCAGTGTATGTACTATTGCGTTTAAAACGCTATTTACAGCGTTTATGTCCGTTCCTGTAACATCAATGAGTATGCTCCTAGTGTTTTCAGTAAGTCTTGTTATGTCACTATTTATTACTGGGGGTAGTGAGATCACCTTACCTTCAGAAAGTATTGCTGGGTGCATATTTTCGTTAAGTGCTATAGTGCCGTAAAGGATCCCTTGCTCTGTTGATTCAAGGACTCTCCTAATGCTCATTTCTCTAAAGTCATGCAATGGAATCATGCGAGTTTCATCTATGTTAACATCCCTGTACTCCAGCGTTGGCGAGGGAAGTTTATCCAGGTCGTGAAGCCCTATTGCAACTTTTCTTCTATTCCTTCCAAATGTTGTATGCAGTCTTTCTTGAAACTCTATCAGTAGTCTGAGCCTCTCTTCATCTAAGTTAACATTTGTTACAGCCGCTACCACTATATAAGGTCTCTTAATGGGTGGTTTTACAAAAACTCTAAACAATACATTCTTTAACTGCAGAGGTGTTGGATTATCTAAGCCTAGATAGAGCCTTATAGCCCTTGCTATACCCTCCATAGAGAACATGTCTATTCTATCGCTCTGAACCTCTATAGCTATGGTGCCATCTTCGCTCAATTCAGCTTCGCATTTAAGATTAAATAAAACATCCTTCAATGCCTCTACACTGTTTAAACCTACGAGTCTCATTATCGTATCTAGCTTTACCCTCACTATGGGCAAGTAAGTTCACCTAACATAGTGCTTCTTAATGTATGGAAATGTTCTTATGAGTTCTACATCCTTTGAGAAAAGCAACCTAATGTCATTTATTCCGTAAACAACCATTGCAAGCCTTTCCACACCCATACCCCATGCCCCAACTGGTGTACTTACACCAAGGATTTCAAGAACCTCTGGCCTAAACATCCCCGCTCCAAAAACTTCTATCCACCCATATCCAGGTACGTAGCCATAGCCTTCCACGCTCGGCTCCGTAAATGGGAAGTAGGCTGGTTTAAACTTGAATTTTTCTATCCCTATAGCTTTAAGTATCTGACTTAGTAGCCCCAGAAGCTTTCTAAAAGTAAACCCTTTTTCCATGATAACACCATCGAAATTCGTAAATTCAGGTGAATGCCTCGGATCTGGGTTATCCCTTCTAAACACCCTAGCAATTGTGTAGAGCCTCGCTGGAGGTTCTCTCCCTATCAAGTGCCTTGCTGTAACAGCTGTTGTATGGGACCTTAACATAAGCTTAGACGCTTTTTCATAAGACCATCTGTACCTCCATCCAACACTACCACAATAACCTCCAGATTCGTGAACCTTTCTAACTCTCTCAGTAACATCGCTAAATGGTGAGAGGTCTGCATAGCCCTCCACAATGAGAATGTCATGAATGTCTCTAGATGGGTGATCCTGTGCCTGAAAAAGTATATCGAAGTTCCACAGCTCTGGAATCACATAATCGTCATATACCTCCTCGAACCCCAGGCCCTCCATTACATCTCTAATAAGCTCTACGAATTCCTTAAAGAAGTGTTTTTTACCTGGATACACTATGGGTGGAGATGCTTCTAAGTTAAATGGCTTTAACTCATAGTTTCTCCAGCTACCTGTGGCAATAAGTTCGTGAGTGAGTCTTGAAACAACGCTTTTCTGTGAAGCAAGTTTCCTTGCTTCCTCAACTGGTATGGAGAGCTTGATGTATCTGCGCTTTACTACGCGAATCTCTATCAACTTCCTCTTTACAAGTTCCTGGAAAATAGCATTACTTTCAATATCTCTACCCACCTCTCTCCATAAACTAAACATCTCCAGCTTACCTCTATGCTCATTAAGCGGCTTGTAATTAACAACCTTAACAAATCCTCTATCGATTCTTACCCAGCCCCTCTTAACAGCCCAACTAATACCAATTGACGCTATGGCCTCACCTAACTGAGCCTTGACCTCGTCTATCGATACCTCCCCA
>Ga0105154_1000440_pt1 | contig 18264 bp, 19 predicted proteins | sample SSWtaG_FD_89672 | JGI IMG/M metagenome (GOLD analysis project Ga0105154, IMG submission 89672) | Hot spring microbial communities from Sandy's Spring West, USA to study Microbial Dark Matter (Phase II) - SSWsed_matched | ecosystem: Environmental > Aquatic > Thermal springs > Hot (42-90C) >... | reverse complement strand
CGAGTCGTGCATACTCTTGGACGAGATGCTGAGGAGGACCACAAAGGTCCTGAAGAACCTCAGGATCTACCCCGAGAACATGAGGAAGAACCTCGAGCTGACCAAGGGCAGGATCATGAGCGAAGCCGTCATGATATGCTTGACCAAGAATGGCATGAGCAGGCAAGAGGCCCATAGGCTGTTGAGGGAGCTTTCGATGAAGTCCATGGCTGAGGACATCCACCTGTCAGAGGTGTTGAAGAGAGATGAAAGGGTGAGGAGGTTCTTGACGGAGCAAGAGATAGACGAGTTGATGAGGCCCGAGAATTACCTAGGAGAGACCCAGAGGCTCATAGACAAGGCCGTCAGCGAGGCAATGGCCGTGCTGAGGCGAGCTTAGAGGCCGCGAGTTAAACTTTTAGCCCTCCAAGGAGAGGCATTAAACGCTCGCCCCCACGTCCGCCGAGACCCTCGCCAGAGGGTATGAAGATGGCCGCGGATCGGTCAGGCGGGCTACAGGGGATGAGCGATCCCGACCACGCTGATCGATGAAGACTTTCGCTGGACCGGAAGCGACCCGGTCAATCGTTTTCCCAAACCTCTAGATCGCTGGACAAAGTTCAAGGCAAAAGGGCGTTGACGTTCGAAACTCCTCCTCATCTGTGCCCCTTACTCGTTAAACAGGGCGAATGACGTCATTCCAAAATCGCGCCTCTGTCCACCGACCCGACCATTCTCACATATCTCGCCAAGTAGCCCTTAATCGGCTTGCTCGGCGGAATCGTCTTCTTGGCCCTCTCCTCCTCCGGCGCCACGAACTCGACGTCTATCCTCCTCATCCCTATGTCTATCGTTATGACGTCGCCGTCGACCACCTTGGCTATCGGACCTCCCTCGGCCGCTTCGGGGGACACATGGCCCACGGCTAGGCCCCTCGTAGCACCAGAGAACCTTCCATCGGTGACGAGCGCCACTTTCTCCCACAAGCCCATGCCCGCTATGAGCGAGGTCGGCGTGAGCATCTCCCTCATCCCCGGCCCCCCCTTCGGACCCTCATACCTTATCACCACCACGTCGCCCTCCTCTATCTTACCCTTCACTATCGCTTCCACGGCGTCTTCCTCGGAGTTGAAGACTTTGGCGGTGCCCTTGAACCTCCACATGGACTTGGGCACGGCCGCTATCTTGACTATCGAGCCTCGAGGGGCTAGGGAGCCCTTTAGGACCGCCAAGCCGCCCTCCCTCATAACGGGGTCGGAGACGGTCCTTATCACCTCTCTGTTCTCGACCTTGAAGTCCTTTATCAGCTCGCCCAAGGTCTTGCCGGTGACGGTCAGCGCGTCTAAGTGCAGGAAGTCCTTTATCTCGGACATCAAGGCCATCACGCCGCCCGCCAGATAGAAGTCGTACACCGTGTGAGGCCCGTTGGGCGATATGGTGCAGAGCTGCGGCACCACCCTGCTGACCCTATCGAACTCGTCCAGCGTTAAGTCCACGCCGGCTTCGAGGGCTATCGCTGGTAAGTGGAGCGCCGTGTTCGTAGAGCCTCCCAACGCGACGTCCACTGCTATGGCGTTCAAGAAGGCCTTGTAGGTCATGACGTCCCTCGGCCTCAACCCCTTCCTCACCATCTCCACCACGAGCTCCCCGGACCTCCTAGCTATCCTGAGCCTCTCGGCCGAGACGGCCGGCGCGGTGCCGACCCCTGGAAGCCCCATCCCCATGGCCTCCACCATACAGGCCATCGTGTTTGCGGTGAACATCCCGCTACACGACCCCGGCCCCGGGCACACGCACTCCTCGATCCTCTTCAGCTCTTCCAGGGTGATGGCCCCCTTAGCGGCCTCGCCCACGGCTTCGAATATCTTGCTCAGCGTTATCTTCGCCCCTTCGTAGTCTCCGGGCATCATAGGACCGCCCGTGACCACTACCGAGGGTATGTTCAGCCTAGCGGCGGCCATCAACATGCCCGGGACTATTTTGTCGCAAGAGCACACTAAGACCATGCCGTCGAACCTGTGAGCCTCGATTACCAGCTCTACGGAGTCGGCTATGAGGTCCCTCGAGGGCAGCGAGTACTTCATGCCCTCGTGGCCCATCGCTATGCCGTCGCATATGGCTATGGTGTTAACCTCGAAGGGCTGGCCGCCCGCGCTCACGACGCCTTGCTTAACGGCCTCGGCCAACGCCCTGAGGTGGACGTGCCCCGGGACTACTTCGGAGTAGCTGTTGACCACGGCTATGAAGGGCTTGTCTAGGTCTTGGTCCCTCAGGCCGAGCGCCTTGAGGAGGCTCCTCTGGGGTGCTCGGGACGGGAACTCCTTTACTACCTCGCTCCTCAGCGGCAAGCCGCCTCAGCTCTCAATCCCGGCTAGCTTTCTCATCTCCTTGCCTACCCTCTCGATAAGGTGGGCTTCGACTTCCTTCATGAGCTCCGAAAGCCGCTTTTTGCCGGAGGCGCATTCCTCGACCCACTCTCTGGCAAAGGAGCCGTCCCTGACCCTCTTGGCGGCCTCTCTCATCCTTTCCTTGACGCTCTCGTCTATGACCTTTGGCCCCACCGTCAGGCCTCCGTACTTGGCCGTGTCGCTCACGTTTTTTAGCATGTAGAGGAGGCCGCCCGAGTATATCAGGTCCATTATCAGCTTGGCCTCGTTGCACACCTCGAAGTACGCAACCTCAGGTTGGTAGCCCTCTTCCACCAAGACTTCGAAGCCCTTCTTTATCAACTCCATGAGCCCTCCGACGAGCACGCACTGCTCCCCCACGAGGTCCGTCTCAGTCTCCTCCTTGAAGGTCGTCTCTATGACCCCCGCCCTAGCGCAACCGATTCCCTTGGCTATTGCCAGGGCCTTTTGGAGGGCCTTGCCGGAGTAGTCGTTGTGGACCGCCACCAGAGCCGGGACTCCCTTGCCTTGGAGGTACATCTCCCTGACCTTCGCCCCGGGGCTCTTGGGGGCGACCATGAAGACGTCCACTTCTCTAGGGGGCTTTATGATGCCGAAGTGGATGTTGAAGCCGTGGGCGAAGCAGAGGCTCTTGCCCTCTGAAATGTAGGGCTTTATCTTCTCCTCATATACCCTCGGCTGCTCGGTATCGGGAATTAGGAAGAGTATCACGTCTCCTCTCTTGACGGCCTCCGGTATTTCGTAGACCGCGAAGCCCTCGCCCGTTGCCAGTTTCCAAGACTGCCCCTCTCTCCTAAGCCCCACTATCACGTCGAACCCGCTATCCCTCAGGTTGAGCGCTTGAGCCCTCCCCTGGCTCCCGTAACCTATGACAGCGATCGTCGATCTCCTCAATATGCTGTCATCTATTTCATGGTCTTTATATATGCGGGCCAAGTCCATCTACCTCGACAAGGCAACAGGGCCTGATCTAGCGAGGTCTACGACCTCGGCTATAGCTTTTACCTCGCCTATGAAGTCGTTGACCACCCCCGGCTCTCTTACGACCTCCATGGTCAAGGTCAGCGCCCTCTCCTCCACTATGCGCGCGCCGTACTTCGACGCTAGAGCGTAAATCATCTCCCTCTCGCTCGGCTTTGATGTGCTCACCTTTATTAGCGCGAGCTCCTTGGCGTATAGGCCCTTGAGGGGGCTCGTCCCCACCGATATGACCGTGGGCACCTTCTCTATCTGCTTGACCAACAGCTCTACGGTCTTTTCGTCTGTGCTTACGAGGAAGGTCATCTTTGACACGCCGGACTGAGTCGTTGGGGCCACTGACATAGCGTCTATGTTCACCCCCCTCCTCCTAATTATTGAGCTGACTTTGTAGAGCACGCCCGGCTTGTCCTCGACTATTGTCACGAGCATCCTAGGCTCAGCTTCTTGGCTCACTGACCAACACCTCGTGAAGGGCTCTACCTGGAGGGACCATCGGAAACACCTTCTCCTCCGGCGAGACAGAGACGTCTATCACCGTGGTGACTTCGCTCTTCGCCGCCCGCTTGAGAGCTTCTTCGAGCTCGGCAAGAGAGCCCGGCCTAACGCCCTCAGCCCCGTACGCATGAGCCAGCTTGACGAAGTCCGGAACTCTCTTTAGGTCTACGGCCATGAACCTCCTCCTATACAACATGTGCTGCCACTGCCTGACCATCCCCAGAGCGCTGTTATTCAGTATGACCACCACCACTGGGATGCCCTCCGTGACCGAAGTGGCCAAGTCTTGTTCCGTCATCAAGAAGCTCCCATCTCCGTCGATGTCCACGACCACTTTGTCGGGACATGCGACCTTAGCTCCGAGCGCTGCTGGAAAGCCGAAGCCCATCGTCCCTAGGCCTCCCGAGGTTATAAAAGACCTCGGAGCCCTGGCCAAGTAATGCAATGCGCACCACATCTGGTTTTGACCGACCCCTGTCGTGACTATCGACTTGCCGGGCTCGAGGAGCTTGTTGAGCAACTTTATCACCGCTGGCGGCTTCAGTTCAGAGCCTTGGAATTCTTCGGCCCCGCTCTCAAAGGCAGCTCTCAACTCTCTCACCCTGCTCAGCCACGCGTCTCGAGGCTTCATCTCCTTCAGCTTCTTGAGCTCCCTCAAAAGGAGCCTCAGGACTTCTTTCGCGTCACCCACTATCGGCAAATCAACCCGGACATTCTTGTTTATCTCCGCTGGGTCTATGTCCACGTGGATCTTGTAAGCCCCCTTGGCGAATTCCTCGAACCTCCCGGTAGTCCTATCCGCGAAGCGGACCCCTATGGCGAGCAAGACGTCGCACTCGACGACCGCATAGTTGGCGTACGCCTTCCCGTGCATCCCTATCATGCCCAAGCAGAGCGGGTGGTCTTCCGGTATGGCCCCCTTGCCCATCAGGCTCGTCACGACGGGCGCTGAGAGGGTTTCGGCTAGGGCTAGGAGTTCTTGGTGGGCCCCCGACCACGTCACCCCGCCACCTGCTAATATGAGGGGCCTCTCGGCCTCTGCTAGCACTTCAGCGGCCTTCTTGACTTTGTCGGTATCGACGCGTGGAGGGCTCGGATTGTAGCCGATTACGTCGAGCTCGTCTGTGAACTCCGCCTCGACTTGCTCCCTCTGGACGTCCACCGGTATGTCTATTAGCACCGGCCCTGGACGCCTGGTCGTGGCTATCGTGAAGGCCGTCTTAAAGACCTTGGGTATGTCCTTAGCCGAAGTGAGCTGGAAGCAGTACTTCGTTATCGGCGTGACTATCCCTATTATGTCGGCTTCTTGAAACGCGTCCCTACCTATCATCGACCTCGCGACCTGCCCCGTAATCGCTATCACCGGCGAGCTGTCCAAGTGCGCCGTCGCTAGGCCAGTCACGAGGTTCGTGGCCCCCGGGCCCGATGTGGCCATGCAGACTCCGGGCCTCCCGCTGGCCCTCGCATAGCCGTCAGCCATGTGGGCCACGCACTGCTCATGCCTTCCCAGTATGTGCCTTATGTCCGAATCGTAGAGGGCGTCGTAAAGGGGCAGAATCGCCCCTCCTGGTATGCCGAAGACTACTTTGACCCCTTCCCTCTTCAGAGAGCGGACTATAGCCTCAGCTCCGCTGATCAACATCGAGCTCACCCCAGAAGCAGGAGAGGGTCTTATGCCTTGGAGGGGCCTCTGAGGGCGCTAAGTCCGAGAAGGTCAGTGTACTTGGAGAGACAGATCCCTCTTCATCTCCGGCACCTACGAAAAGGGCTTTCGTCTTTTAGATAAAGGTTTCGGTTTTAAACAATTTCACGGCTTAAGGAGGGCAGTCTCTAGAGCAGTCCATGAGATTTGAGTTCTACGGCGGTGATTAAAGGCCATGGGCTACGCTCAAGCTGTGGCCAAGCTTTCTTTAGAGGTTCTTTGAAAATTAGCTTTAAGTTAAGGCGATTCGCCCCTTTGTGGGTGAGTTAATGGCAAAGGTGCGAGTAGCGAACGTTCGCCGACTTCGTGTCTTTGGTCAGTGATATTCATCATCGTTGCACACGTGGTCGATCGAAGGCTTGTTGCCTAGGCATAACCTTAGGCGCTGGCGGTGCCACGTTCTCAGCACTCCTAACACTTACGGCCCTCTTGTCCGGGGTGGAGCCCACGTTCTTCTCTTTACTGCCATTCCCGACTCTGCTCAGCATTTCTTTGCTATCGCAACAAGCCCTGTTGTGCATGGCTACAGCGATATGCTGTTTTGGAGCGAGTTATGCGATTGAGAGGATTGTTCACCAGAGGAAGTCCTAGAAACTCAGAGGAAGTGCGCGTTGATGGCCGGCCACGTAAAGCGACGAATGGTAATACCCTACCAAAAGATATAAGCTTTTGCGAAGTGAGGCGCGTCTTCGGAGAAAAACTTTATAAATTCCCGCGATGGCCTGGCCTTCAACCAGAAGCCTTTAAGATGTCGCCTCACATCAAAGAGTTGCCTCGTTGATATGGACCGTTTCAAGCTCGACGTTCGTAATACCCAAAGGATTAAGATCGAGGTGTGGGATGTTTCCTCGCGCTCGCATCACCTCCACTTCATCACCTTGACTATCTGACGTAAAATTACCACTTTTAAGAAGCCAAGGCAATGATCTCGACGATCTTTCAATCTTCGTTATAACGCATCCTTTTATCGTCCTAGAGTCCATTGGATGCACGAGGTGAAGGTTGACTTGTCTAAGATTGAGAAGTTCGCTAAGAGGTGGGATAGGGAGGTCAAGGAGCCAGTGACGTCGAGGGTTAAGTCGTTCCTAATCCCTGACACCCCCTTGAAGTACAAGATCGATATGGCCATGAATAAGCTCAAGGTGCAGTTAAATAAGCTCGACCAGGTCAGCGCCAGGCTGATGGAGAGGGATAAGAAGATATTCGAGAAGGTCGTAGACGCCTTCATCAAGCACGAGATGGACAGGGCCACGCTGTACGCCAACGAGCTGGCGGAGCTGAGGAAGATGGGCAAGATAATACTGTTCAGCAAGCTGTCGCTGGAGAAGGTGCTCTTGAGGCTGGGTACGATAAAGGAAGTGGGCGAGCTCGTGGTTGCCATGGCCCCGGCAGTGGAGGTCGTGAGGAGCATAAAGAGCAGCTTGGCTGGCGTGTTGCCAGACGCCGAGCAGGAGCTGAGCGAGCTGAGCGAGATACTCAACAGCCTCGTCGTCGAGGCTGGGCAGGTGACTGGACAGGCGCTCACGCTCGAGGCCACGGAAGAAGCGCAAAAGATACTGGAAGAGGCCATGGTCGTGGCCGAGCAGAAGATGAGGGAGAAGCTCCCGGAGATACCGACGAGCGGGGCCGTGGAGCCCGCGAAGCAATCCATGCTCAAGTGAGGTGGTGACGCGTGGTCGAGATGACCGTTGCCGAATTCGTCAGGTACATAAGCAAGCACGTCAGGGATCCTTACGGCAGGCAAATAGGCAAGATAGCGGCCTTCATAAGCGACACGCTAGGCAAGGTGAAGACCGTTGTCCTAGAGCACGGCGACGGGGAGTACAACGGATACTCCACTGAATACGTAGCCATGGAAGGCGACGTAATAAAGATTCTGTCAGAGCTGAAGGCCGAGGCCAGCAAGGTGGCCAAAGAGCTCGAGCTCGCATGGAAGAAGAACCTAGCCCTCGAAGAGCTACGGGAGAAGAAGGAGGTGCCCCAAGAAGTCTACGAGCACTTCAGTTCGCAATACGAGGCCACGCTTAAAGAGCTGAAGAGCAAGGCCACGGAGGTCGTCGAGAAGATCAAGGGAAGAATCGCCGATCTAGACTCTCAGACGAGGATCCTGCAACTGGCACTGGCTAGCGCAAAGGTGTCTCACAGGATAGGTGAAATTGACGACGTCTTCTTCAACTCGATCGTCAACATGATCCAGACAGGCATGAATAGGATAACTAATGAGAGGAGGGACCTAGAGGCTTCTATAGCTGAACTTGAGAAACTCGTTACCGCACCCCCCGCACTCCCAAAGATTGGTAAAGAGGATGTAGAGGCGCTCGTAGTGCGTGTCAAAGAGTGACAGTGCAGGAGAGCTCGACAGTGAGGTGGAAGCGAGGTGCACCGCCTATGGCGTGGATTGAGGAGGCAGACCCTTAAGGAGAGGATATACGAGGCCCTAAAGGTGTTAAACGCCCAGCACCGTAGACTTCAGCAGTTAGTAACTAGACTTCAGGAGAGGGACAAAGAGCTATTCAACGCGTGTACTATGGCAAAGTCCTGGAACGACGAGCTTCACGCGATTCTCTACGCCAACGAGCTCGCGGAGCTCCGAAAGCTCATAAAGACCATTATGGCCAGCAGCTTGGCCATAGAGCAGGTCATACTGAGGCTTGAGACCATCGAGCAGCTAGGGGACGCTATGGTCCATCTAGGCCCCGTCATGAAGATAATACAGGGCCTGAGGGGACAGCTGACCAACATAATACCGGAGGTCGCTACTGAGCTGGACAACGTTAACAAGATGCTTGGGAGCATACTAGTAGACGTGGGGGAGCCCAAGACCACTGAGGTCGTGGCTAGCGAGGAGGCCTTGAAGGTTCTACAAGAAGCTGAAGTCATAGCCGAGCAGAGGTTGAAGGAGAAGCTGCCTGAGCTTCCAACGGTGGCTCTTGAGAAGATACCTGTCGCTGCTCCGACCACCGCACCTCTTGGAGTAGATAGCCTTGAGGAAAAGTTGCTGGAGTACATCAAGAGGCAAGGCGGGGAAATAGTGATAAGCAAGTGTGCGGCCGAGCTCAAAACCCCTCCCGATGACATTAAGAGGGCTCTTGAGAAGCTAGCGTCTGAGGGCAAGATAAGGCTCGTTTAGCCTCATCCAATAAGTCCCCTCACTTTCTCGATTTAAGCAATGGTAAGGGGTTAGTGATGGCCAGCGAGCTCGAGAGCATAGCCTTCAAGTATGCTCAAGAGGCCTTAAAGAACGAGAGGGAGGGCCTGAGAGAGAAGGCGATTGAAAACTACTCTAGGGCCGCCGAGGCCCTCCTCAAGCTCGTCAAGCTTTACCCAAGCTATCCCTTAAACAAGGTCTACATGGAGAGGGCCATGATGTACCAGCAGAGGATGAGGCTACTCCAAATCGATGTGCCGCTTGAAAGGGCCTCCTTTTCAGATGGCAACACCGGGACTGAGGCCCTTGAGGTGCCCAGCGCCTCGCGGGAGGAGAGGCCAAACGTGTCTTGGGACGACGTCATCGGCTTAGAGCACGTGAAGGAAGAGCTTAGGAAGGCGATAATCCTCCCGACTAAGATAGACCCCGAGAAGTTGCCCCTAGGGTGGCCGACGGGGATCCTGCTCTTCGGCCCTCCCGGTTGCGGTAAGACGCTGGTCGTTGCGGCAGTGGCCACGGAGGTGGACGCTCACCTATTCTACGTGGACCCCGCGCTCATAATGTCCAAGTGGCTCGGCGAGAGCGAAAAGAACGTGGCTAAGGTATTCGAAGAGGCTCGGCGAAAGGCCTCGAGGAATAGGCCAGCCATAATATTCATAGACGAGGTCGAGGCCCTCACGACTATGTTCTCCACGGAGGTCGGTGGCGAAGCTAGGATGAGGAGCCAATTGCTGAATGAGATGGACGGCCTCCGCTCCAAGGGCAAGAGGCTTTACCTATACGTCGTGGGCGCGACCAACAAGCCCTGGATGCTCGATCAAGCTTTCTTGAGGAGGTTTCAGAAGAGGATTTACGTCCCGCCGCCAGACTTCAAGGCTCGCGTAGAGCTCTTCAAGCACTACACGAGGGGCTTGGGGCTGGCCAATGATGTGGACTTCGAAGTATTGGCGCAACGAACTGAGGGCTACACGGCTCACGACATCGAGGAGGTGTGCAGAGAGGTGCAGTTCAGGTTGATAGACGACCTAGACCCAATAAGGGGGGAGCTAAGAAGGGCTTGCATGAAGGACTTCCTCGACGTTTTGAGCAAGAGAAGGCCCTCTGTTAGCAAAGAACACATCAAGAAGTACGTGGAGTGGAACGAGAAGTACGGGGCTACTTAAGGATACATCTTCTCCTCTCTGCTTTTACCATCCTCGTCAATAGCTTTATAATGTAGCTCTTGATACCTAGCGTGTACTAGCTTGAGGGTAGGTCCATGGACGACGAACGCGAATACTCCGAGGAGGTTTGGGTAGAGGGCCACCTGATAGACTCCATGATATTGACCAGAATTCTCGACAGGATAATGGAGCTCGAAGGGGACTTCGAGATCGTAGAGTTCAGGGCCGGGAAGAAGAAGCACGACTACAGCAGGGCGAGGCTCATAGTCAAGGGGAAGAGCAAAGAGCACTTGGACGAAATCATGAAGGAGCTCTACAGGTTAGGCGCTGTCTCGGTCGAGGCCAAGGAGGTGGAGTTAAAGCCCGCGCCAATGGACGGGGTCGCGCCTGACGACTTCTACTCGACGACGAACTACCCCACTGAGATATTTTATCAAGGGTCTTGGATACCAGTCGAGGACATAATGATGGACAAGGTCATAGTGGTAGACCCTGTGTCCAAGAGGGCGAGGTGTGTCCCTCTACGAGGGCTCAAGAAGGGGGATTTCGTGGTCGTCGGCGAGAAGGGGGTTAGGGTTAGGCCTCCAGAGAGGCCTCGCGAGAGTTTGAAGGTCTTCGAGTTCATGGGCAGCAAGGTCTCGCCAGAGAAGCCCTCGACGTCGATAGTCAAGCACATAGCCAAAGAGATGCACGAAGTGAAGCGCAGGGGAGGCAAGATCGCCATCGTGGCGGGGCCAGCAGTCGTCCACACGGGTGGGGCGCCGGCCCTGGCGAAGATCGTTAGGCTCGGCTACGTCGACGTGCTGTTAGCCGGGAACGCCCTCGCGGTCCACGACGTCGAATACGCACTCTTCGGGACGAGCCTCGGGATTAAGGTCGACGAGGGGGTGGCCGCGCCTAAGGGGCACAGAAACCACTTAGCGGCCATAAATGAGATACTGAAGGCGGGGTCGCTAAAGGCCGCCGTCGAAAAGGGGATTTTGAACAAAGGGATCATGTACGAGTGCATAACCAGAGGCGTCCCATACGTCCTCGCGGGCTCCATAAGGGACGACGGGCCCCTCCCGGACGTGATAACTGATGTGGTAGAGGCCCAAAAGGCCTATAGGGAGCACCTCAGGGGCGTCGACATGGTCTTAATGCTCGCCTCGACGTTGCACTCAATAGCTGTAGGGAACATGTTGCCAGCGACGGTCAAGGTCGTCTGCGTGGACATAAACCCAGCGACCATAATTAAGTTGCTAGATCGAGGGACCGCCCACGCCGTAGGAGTGGTCTCCGACGTTGGCGTCTTCTTGAAGATGCTCGCCGACGAGCTTTGGAGCTTGAGCGCTACCTAGACCCGAGGCTTGCAACAGCCCTGACCACGTCGCTCTTAGTCACTATCCCGCACAACCTTCCCCCTTCATCGACAACGGGCAGTCCGCTTATACCCCTCTTGAGCATGAGCCGGGGGGCTACGCACAGATCTTCGTCTTCTCGTACCGTTATAGGGTTCTTGGTCATGACCTCCTCGACCGTCAATATCAACGACGAGGGGATGGTCTCGAAGGTCGGATGCTTTACTGGTCGAAGAGATGATGTGTAGAAGGTGAGGTCGGTAAGGGTCACTATGCCTACAGGTCTGCCATCATCGCCTAGCACCAAGACCCTGCTTATGTTGTGCTTGATCATCAAGTTCATGGCTCTGAAGAGCGAGTGCATGGGCTTGACGTGGATGACGTTTCTCGTCATGAAGTCCCTCACCTTAAAGATGCCCTCGCAGTGCTCGGCGTAGTGGCGACACATGTCTGTCTTCGTCACTATGCCTGTAAGGCGCTCCTCATCCACCACCAGCAGGGAGCTTATGTCGTTGTCCAGCATTATGTTAGCCGCCGTCCTGACGTCCACGTCGGGCTTCACCATGACGAGGTTTGCGCTCATAACCTCTGAGACTGGTATCTCGAGCAAGCTCCTATCAGTGTTGTCAATAGCCAAGAACTTGACGATGTCCTTCTTCGTGACTAAGCCGACCGGCCTGTCCCCCTCAGCCACGACCACTCTGCTGATGTTGTTTCTTATCATTAGGTCCCTCACGACGGCGAGGCTCTCGTAAGGCGGCGCGGTTATAACCTTCTTCGTCGCTATGTCGTACACCAATGTAGAGGACAAAGCGTCCCCCTTCTTCAGAAGAGGTCTTTTAAAAAATTTATGCCTTTAGGAGGCCAAATTAAGGGCGTGAGCACTCAAGAGCTCGAGGCTCTAATAGAGGTATTCATCTTAGCTATGGCGCCCGTACTAGAGACTAGAGCCTCAATACCCTATGGAGTGGTGATGGGCCTCCCAATAGTAGAGACCCTCGTGGTCTCGCTCATTGGTAACTTATTGCCAGTGCCCTTCTTGTTGTGGGGCTTGTCAAGCTTAGAGAGGTGGGCTCTGAAAGGCGATGGGTGGTGGCTGAAACGCATGGCCGCGTCGATATACACCAAGCTCCTCTTCAGGGTGAGGAAGAGAGGAGAGAGGTACATAATCAGGTACGGGCTCTTGGGGCTGGTAATCTTCGTGGCCGTGCCCTTGCCCGGAAGCGGCGTATGGACAGGCTCTCTGCTGGCCCACGTGCTTGGGCTTAAGCCCAAGGGCTCCTTCGTGGCGATAGCCGTGGGCACCGTGGCGGCCGCGCTCCTAGTCCTAGCGGGCACGCTGGGCTTACTCGCCCTAGCCTAGGGCGCGGCCACGTTGACCTTCAACTGCTCAACGCCCTTCTTCGACATTATCTTTAGGGCCAGCCTCTTTATCTCCTCGGCGGACCCTTCGACCGCAATAATCTTGTGGCAAAGCTTCTCCGTGACGTGGATGTGAAGAGTGGCGGTTATGATCGATCTGAACTCGTGCTCCACATCGGTCAAATACTCCTCGAGGCCCTTGACCTCGTGGTCGTACAAGAAGGAGAGCGAGCCCACGACCCTTTCGCTCCCACCAGCGGTCCATTTAATGTCAGCCAAGAACGACTTTATGGCGTCGAGAATGGCCTTCGACCTGTTCTTGTAGCCCATCTTGCTCGTCACTTCATCGAATTCTCTTGCCACGTCAGGCGGCAAGGACACCCCAAACCTCACGACACCAGGCATGGAAAAGCTTCCCTCGCGATCTACTTTAAGAAATCAGCGCAAGTTAAGCGTTTTAGTCCTACCAGCTACGAGCCCTAGCGATATCATCCTAAGTGCGCGCGCCAACGGCGACTAAAGCTATCGGCCAGATCCACAGATCCACGTAGCGTTGTCAGCGCTTTGCGCTGACCGTTGATAACTCTCGACGAATTCAGCCGCTGAGCGGCTCGCTATACTCCGTGACCCTCACCTTGAGCGGCCTGCCTGACTTGTCGTAGGCCGACGTGGAGGAGAGATCGTAGGGGTAGGCTAGTATCACCATCACAACCCCAAAGACGTTGTGCAGGTCTTGGATCGACGGTTTTGGCGAGCCCGAGGGGTGGGAGTGCAAGCTGCCAATTATCGAGGGGTCAAGCGGTACGTCGTGAAGCTGGAAGCTCGAAAAGCCGAGTCCAAACGTCGTGCTGGGCGGGAAGACCAGCTCGTCGACGTAGACGCTGCCGTTGCTTACCCTGCCGCGCAATAGGAAGAATATCTCGCGCGGGTGGTTGTCCTTGGCCATGCAGAATAGGCCCTTGAGCATCTCCTTAGGGAACACCACCTCTTTGAGCTCCGAACTAGGCTTGCCTCTAAGGCGCACGAGGTTGACCTCTTTGAGCTCGAGCTGAGCTCTACACATATAAGTTTTGTAGCGTTTAGACTACGAGGGTGTCTAGAGTTTTGAGCAAGCCCGTTAAGCCGATCATACTCGACTCGCCAGACTTCCAGGCCTTCCTCAAGTACGCCAATAACTACTACTTCACGATAGCCAAGCTGGCGTGGGACGTGGCCTCTAGGCTCGTCGACGAGTGTGGGATTCCAAGGGACAGAATCGTTTACGTGTGGGGAAAGATATTTGAGACCTTTAGCTCGCCGTTGCGGTATCTGTACAACGAATGGGACTTGTTACCCCCCGAGTACAGGGACAAGTTCATGAGCGATGAGGCCAGAAAGGAGATAGAGGAGGAGGCCAAGGAGTTGGTCTCTAAGTACATCAACTTCTTCCGAGCCAGCGACCAAGGCCTTCGCCGAGAGTAATCCTCCTGACCGTCCTCCAAGACCTCCTAACGCATGGCGGCAAAGTCCCTCGCGAGGCCTCGCTCATAAGCCACTCCAGCGTCTCTGGATCCGATGGATAGCCGCTACCTCTGACGCCGTATATCGTTCTGAGCTTGGCAATTTCGTTGTCCCTCATCACCTTAGCGACTATGGAGGCGGCCATGCACTCGACATATTTGTCGTCGGCGTCCTCCACCACTAACACTTCGACCTCAGGGCGGAGGAGGCCCCTCAAGAGCCTCTGAAGCCTCTTGGGGGGATTGACGTAGTCGGCGACGACCCTCTTAACAGGGTACCGCTTAGCGAGGGGGGCCGTGATGGAGCACATGGCCTTCATGGTCAAGTGGCTGATGTTGTGGGCGTCTATGATCTGTGGTTGCACGGCCCTTACTGCCACGTAAGTCGAGCATGAGAGTATCTCCGGGAAGATTTCGAGCCTTTGATTTGGCGTGAGCTTTTTGCTGTCTCTAACGCCTAGCTCCGCGAGGGCCCTAAGACCGGCTTCGTCAGTGGCCACGAGTGATACGATTAGCGGCCCCACACAACTACCTCGGCCGGCTTCGTCGAGGCCCACGTACAGCTCATTAGCTCGCCTGCGCGACAACTTTGAAGCCACCAGCCTTAAGCACTTCCTCTAAGACTTCTAGACCCTCCTTGGCGTAGACTATGACTTCGTCGTTCCTCGCCCAGACTATGGATGACAACCTGAGGGTATTTAGCGCCTCCCGAGGCGGCACGTTTAAGTTATGCGTGAAGGCCACCTTTAAGGCGTCGGGGCTAAAGCTCCTGACGTGGGCTAGGGGCAATATCACGGGCATGAATATAATTGCCATAACCAACCCGTCGCGATAGCCGTAGAGCATCGGTAATTTGATGTAAGCGTCGTAAGCCACCTTGCATTCGTAGTTGAGGCGTTTGAGGGCCCCGCTCAAGGTCTTTAAAGCCTCTACGAACTCGCTCTCTACGATCTCCCTCCAAGCCTTTTCGATCTCATCCGCTAGAAGCGGGCAGGCCTTCCCAGCCTTCATCAACCCCCTGACGTTCCACCTGAAGAGCACCGATCTGAGCGGAAGTCCCAACGCCACCTGTACGAGCTCGTCTATCAGTTCATGAGTTCCGTAGACTGCGGCGCAAGCCTTGAGGGGGTCCTCGGCCAAGGCCTCTTGGAGGAGGGCCTTAACGCTCGTTTGAATGGGCAATTGGTCTTGAGCGTACTTTTCGATTAGGGGCTTGAGGTAGCCCGGCACGTAGACCTTGGGCATGTATCTCGAGGTAGCAGGCCTGTGGGCTCTGTTTATGAGGCCCGTCCTCCACAAGACCTCTACAGCCTTCGAGCCTCGAACCCCCAAGCACGCTTCGAGAACTGTCGAGAGCTCGTCTTCGTCTGTCGTCTTCAGGTATCGAAGCCACATCTTGCTGAAGGCCACGACGACGGCGAACTCGCTAGGGCTGAGCGCTCGAACCCTTTTCTCGACCTCCTTAAGCAATAGGTCGCCGTACTCCTCCTCAATTGCCTTCATCACTCGACGCTTGAGTTCGCCCACGAGTATCCAAGGCTCGTACTTGGAGGCCTCTGCCTCCACGTCGCTCCAGGCCTTAGGGCCTATCGAGGGCCATCGAGCCTCTAATTCTTCCAAGCATTGATTTTTGAAGGCCCCTCTGTTAACGTACATGTAAAGGGCCTCTACGTGGGGCAGGCTACCGGAGAACTTCTCAAGGAGCGCTAAGGCCTCGTCCCGATCATTCGCCACGCCCTTACCCCCGGGCTGGCCCATATCAAGCCAGAGGACTGGCGGACAAAAGCTCGATATGAGGCCCCAGACTTATCTTATTCTCGGCCCCCGCGGGAAGAGGCTCTTTGGTGTTGAGGGTTGATCTGCGAAGAGGCCATGGCGGTCGTCAATAAAGTCGTCGAGAGGATCAAAGGCAAAGGGCTTAAGGTGCGGAGCCTCATAGTCTTCGGATCGGCCGTTAGGGGGGATTTTAAGCCGGGCGTGAGCGACGTCGATGTCTTGCTAGTCATCGAGGGACTCAAGGACCTTAAGGGCGAAAAATTTGAAGACATAAGCGGCCTCGAGCTCGGCGTGCTTACGACTGGGCAGCTGTTAGAGCTGTACTACAGCGGCGATCCGCTGGCCCACATGGTGTGGCTGGAGGGCCAAGCAGTTTACGACGATGGCTTATACGAGAGGTTGAAGAGCAAGGGCAGGCCAGAAATCACGGAGCTCACGCTCATGAAGCTCAGGCATTGGGGCTTAGAGGACCTAGCCAACGCGCTCGAGGATCGAAGAGATCCAAGAGCTCGCCTGAGGAGCCTCCACCACGCCGTTAGGAACTTCGCCCGGCTTAGAGTTGCTAGGGACAGGAAGGTCTTCAAAATAACCGACGAGGAGTTGCTCGGCCATCTCGACGAAGCGCTCTCAATGAAGTACCGGAAGTTCCTCAACAAGTTGGCAAGCAATGGGAGTAAGTGGGAGGAGCTCTTAGCTGATGCCATCGACATGATTGAACAGTTGTATGGAGGGGGCTTGCCTCAATTAAGCGAGATACTCGGCAAGCGGTCGAAGACCCCTTAGAGAGAAAGTGTTAAAAAGCGATCCTAACGCGCTCTCATGCGTGAGGCTCGTATTCCTAGGCCCTCCGGGTGCGGGAAAGGGCACTCAGGTTAAAATGCTTTCCAAAGTGCTCGGCGTACCCTCCATGTCCACGGGCGACGTCCTCAGAGCCGAGGTCGCTAGCGGGAGCGAGCTCGGGAGGCTAGCCAAGAGCTACATGGACAGAGGGGAGCTAGTGCCCGACGAGGTAGTGATAAAGATCGTCGAGAAGTGGCTTAGAGAGGGCAACGCAAGGAGGGGCTTCATATTAGACGGGTTCCCGAGGAACGTAAGGCAAGCTCGGGAGCTCGACGAGATGTTGAGGAGAGAGGGCGTGGAGCTCACCGCGGCGATATATCTCGACGTGCCTGAGGGCGAGGTCGTGAGGAGGTTGAGCGGGAGGCTTTCGTGCAGGCGTTGTGGAGCGGTCTACCACGTCCAGTTCAATCCCCCCAAAGAGGACCTCAAGTGCGATGCGTGCGGGGGCGAGCTCTATCAGAGGGAAGACGATAAAGAGGAGGTCGTGAGGCAGAGGTTCCGGGTATACGTTGAGAGCACGAAGCCCGTGTTAGATTACTACAAGAGCTCCGGGAAGCTGTTAGTAGTTGACGGCCTCGGAACGATAGAAGAGGTTAACAAGAGGATCGTCGAGGGGCTTCGAGGAGTCTCGCGGAGCAGATGAAGTGTCGCCCAATAGGCAAGCCCTTCGGCGAGCCTATGAGCTTTGGCGTTGAAGCGTTTTGGCTACCTTACTAGCAGGACTGGCTTTTTCGTTGAATTCACGATTTCACTGGCCACGCTCCCCATCATCCTCTTGTACGCACCTCCGAGCCCTGTGTTCCCTAAGACTATTAGATCGTAGCCCTCTTCCTCTGCCAGAGAGACTATGACTTCTGATGGCCTCCCCCTCAATATCTTCGTCTCGAGCTTGGCGCCTTTAGAGATGGCCATCAACCTCACTTCGTGCATTAACTTCCTATCCAGCTCTTCTTCATCCACTTTCAGCGCGCTCAAGTCGAAGAACCTCCCATAATCGGCTGGCAGTGGAGGTATGACGTACACAGCGGTCACATGAGCATTCAAGGAGGTGGCTAGGTCTAGAGCTACTTCAGCCGCCTTGTACGACACGCCCGAACCGTCGATGCCCACCAATATCTTCTTTATCTTACCCATACCAAGTGCACCACGCTCTGGCTATCTGCCCCTCTAGTCAAATTTAAGGTTTAAACCAAGAAAATACGCAGTAATCGACCTTCCCGCTCTTGGGGTCTATGCTGGCTATTATGAAGCGCTTCTTCACGCTGTGAGAGAGCCTCCCAGCCCTTATTATCTCGACGGGGTCCATTGACCTCTCCATCGGCATCACGTGCACTAAGAACGGCGCGTGGTCTATGCCAGGCCCGTACTTGTAGACCGCGTACATGGAGCCAAACTTCATTCCCGGCCTCACGACGTAGCCCCTCTCCCTCAGATCCCTGTACACCTTATACCTGTAGTCGAAGTCCTCGTAGTGCCTCTTGGCGTACTCGTAGACCTCTTGAGCTGAGAGCTCTCTGCCCCCCTCGTCCACCACCTTTATCCTGCCCTTCTCAGCCAAGTAGTACGTCTCT
>Ga0105154_1000435_pt1 | contig 18360 bp, 15 predicted proteins | sample SSWtaG_FD_89672 | JGI IMG/M metagenome (GOLD analysis project Ga0105154, IMG submission 89672) | Hot spring microbial communities from Sandy's Spring West, USA to study Microbial Dark Matter (Phase II) - SSWsed_matched | ecosystem: Environmental > Aquatic > Thermal springs > Hot (42-90C) >... | reverse complement strand
TCTCTCAGTGCACACGGCTTCCACTGCTTGCTTAGCGATATTAGTGAACTTCACGAGGCTGTCTAGTACTCGTGAAACCTCAACTTCGCGCCAGTCGAGAACACTGTCCAGCTCAGCTGCCCAGGCAATGTACAGTCTAAAGAGGTCTGCCGAGTACATTGTGACTATGTGTCTTAGTGGTATGACATTGCCCTTACTCTTGGACATCTTAGCTCCTTCTCTAATAACCGTCTCGTTTAGTGAAATTACTCGTGGCCAGTACTCTCTCGGGAACAGCGCTATGTGGTGTAGTATGTAGAAAGTTAAGTGATTTGATATGTGTGGTATGCCCGTGTGTCTCTGGTCGACCGGGTACCAGTAAGTGAATTCGTGCCTCATCTCCTCGAGGACTTCTACTGGTATACCACTCTTTGCAGAGATCTCTCTCACGTCACCCCGACCAAGGAACACGTAGTCAAAGACCTCTGGTGTGAGCATTTCTGGCTGAATACCCCACTCCCCGATAATGTGCGCTATAGTGTAGAACGCCATGTAGATTGTTGAGTCACTTAAACTCTCAATAATCCACTCCGAGTCCCACGGCAACTTAGTCCCAATACCACGCTTCCTCGCACAGGGTCTCTTGTCAAGCCAGTCAAGCACATCTAGGAACTGCTTTGTGTACTTAGACGGGATCACTTTTAACTCGTTCTTGAGTAGGAGTTCTCGGGCTTTTTGCTTAAGCCACTCCACGTTGTAGTTTATAAACCACTGCCCCTTGATCCTCGCGACTATGATCTTCCCCTTAGCTCTACACCAGGCTTTCCTGTTCAGCTCGTAGAATGGCACAGCCAGCCCCTGAGCGTAGAGCTTGCTCTTCACTTTCTCACGGGCATCTCTAACAGGGAGGCCATTAAACTCGGGATCGCCTACTCTCATAACCCCCTTGTAGAACTGCTCTTTGTAGACATCGCTTGTCACATCCTCTAGCCTGGGATCATCCTGGCTAATAATGCCCGCTCTCTTCACAGCCTCCTCTGCGTGATGACCCTCTACGCCTGGCACCTCGATGATCTTCACGGGCTCAATACTAGCTATCAGTGAGGGGTCTACTCCGTACTCTCTGAGAATACTTGGATTTCTCTTCAACTCCATTAGGGCAACGTAGTCGTAAGGCGCATCACTAGGCTCCGAGTACACAATACCAGTAGCGTTGTCCGGATCTACGAATCTCGCTGGCAGTATTAATAGTCTCTGCCCAAGCGGGGACACAGCGTACTTCCCCACAAGCTCTCTACCAGTAGTAGTCCTGATCACCGTGAACTCGTCCTCGGGGTACTGGTGTCTTAGCTTTACTAGAGCCTCGCTCGAGACAATGCACTTCTCTCCACGCCACGTAAAGACAACGTACTCTGCGCTGGGATTAACCCACAAGTTCACTGCGCCAAACAGAGTCTCCGGCCTCAACGTGGCGGCGAGTAAGTACTCGCCTGTGTCTTCGAGTTTGAACTTAATAGCTGTGAACTCGAGAACTTCGACGGGGTTTACATCGGCATCCTGTATGTCGTCTTCTCCCTCAGGTTGCTGGTGTAATAAGCAGTACGTGACTATGTGGTCTCCTCTAGTTATTAAGCCCTCGCTCATTAACTTGTAGTACTGCCACGTAATGAATCTCTGGTATATTGGCTCGCCCGTGTGGAATTTTCTCCTCCAGTCAATACTGTAACCCAGTTCCTCGAAGTCCCTCTGGATCTTCTCCGCGAAGAACACCGCTAAGTTCAACGGGTTTTTAAAAGACTCCAGTATCTCCTCGACTTTTGAGTCGTCCTCCACGTAGAGCTTAATGTACTCCCTGTACATCGATATAGTCTTCTCATCGCCTCTACTAATCATCTCTGAGAACGCTATTATTGGGGTTCCAGTTATGTGAAACGCCATAGGGTAGAGCACGTTAAAGCCTCTCAGTCTCCTGTATCTAGCTACAATATCGCCTATAGTGTAGGTCCTCCCGTGACCAATGTGTAGTGGGCCGTTTGCATAGGGGTATGGCACTGTAATGTAGAATTTAGGGGTTCCCGGCTTTGGGTTAGCCTCGAAGATGCGGGCTTCTCTCCACCTCTCCTGCCACTTTTTCTCAATACTCCTGAGCCACTCCAAGAACTTCTCTCTACTCTGAGACATTATAATTGTCCCTTAAGGCTTCTTCACTTAACTAGTAACAAGACACTTAAAACTATTTCAGGTGCAATTACGATATAGCTCTGCGTGATTGAGGGTTTAAGTGTGCCTAGACACTGGATTGACGAGTTAGCTGACAAGCTCTACGAGAACCTAGCAAGAAGGGGTAAGAGCGTAGTTGTATTTAATGGTGGGCTCTCGGTCTCGGGACTCCAACACATTGGCAGGCTACGCGGAGAGGTAATTATACCGGAGGTTCTCAGGAGAGTGCTGCGAGAGCGGGGGTTGACAGTGAGGCAGTACCTCACACTGTACACTCAAGACGCCTGGAAAGGCAAGGAGGCACAGGTTAAGAGATTCAGAGAGAGAGGTGAGAAGTACACTGGCTGGCCACTGATCAGGGTACCCGACCCCGAGGGCTGTCACACAAACTGGGTTGAGCACTACTGGGAGGACTTCGGCCCCTTCATAAAGGAGTTCACAGATGGAGAAGTAGAAGTTGTGGCTACAACAGATCTCTACAAGACCAGGCTCAAGGAGTTCACGAAACTTGTTTTTGAGAACAAGGAGAAAGTGCGAGTTGTGTTGAACAAGTACAGGGGCCGCAAACCCTACGAGGAGGGCTGGATACCCTTTGAGCCTATATGCGAGAAGTGTGGTAGAATTGACACAACCAGGTCTACTAGAATCGTAGATGAAGAGCACGTGGAGTACACGTGTGATAGCTGCGGACATCAGGGAGTAACCAGTATTGAGAACGGGAAGTTAATGTGGAGAATTGAGTGGGTTGGTGTGTGGTGGTCTCTTGGAGTAGACTTCGAGCCTTTCGGTAAAGACCACGCAATGCCCGGGGGTAGTAGGGACAGCTGCGTGGACCTCGCCGTGAACGTGTTTAACGTAACGCCACCAGAGGGCCTGCCTTACGAGTGGGTTGAGTGGAGAACACCAGATGGTAGGATAGTGGATATGGGCAGTAGTGACTTTCTCGGCTTCACGCCAAGAGAGTGGCTTGAAGTAGCACACCCACACGTATTCAGGTTCCTGGTTCTCAAGACCCCACCCATGAAGAAACTCACTGTTAGCCTTCACGAGATCCCCCAATACTATAGCCTGTACTACAAGGCTGAGAGAGTGTACTACGGCGTTGAGAGAGTTAGTAGTGAAGAGGAGAGAGTTCTCCTCGCTAGAAGCTACGAGCTCAGCTATCCGCAGGGAAAGCCGCCACGTGAAATGCCCGAGCAAGTACCCTACCTGCACTTAGCGATCCTGGCACAGGTAGTCCCGCGCGAGAAGTGGACTAGTGAGGGTGTAGTGAGACTCAAGAGTAGTGGGCATCTCGGGGAGAAGCCCACAGAATACGGGTTGAAGAGAGTTCTCGAGACTCTTGAGAAGGCCTACAAGTGGGTTGAGAAATACGGGCCTGGTGAATTAAGAATTCAACTACTCTCTCTGAGCGAGGCGGAGAAAGTGGCCTCCACAATACCGGTTACGCTTACAGGGACCTTCAGGGAGCTCTACGAGCGTTTACTAGCACTAGAGTCCTGGAGTGAGGAGGACATTAAAGAGGCCTTTATAGCCGTCACGTCAAGACTCGGTGGAGGAGACGCTGTGAAGACTTTTTACGTGTACTTCTACCGAGTTCTAACTGGAAAGGAGAGTGGTCCTCGAGCAGCACCACTTCTAGCACTTCTCGGAAGAGATCTCAGTTTGAGATACTTGAAGTTAGCGAGTAGAGCTGAGACTTGAGGCGAGAGTCGTGAAGGTCTCCATTGTGATCCCCACGTACAATGAGAGGGAGAACATTGAGAAACTCATTCCACTAATTGACAAGTACATGCAGGGCTTTAACTACGAGGTCATTATTGTAGACGATAACAGTCCTGATGGCACGGCTACTGTAGCTGAGGCTTTATCGGCTAGATACCCTGTTAAAGTCTTGAAGAGACCTGGTAAAATGGGCTTGACTTCTGCTATTTACGATGGAATTAGAGCTGCCAGTGGAGATGTGATCGTGGTCATGGATGCTGATCTCCAGCACCCCCCATCACTCCTCCCAAGACTAGTTAAACGCCTAGAAGAGTGCGATGTAGTCATTGCCTCAAGGTATGTAAAGGGAGGTGGTACTCGCGGCTTTAGCTCATGGAGGCAACTAATATCACTCGGAGCAACTGTACTAGCCCGCCTGCTTGTAAAAGGCTGTAGGAATGTAAAAGACCCTGTTAGCGGTTACTTCGCCGCTAAGAGAGATATCCTGCACGCCTGGAAGCCCATTGAGCCTAGAGGTTACAAAGCGCTCGTGGAGATCTTGGGCTTGCTGAGACCCCGCAGAGCGTGTGAAGAGCCCTACATATTTGAGCGCAGAGCCTCAGGCAAGTCTAAGCTGGGTAAAAAAGTCATGCTCTCCTATGTGAGAACTCTCTACAAGCTGAATAAGTGGGGTTTCACAGCACTAGCACTACTACTCGTAGTCACGCTCGCTACGCTAGTCTACTTGCTACTACTAGCACTACTGGGCTAGTGCGAAAGAGCTTAATGAACACGCGTGCATGCTAGTTTTTTATAGTCTTAGTGGAGTCATTATAGTAAGCTGGTGTGTTATAACGTGACGTGGAGACTTGGGGGGCTTTATAGTCCACACAGTGTCGAGGACACTGTACTGAGGTACTGGGATGAGAATAGAATATACGACCTCGTTAAGTCTAAGTCTTCTACGAGTACTCGTGTATTTAAATTCGTAGATGGGCCACCATACCCTTCTAGTGACGTCCCCCACGTGGGGACAGCTCTAAACAAGGTACTGAAAGACTGTGTACTGAGATTTTGGAGAATGAGAGGCTATAACATTGTGAGTGATAGGCCTGGATACGACTGTCACGGACTTCCAATAGAGGTTAAAGTTGAGCAATTACTCGGCGTTAAGTCGAAGAGAGAGATCGAGGAGAGAATTGGAGTGGAGAGCTTCATAGAGCACTGCAGGAAATTTGCACTATCAAACGCTAAGGCCATGACTAAGTGGTTTAAAGAGCTAGGAGTGTTCATGGACTGGAAAAACCCCTACTACACAATAACAAATGAGTACATAAGCGCCGCGTGGTGGCTTGTTAAGAGAGCTGAGGAGCTCGGCCTACTAGACGTCGAGTACAGAGTTGTGTACTGGTGTCCGCGATGCTCAACAACACTAGCCGAGTACGAGGTTGAGTACCGCGAATTAGAAGATCCAAGCATTTACGTTAAGTTCCCAGTTAGAGAAGAGCCCAACACTTACCTAGTAATCTGGACTACGACTCCGTGGACTCTTCCAGCAAATGTGTTTGTAATGGCTCACCCCGACGAGGTCTACGTGAAGATCAGGGTGCGCGGAGAGAACTGGATCATAGCTAAGCAGAGACTTAGAGTATTCTTGGAGGAGTGCGGCGTAGACACTTACGAGATTGTAGAGGAGCTGAGTGGTAGAGAGCTCGTAAAGTACACGTACACACACCCCCTAAGAGATCTAATACCACTACAAGAGAGACTTGAACAATACCACAGAGTCCTGCTGAGCAGGGAGTACGTGACTATGTATGAGGGTACAGGACTAGTTCACGGAGCTCCAGGTCACGGATTCGAGGACTTCGAGGTAGCCGTGAAGAACAATCTGCATGAAACAGTAGTGTCACCTGTAGATGACGAGGGCAAATTCACTAGTGAAGCCGGTTTTGTAGCCGGTCTCCCCGTGAGAGAGGCTAATCACAGGATCATGCGCGCGCTCGAGGAGAAAGGATACCTAATACACAGTGGTCGCGTAGTGCACCGCTACCCTGTCTGCTGGAGGTGCAAGACACCGGTTATTCTCCGCGCCACGAGGCAGTGGGTTATTAAAGTCACAAAGATCAAGGAGCTACTGCGAGAGGAGGCCTCTAAAGTCACGTGGATACCCTCCTGGGCACTCACGAGACTAGAGAATATACTCGAAAACCTCCAGGACTGGGTGATCTCGAGGCAGAGATACTGGGGAGCACCACTACCAGTGTGGCTCTGCCCCAACGGCCACAGAGTAGTAGTGGGTAGTGTTGAGGAGCTGGCCGAGCACGCCGGCTACACACCACAGGACCTCCACAAGCCGTGGATAGACAAGGTAACTTTTAAGTGTCCACGCTGCGGGCTTGAAATGCACAGAGTACCTGATGTCCTAGACGTGTGGCTAGATAGCGGCGTTGCTTTCTATGCTCCACGCGGACACCCCAGAAAAATGAGCGCTGAGGACGCTGTAGTAGACTTCATTGTCGAAGGGCCTGACCAGATCAGGGGGTGGTTCTTCTCGCTCCTGAGATCAGGTGTCATAGTATTCGGGAGAACCCCCTACAGAGTAGTCCTGGTACACGGCTTCATGCTCGACGAGAAGGGCAGAGAAATGCACAAGAGCCTGGGCAACTATGTCGGCACAGACGAGGTTATTGAGAAAATGGGAAGAGACCCGCTGAGACTCTGGCTTCTCTCAAACACGCTGTGGGAAGATGTTAAGTTCTCGTGGAGAGAGCTCGAGGAAGCCAGGCGCGACTTGTCAATACTGTGGAACGTGGCTGTCTTCGCCAAGACGTACATGGATCTCGACAATTTCAATCCACGCAGACACAGGTTAGAGGATTACATGAGTGCTCTGAGAGCAGAAGACAAGTGGATTCTGAGTAGAGTTAACAGCCTTATTAGGGAAGTGTTAAAGTACATGGAGTCCTATAGAGTGCACGAGGCTGTTAGGTTAATTAGGCGGTTCATAGTTGAGGACCTGAGTCACTGGTATATTAGACTGGTCCGTCCACGTGTGTGGATCGAGGAGAACGTGGTAGACAAAGTTGCTGTTTACGCAACGCTGTTCTATGTGCTTGACAGGCTCCTGAGAGTACTAGCACCCATTACACCTCTAATTACAGAGTACATTTACCAGGCACTACTCAGAGACTACTACGAGAAGCCCACAATACACCTCCTGGAGTTCCCCGAGCCCGACTACGAGCTCATAAATGAGGAGCTAGAAAGAGATATGGAGATAGTGCGCGAAGTGTACAGCGCTGTGTCTAGTGCGAGAATGAGAATAGGGCTAAAACTCCGCCAGCCCGTAAAGAGAGTTATTGTGTACTCTAGTAGCCCTGAAGTAGTAGTAGCACTTGAGCGTCTCACCGACGTAGTCAAATTTATCTGTAACACTAAGCACTTAGAGGTTGTGGAGGCGAGTAGGGTAGAGGAGATTAGAAGGTACAGGGTTAAGCCTATTTACAAGTCTATTGGGCCGAGATACCGTGAGCTAGTAGGCAGGATCGTGAAGCACCTAGAGGAGAACAGTGACCTCGTGGCGAGGAGTATACTCTCAAGTGGAGTTTACAAGTGCGTGCTAGACGGAGTCGAGGTCGCTATTACGAGCGAAGACGTGGAGATCACCCCGTACTACCCGGAGGAGTACGCTGTGAGCGACTTCAAGTACGGTGTAGTGGCCGTGGACACCAAGATCTCCGCAGAGGAGCTCGCTGATGGGCTTGCGAGAGACATTGTCAGGAGAGTGCAGGTCATGAGGAAAATGATGAAACTGCCACTAACAGCCAGGATAGCGACTCTTATTGTGGCTCCGAGTGATAAAGTACAGCTGATTAACTCTAGGAGAGAGTACATCATGAGCGAGACTAGAAGTGGTGAGCTCATGGTAACCAGCGACCCAAGCCACGCGGGCAGGCTTGGCGGCTTAGTCGAGAAGTGGGATATTAACGACGAGGAGTACATTATCGAGGTGAAGCCCGCTGAGTGAGGGGGTTTACTGGGATCTCATTGAGAGAGCCCTCTCTGTTCTCTCAAACAGCTACGCGCCTTACAGCGGTATTCACGTAGCATCAGCAGTGCTCTGCGAGGACAGCAATGTGTATCTGGGTGTAAATATTGAGAACTCTAGTTACGGGCTCACAATGTGCGCCGAGAGAGCTGCAATAGCGTCTATGATTACTAGTGGGTGTAGAAAACCCCTAGTAGTAGCCGTTGTCGCTGATACTGAGAAGCCAATACCGCCTTGTGGAGCGTGTAGACAGGTAATAGCCGAGTTTAACCCGGACGCCGTAGTGGTAATGTACAGCGCGAGGAGTAGAGAACTGGTAATTAAAAGTCTCTCAGAGCTCTTGCCTAGTCCTTTTCGCCTCTAGTACACCTGGAATAGCAAAGTAGCTATTACAAAGTACACTGTCACAGTGGCCGCGTCAGCTATAGTTGTTATTACTGGTGCTGAGGCCATAGCGGGATCCACGCGGAGTTTTGCTAGTAGTATTGGCAGTAGTGCTCCCACCACATCTGCTACGTAACACGAAGTTATGAGAGCTAGTGTCACTACGAGAGCTATTTTCAACGCTGTGATCACTTCACGCAGCGCGAGGTATGATATCACGAAGCCTATTGTGAAGCTTGATGGTATAAGTATTGAGAGCATAATTGTCGTGGTGAGAAACTCCTTTACAAGTATCATTAAAATATCTCCTCTCGACAGCTTAATCTCCCCCGTGACGAGGCCTCTTATAACTATGGCCGAGGACTGAGCTCCAATATTACCTGAGTTGTCCGCTAACATGGGCATGAAGGCTGCGAGAAGAGCCACTCTCTTAATAACGTCCTCAAACGTGGCCACTATGCCGCCGGTAATGGCGTTCATGAGGTACAAGTAGAGGATCACGGGTACTCGTTTAAGTGCTAGTCTAAATGGGCTCTCAATTACGTAGCTCCCCTTAATAGCCTCTGTAATACCCGCGTACTTTAAGAGGTCTTCTGCGTACTCACTAGAGATCACGTCTAGGAGGTCGTCTAGCGTGACTACGCCGAGAAACCTCCCGTCAAAGTCCACTACGGGCACTTCGAGGAGGTCGTAGTGAATTGCGAGTTTAGCAGCCTCTTCACGGTCAGCAAACGGGTGAGTGGTCACTTTTACTGGTAAAGTGCACTTCGAGATCTTCATGTCGCGCGGCTTTATGAGCAGTGTCTTCACATCAGTATAGCCTATGAGCAGCCCCTTCTCGTCCACGACGTAAATGTAGTAGTGAGACTCGTAAAACCCCAGCCTAGCTTTCTGAATGTAAGTGTCAAGCACCTCACCTACTGTCATATCACCGGGAAACACAGGGACCATTGTTGTCATCACGCCACCCACACTCTCAGCCGGGAATTTCATTAGTGAAGCTACTGTCTGTGCAAATTCCCTGGGGAGAAGCTTCAAGAGGTCTCCTCGCACTCTCGAAGGAGTTTTAGATATAAAGTCCGCTACCTCGTCTACGGGGAGCTTTACTAGAACCCTGGCTATGTCGTCGAGACCCTTAACTGAGACTATTTCACTTATAACTTCTAGTGGTAGTTTAGCCAGTTCATCGCTGATCTTCTCCAGGTTCACCACGCTGAGTAACTTAACTCTCACCTCGCTCTTTAAACGTAAAAGCACATCTGCTACTTCGTGCTGTGGCAGAGCTTCAAGTAAAGACCACGCCTCTTCAACCCTGCCCTGCTCTACTAGCTCACTCACTCTCTCTGTGATCTCGGCAGACGCCATAAAGCACTCACCCAGGAACTACTTCTCTAAAAACGAATAATATAAGGTAGGGTGTGAGGATGTTAGAGTAACTACTAGTAAATAACAAAGATATAAACGTCTTAGTCGCGATTATGAGGAGTAGAAGGCTGAGAGCGGTGAGTGCTTAGTGAGCAGAGTACTCGAAGTGAAGAATTTAAGTGTAGCTACTAGTAGCAGGGTCATTGTTAACCGGGCTAACTTGGTCTTAGAGGAGAACACTGTGCTATTTCTTCTAGGTCCTAATGGCAGTGGCAAGTCCACACTACTCAGAGCTATAATTGGGTATCCAGGTCTCGAAGTGCTATCGGGGAGTATTGTGTTTGAGGAGGAGGAGATAACAGAGAAGCCCATGGAGTACAGAGTTTCAAGGGGGCTTGCTCTAGCCCATCAAATACCACCTAAACTCACAGGTGTACGTGTCCGCCAGTTACTTGAAGTCCTCTGCAGGAAAACGAGGTGTGATCCCATCGAAGTAGCGAGAGATCTCGAGATAACACACCTCCTTGACAGGGAGTTTGGTAAGGGGTTTTCCGGTGGTGAGCTTAAGAGAGCTGAAATAGCAATGCTCTTCGCGCAGAAGCCGAGACTCCCACTAATAGATGAACCTGATAGTGGTGTGGACGTGGATTCCATTGAGATCATCGCGGGGGCCATTAAGAGGCTTGCAGCTGAAACCCCGCACAGATCTGTTGTCATAGTCACGCACAGTGCTCAGATATCCAAGTTCATTAAGCCCACGGTAACCTGCATCATGATCTCAGGTGAGGTGAAGACCTGTAGTGGGCCTGAATTGCTGAGCGAGGTGTTTGAACATGGGTTTAGAGAGCTGGTTGGAAAGAATAAGGGAGCGAGCTAAGAGCGCTCTAGATAGGCCAGCTCGTTACGGAGTAGACATTGACATCTCAGAGTACTTGAAGCCTATTAGTGGAGAGCCGAGACTGGATACTGAGAGAGCTAGTGAAGTAGGCGTGGATTTCTCTGCTAGAGCTTATTACACGCAGGTAGATCAGGCGTATTTCAGGTATCTCAGCAAAATACCGGGTATTGAGGTCAAACGCATAGAGGACTTCGTAGAGGAAAACCCGGATGAGGCTAAGGAGTACGTGTGGAGGCTAATTGACCCCGCTATGGACAAGTACACTGCTATAGCCGCTCTCAGGGGGCTTGGAGGCTACTTTGTGCGCGTGAAGGAGAACACTAGAGTAGAGGATCCCGTGATGACGTGTCTCTTCATGAGTGTAGGAGGGCTACAGGCGCCACATAATGTTGCCGTAGTTGAGAGAGGCGCTGAAGTGACAATTTACACTGGCTGCACAATAGCACCCGAGTCTCTGGGACTACATGTTGGCGTGACAGAGTACTACGTAGAAGAGGGTGCTACGCTGAGATACGTAATGGTGCACTCGTGGAACAGAGTCTCACATGTGAGGCCGAGAACAGCTGTGTGGGTTAAGCCTGGAGGTAAGTACGTGTCTTACTACGTAAATATTGGGCGAGTTAAGACTCTCCAGACCTACCCAGTAGTTCACTTAGAGAGAGACTCTCACGCCTATGTAGCCTCTATTCTACTAGGCCTAGAAGACTCTATTCTAGACGTGGGTGGAGCCGCCTACTTACTAGGTGAAAACACCACGGCTGAGCTTGTATCTAGAGCTCTCGGCAGAGACTCCTCTAGAATTACAACTCGCGCGAGAATTATCGGGAAAAGTGGAAGGGGGCACATAGACTGCAGAGGCCTCCTACTCTCAGATAAATCTATAATCGAGACTATACCAGAACTCCTCGCAGAATCCCCTGATACTATACTAACACACGAGGCCTCCATAGGGAAAATAGCCGAGGACGAGATAAACTACCTAGTTAGTAGAGGCTTTACACGCGAAGAAGCGGTCGGAGTTATTATACGGGGCTTCATAAGCCTGGACATCAGGGGGCTACCAGAGCGCGTGAAAAAACACATTGAAACAATAGAGAAAATAACAGCTGAGAGAGCCATGTAAAGAACACGCACTTACAGCCCCGTCTCTAGTACTACTTAGCTAGAGATCACTACCAAAGCACGGCAGTTTTTAGTTAATTAAACCTTTCCCTCAATGTGAATAAAACCCGTTTATGGCATAGTTTCCACAAGGCGACATCTTGAAGACTATTGTAGCAACGCGCTGTATCCAGTAGACATAGTGCCGGCTCTTTTCAAGATCACGGCTCTGTGCAATCCATTAATTATGCACTGTGAACATACTTAGAAAGCTACTAGTGCACAGCACTTACAGCATACTAATATTCAGCTTGGAAATAGAGCAGGACTAGGAGACAGTTAAAAAGCCTTGTTATTTGGGTGATTTTTGTCTAATTACGATTTTACTTCCAATTATCATTGTGCTTGGTATAAGTACTTCTGTGCCGTCTTTTCTCTGCACTATTGTGAACAGCGTGGATATGTCCTTAACTGTGACTTCTGACTCGCCAGCCACATCTACTACATCGTTTACCCTGAAGGGTCTGGCTAGTAGGATAAACATCCCGGCAACAGCCTGGCTCAGAACTTGCTGTGTGGCAAAACCTACAACTAGACCTATAAAGCCGCCGAGAGCCACTCCCGACGCTCCTCCAGCAACCCCTCCTGCTATTCCAGCTAGTAGCCCGCCGAGACCCAGTATTCTAATCATACTTCTCACGGCAGCCGCTGTGGAGACACCGTACTTAGGTTTTAGCATTGCGTAGAACATTGACGCAACTGCGTTGACGATCATCCAGCCCATTACGAGGAGAACAATAATGGAAACATACACCCAGTAATCTCTAAGTACTAGGAATCCTCCTAGTTTAGTTGTCTCCGCGAGCAACTCAACTCCCTGAGTGAAAAACCACTGAAGCACCCCCATTACAACAGCTACTAGCACGGCATATAATACTAGTCTCCCAAAAGCCCCACCAAGTGTTTCCTCGCCCATTAAGACCCCCCGTTACTAATACTTACGAGAACACGTGACGCTGGAGAGGCTTTTTTAAACTTTATGGTAGGATCAGCCTTGCGCATTTACGCTCGCACTAGTGTTTAATTACGAGGTTTTGAATTAGAAGTGATCTTTAACAGCATACTTGACGCTGACGCTTTTGTCGCTAGTACTGCAATGCGCGTGGTGTCTAAACTAAATCGCAACACTAGTAAAGATCTTTCTCGCAGTATTATTGTGTTTGCAAGTACACGGGGCCCAGCTCGTTAAAGTACTTTCAAACCACTATAGCCATGTTGATCGTGTCATGTCTATTCTCCTAGAAATTTCATAAACTTCTCAGTATGTATAATTCAGGGATAGCCTGGTTGAAGGGTGTTGATGAGCCCCTGGGAGATTTTGTGGTTTTTGGCAGGGTTAAGTTCCCCTACGTTAGAGCTAGGAGTGTTCAAGTTACTGGTGTAGTAGTAGCGGCGCTGATAGTTGCCGACGAGGAGGTTATTATTGCAGGTAGTGGCAGAGTAGGCGTGCTCGCTTCTAACACATGTGTATTGGTCTCCGGTAAGAGGCCTATTATTATTGAGAGGGCTCACTGCGTCAACATAGTAGCACTTGGCACTAAAGCGCCAATTGTATTGAGGTGGGTTAGAGCTGCACGTGTCTACGCGAGAAAGGCTATTATAGGTGAGCTTGAGGCGAGAGAAGTTGTTCTAGCAGAGCTCTGCAACGTGAAGTCCCTGCTTAGAGTAAGCAGAGTTGTCTTCGCAGATCCTCATGTCTACATTGAAGACGTGAGCGAGCTCGGCGAAGTAGTTTACTCCTACAAGCTCCCAGAGGAGAGCAAGTAACTCTAGTCTAGTAGTTCTTTTAGAGACTTTGGCTGGCCCGGGAAGAGCCCCTTCTTCTTGGCTTTAATGATCTCTATTATCCACGGGGCTAGCTTGTACACTCCATTCCTGTACTCAAGGAAGCCCTTGCTCGCGAGCAGGGCCATTGCGATGTTTACTTCTCGCAGTATTATAGCGTCGTCGAGTTCCCTTACAATGTCTGTTTCCCCCCGCTTCGCTCTCTTCTTAATCTCCTCCTTAATGTCGAGAGCAGCTATGATCTCTCCTGCGCTTATGTGCCTGATAAAGTACTCCATAATAACTCTCTCGAGCTTGCTGAGTGAGAGTATTTCTCTGAGACTCCTCCCGCTACTACCAGTACTACTGCTACTAGTTGACACGACTCCCAGCCCACAATTTCTCAGTAATACCACGTATTGTAGTAGACGTGCTCGTTAACCATAAACGCCAAGTTCCTCCTGGCTCTACAGTAACTCTTAAAGAAGCACTTCTCGCAGCCAGGCGGAGTGTCTCTTGTACAGAGCTTCCTACCCATAATCCAGAAGAAGTCATCGACAACAGTAGTAGAAAGCCCCGACTTAACAGCCACGTACCTGTAAGCTCTTCTAACAGTAATTCTCAACAACACATCCTCCTCAGCCGTGACTTCTACTCCGTCTTTGATTTTAACCCACAGAGGCCCTGAGACCATTACTAGGCCTAAACGGTAGGCTATACGTGAGAGGTGATTGTCCACAGCAACATCTAGTTCATCAATAGGCTTGAAGAGACCCCGGGCAACCAGGAACTTGGCTAAGAGCATTACTTTCTTTTCGACAGGGTCCTCGTAAGCCCTAAACACCTTTAAGTTCTCCGCGAGACCGGGTGTTTCCAGGGAGCCGTGAACTCTGTTGTTAGAGAGCTCAATGAGTTTTAGAGCACTCGAATTGTAGAGCTTAGCGAGCTTAATGCCGAGATCTCTCAGGAGGAGGGCTCTTATGCTGAGATCTGGTGGCGTGGCGTCACCCGCGCTAAGCCACTTTCTCACGTCCTCAATGCTTATCTCGGCTAGTCTCCCAGGCGCAAAGAACTCCGGGTTCTCACTGTACTTCTTCATGCCCAGCCTGTAGAGCAGATCAGCACCCCTGTAGCAGCCATCTTCGAGACACGCCTCATAGGGCTTGCCCGGTCTGCTGAGCCTGTGATCCATTGCAACCATTACTAGGAAATACCTCGCCACCAGCTCAGGGTCATCGCTAGCGGGCGGGTAGAACCTCTCGTCATAGACGTTAAGTTTCTCGAGAGCACCCTCTTTTCGCCTTAGCGCTCTCGCAACTCTCTCCACAACACCTAAGTCAACACCTACAATTTCCAGGGGTAAACACCTCTGTGAGGAGTATAACAAGAAGAATGTCCTTAAAGCAGAGACGTCTTCACCGCTACAAAACCCAGGGCTTTTTCATCAAAACGCAGTACTCGAAAACCAGCCTCTTCTAGTCTCCTCTTAACGCCTTTAAGTATACTCGGAGAGCCGTGTCTACGGGGCTCGCCAGTGTAGTGGAAGAGGACTCCACGCGGCTTGAGAACCCTAAAGAGCTCTCTGTAGAATTCTAAGCTGTAGAGGTCTCCAGTGCTCCTCGAGAAACGTGGTGGATCGTGAATAACCCTGTCGAAAAACCCGTCAGGAAGCTCGCTAATAAGCACTGTGACATCTCCAAGAAACCTCTTAATTCTCTCTGATTCTAGTGCCCTGCTCCACGGGTTTCTCTCCGCAATCCACACCACATTCTCGTCTATTTCAAACGTGTACACTAGACTCGCGCCGCGCTGCAGTGACGCTATAGCAGTGTAGCCGAGACCCATACACGTGTCCAGAACTACGTGTCCACGTGAAATCCCAGCGGCCTTGACTTTTAACAGTGTGTCGCTCCAGGGGTCAATACCGGTAACTCTGTGCATGTGAATACCACTGATTTCAAGTGTGGGAGCCTTGTTCAACCCCACGGCTTTGAGCTTGTAGAAACCCCTCTCAGTGTGCTTGACAACATCGTATACTTCACTACCAGCTACAAGTCTAACTCTATCAACCTCACCGGGCACTAATTCCTCGAGCAGGAAGCACTTGCTATTGATTCTCAAAAGTCCGCTCTCAACACAGACATATGTAGTGCTAAGCCCCAGATCTAGTGTTGCGGAAAAACACCCACTTCTCCTCTTTAACTCCTCTACGAGAAGCCACGTGAACCAGTAGCCTTGAACAGGCTTAAACACGAGCTCGTAGTTGCTTAGTTCCACTCCTAGGCCCTCTTCTATACGTACAGGAGAGGGGTATATATCTCGTGAACAGAGACTTACGAGAGAGCCCCTGACGCAGTCTTTTAACGTGCCCGTAAAGACCCTCAACATAGAGGACAACAACGTATCCCGCATTAGTCTTAACTATAAACTGCGCTCTCACAACACTACTCTCAGAGCCGCTTACGCTCGGAGGCTTCTCGCTGACAAGTATCACTAGGCCTGCGCAGTGGTGCTCGCCGTGCTCGTGTAGATCCTCGTGTAAGTACTCCTCAAGAGCCTTCGTGACAATAACAGACCGGTTGCTGTTAATAGCTAGAGCTAGCTCATCCAGCTTGGCAGCTACAGGTTCAGGTAGACTTACACCAAATCTCCTCTTCAAGTTACTGCACCACGCCAAGTGTATTTTAGAAGTATGGGTAAGATAAGCGCAAGCCCTGTAAAACCAGCTGGCACACCACCAAGCTGAATTGCAAGAGTAAAACCCAGAGTAGCGGAGAAGAAACCTAGAGCTAAGCTTAACCACACGTGTTCTCTCGCACTATTAGAGTACAGTGCCGCCACTGAAGCTGGGAGCAACAACATTACGTGCTCGGCTATGTAGCCCGCGAATTTCAAGAAGATAATTGAGGCAATGCCGACGATTGTGTAGGAGAGAATATTATAGAACTCCGTGTTTAAACCGGCGAGCTGTGCCGAGACGTCATCTATGCTCACTTCGAGGATTCTGCGAAAAGACACCAGCACAACTATTACTACTACAGCTGAGAGCAATGTTGCAAGAACAGCCTCAGTAGAACTCACTAGTAGCGGGTCTCCTAGCACTAGACTAGATAGCGAGTACTTAAAAGGTAGCCTAGTAATAGCGTAGTGTACTAGTATAACTGTCAGTGTGAGAGTTAGCGAGGTAACCACAGCTGTAGCTTTCTCCTGCTGCAAACCCCTTTTTACAAGAGCCATTGTAGTATAAACTAGTAGAAGACCCACTGGCACTGCGTAGTAGTAGAGGCTTCCCCCAATATAGTGCTCAAAAATGTAGCCAGCTGTGACTGCTAGTAGACTGCTGTGAATACTCTCGGCGGCGAGGAACTCTAGTCTCTTGTAGTACACTACTAGGCTCACAGCGCTAAAAGCCAGGCCCATAGTCACGTAAGCTAGCCCCCTGTAGAAGTCGTACAGTAGGAGTAGTGGTAAGAGTGAGAGGGAAAGAACTAGCAGTACTATTACCTTAAACGCCACACCCTCCACCTCTTATACAGCTCACTCAGAATAACACCAACTACAACTCCACTTGTAAAAGCGAGTGTAACGTAGAGAACACTGGTGTAGTCTTCTCTCTTCACAGCGGAAATACCGGCACTTCTATCCCTTTCGAGTCTCAGCTCCTCTAGCTGGCTGACTACTCGGTGAAGACCCTCTAGAACACTAGTATCGCTACTTGGGTGAGGAACGACAATGACGGGGACGCCGTATTTCCCGGCCTCCTCGACTAGTAAGGCTTCACCTGGAAACCCCTCTGTTACAACTAAGAGTTTCACGTGTCCACTAGATAGGAGCTCTCTCACCTTCTCAAGAGACTCAGCTGTAACTGGTACTTCCTCCTCGTACTTTAAAATCCACGCAACATTAAACCCCATCCACTCCACGTAGTACTGTGCGTGTGGAGTATCCACTACGACAAGCCCGTTGTACTCGTCTCTGTAGACTAGTATTTTCGAGTAGACCTCGTCGAGAACTCTGAAGTAATTAGAGTAGTAACACTCGGCTTTACTGGGATTGAGCTCTGCGAGTACTCGGGTTAAGCGTGAAGTGAAGAGCAAGTAGTTCACGGGGTCTTTTACAGGCATGTGGTAGTTTAGCTGGTTAGTAACGGGATTTACACTTGGCTTTAAACCCGGTATCTCGAGAACATCTAGTACTGTTACATTTAACTCGCCTCTCTCAGCAAGTTCCTTTATTTTGAGCTCGAAAGAGGTGTGACCAGTAGATACTACTAGATTAGCCGTGCGCAACAACTCCAAGTCTCTACTAGTTAACTGGTACTCGTGAATATCAACACCAGGAGGTACAAGTGAAATCACAACATCACCACAACTACTTGCAATTATGCTCACATCCCCCACTAGAGAAGGCGCTGTGACAATCACAACTAGACTACTCTGAGACGAGAATACTGTGAGTGGTAGAAACACTACTAGTAGTGTAACTACGGCTAAAACAGCCCTGTGTAGTGGGATCACTCCTCCACACCAAGTTGTGCACAGTTATATTAGGGGTTTATATACTTGATGTGCACAAGGGGGTTGATGTGCAGGTAAGACTAGAGTCTGTTTCTGTGAAACGCGGAGGTAAAGTAGTGCTTAGAAAGATCACAGCTACATGTACGGGACCCGGGCTTTACCAGGTTATTGGCCCAAACGGGTCTGGTAAGACAACACTACTCTTAACAGTTATTGGGAGAGTTAAACCCGTAACTGGGAGGGTTCTAGTAGACAACATTGTAGTGAGGAGTACTGAATCTGTGAGAGGCTTAGTGTCCTACATGCCTCAAAACTAC